>Ga0335069_10000213_pt1 | contig 101119 bp, 84 predicted proteins | sample Lox_Sample_11_FD_206714 | JGI IMG/M metagenome (GOLD analysis project Ga0335069, IMG submission 206714) | Soil microbial communities from Loxahatchee National Wildlife Refuge, Florida, United States - Lox_Sample_1.1 | ecosystem: Environmental > Terrestrial > Soil > Wetlands | place: USA...
CGAGTGTCGGCCAGGGCCTCGTCGGGCACCAGGCGCAGGTAGAGGTGTCCGCGCGGATGGCCGTCGGTGGCGGGCAGGCCTTCGCCGGGCGTGCGGAACAAACCGCGCGAGGCGGAGGTGCGCGAGATCCACAGCGCGCGGCGGCCCAGCGGCGTGGCCACTTCCAGCCGTCCGCCGTCCTTGAGGAAGGCCTGGGTCACCGGCACGTTCATCCACAGATCGTCGCCCCGCACCTCGACGTCGGGCTCGGGAATGATCGACACGATCACGCGGTCCTCGCCGCCGGGGCCGAAGCGGGCGATGTCGCCCGAGCGCAAACCCGGCGGCAGCTTGACCCGTCCGCTGCGGCCGTCGATTAGGCGGATGGACTTCTCGGCGCCGAGGAAGGCTTCTATCACGCTGATGCGCAGTACGCCGGGGCCGCGGGGCTCCGGCGCGGGCTCGGGCTTGGATTCACGCTTAAAACCGGCCTTTGCCCCACTCTGGGCCCCACTCCGGGTCCCGCCTTGGGCGCCGGCTTTCGCGCCGGCCTTTGAGCCTGCTTTGGACCCCTGTCCTTGCGCGGGACCAGCCTGCGTCTCAGCGCAAAGCAGGCGGTAGGCCTCCAGCACCCGGCGAAAGCGGGCGGGATCGCCGCCTCGATCGGGGTGGGTCGTCTTGACCAGGCGGCGGAACGCGGCGCGGACGGCCTCGTCGCTCGCGCCCGGCCCAAGGCCCAGCACGGCCCGAGCCTGATCTGCGGTGTTGACCTCTGCGCCTGCCATCGCCAAATCATCAGCCACGTGATTGGTCAAGGCTAGGTTAAATCTCGCCGCGCCGCATTTTGCCAGCCTTTGCCGGGTATAGATCACCCATGACCCGCGACCCCGATCTGATTCCGACCACCCCGAGCGAGGCCGAATACCTGCGCCGCCAGCTCCAGGCCGCGTCCGACGACGGAGCGCTGGGCGAGACCGCCGACCCGATCGCCCAGTTCCAGGCGTGGCTGGCCGAGGCGGGCGCCAAGGAGCCGAACGATCCCAACGCCATGGCCCTGGCCACGGTCGACGCCGACGGCGTGCCGGACGTGCGCATGGTGCTGCTCAAGGACGTCGATGCCAGCGGCTTCGTGTTCTACAGCAACAGCACCAGCGCCAAGGGCCGGCAACTTGCGGCCCATCCGTCCGCCGCTCTGCTGTTCCACTGGAAGTCCCTGCGCCGTCAGGTGCGGGTGAGGGGGGCGGTCACCGAGGTCTCGCCGGCCGAGGCCGACGCCTATTTCGCCAGCCGCGCCCGGTCCAGCCAGGTCGGGGCCTGGGCCTCGGACCAATCCCAGCCGATGGCCGAACGGCACGCGTTGGAAAAGCGGGTGGCGGCCATGAGCCTGAAGTTTGGCCTAGGCGCCGTTCCGCGCCCGCCGCACTGGACCGGCTACCGGCTCGAGCCGCACACGATCGAGTTCTGGCGCGACCGGCCCTTCCGCCTGCACGAACGCCTGGCCTATCGCCGCGAGGGCGCCGACTGGACTGTGGCCCGGCTGTTCCCATGACGGACGAGGCGGCGGGTCTGGAACAGGCGGGGTTGGCTGAAGCCTCCGCCTGGCTCGCGGCCCAGGCCGACCGGATAATCTCCACCCACGTGGCCGACGTGTTCCTGATCGGACCGCACGCCTACAAACTGAAGAAATCCGTCGACTACGGCTATCTCGACTTCTCCACCCGGGCCAAGCGCGCCTGGGCCGTCGACCGCGAGCTGGCGCTCAATCGGCGCACGGCGCCTGACGTCTATCTGGGCGCCTGCTGGATCGTGCGGGGCCCCGAAGGTCTGGCTTTCGACGGACCGGGCGAGCCGCTGGAGCGCGTACTGCGCATGCGCCGCTTCGATCCCGCCGCGGTGCTGTCCAACGCGCCCGAAACCGTCGAAGGGGCCTTCGCTGAGGCTCTCGGGCGCCAGATCGCAAAAGTCCACGCCGCCGCCCCGGTCGATCCGGCGGGCGCGGCCGCAGGGCTCGGTTATGTCATCGGCTCGAACGCCTCGCAGCTGGGCGCCTTGGCGGCTGATCTGGGCGCGGACAAGACCTCGGCCCTGCTCGCGGCGACCGAGGCCGAATTTGACCGCCTGGCGTCGCTGCTGGACGCGCGCGGCGGCGACGGCCAGGTGCGGCTGTGCCACGGCGACCTGCACCTGGGCAACATCATGGCCGAGCAGGGGCGGGCGGTGCTGTTTGATTGCATCGAGTTCAACGACCGTCTGGCCCAGATCGACGTTTTGTACGACCTGGCGTTCTTGCTGATGGACCTGCTCCACCGGGGCCAGACGGAGGGCGCCAATCGGGTGTTGAACGGCTATCTCGACCAGGCCGCACGCGCCTTCGGCGACGCGCCCTTGGAAGGCCTGGCGATATTGCCCCTGTGCATGGCGGTGCGCGCGGCGGTTCGCTGTCATGTCAGCGCCCACATGGGCCAGATGGACGAGGCGCGGGCCTACCTCGACGCGGCGCTCGGTCACCTGGCGCCGGGCCCGGTTTCGCTCACCGCCGTGGGCGGCCTGTCTGGCTCGGGCAAGTCGACCCTGGCGCGGCGCCTGGCCCCCACGCTCGGCCGCCCCCCGGGCGCGGTGGTGCTGCGCAGCGACGAAATCCGCAAGCGCCTGTGGGGGCGCGCGCCGACCGAGCGCCTGCCGCCGGAGGCCTATGGTCCGGGAACCAGCGAGACGGTCTACGGCCAGATGTTGCGCGAGGCGCGCCTGGCTCTGCACGCCGGCCAGGCCGTGACGCTCGACGCGGTGTTCCTTAGGCCGACCGAGCGCGCCGCCGCCGAGGCCTTGGCGCGCGACACGCGCGCGCCGTTCCAAGGCTATTGGCTGGAGACCCCGCCGGAGGTGATGGCGGCGCGCCTCGCCGCGCGCAGGGGCGACGCCTCCGACGCCGACCAGACGGTGCTGGACGCCCAGCGCGGATGCGATCCGGGCGAGATCGGGTGGACCCGGGTGCAACCTTCGTCTTCGTCGTAATCAGGCCAGCCGATAGACCCGATCGGCCCCCTCGGCGGCGTCGTGATCCACTGCGCCCTGGCCGGTCAGGTGCGCCAGATGCGCTAGGAGCGAGGCGCTCGCCGCCCGATGCAGGCGCGGGTCAAGCCCGATGTAGAGCCGCCCGACCATCTCTGGAATGCGGGCGGGGCCCCGGCTCAGCAGGTCCAGGATCTGCGCCTCACGCTTCAGCCGGTGGTCGAGGTAGGCCTCCAGGAACGGTCCCGGCTCGGTGACCGGCGGACCGTGGGTCGGCCAAAGCGTCGCGTAATCGCCCCGCATCACGCGCCGTAGGCTGACGTAATAGTCGGTCATGCTGCCGTCGGGCGGCGCCACCACCGTGGTCGACCAGCCCATCACGTGGTCGCCGGTGAACAGGGCGTTCTCTTCCGGCAGGGCGAAGCACAGGTGATTACCGGTGTGGCCGGGCGTGGCCAGGGTGGTCAGGGTCCAGCCGTGGCCGCGCACCGTTTCTCCGTCCTCCAACACACGGTCGGGGCGATAGGCCGCGTCCGAGCCCTCTTCCATCCCGGGCCCGGCCGCCAGTCGCGAAGGCGTCGGCCGCGCGCCCAGAACCGGGGCCCCGGTGCGGCGCGCCAGGTCGGCCGCCAGGGGCGCATGGTCGGCGTGGTCGTGGGTGATCAGGATGGCGCTCACGCGCTCGCCGTCGAGCGCCGCCGTCAAGGCCTCCAGGTGTGCCCGGTCCGCCGGGCCCGGATCGATCACCGCCACCTCGCCATGGCCGACGATATAGGTCCCAGTCCCGCGAAAGGTGAACGGGCCGGGGTTGTTGGCCACCACCCGCCGGATCAGCGGCGAGACCTGGTCGGGTCGCCCGTACTCGAACGTCATCTCGCGCACATAGGGGATCATCGAATCCTCGCGTTCCCGAACGGCGCTCGGCCCGACCCTTGCGGTAAACCGGCGGTTAACGCCGATAAGGGCCTGTCCATGGCGGCTGACATCGCGATTTTTGTGTCAAAACGGCTGCAGCGCCCGGCCGTCGCCATTCTGTGTCTCATGATGGCGCAGATGCTGGTCACCCTATCCGACTGTCATCCCCAACGCTCGCCCCAAAGCCCGTCCATGACGGCGCGCGCGGCGATCAGCGCCGGCTAGCCCAGCACGCCGGACAGGTCGTATCCGGCGTCGTAGCCCAGGGCGATCAGGTCCGCCCGGCTGCGCGCCCCCGACAGGGCCTGGCCGATCGCCCAGGTCACGATCGAGCGATTGCCCGAGCGGCAGAAGGCCAGGGCGGGCCCCTCCGCCTCGGCCAACAGCGTCATTTCCACATGGACAGCGGCCGAAGTCGGCATGCCGGCCACGGGCACATAGGCGTAATCCATGCCGGCGGCCCGGGCGGCGGCTTCCACCTCGGCGCTGGGCGGCTGGCCAGGGCTCTCGCCGTCCGGCCGGTTGTTGATCAGCAGCTTGAACCCGGCGGCGGCGGCGCGAGGGATGTCGGCCAGGTCGATCTGCGGCGCGACCGAAAATTCATCGGTCACCTTGCGAAATTCACTCATAGGACCCTGCTGGCTGGGCGGCGCGCCGAGCGGCGCGGGCTTCGTTTGACAACATCCAAGACGGGTGGAAGTTTCGCAACTGCTTCCGACGCCCCGCGGCGTCGAGCGGAACCGTCAATGCTCAGATTTTTGCTTCGCCGACTGCTGACCGCCATTCCCACCCTGTTCCTGGTGGTCACCGTCGCCTTCTTCATGATGCGGGCCGCGCCCGGCGGGCCGTTCGACGGCCAGCGCAAGCTGCCGCCCGCGGTCGAGAAGAACGTGATGGCCAAGTACGGCCTGAACAAGCCGCTGGGCGAGCAATATGTCGGGTATCTGGGCGGGGTGCTCCACGGCGATTTCGGCCCCTCGCTCAAGTACGCCCACAAAAGCGTGGTCCAGTTGCTGGCCCAGGGCTTCCCCGCCAGCGCCATGATCGGGACGCTGGCCATGCTCCTGGCCAGCGTCGGCGGCGTTGCCTTGGGCGCCATAGCCGCGCTAAGGCGCAACCGGCCGATCGACTACGCCGTGATGACCTTCGCGGTGCTGGGTCTGTGCATCCCCACCTTCGTCATCGCGCCCACCCTGGTGTTCGTGCTGGCCTCGCGGCTGGGCCTGTTGCCCACCGGCGGCTGGCCGATCGGCGGCCAGAGCCTGACGGAGGCGGCGACCTATCTGGTCTTGCCGATCCTGGTACTGGCCCTGCCGGAAATGGCGGTGATCGCGCGCCTGACCCGTTCGGGCATGATCGAGTCCCTCACCTCCAACCACGTGCGCACCGCCCGCGCGCGGGGCCTGCCAGAGCATGTGGTGGTGATCCGCCACGCCCTGCGTGGGGCGCTTCTGCCCCTGGTCAGCTATCTTGGTCCGGCGGTGGCGGGCGTGATCACCGGCTCGCTGATCGTCGAGCAGATCTTCCAGCTGCCCGGGATCGGCCGCTACTTCGTGATCAGCGCCCTGCAGCGCGACTATCCGGTGGTGATGGGGGTTGTTGTGCTCTACGCCGCCCTGATCCTGGTGCTGAACCTGGTCGCCGATCTGCTCTACGCGGCGCTCGATCCGCGGGTGCGCCTGTCATGAGCCTAAGCCTGCCATGAGCCTGTTCGCTTTCCTGCCGTCCCGGCGCGACGCGCGGGCCCTGTCGGCCGCCGCCCAGGGCGGGCGCAGCCTGTGGGACGACGCGCGCCGACGGCTGTTCGCCAACAAGGCGGCGGTGGCCAGCATGGTCGTGCTGGCGCTGATCCTGTTGGCCGCCCTCATCGGACCGTACCTGACGCCCTTCCGCTACGACGCGATCAACAAGGGCGACACCTGGGCCCAGCCGCTGGTTCACGGGCACCTGCTGGGCGCCGATCCCCTGGGCCGCGACCTGTTGGCGCGCATGCTGGTGGGCCTGCGCGTTTCCCTGGCGGTGGGGGTGGTCGCCACCTTCGTCTCGCTGGTGATCGGCGTGCTGTGGGGCGCGACCGCCGGCTTCATCGGGGGCAAGGTCGACGAGATCATGATGCGCATCGTCGATGTGCTCTATTCGCTGCCCTACATGTTCTTCGTCATCCTGCTGATGACGGTGTTCGGCCGCGACCTGATCCTGATGTTCGTCGCCATCGGCGCGGTGTCGTGGCTGACCATGGCGCGCATCGTGCGCGGCCAGACCCTGGCGCTGAAACAGCGCGAATTCGTCGAGGCGGCGCGGGCGGCGGGACTGTCGCGCCCGGCGATCATCCTGAACCACATCATCCCCAATCTGCTGGGTCCGGTGATCGTCTATGTGACCTTGACCATTCCCGGCGTGATCCTGGCCGAGAGCTTCCTCAGCTTTCTGGGTCTGGGCGTGCAGGAGCCCCTGACCTCGCTGGGCTCGCTGATCTCGATCGGCAACGACGAGATGGACCTGGCGCCCTACCTGTTGTTCTTCCCCTGCGCGGTGATGGTGGTCACGCTCGGCGCCCTGAACTTCATCGGCGACGGCCTGCGCGACGCGCTCGATCCCAAGGACCGCTGAGGTGACCTTGCGCCGCATCGGTATCGGTCTGGCCGCGATGGCCCTGGGGCTGACGGCGTCGGCCTGCGCCCGCCATTCCACCCGCCCCGACTGCCCTGTCGGCGAGCAGTGCCTGCTGTTCGGCAACGGTTCGGAGCCCAGCACTCTCGATCCCGCCCTGTCACAGGGCACCTGGGAACAGCAGATCATCGACGATCTGATGGTGGGGCTGGTGCAGAACGACGCCGTCGGCGCGCCGATCCCCGGCATCGCCGACCGGTGGCAGGTGTCGCCCGACGGCCTGACCTGGACCTTCCATCTGCGCGACGCCAAGTGGTCGGACGGCCTGCCGGTCACGGCGGGCGACTTCGTGCTGGGCATGCAGCGCGAGGAAGACCCCAAGATCGCGTCGAACTACGCCTCGCTACTTTATTTCATAAAGGGCGCGGAGGCGGTCAATGAGGGCAAGGCGCCGCCCAGCGCCCTGGGCGTGGTGGCGGTCGACGACCACACCCTGCGCATCGACCTGCTGCACCCCACGCCCTATCTGCTGCAACTGGCCAAGCACACCTCGATGATGCCCGCGCCGCGCCAGGCCGTGGCCAAGTGGGGCGACGCTTGGTCCGAGCCTGGGCACTATGTGTCGGATGGCCCGTACACCCTGGTCGACTGGAAGCTGAACGACCACGTCGCGCTCAAGAAGAACCCGCTGTTCTACGACGCGGCCACCGTCCGCATCGATCAGGTGGTCTACTATCCGACCACCGATCCCCTGTCGGCTGAGCGGCGGGTGCGCAGCGGCGAACTGGACATCAACGACGGCATCAAGGGGGGGCGCGTGGCCTTTCTGCGCCGGCCCGACCAGATTCCGGCCTATGTCCACCTCAACACCTTCCTGGGGTCGGACTATCTGACCTTCAACATCAAGGGCGTGCCGGCCTTGCGCGACGTTCGGGTCCGCCAGGCCATGACCATGGATATTGACCGCGACTTCATCTCGGACAAGGTCGCGCGCGGGGTCTCGCCGCCGGCCGACACCCTGGTGCCGCCGGGGGTCGACAACTATCCGGGCTCGATCCTGCCGCACTGGGCCCGCTGGTCCTTCCCCCAGCGGCAGGCAGAGGCCAAGCGCCTGATGGCCGAGGCCGGCTACAGCCCCGCCCATCCGCTCAAGGTCGACATCAAGATCAGAGGCACCTCGGGGGCGGCCTTCGCCTTCGCCGCGGTCCAGGCCGACTGGAAGGCGATCGGCGTAGAGGCCACCCTGACCCGCAACGAGACCCAGGTCGCCTACGCCGACTTCAGCGCCCACGCGTTCCAGATCGCCGACGCGGGATGGATCGCCGATTACGACGACCCGATGAGCTTTCTTTATCTGCTCAGATCAGACGACGACGGGATGAACTACGGCCTCTACCAGAACCCCGCCTACGACGCCCTGATCAACAAGGCCGACGCCGAGGTCGACGTGAAAAAGCGCGGGCTCTATCTGCAGCAGGCCGAGCACATGGCGCTAGAAGACGCCGCCATCGCGCCGTGGGCCTACGCCATCAGCGACAGCCTGGTCAGTCCGCGCGTGAAGGGCTGGCAGGACAACCTGCTCAACGTCCATCCCGTGCGCTTCATGAGCCTTCCGCCAACGCCGCCCGCGAGCGGCCGCTAGGGCCGTTGCGCGGGCGCTCAGGCTTTAGACAGGCACCTGCACCAGGGCCGCCGCGACGGCGAGGCCGAGGCCGAGGAGGCCGGCGACGCCGACCCGGTCGGCCAGTTGAGCGGGCGAAACGGCGGCCGCGCGCGCCTTGGATACGAACTTCGACATAGCCACATCCTCACATGAGCAACATGAGTGCCCGAACAGCCGGGCCGTTCAGCGCCGGACCCCTGAGGGGCATCCGGCCAAGCTCATGTAGGGATGAATTGTTGCGGTGCAATATGCTCCGCGCTTGGACGTGGATCGCTGGTCCATGCGATAGTCCCTGCGCGATTCGGAGTATGGCCATGCCGGTTGACGCCCAGACGGACAGCCTTGTCATGGCGCCGGATTTTGGCGAGCCCGCCCGCTCGTTCACCTGTCCCACCGACGGGGTGGAACGCTACTGCATCGACGTGGCGGCGGGCCGCTGGCTGGTGCTGATGTTCACCGGCAGCCTGGGGCTGGAGGCCTCGGCCGAGGCCTTGGCCAAGGCGCTGGAGCTGCGCGACCTGTTCGACGATCACGACGCGGCCCTATTCGCCGTCAGCGTCGATCCGGCCGACAAGACCGAGCGCGGCCTGGCTAATTCCGAGCCGGGCGTGCGCTTTTTCTGGGACTTCGACTGCGCGGTTTCGCGCCTGTACGGCGTGATCGACGGCGACTACCTGCGCCCCGGCGTGTTCCTGATCGATCCGGCGTTCCGCGTGGCCATGGCCGAGCCGATTGAGAACACCCCCGCGGTGATGGCGCGGCTCACCCGCGAACTGGCGGCCGCCACTCTGGACGAGCCGCCGGCCCCGGTGCTGATCCTGCCGCGTGTGTTCGAGCCCGAGTTGTGCGCGGTCCTGATCGACTATTTCCGCCAGGGCGCGCCCGAGCCGTCGGGCTTCGCGGTCAATGTCGACGGTCGCACGGTGCTGCAGCACAACCCCATGCTCAAGCGGCGCAGCGACGTCACCATCGAGGAGCCGGCCCTGATCGACGCCGTGCGCATGCGGATCGAGACGCGGCTGTTCCCCATGATCCAGCGCGCTTTCGGCTGGGGGGCCCAGCATATCGAGCGCTATCTGATCTGCCGCTACGGAAGCGAGGACCAGGGCTTCTTCTTCCCGCACCGCGACGACGTCACCGCCGGGACGGCGCACCGCAAGTTCGCCGTCACGCTCAACCTCAACGCCGAGGACTACGCGGGGGGGGAACTACGCTTCCCCGAATTCGGCCGGCGGACTTACAAGCCCCCCACTGGCGGGGCGGCGGTGTTCTCGTGCAACCTGCTGCATGAGGCGACGCCCGTCACCCTGGGCGAACGGCTGACGGTGGTGCCCTTCCTGTTCGACGACGCGGGCGAGAGGATCCGCCAGGCCAACCTCGGTCTGGTGGGGTAGAGGCGGGCGGGCGCGCGAGCGCCTTCAACCCGGAAATGGCATGGAGGGCCCCATGGGCAAGGTGCGTGTGGCGGGTTTCGCGGTGTCGATCGACGGTTTTGGGGCCGGCCCGAACCAGAGCCTGGCTCATCCGCTCGGCGAAGGCGGGCGGGAGCTGCACAATTGGTTCTACCCGACCCGCACCTTTCGATCGATGATCGGCAAGGAGGGCGGGACTGACGACCGCTTCGCGCGCGCCTCGGCGGAAGGCTTCGGCGCCTTCATCCTGGGCCGCAACATGTTCGGGCCGGCCGGCGACGATTGGGGCGGGCCCGCGTGGAAGGGCTGGTGGGGCGACAATCCCCCGTACCACGCGCCGACCTTCGTCCTCACCCATCACCCCCGGCCGCCGATTGTGATGGAGGGCGGAACGACTTTCCATTTCGTCACGGACGGGATCGAGTCGGCTCTCGCCCAGGCCAAGGCCGCAGCCGGCGACCTGGACGTCAAGATCGGCGGCGGCGTGGCGACCGTGCGCCAGTATCTGCTCGCCAAGGCGATCGACGAGGTGCACCTGGCGCTGGCCCCCGTGGTCCTGGGGCGTGGCGAGTCGCTGTTCGCCGGCGTTGATCTGCCCGGCCTCGGCTATCGGATAAGCGAGGTGGTCCCCACGGCGCTGGCGACCCACCTCGTCATGACGCGCTGACCATCGCCGACCGGCGTCGCCGCCTCACGCCAACCGCCGCCGCCACATCCCGTCCGCGTCCTGCTCAAAGGCGTTGTCGCGGTAGAGGTTGCGCACCGGGCCGTTGCGCGCGGTCGGGATGATCTGGCCGCTGAGGGCGCCATGATCCGCGATCATCTCGCGCAGGATGTATTGCAGGAAGGCGTGTTCGACGCCCAGCCCCAGAACACGGCAACTGATCGCCAGGCCAAGGATCTCGCCGTCCTTGACCACCGCCGCGCCGGTCAGGCCGTGATCGCCGAACCGGTCCGACACGCGCAGGGTGAACACGCCCGCGCCTGGCGCGCCGGCCAGGGCCCGCAGCGCGGAGACCGGGAATTTGGCGCCGGTGGTGTTGAACTGGGTGGTGCGGGCGAACAGCTCCTCGACCCGGTCCATCGCATCTTCAGGCCCAAGGCGCGCCATCGTCGTCTTGACCTCGAGCGAGGCGATGAAACTCGCCTCGTCGGGCGCGTCGGCCCGGTGCCTCTGGCGGCCGAGCTGAGCCTTGGTCGTCTCGGTGCGGGTCGCGCTCTCGGCGGTCAGGCGCGGGGTCATGAGGCGTGGGTCGTCCAGCAGCCGCCGGCGCAGGCTGAACAGCTCCTCGCCCCACACCTCCACCTCGGGCAGCATCTGCCGCACCCGCTCGCGCTCCGAGGGGTTGTCGTCGATGAACAGGAAGGCGCCTAGGTCGAACCCCAGCTCGTCGGCGATCGAGCGGATGTTGCTGGCCTTGTCTTCCCAGTTCACGCGCCAAGTGACGAAGTCGTCCGGCTCCAGCAGCCGCTGTCTGGGATAGTGGTCCGGATAGCGCCACAGCTCGCGCACTGTGGCCTCGTCGTTCTTGCTTACGCACGCCAACACGATCCCCCGGTCCTTCAGCGCCTTGAGCGCCTCGTGCAGGCCGAAGTAGAGGCCGATGTAGGAGAAGGGGCCCGAAACCTCGGGACTCCAGGCGAAAGGCGCGCCCGTCTCGGCCAGCACGCCGGGCCATAGGGTGTTGTCCAGGTCCAGGATCACACACTTCTTGCGGTCGATGCCCAGCACGGTGGTCAGGGCGTCCAGGTGCGCGCCCGCGACCAGCGGCTCGCGCAGATAGGGGTCGCCCTCCAAGGCCGCGATCAGCGGCGCGGGATCGGGAAACTGGCCGTGCACCGCCGCCTTCTCGCTCTCGGGCCGCTGCAACATCCAGCCGGGCGAGCCGAAGTGGGTGAATCCGGTCTGGCCGTCGTCGAGCAGGCGCGCGGCGCCCGTATTGGCCAGCACCGCCGCCACATCCACCACGTGCGTGTCGGCGAAGCCCTCCGCCAGCTGCGACAGCGCCACATTAGCCAGACGGAAGCGGTTGCGGTGCGAATAGCCGCTGCGGTCGGCCATGCCCAGGGGCTGTACGGTCGGTTCGGGCAGGTTGTCGATCAGGATCGGCGCGTCGGTGTGGGCGCGCAGCCCCTCCAGGATCGCCTGGGCCTGGGCCAGGAACAGGCCATAGGGCAGGCCGCCCTCGGGCACGGGGTCGGTCACCGTATGGCGCGCGCGCAGGGCGCCGATGATGATCGCCTCGTGCGGATGCTCGGCCGCCAGGCGCAGGTCGTCGGGGAAGGTCGCGGCGACCCGCAGGTCCAGGCCGCGCTCTCCCGCCGCCTTGCGCAGGAAGTCGGCCTCCATCTGCACGTCGCAGTCACCGAACAGCAGCACCTCGAGCTTGCGCCGCCCTCCGTTCAGGTCGCCTACCTTCAGCGCCGGGCCGGTGGCCCAATAGGAATGCCCGCCCTCCTTGGCCTGGCGGCGCAGGCGCTCGACCATATCGGCTGGGTCGCGCCCGTGGTGGGCGGCCAGTTCGCCGGCGATGGCGGCCGCTTCCTCATCAGGCGTCTTGTCGGTCAGCACCCCGCGCTCGACCAGGCCCGCGAACTGCCCGTCCTCGACCTCGCGCGGCTCGGCGAACACCGCCAGCAGATCGGCGAGTTGCTTGTCGATCGTCAGGCGCAGCTGGCTGATCGCGTGCAGCACCAGGACCCGGTCCGCGCCGACGGGCAAGAGGTGCACATAGCGGGACAGGCGCAGGCGCATGGGGCGGCTCGAAGGGCGGGATCGGATCAGCGCCAGGGTGCGTCGATATGGTTAACGCCTCCTTCTCCAATGAGGGCGGCCTAATGAACCGGCGTCGGCGCCAGGACCAGAGCGCCGCGTTGGCGCAGGTCCGCCTCCGTCAGGGCGTGGGTGAAGCCCTGGACGCGCGGATCGCTCATCACCGCCGACAGCATGCCGAGCGCGCGCAGGCTGTCCTCGCTCAAGCCCAGCGCCCGGCCAATGACGCCCAGGCCCGTCGCGCGGGGCGACACCACCTTGAGCGGCAACGCCTGGCTCGCCTGCACGCCCGCCAGGGCCTTGGCCTTGTCGACCGCGTCGTAGAGGCCGCCGATCTGGTCGACCAGACCGCGCTCGCGCGCTTGCTGGCCGGTCCATACCCTGCCGCGCGCGATCGCGTTGACCTTGTCCACCGGCATGCCGCGCCCCTCGGCCACGCTGGCGACGAAGTTGTTGTAGGTCTGGTCGATCGACTTGGAGAAGGCGGCGCGTTGGGCGTCGGTGAACGGCGCGTCCATGCCGTAGGCCGAGGCGAAGTCGCCGCCCACGCCCAGGTGGCGCACGTCGACGCCGAAGCGCGATAGCGCCTCGCCCAGGGCGAACTTGCCCCCGAACACGCCGATCGAGCCGGTCAGGGTCGTGGGCTCGGCTACGATGGCCGAGGCGTGCGACGAGATCCAATAGCCGCCCGAGGCGCCGTAGGTCCCCATCGACACCACCACCGGCTTCTTGGCCTTGGCCGCGATCACCGCCGCCATCACCTGTTCGGAGGCCGTGTCGCCCCCGCCGGGCGAGGAGACGCGCAGGACGATGGCCTTGACGTCCTTGTCCTCGGCGGCGCGCTTGAGCGCCGCGGCCGTGTCGTCCGAATAGATGTTGCTGTTGGCGCTGCCGAACAGATCGCCGCCGCCCGTGCCCGTGACGATGTCGCCCTCGGCGCCCACCAGGGCGATCACGTCCTCGCCCGCTTTGATCTGCGGACGGTGGGCGCCGGCGTAGTCGGAGAACTCCATGATCTTGGCGTCGTCGCCCGCCCGAGCCAGGATGGCCTGTTTGGCCTCGTCCACCTGGCCCAGCTTGTCGACCAGGCCCAGCTTGGCCGCCTCCTCGGCGCTGTAGGGTCCGGCCTCCAGGTTCTTCTCCAGCCCGGCGGCGTCCTCGCCGCGGTCGCTCGCCACGGTGCGGATCGCCGTCTGGTAGATCGAGCCCATCCACGACAGCTCCGACTCCTTGTGGGCGTCGGTATAGTTGTCGAACAGGAAGCCATTGACGGCGTTCTTGTACTCGTAGCGTTGCTGGAAGTCGGGCTTGACCCCGTATTTGTCGAACAGCCGCTTGAAGAACATGTCCTCCTCGGCCAAGCCCGTCACCTGGAACGGCGCGCCGGGCTGCATCCACAGCTGGTCGGCGGCTTCGCCCAGCATATAGGTCGAAGTGACCACGCCGGAGGGATAGAGCCCCTGGCTGTGGGCGTAGATCGGCTTGCCCGCCGCGCGGAAGTGGCGGAACGCCAGGCGCAACTCATCAGCCGCCGCCGGCGCGATGCCGCCTTCGGGCATGCGCACGAACAGGCCTTTGACGTGGTCGTCGGTCTCTGCGACGCGCAGGGTCTGCTCGATCGACAGCACCGAGGGCGCGTGCGGGCGAAACGCCCCCAGCGGGCTGGACGTGTCCTGGTCGGCTAGGGTCTGGCGCAGGTCGAGCTGCAGCACCGTGTCGGCGGGGGTGGGCGTGGGCTTGGACAGGGCGCCGGCCAACATCGCCAAAAGCAGGAACGGCGCGACCACAAAGAACAGCACCAGGCCGGCGAACACCCCGGCCAGGGTCAGCAAAAACTGCTTCATCGACGATCTTGACCCTTGCGTTCCAGTCAGCCGGCGGACGTTGGGGGCAAAACCGCGGCGCCGCAAGGGGCCGCGGCCGCCGCGCGAACAATTGGCGGTGCTGACCGACCAGGACGGGCCTGCGGCGCTCCGCGCGCGCCCAATTGGGCTGGACAACCACCCCGAACGACGATCTGTAATGCGCCCGGGTGGGGAATCCCGGGCGCATGACACCATGTACGGGCTGACGTTCGGCAATCCATGGGTCATCGCCGTCGATGGCGCCGCGCGGCGGACGCCGGGCGTGCTGGCCATGGGACTGGCGGTCCTGGCCTTGGCGCTCGGCCTGCTGGCCGGTCCTAGCCTCTACGCCCTGACGCCCGCGCCGCGGGCCGACGCCGGGGTCGCCCGCTTGGCGCTCGACCGCCTGGTCCAGTTCGCCTGCGTCTTGGCGCCCCTTTACATCGTCTGTGCCGCCGGCGGGCTCTACGAACGCCGCGCGCCCCGCCCTGGCGGATGGCCCTTGGCGCCGGCGCTGATCGCGGGGCTGGGCGTGGGCCTGGCCGCGTTTGGCGCGACCATCGCGCTGGCCGCCGCCCTCGGCGCCGTGACCAGCGGTCAGACCCCCAATCCGCCGGACTGGCGGCTCGGCTTGGTTCTCGCCGGCCTGCTCACCGCCTTCCAGGCCGGAGGCGAGGAGCTGTTCTTCCGCGGCTGGCTCCAGCCCGTGCTGGCCGCGCGCTGGGGGCCGCTGATCGGCCTTCTCGCCACCGCCCTGACCTTCGGCCTTTCGCATTTGGCTGGCCGCCCGCTCAGTCCGCTGGCCTTGATCAACGATACCCTGGCCGGCGCCTGGTTCGGCTTGCTGGCCCTGCGCAGCGGCCGCCTTGCCCCGGCCTTCACCGCTCATTTCGCCTGGAACTTCGCCGAACAGAGCCTGGCTGGCGCCACGCCCAATCCGGGCCGCGACGCCCTGGGCTCGCTGTTCGACCTGGATCTTGTCGGTCCCCGGCTGTTCAGCGGGGGGGGCGACGAGCTGAACGGCGCGATCGAGACCACCGCGATCCTGGGCCTGGCCGTTGTGGTCCTGATCGTGTGGGGCCCCTCACGTCGGCGCGGGGGGCCGCAATGACAGGCGGCGCAAGCCTTCGAGCGAACGCTTACGGCTCCGCATGCGGCTGGCGCCGGATCGGCCGGGGTGCTTATATGTCTTCAGAACCATCGAGAACCGGGGGCCATCTGTAATGGCAGGCGAGAGCCGCGTCGCTTGGCGCGAGGGGCTGTTTCTTCGCCCGCAGCACCTCCAGCAACAGGACCGGTTCGCCGAGGCGCAGTTGCGCGCGCGCGCGTCGAGCCTGCGGCCCTATCCTTGGGGCGTGACCACCCTGGCGGTGGACGAACATCTGCTGTCGCTCGGCAAATTTGCGGTCGAGCGATGCTCGGGCGTTCTGCCCGACGGCACGGTGTTCTCGATCCCTGAGGACATGCCGCCGCCCCCCCCACTCGACATCCCCGGGGATCAGCGCGACGCGGTGGTCTACATGACCCTGCCGGCCAAGCTGGGCGGCGCGGTCGAGTTTTCGCCCAAGGAATTGGCCGGCCCGGCGGTGCGCCTGCTGGTCGAGGACGAGGAGGTGTTCGACTCATTCTCCAACGAGCGTGTGGCCGAAACCATCGAGGTAGCCCGGCTCAACCTGCGCTACGGCGTCACGCGCGAGCAGACCGACGGTCGGGTGTGCCTGGGCCTGGCGCGCATCCGCGAGGTGCTCAACGGCCAGGTGGTGATGGACGACCGTTACGTTGCGCCCGCGCTCGACGTGCGCGCCGCCCGGCGGCTAGACGGATGGCTGTCGGACCTGATCGGCCGCGCCGACCAGCGGGTCGACGAGCTGGCGGTGCGCGCGGTTGAGGCGACCGACGGTGGGGCCGAGACCTTCGCCAGTTTCCTGCTGCTGCAGGCCCTCAACCGGTGGACGCCGGTGCTTCAGCACCTGCGCTCGCTGCCGATGGTCCACCCAGAGCGCCTGTACGAGGTGCTGGCCTCGATGGCTGGCGAGCTGTCGACCATGGTGCGCACGGACTATCGCCGCCCGCCGGCCTTTCCGCCCTACCAGCACGACAATCTGCAGCTCACCTTCGAGCCGGTCGTCGAACTGCTGCAGTCGGCCCTGTCGGCGGTGTTCGACCGCTCCGCCGAGCAGATGCGGCTGGAAAATGTCGGCCCCGGCGCCTACGCCGCGCGGATCGAAGACCACAACCTGTTCAAAACCGCGAACTTCTATCTGGCGGTTTCGGCCCGCACGCCGCTTGAGGAGATTCGGGCGCGGTTCGCCTCGGTGGTCAAGATCGGGTCAGTGGTGAAGATGCGCGAGATCGTGTCGTCTTCGCTCCAGGCGGGCGTGCGCGTCTCGCCCACCCCAACCCCGCCGCCGCAGATTCGCGTGCTGCCGGGATACGTCTATTTCGAACTGGACCGGTCGGCCGCGGACTGGAAAGACTTCCTGACCGCGCCCGCTGTCGGCCTGCACGTCGCCGGCGACTGGCCCGATCTGAAGCTCGAACTGTGGTGGGTGAAAAGGTCGTCCCGATGAGCGACGAGAACGGGTCCGGTCCCAACCGTACGGTCTTCCGGCCCTCGCCCCTGCAAGGGCTGAAGGCTAACCCGCCCGCCGCCGCGCCTGCGGGTCCGCCGGCGGGGACTCCCCTGGGAGCGCCGACCGAATCCTTTGTCGGCGCTCCGGCCGCTCCGCCGCCGGTCGAGCCGCCGCAGGGCCCCGGCGCCGCCTGGCAGGACGCCCGGCTCAAGGCCGACGACGTGCCGCCGCCCGCCAGCCCGCCTAAGGCGCGCAATCCGATGATGATGGCCGCCGGGCCGTTCCTGGCCCTGGTCGCCAGCGTCCGCGCCGGCCGCGCCGCCATCGCCCTCCCGGACCTGCACCAGAAGTCGGTGGCGGCCATCTCGGCCTGGGAACAGGCGGTGCGCGGACGCTATCCCGACGAGCACGTCATGCGCGGCCGCTACGCCTTGTGCTCGACCATCGACGACGTGGCCCTCAACCTGCCCGGCCAGGAGCAGGACGCGGCCATCTGGGCCCAGCGCAGCATGGTCGTGCGTTTCTTTGGCGAGAACATCGGCGGCGACCGCTTCTGGAAGCTCTTGGAGGAAATGGTCGCGCGGCCGGCCGAATTCCCCGACCTGCTCGAACTGTATCACGCCTGTCTCGCCGCCGGTTTCGAGGGGCGCTACCGCGTGCAGGCCGAGGGCAAGCGCGCTCATCAGGAGATGATGCAGCGCGTCTACGCCGCCTTGGCCCACGCCAAGACCGTGTCCGCGACCGAGCTGTCGCCCCACTGGAAGGGCGAGCAGGCGCCGGCTCAGAAACTGGGCTTCTGGACGCCGATGCTGCTTGCCGCTGGCGCCGCCTCCCTGGTGCTCCTGGTGATCTACATCGTGTTGCGCGTGATCCTGGCGGGAACCGGCGGCCCGGCCCTGGCCGCTCTGCAGGCGATCAATCCCGACCAGCCTCTTCGCCTCAGCCGCGTGGCCCCCCCGCCTCCGGCGCCGCCTGAAAGCGCCCAACTGACCCGCATCCGCGCCTTTCTGGCGCCCGAGATCGCCCAACACCTCGTTACGGTGCTTGAAGACGCCTCCAGCGTGCGGGTGCGCACCACCGTCGGCGGCCTGTTCCGCTCGGCCTCCGACCAGCTCGACACCGGGCGAGACGCCCTGATCGACCGCATTGGCGCGGCGCTGAACACCGAACCGGGTCCGGTGCGGGTCGAGGGCTATACCGACGACGACAAGATCCATTCGATCAGCTTCCCGGACAACATGGCGCTGTCACAGGCGCGGGCCAATACCGTGGCCGGCTTGATCAAGTCCAAGCTGCCCGACCCCGGCCGTGTCAGCGCCCAAGGCTACGGCGACGCCAATCCGGTCGCTTCCAATGACACCGCCGAGGGCAAGGCCCAGAACCGGCGGGTCGAAATCGTGATCCAACGCGGGGCCTGAACACGTCATGGGCGGGCTCAAGAAGACCTTCGGCAACTGGTGGGTGCTGTCGATCCTGACGGCCGTGCTGGTCGCGGTGATCCTGGCGCTGCTCCTGCCCCTGGTGGCGGGCTTCCTGCGGCCGTGGTGGGTGCGGCTGCTGGTCGTGCTGCTGGTGGCTTTGACCTGGGGCGCCTGCGCCGCATGGCGGGTGTTCGCCGCGCGCGCCGCGTCCAAGCGTCTGGCCGACAGCCTGGCCGACACCGCGCCCGATCCCGAATCCAAAGTTTTAGCGGGACGCCTCAGCGAGGCCCTGACCAAGCTCAAGGCCGCCAGCGGCGACAAGCGCGATTACCTTTATAGCCGCCCCTGGTACGTGATCATCGGCCCGCCCGGCGCGGGCAAGACCACGGCCTTGCTCAATTCCGGCCTGCGCTTTCCCTTCTCGGACGAGGCGCTCAAGGGCGTGGGCGGCACGCGAAACCTCGACTTCTGGTTCGCCGACGAGGCGGTGCTGGTCGACACCGCCGGTCGCTACACTTCGCAGGATTCCGACAGCGAGCGCGATCGCGACGCCTGGCGCGCCTTCCTCGGCCTGCTGCGCAAGAACCGGCCGCTGCAGCCGATCAACGGCGTACTGGTGGCGATCGGTCTGGACGAGCTGGCCGGCGCCGACGCCGCCGCCATCGACCGCCACGCCGCCACGGTTCGCAGGCGTCTGGCCGAGCTGCAGCAAGGGCTGGAGCTGTCGGTCCCGGTCTATGTCGTGTTCACCAAGGCCGACCTGATCGCCGGCTTCACCGAGTTCTACGACGACCTCGACGTCGAGGGCCGCCGCGCCGTGGTGGGGGCGACCTTCAAATGGGGCGGCCGGCCTGCCGACGCCGACGCCATGGCCGAAGCCTTCGACCAGGTGCGCCAGGCCCTGGCCGATCGCACCTCCAAGCGTCTGCAGGATGAGCTCGACGCGCGCCGGCGCGGCCTGATCGTCGGCTTCCCCGCCCAGGTCGAGGCGCTGCGCGCGCGGATCGTGCGATTCCTCGACGGCGCCTTTCCCGCCGACGCGCCGGAAAAGGCCGCGGCGCTGCGCGGCTTTTACCTGACCAGCGGCGTGCAGCAGGGCGCGCCGCTCGACCGTATCCTGGCCGGTGTCGCCGCCGTCTACGACGCGCCCCAGCGCCCGGCCGGCCAAGGCCGCGCCTACTTCATCAACCGCTTGCTCAAGGACGTGGTGTTCGCAGAGGCCGGTCTGGTGCAGACCTCGGCCAAGGCTAAGGCGCGCCGCGCGGCCATGATGACCGCAGGCTTCGCCGCCATCGGCGTGGTCTCGCTGCTGGTGCTGGTCCTGTGGGGCGTCAGCTTCGTCAAGAACCGCGCCCTACAAGACCAGTTGCTGGCCGGGGGGCGCAACGTGGCCGAGCAAGCGCGGGCGGGCAGCCTCGACCTGGTCGAGGTCAGCGAGAGCGATCCGGACCTGGAATCCTCCCTGTCCACCTTGCGCGCCCTGCGCGCTTTGCCTCGCGGCTATGGCGACGCCCAGAAGTCCGGGCCGCCGCTGCTGATGACGTTCGGCCTCTATCAGCGCAGCCATGCCAAGGCGGCCGAACAGGCCTATCAGGAAGCGCTGCAAAGGGTACTGCTGCCGCGCATCCTGCTGCGGCTCGAGCGCTATCTGCAGGACAACCAGTCCAACGCCCTGGCCATCTACGAGCCGCTTAAGGTCTATCTGATGCTGGGCGGCCAGGCCCCGGCGCTCGACAAGCCGGCCATCAAGGCCTGGGTCGAGAACGACTGGGCGACCAATGTTTATCCCGGCGAGGACCGCGCCGACGAGCGCAAGGAACTGGGCGAGCACCTCGACGCCCTGCTGGCCGACCCGCGCTTCGGTCGCGTTTGGCCAGACGGCCGCGCCCCGCTCGACGGCGGCCTGGTCGAGGCCTCGCGCGTGCAGGTTCAGACCTTGTCCCTGGCCGACCGCGCCTACGCCATCCTCAAGCAGAAGGCGGCCGCGTCGGGCGGGGCGGACTGGCGCGCGGATTCCATCCTCAGCGCCGGCAGCGCCAAGGCCTTCGCCAACGGCGACCAGGTCATGGCCCTGACCACGCCCTACTTCTTCACCCGCGACGGGTTCCAGAAAGCCTATCAGCTCGGCCTGCAGAACGTGCAGGACGAGCTGGAGAAGGACCTGTGGGTGATGGGGGCGGACCAGAACACCGAAACGATCCGGGCGCAGATCCAGCAGGTCAAGCCGGGCGTGTCGGCCCTGTACGCCCAGGACTACATCAAGGCGTGGCAGGCCGTGGTCGGCAGCCTGCGGCCGGCCAACTACTTCGCCGACATGTCGGCCTTCGGCGCCGCCACCGCCGCCCCGCCGCCGCTCAAGCTGATCCTGCTGCAGGTCAAGGCCAACACTGACTTCAGCGGCGGCACGCCGGTCGACGGCGCGGCCAGGGCCGCCTCGTCGGCGCTCGGGCCGGTTGGGGCGCTGGCGGCTGGCGGCTCGGGCCCGGCGGGCGGGATCGACGCCGGCAAGACCATTACCGACGCCTTTGCCCAGCTGTCGGCCTTCGTCGGCGACGGCAAGTCGCCCGCGCCGGTCGACGACTTCATCGCCAAGCTCAAGGCCGCCGTGATCGCCAAGACCCAGGCCGACCGCGCGGGCGCGGGCCTCGGCGCCGACGCGGCCCAGGGCGATCTGTCCAAGGCCATGGCTGAACTGGCCGCCGCCTCGGCCACGGCCCCGCCCATGGCGCAGAGTTTCACCGCCGCTGCGTCCAAGCAGGGCGACAGCGCGCAGCTGTCTTCCGCGACAGGGGCCATTTCCACCGCCTACAGCCAGAGCGTCCTGCCCGCCTGCCAGAGCGCGGTGACCGACCGCTATCCCTTCACCGCCGCCTCGCAGAACGATGCGCCGGTGGGCGATCTGCTGCGTGTGTTCGGGCTCAACGGCCAGATCGACAGCTTCGCTCAGACTCGCCTGGCCCCGCTGATGGACACCAGCGCCAAAACCTGGCGCTGGCGCGCGGGCGATCCGATCGCCGCCGCGCTCGATCCCTCCAGCGCCGCCGAGTTCCAGCGCGCCGCCGGCCTGCGCGACCTTCTGCTGTCGGGCGTGTCCGCCAAGGTGGAGGCGGTGGGTTTCGGCGGCCCGGTGACCGCGGTTGAAATCGCGGCCGGCGGCCAGACCTATCGCTTCGACGCGGGCCAGGCCGGTCAGCGGCCGATCCAGTGGACCACCAGCGCCCTGCCGGTGGCCTCGGTCACGTTGTTCGCGGGGTCCAAGGCGGTGAAGTCCTACAGCTTCGAAGGTCCCTGGGCGCTGTTCCGGCTGTTCGACGCCGCCAAGCGCGAGAACGACGGGCCGACGGCGTTCAAAGCCACCTTTGGCGACGGCGCCGCCAGCGCCGTCCTGCGCGTGACCCTGCCGGGAGCGGCCAATCCCTTCAGTCGCGGCGGGGTGTGGTCGTTCCACTGCCCGTCGCGCTTGTGAGCTCAGGACGATGCGCGGCGGCGTGCTGTTCGGAAAGCTGCCCCGCCACGGCGATTTCGTGGCGCGCGGCCTTGCTCCCACGGCGCGCGAGGCCTGGGATGGGTGGGCATCGGCGGGTCTGGAGCGGGCGGGCGCGGCCCTGGGCGAGCGGTTCGGCGACGCGCACGATGCGGCCGCGCCCTGGCGCTTCGTCGCGCGGCCCGAGGGCTTCGGCGAGGCCTGGCTGGCCGGCGCCCTGGCCCCCTCGGTCGACGCCGTGGGGCGTCGCTTCGTGATCCTGTTGGCGGTGCAGGGCCTCACGGCCGAGGAGGCCGTCGCCCAAGGCGCCCTGCTGTCCGCCCGCCTGGAAGAGGTGATCTATCGCTGTTTCTCCGAGGGGCTCGACGCCGACGCGGCTGTGGCCGCCGCCGATCGGGTCTTGGACCATGGGGCGCCCGCCGCCGTCGCCGCCAGCGTGGACGCGAGCAACGGAGCCTGGTGGGCGGTAGGCTACGATGGCGCGCCCGCGGCAGTGATCGCCGGCCACGACCCGCCTCGCGACCTGTTCGCGCGCGCCTTCGCGCTGGGCCAGGCCGTCCCGTGAGCGCCGCCTTCCGCATCAAGAGCGCCGGGGTCACCCACGAGGGCCGCAAGCGCGACCATAACGAGGACGCCTTGCTGCTGCGCGAAGGCGAGGGCGCGTGGGCGGTCGCCGACGGCATGGGCGGTCACGAGAACGGGGAGTGGGCCTCCAGCGCCATCGTCGAGGCGCTGCGCGCGGCGCCGCTGGGCGAGGATTTCGACCGCTCGGTCGCCGCCCTGGCCGAGGCGATCCACACGGCCAACGGGCACATCTATCGCACGGCCCTGGCCGGCAACGTGCGGATGGGCTCGACCGTGGTCGCGCTGTTGATCGGCGACGAGCGCTTCGCCTGCCTGTGGGCGGGGGACAGCCGCATCTATCTGCTGCGCGGCGGTGTCCTGCACCGCCTGACCCAGGACCACACCCGGGTGCAGGACCTGATCGAGGCTGGGATGCTGACGCCGGACGAGGCCAAGGGCCACCCCATGAGCCACGTGCTGTCGCGGGCCGTGGGCGTACAGGCCGAATTGGAGCTGGACGCCGTGTCCGACAAGGTGGCGCACAACGACGTTTTCCTGCTGTGCAGCGACGGCCTGACCGGGCCGGTTTCTGAACCCGAGATCGCTGACTGTATGAGCGCGCCGCCGTCCGAAGCCTGCCGTCGCCTGCTGGAGCTGACCCTCGATCGCGGGGCGCCGGACAATGTCACCGTGGCGGTGATCGCCTGCGAGGAGATGACCGCCCTGTCGTTCGCCGCCGCTGACCGAGGCCTCGGATGAGCCCCGGTCCCGAGGACAAGCCCCAGGACGAACCCAAGGACGACGCGCCGCCGCCGGCCGGCGACGAGCGCACTGTGTTCATGCCTTCGCCCGCGCCCGCGGCTCGCTCTGCATCAGAGCCGACCCCGCCGCCGCCCGCGCCGCCCGCCCCCGAGCAACCCGTAGTAGCGCAACCCGCGCCCGCGCCCACGCGGGTCGCCGTGGGCGCGGTGCTCAACCATATCTACGAGGTGCGCCGGTTCATCGCCCGCGGCGGCATGGGCGAGGTGTACGAGGGCGTCAACGTCAATACCGACGAGCGCGTGGCCATCAAGGTCATGCTGCCGCATCTGGCCGCCGACCCCAATGTCCAGGCAATGTTCCGCAAGGAAGCGCGCACCCTCACGCGGCTGTCGCATCCGGCGGTGGTGCAGTATCGCGTGCTGGCTCAGGAGCCCACGCTGGGCGTGTTCTACATCGTCACCGAATTCATCCAGGGCGAGCCGCTCGGCGACCTGATCGGCCGTTACCAGCCCACTGCCGCGCAGATCGAGCAGCTCACGCGGCGCCTGGCTTCGGGCCTTAACGCCGCGCACGAGCTGGGGGCGATCCACCGTGACATGTCGCCCGACAATGTGTTGCTGGAGGACGGCAAGCTTGACCAGGCCAAGGTGATCGACTTCGGCATCGCCAAGGACCTCGACCCCTCCGGCGGCACCATCGTCGGCGACGGCTTTGCGGGCAAGCTGGGCTATGTGGCCCCTGAACAGTTCGGTGACTTCGATCGCGCTATCGGTCCGTGGACGGATGTCTACAGCCTCGCGCTGGTGATGCTGGCCTTTGCAAACGGCAAGCCGGTCGACATGGGCGCGACCCTGGTGGAGGCGATCGACAAGCGTCGCAAGGGGCCAGACCTGTCGATTCTGCCGGCCAGCCTGCGCCCAGTATTCGCAGGCATGTTGGCGCCCGATCCGCAGAAGCGCTTCCGTTCGATGGGCGCGGTGCTGGCCGCGCTCGACGGCGCGCCCTCGGCGCCGGCCACGGTGTTCGCCCCCGCGCCGGCTGCGCCCTCCCCGCCCGCCGCGCCGCCCAGGGCCAGGTCCGGCCCGCCGATGGGCCTGCTGATCGGCGCCGGGGTCGGCGTTCTGGTCATCGGCGGCGGCATCGCGGCCCTGGTCATGCTCACCGCGCCCAAGCCGGGGTCATCGCCCGCGCCGGTCTCGTCTGCTGGCGGGCCCGCCCCGGCGACAATCCCCGCCGCCGATCCCGCGGTGCTGCGCCAGGCGCTGCAGACGCCGATACGCTCCACGCCCTGCAGTTGGCTCAACGTGACGAGCGCGTCGGCGTCGCAGGTGACTGTGGCGGGCGTCGCCGGCGATGCGGCCGCCGCCGGCGCCGCCGTGTCCAGCGCGGTGAATGGCAAGGCCGCCGCCGACACCAGCGCGGTGGTCGCCGCCGCGCCGGCCGCGTGCGTGGCGCTCGACACCTTCCGCGCCTTCCGCGACACCAGTTTCGTGTCCGACGCCCGTTTGGACGTGCCTCAGAGCACGCCGTTCCCGCTCCAGGACACGCCGCAGGACTGCCCGGCGCACAACGCCAAGGCCCAGATCGACCTGCGCATCGACGATCCGTCGGGCGATTTCGCCCTGGTCGGCATGGAGCCCACAGGCCGCATCCAGAAGCTGTTCAACAGCCGCGCCGACTTCAACGCCTTCCGTGCCCAGGCTCCGCAGTTCGTGCAGGACCTCGGAAACGACTCTTACCGTGTGACCATCTGCACCGACCAGGTGGGCGCGGCCGGCATCCTGCTGATCCGAGGCTCGGGACCCTTCGCCACCGGCGCGCCCGACAAGCCGGCTTTGCCTTCGTCCACCTGGGCGCAAGCCTTCTCGAACGCCGCCAAGGCCGGCGCATGGCAGACGGAAATGGTCTGGTATCAGGTGTCCGGCTAGGACCCGGCTCGGACCGCTAGCCGCCGATGATCACCGTCGGCGCGCCCAGCACGATCGTCCCGCCATGGGCCGTGATGTCGCCCATGCGCGCGGCCGGCAGCTTGGACACCAGCACCGTGGCCGAGCCCTTGGCGATCGTGTCGGGGGGGCCGACGCAGGTCAGCAGATCGGTCACACGCGCCTGGGGCAGGCCGACGGTCAGCACCGTGGGCGCGCAAGGGGGCAGGATCGGCCCCCCCACATGGGGCACCACGCCGGTGACCATGGGGCACACGTGCATGTCGGTGACGCGGGCGGCGGGCGGCATCAGGTCTTGCCCTTCATGCTGACGGCGGCCTCTTCATAAGCCTGTTTGAACGCCTTGGAAAACACGTCCATGAACGCCTCGTCCGAACCTTGGGCGACGCCTTCGAATTCCTTCTCATAGGCCTGCCACATGGCCGCGTCGCGCGCGCCGGGCAGGATTTTGGCCAGGAGGCCGCGCATCTCGGCGCGCTCACGGATCGACTCCGGCGAAAAGCGCGCCAGGGTCGATTTCAGCGCGCTCTGCATCGCGGCCAAGGTGGCCATCTGGTGAGCCTGCAGGTCCTGGAACGAGTCAGCCACGGCCTTGTCAGCCGACATGAAGCCGCGCTCGGGCGGATTGAGCAGCTGAGCCACCACCCGCTCTGGCGAGCGGGCGAACTTGAGCGGGTTGTTGCCGTCGAACTCGAGCGAGGTCGATTGCGCCCCCAGCTGGGCCTTGGCCCGGGCGCGCGCCTCCAGCATCACCACCAGCCCCCCGACTAGCCGGCGCACGATTTCGCCTGCGCTGGCGGCCGCCTGGGCGGGATCGGTCTTCAAGTCGCCGGGCGCCACGCCGGCGGCGGCGAGAAAGGCCGCCCAGGCCACGTCGGACGACGCCGTGGGCGCGGCCGGGCCAGGGGCGAGCGCTGGGGCCGCCGCCAGCGGGGCCGGGGTCGCGGGGGCAGGACCCCAGGCCTCGGCCGCCGCCGACGCGGGCTCGGACACAGGCGCGGGCGCTGCGGCCGGCGGGGGCGCGGGCTGGGCGGGCGGGGCGAAGCCGCGGCTCCAGTCCACCTCGGCCCCAATGGCCAGCTTGGCCCATACATCCTCGGCCGGGCCCGCGGCCGGCGCGGCGGCGGGCTGGCTCCAGTCGCTCGCGCCCCAACCGGGGTTGGCGGCCGGCGCGACGGCGTCGGCGTGGGGCGGGGCCCAAGCCTGGGACATGGCGCCCCGGCCCGACACCGCCGGTCCTGGCCCGCCGGCGGCATCGTCGCGGCCCCAGCCGGACGGCGACGGCGCGGGCGACAGCTCGCCCCACGCAGCGTTGGCCGGCGGAACGGCCGAGGCAGGCGGGCTGAAGTTGGACCCCGTCGCGGCGGCGGGGGAGGGACCCCAGGCGCCCCAGGCGTCGGTGGAGGCGGCCCGTGGGGCCTGGGCCGCCGCCGCCTCGCCCGCGAGCTGAGCCTTCAGCCGGTAATGGCCGATGAGGATGTCGTCGCCGTCGCGGATCGTGTGGGGCGCCGACAGGCGCTCGCTCGCCCCATTCACATAGACGCCGTTGGTGCTCTTGTCGGTCAGCAGATAGACGCCGCCGGAAAAGTCGATCTCGCAGTGGGTCGAGGAGATGTACGACTTGGGGTCGGGCAGGCTCCAGTCGGCATGTGGGCTGCGGCCGATGATCAAGCCGTGCCGGTCCAGCACCATGCGCACGGGTTCGCCGTTGTCCAGCTTGTCGACGTTGACGATGGTCAGGGTAAGCGACATCGGGTCCTTGGGTTCAAACGCCGGAGGAGGCCAGGGCGTCGCCCGCCGCGAGACAGGCCTTGAGCGCCTGGGCCTTGTCGGGCGCGCGGGCTGATGCGGCCTGAACGGCGACGGCGGCGAACACCCCGGCCACGTCCTTCGGCACGGGCGTGGGCTGCACGCTCGGCGGCGCCATCGATCCGCCGGAGAAGAAGACTGCGCGCGCCGCCAAGGCCTCGGCGCTGGTTGGATCGGCCGCCTCGGCCGCGTCCCACGCCGCCCAACGGCGCTCGTCGGTCGGATCCTGCAGCCACAGCAGCGCCGCCTTGAGCGCGGCGGCTTCGGGCGTGGTCCGGTCCTGCCCCTGCGACAGATCACGCACCGCCCGCGCGGCCCACGCCACCGCTTCCAGACGCGGCAGGGCCAGGCCCAGGAACGCGGTCGCCTCGATCAGGCGGCCCGCCGCCACCAGGGTGTCGAAATAGGCCTTGGGCGCCGCGTCGCCGCACGCCTCGGGATTTTCCCACTTCAGTTGCTGGGCGATCTGGCGCGCTTGCGACCACTTCACCCGGTTCCACTCGCTCATGCCCGCCCCGTCAGTTGATCATGGTCATGGCGCCCTTGATCACCATCATCGGGCCGCCGTCGTGCTGCGCCATGGCGCCGGCCTTGGTCGACAGCTGGGCGGTCGCCTCGGCCTTGATCATGGTGCCTTCGATGCTGACCCCCTCGGGCGTAAGGGTCACCTTGCTGGCGCCGCACTTAAGGGTGATCGAGGTCGCCGCCTCCAGGGTGATCTGCCCGGCGTCGCACTTCAGGCTGTAGTCGCCGACCGATACGGCCGCGCTCATATTGCCCTGCGACACGGTGCGCGAGAGGTTGCCCGACTTGACGGTCAGGGCGCTGTCGCCGGTGCGCACGGTCAAGGTGTCGTCGCCCTCGACGATCTCGGTGCGCTTGCCCTTGTCGACCGTGTGGGTCTCGTCGCCGGTCTGGATCAGGCTGGTGCGGTTGCGGCCGATGGTTTCGGTCTGGTCGCGCTGCAAGGTGCGGGTCTCATCGCGGCGGATGTCCACGGTCATGTCGCGCTGTGCGCGCAGGGCCACGACTTCCTTGCCTGACTTGTCCTCGAACATGATCTCGTTATAGCCCGGACCCGACTGGTCGGGCTGGGCCACCGCGCCGTCGTAGTCGTTGGACCGGCTTTCGCCGTACGCCGTCCGTGTACGGATGTATGAGCGCGTCTTGTTCTCGACCGGCGTCTGCGGATGGGTCGACTGGGCGTTATAGACCCGGCCGGTGATGATCGGCTGGTCCGGATCGCCCTCCATGAAGTCGATCAGCACTTCCTGTCCCACGCGCGGCAGCATGAACGAGCCGACCTCGGCGCCGGCCCAACTCTCGGACACGCGCAGCCAGCAGGTGTTGAAGCCTTGGCGCTCCCACGGGAAACGCGCGAGCACGCGGCCGTATTGATCGGTCAGGATTTCCTTCTCGTCGTCCGTGCCGACGATGAACGCCACGTGCGGGCCCCCGACCACCGGCCGCGGGGTCTTGAGTTGCGGCCGCCAGGTCACGTCGGTGGGGATCGCCTCGATCGTCACCGCGTGCTGGCTTTCCTGACCGGCCCCGGCCGTGACGCTGCGTCCGCTCAGCACATAGGTCGCCGACAACACCAGATATTCCTGATTGTAGCGGCCTTCTTCGTGGCCCTTGAGCGTGAAGCGCTTGCCGCTGGCGATCACGAAGGCGTCGCCCTCGCCGACGAACCGCCGGCGCCGCGCCCGCGCGGCCTCCAGGCGCACCTTGGCCAGGGTCGTGCCCAGCCCGACCTGATCGGCCGTGTCCACGCGCCGATGACCGGCGGGAAAATCGTAGATCTCGGCCGCGTCGTGCGGCGTCTTTCCGTCCTCGGATTTTGTCGCGTCGTCGCGATTGTCGGACAGCCGGAACTCATAGTCCCGCAACGTCACCTTACCCGCCCCGGGCGCGACGTGCTCGTCCCACCGCCACAGGCACGGCTCAGGCGAAAATCCGCGCACGTTGCCGATCGGGACGTACTCGATCGAGGGCGCGCTGCCGTGGCCCGATGTCGTGTCCACCATGTGCATCACATGGCCCGTTTTGGTGTGTTCAAAATAATAAGCGATGCCGTACTCCTCCATCAGGCGGGAGACGAAGTCGAAGTCGCTCTCCCGGTACTGGACGCAGTACGGCCGCGCCGGCATCTCGTTCTGTAAACTGAAGCTAAAGCCGGCCTTGGCCGCGGCGTCCTGGGCCGCGCCGTTTTCTTCGAACAACAACTGCAGGATCTGCTGCACCGTCTTGTCGGCGAATATCCGTGAATTCTTGTTGGCTTCAAGCAGCGACAGCCACGGGCGCAAGGTCAGGCGATAGCGCACGCCATAGCCGTCCTCGCCCGTCTCCTCGGCTTCGAACAGCAGGCCGTTGAACTCGCGCACGTGGTTCTTGCCGCCGCCCGCCGCGGCCAGGGCCTGGCTGGGCTCGACGTGCACCTTCACAAGGCGCCCCAGCACCGAGGAGAAGTCTATTCGCAATGGCTTCTGAAACGCCGCCTCGGGCTGGCCCGCCGCCGCCTTGGGCACGAAAAGGTCAAGCAGGACGAGGTAAGGCTCGTTCAGGCTCTCGACGCACTTGAGCCCTTCCACCTTCAGGTCCGCGCTCACGCCGGCGGGCAGGTCCATCTCGACGGTGGCGAGGTCGCTCAGCGATCCCGATGTGGCTGGCATGCCTTGGACTCTCCCCCGCGCGGCGGCCGTTCAGGGCGGCGGCCGGGCCATTTCAGCAGAATTCGCGCCTAATGCTATACATCCGACTTGCTTGGGCGCCATCTAGCGGCGCCAACTTGAACCATGGCTTACAGAAGGGTAAAGGACTGTAAGGATTTGAACTAGGGGGGCACTTATGCGCGCGTTGATTTTATCGACAGCGATTTCGGCCATAGCGGGTATTGCTGCGGCCGCTCCGGCCCCACAATACAGCGTCGGCGATGTGGTCAACAGCTTTGCCCAATCGTCGGACAAGGCGCCTTCAGCCTGTCCGCCCGGTCAGTCGTCGGACGAGGATGGAATCTGCCAGCCCAACAAGGACACGCGCGGCTTCAGTCTGCCCACTCGCGCCGCGCCCGGCGGGCCGCGCCCTGCCGGATCGGGGCCGGCGATGCATGCGGCTGGCCCGGCGCGGGCGCCGGCGTCCGCGCCTCACCGCGACCTCTTGATCACCTTCAAGCTGGGCTCGGCCGAACTGACCGACCAGGCCCAGGCCAACGCCAAGGTGTTCGCCAAAGCCCTGAGCACACAGCAATTAGGCGACGCCCGCTTCGAGATCGAAGGCCATACCGACGCGACGGGTTCGGATGACCTTAATCAGAAGCTCTCGCAGGCCAGGGCCGATGCGGTGGCGGCGTTCCTGGCGGCGCAGGGCGTGGACGCTTCGCGGCTGCAGGCCAGGGGCTACGGCTCCAGCCGTTTGGCGGTTCCTGAAGATCCGACTTCGCCAGCCAACCGGCGCGTCGAGGCCCGCCGGCTGAACTAGGCCGCGCCTCGACCCCGGGCGCCCCACGGGCGCCGGGGCAACGACTGAACTGAAGGGGAATCCGCCCAAAATGGTGCGGTTGGGGCAAAGAACGGCTGGTTTCGTGGCGATGGCGCTTGCCGTCTGCTTGCCGGCTATGGCGCATGGGCAGACCGTCTCGCGCGCCTTGCCCAGTCCGCAGCAGCTCAATCCCGCCCAGCAACCCCAGGCCGCCCCACCGCAAAATCGCGGCGGCGATCTATTGGCGCCGCCCGAGCATAGCGCCTGCCCGATGGCGGATTCGCCTTTGACCTTCACCCTGACCGCGGTCGAGTTTCAGGGCGCCACGGCGGTCAAGGCCAAGACCTTGGAGGGGGCCTACGCGTCCCTGATCGGCCAGACCATCAAGGTCGCCGAGATCTGCGCGATCCGTGACCGCGCGGCCGACATCTTTTTTCGCCGGGGGTTCCTGGCGCGGGTCGAGATCCCCGAACAGCGCATCGCCGGCGGCAAGCTGGTGCTCACCGTGGTCGAAGCGCGTATCGCCGCGGTGCGGGTGCACGGCGAGGCCGGCGCCGCCCAGTCGAAGGTCGAAGACTATATCGAAAAGCTGCGGGGCCTGACCCCGTTCGATCTGCGCACCGCCGAACGCTATCTGCTGCTGGCCTCCGATGTGCCGGGCATGCGCATTTCGGCGGCTCTGCGACCCTCGCCCCAGGGCCGCGGCGCGGTGGATCTGGATGTGACCGTGACCCGCCAGCCGGTCGACATGGTGGTCGATGCGCAGAACTTCGGTTCGCAGTCCCTTGGGCCCTACGGCGGTCTGGTGCGCGGCGATCTGAACGGCGTGACCCGGTTCGGCGACCGCACCACCCTGGTCGCCTATTCGACGCTGTTCGACGACAAGCAGCAGGTCCTGCAACTGGTGGAAGAGGCGAGAGTCGGTTCGGACGGTTGGCTCGGCCGGTTGTCGGTGGCCTATGGCCGCACCCATCCGGGGGCCAACGTCGCGCCTCTGGACCTTTACGGCAAATCCTTGGTCGGCTCGTTCGAGGCGGTCTATCCGCTGTGGCGCTCGCGGCGCAACAACCTGAACCTGACCGGCGGGTTCGACTACGTTGATCAGTCTACTGATTTTGGGTCGGGCGGCGCGCTCAACGACGACCACCTGCGCATCCTCTATGGCCGCGCCGACGCCGACATTCGCCGCTTTCCCTTCGGGCGGGAGTTCGACGGGCATCTGGACCTGCAGATCCGCAAGGGGCTGGAGATCCTGGGCGCCAGCCGGCCGGGCGAGGCGGGATTGTCGCGCCTGCAGGGGCGGGCCGACGCCCTGGTGTTCCGCGCCGACGGCACGGCCACCCAGCAATGGACCAGCCTGATCTCCACCGAAATGGCGTTCGAGGCCCAATATACCGACACCCCGCTGCTGACCTACGAGCAGCTGGCGGTGGGCAACCTGACCATTGGACGCGGCTATGACCCGTCGTCGGTGACAGGCGACACCGGTGTTTCGGGGACGTTCGAGCTGCGCGCCGGTCCGATCCAGCCGATCCAGCCGCTGCGCTGGCTCAACGTGCAGGGCTATGGCTTCTACGACATCGCCAAGAGCAACAATCTCAACATCGGCGGCGAGAACCTGACCGTGCGCTCCGCCGGCGGCGGCCTGAGGTTCCGGCTTACCCAGCGGGTCAGCCTCGACATCGCCTACGCCCACCCCTTCGACAAGATCAGCGCCAACGCCAAGAGTCGGCCGCCCGACCGTGCGCTGGTCAATCTTGTGTCCAGCTTCTTCTAGGGGAACGACGATGAAGCGGTCGCCGAAAAGGGTCCAGCGAGACGGGAACGGCGGGGTCGCCGCTGGTCCGATTCGCGCCCGTGGGCGGCTGCTCGCGTACAGCGCCCTTTGCGGCGCGCTGACGGCGCTCGCAGCCGCAGCCCCAGCCCAGGCCCAGGTGGCCGGGTTCAAGCTTCAGGGAGGGGTTGTGCTCAACAACGCCAACCTCGCGACAAATTCGCTCGCGACAGGCGGGGCGACGCCCACTGTAGCCAACTCGGCCGGCGAATCCGACATCACCCTGAATGGCGCACGCACGATCATCGCCTGGTCACAGTTTGATATCGCCTCGGGCGAGACCGCCAAGTTTCTGTTCAACAGCCGCAGCGACATCGTGCTCAACCGGGTGATACCTCTCGCCGGCGACACGAACGCCGCAAGCATCAATGGGACCTTGTCGGGCCTGGTGGGCGGCGCGTACGGCGGCAACGTGTGGATCCTCGATCCGAACGGGGTGATTTTCGGGGCGAATGCCATCGTCAACCTCGGCGGCCTGGTGGCCACCACATCGCCCCTGTCGACCGCTGACAGCGCCTTCGTGGCCGGCGGCTCCAACAGCTTCAGCTTCGGACTATCCACTGACGGGGTATCGGTTACCGTGCAGAACGGGGCCAGCATCACCGCCGCCGGCGGCACGCTTGCCCTGGTGTCGCCGTCGGTAATCACCCAGGCTGGCGCGACCATCGGCAACCCAGGCGGCGACGTCCTTTACGGCGCGACCAACGGCTACACCATCCAATTCGCGCCGAACGCCAGCGGCGATCTGGACCTCTACCAGTTCGTGGTCGGCGCTGCCGCCAACGGCACGGCCTCGACCACGCCGGTCAGCCTCGGCGCCGCCACCACGGCAGGCAACGTCTATATCGCTGCGGTCAACCAGAACGCGGTGGTCGGGGCCGTCGTGGCGCCGGGCGATATCACGGCCACGGCCGCCGGAACCGCCAACGGCGACATCATCCTGACCGCCGGATCGGACCTGGCCAACGGCGGTGGCGGAATCGCGCCGGCCGCCGTGGCCAGCGCCGGCGCGACGACCATCGCGGCGGGCGCCCTCAGCGCGGACGGCAATCTCACCGTCACCGGGCCGGGCGCGGTTTCAGCGACCTCTGCGGCCCTGACCGGAGCAACCGGCTCGCTGCTCGTGCAGTCGACGGCCGGCGACGCGGTGCTGGGCGCCGCCACCGCCGGAGCGATCACCGGGGCCAACACCTTTGCGAGCGCTTCCTCGGGAACCGCCGAGGTGCTGGCTGCGGCGGGAACGGCGACGGTCAACCTGGACAGCGCAGCAGCCCTGACTCAGATTTCTGGCCAGGCGGTCTCGGGCACGGTGAGCACAGGCGGCTTCAGCCTGGGTTCGGCCGCCGCCAGCGCCGGGGCCGCCAACCTGACGGCCTCGGGCGGGGCGCTCGCCGTGACCGGGGCGCTCAGCGCCACGGGCGGGTCGGTTTCGGCCCAGGGCGTGTCGCTCAATCTGGGCGCTGTGACCGCCACGGGTGCGACCTCGGACGTGGCGCTCCAGGCGACGGCCGGAGGCCTGGTCGCCGACGCCGTGTCCTCTGGGCGAGACCTGACACTGGCGGCGACCGGAGCGGTGACGCCGACGAGCATCGCCCTCGGTCGCGACTACACCTTGACCGGCGCGTCGTTCAACGCCGCCGCCACGGGCGTGGTCGGTCCGCGCGACGTGACCTTCAACGTGCTGGGCGCCTATACCCCCGCCAGTGAGCCGGTGGCCGGCCGCAACCTGACCCTCACCGCCACCGGCCTGCTCGACGCCAGCGGGCTGCCCCTGGCCGCGGGCGCCAACCTCACGCTCCAAGGCGGCAACGGGCTGAAGGTCGGCGCGGTCACCGCCCTTCTGGGCGCCTCGACCTTCATCACCACCGGCGGAGCGGTGCAGTTCCTCGGCGCTGTGGACGCCTTGGGCCAGACGGTCACGGTCACCTCGGCGGGAAGCGTCAGCCAGAGCGCGGGCATTACGGCGGCGACCCTGACCGGCTCCTCCGTCGGCGGCGCGAATTTCACCAACGTCGGGAATGCGATTGGCGCGTTTGGGCCCTTCGTCAACACCGGCGGGGGCGGAATCAGTTTGAGCCAGCCGGGGGCGATCAACCTGGCGGGTGATATAAATGCGTCGGGCCAGACGGTTTCGCTCAGCACCGGCGGAACGATCGGCCAGGCCTCGGGCGCAATAACCGCGGCGACCCTGACCGGCTCGGCGGTCGGCGGCGTCAGTCTGACCGGACCTGCCAACGCTATCGGGACCCTCGGCGCCTTCACCAACACCGGCGGGACCTTCTCCCTCACCGACAGCGCCCCCCTGGCCGTGAGCGCGGCGGGCCTCTCGAACACCGCCGGCGACATCACCCTGACCACCACGGGCGCAGCGGCCAACGGCATCACCCTCGGCGGGGTGATCAACGCCGGGATCTACACGCTGCACCTGGTCTCCGCTGGAACCATCGCCCAGAGCGCGGGGATCGACGCCGGCGCGCTCACCGGTTCGTCAGTCGGCGGCGCGACCCTGACCGCCAGCAACGCCATCGGCGCTTTTGGAGCCTTCACCAACACCGGCGCGGGCGGAATCAGCCTGACCAACGCCGGGGCGATGGTCATCTCGGGCGCGATATCGGCGCCAGGCCAGACCGTCGCCCTCAACGCCGGCGGCGCTCTCAGCGAAACGACGGGGACTATCGCGGCGGGGAGCTTGACGGGCGGCTCGACGGGCGGCGTCAATCTCACCGGCGCCAACGCGATCGACACGCTCAGCGGGTTCACCAACATCGGCGGGGCCTTCGCCCTGACTGACAACGCGGCCCTGGCGTTGGGCGGGGCGGGCCTGACCAACACGGGCGGGGCCGTCAATCTGGCGGTCACTGGCGCCGGCAACGGGCTCAGCCTGGGCGCGGGACTCGATGCGATCGGCCAGGCGCTGACCCTCAACGTCGCCGGAACCATCACCCAGACGGCGGGCGCGATCAGCGCGGCCAGCCTGACCGGCTCCTCGGGCGGCGACGTGAGCTTGACGGGCGGCAACGCGGTGTCGGGGCTTGGCGCGTTTTCCAGCGGCGGGGCCTTCGCCCTGACCAACGCGGCGCAGACCCTGACCTTCAACGGTCCGCTGACCGCTACCGGCGCGGTGGCCTTCACCACCACCGGATCGGGCGACATCGACTTGAACGGCTCGCTCGGCGGGGCTGGCCAGACGGTGACGCTCAATGCGGCCGGAGCCATCAATCAGGTGTCGGGCTCGTTGACGGCCGGAACGCTTAACGCCCACTCGGCCGGCAACCTGGACGTCAACGCGACCATCACCACCCTGGGCAGCTACGTGTCCGACACGGGCTACGCCATCTTCGTCAGCGGCGGGGCTCTGGCGGTGACGGGTCCGGTTCAGGGCCACACCTTCGCGGGGCTTGAGACGCTCGCGGGCGACCTCACCGTCAACGGCCCGGTGTCGTCCGCCACGGGCGGCGTGACCCTGATCGGGGCCGCCAACCTCAATCTTGCGGGCAACGTCATCACCGCGACCACGGCGGACCTGGTCGCCGGCACGGGCGCGATCACCCAGACGGCGGGCGCGATCAGCGCGGCCAGCCTGACCGGCTCCTCGGGCGGCGGCGTGAGCCTTACCCAGGCCAATGCAATCACCGACATCGCCGGCTTGAACAACACCGGTTCGGGCGGGATCAGCGTGACCAACGCGGGGGCGCTTGGCGTAACCGGGGCGATCACCGCCGCCGGCCAGACCGTCACCTTGTCGTCCGGGGGCGCCCTCACCGAATCCGGGGCCGGCGCGATCATCGCTGCCACGCTATCTGGCGGCTCGGTCGGCGGCGCGGCCCTGACCGACCGCAACACGTTCAATACCGTCGCGAATTTCGCCAATACGGGCGGTGGCGCGCTGGCGATCCGCGACAGCCAGGCGCTGTCCGCCTCGAACCTGTCGAACGCGGGTGGGGACATCGCGCTGACGACCGACGCCGGCGCCCTGACCCTGGGCGGCGCGATCACCGCCGCCGGCCACGCCCTGACCGTCAATTCGGCCGGCGCGGTGCTGGGCGACAGCGCGGTGATCACCGTCGGCGATCTGGGCGGCCAGTCGCTTGGCGGCGCGTCCTTCGCCAACGGCGGCAACGCCATCGCCGCCGTCTCGGGCCTGACCAACACCGGCGGCGGGACGGTAGCTGTGACCGACGCCGGCGCCTTGAGCGTGAGCAACCTGTCCAACACGGGCGGCAACGCCATCTTCACGTCCGGCGGCGGCCTCACCTTGGCCGGCGCGATCGGCGTTGGTGGAACCCTGACCACCACGGCCGGCGGCGCGATCGGCGCGAACGGCGCGTCGATCAGCGCTACCACACTGACCGGATCGTCCGTGGGCGGCGCAACCTTTGGCGGCGCCAACTCCATCGGTGTCCTCGCCGGCTTCGCCAACGCGGGCGGCGGCACGCTCGCCGTAGCCGACGCCTCCTCCCTGACGGTATCCGGCGCCGTGACCTCGGCCGGCGCGTTGCAACTGGCCAGCGCCGGCACGCTCAGCGGCGCGGGCGCCGCGCTCAACGGCGCGGGAGTTTCGGTCACCGCCGGCGTCGCTGCCACGGTCGGCTCGGCGTCCAGCAGCGGCGATATCGCGGTGATCGCGAGCGGCGGGGGCGCCCAGCTGGCGTCGGCGGCCTTGACGGGCTCCAGCGGCGTCCTGACGGTCAAGGCGACCGGCGGCGACGCGGTGTTGGGCGCGGCCTTCGGGCTCAGTTCGTCGGGCCTGTCGTTCACCGCGACCGGCGCCGGAACGGCCACCGTCTGGTCGACCACTGGCAACGTCGTCGTCAATCTAAACACCGCCGCCCAGATCGCCCTGGCCAACGCCGCAGGCGCGGTCTCGGTGAAAGTGGCTAACGGCGCCGCAGACGTCGCCTCGGTTCAGGCGGGCGGCGGCGCCGTGATCCAGGGCGCCAATGTGCTGCTCGGCGGCGGTGGCCCGTCGACGGTCGCCGTGGGCGGACCCCTGCAAGTCATCGCGACCGGCAGTCCGGCGCTGGGCCTCGGCGACGCCGTGGTCCAGGTCGGCGGTCCGATCAACATCGCTCTGGTCTCGGCCACCCGTGACGCCTCGGTAACTTCCAGCAGCGGGGACATCCTGGTGGCGTCGGCGACCGCTGGCCGCAACCTGACGGTCGACGCCGCGGGCGGGGCCGCGCGGCTGAGGCAGGCGACGTTGCAAGGCGCGGGCGCCTTGTCGGTTGTCGCTTCCACCGACGCGGTCCTCGGCGCCGACGCCGGCGCCGCGCCGACCGCCGCCAACACGGTGACCGCGCCAGCGGGCGCGACGGTTCAGGTCCAGGGCGGCGCCTCGGCCACGGTCAATCTCGCTGGCGGGGTCACGATCAACCAACTGACCGCCGGTTCCGGCGCCGCCATCGCGCAAAGCGCTTCGGGCCCGCTCACGGTGGTCCAGGCCACCGCCGGCGGCGCGGTCCAGGTCAGCGCCAATGGCGGCGATGCGGTGCTGCGCGGCGCCCAGGCCGGCGGATCGGTCACCCTGGCCGCCGCGGGCGCGGCCACCCTGGGCGAAGCGGCGGCCAATGTTCCGACCTCGGCCGAATCCGTCACGCTCACCGGTTCGGGCGGCATCGTGGTGCAGGCCGGGTCGGGCGCGGCGACGGTCAACCTGTCAGGCCCGGTGCGCCTGTCCCACATCGGCTCGGCCGCGTCGGACGTGATCGTCCAGTCCCCCGGCGCGGTGGCCATCGGCGGGGGCTCGGCCGGGGGCAATCTGACGATCCAGGCGGCCAGCCTGTCGCTATCCGGTGCGGTTTCGGCGGCCAACCAACTGACGATCCGGTCGGCGGTGGGCGGGTTTAACCTGGGCGGTTCAGCCACGACCGACGCCGCTCACCTGGGCCTGAGCGCCGCTTCATTCGCTCTGCTCAGCGCCCCGACGGTCAACCTCTACGCCGGCGTGACCGGCGGCAAGTTGGGGGACATGACGGTAGGCGACCTCGCGGTCGATCCGTCGAAGATCCCGACGCTCGGCCTCTACGCCTCCGGCTCGAACACCGTGTTCGTCACCGGAGCCCTGGCCCCCGCCGCCGCCAGCCAGGGATCGGGCCAGGCCAAGATCGTGATTGGACAGGCTAGCCAGGCGGCCGGCTGGACGCCGAAATCGGTCCTCGTCAGCGGTTCGATCGGCTCGGCGACCCTGACCAGCGCCGCCGACGTGGCCGATCCGTCGGTCAAGGCCTTCCAATCGGTAGAGCTTAACGCGACGCAGGACGTCCTGTTGGGCACGTCCGGCTTCATTTCCGCCGTCCAGGCCGCCAGCGCGGCCAATATCAACATTACGCGCAGCCAGCCGCCGCAGATACTGTTGGCCCCCGCGACGCCCAACCGCATCTATCTCGCCTCGGGTCTGCTCACCGTGCGCGCCAACGGCAAGGTCGTGCAGCAGAACACGTCCGACGCCCCCGGCGTCTCGACCGGTATATTGATCACAAACCCCGGGCGCAGCGTCGCACCCCTGACGCTGGGCGGCGTGACCGGAGGCGGGGCCGCCGGGCCCTCGGTGATCGACCTGTTCCTGTCGTACAATGACGCCGGCGGCCAGACGATTACCGAAAAGATCGCGGCCATTTCGCCGGGCGTAAGGCTCGAGGGCATCGGCGGCAGCAACAATTACAGGATCAACAGCTGCACTATCGGCGAGGTCGGGGTGTGCACGCCGTTCACCACCGCGGTGGTCGACGTCGAGCCCACCGATCTGACCGGATCGCTGTTGCTGCGCACCCAGGACGACGACATCGCCGCTGACCCGACCATTACCGGCACGGGCAACGAGGAAATCTGGCGGGATTCGCAATGACCAGCTTCGGGACCGGCTTGAGCACAGGCGTGTTGAGCACAGGCGTGTTGAGCACAGGCGCGCGAGCGGGGGGGTATCTGGCCCTGATCCTGGCGGTTATGGCCCTTGCGCCAAGCGCGGGCGCCTGGGCCGCGGTGCGTTACGACAGCTTTCCCTTAGGCCAGAGCGCCAAGACCGGCGCGGTGTGCGAGGCGGCGCAGGACGATCAGGATCCAGCCGCTCAGGCGCGCGGCGCCACCGCCTGGGCCGTGACATGCCGCGGCTGGCAGGGCGTGCTCGGGCGGCTCTATCTTTACGAGCGCGATGGCGACGCGGCCATCGCTGCGGACGGCCCGTGGCGCCAGGCGCTGCGCGGCCGGGCCGATTGCCAGCAGGGCAAGCCATTGTCCTTAGCCGGACTATCGGGGACGCTGGAAAGCCAGTGCGCTTCGGCCCGGGGCGGGACGGCCTATCTGGCCTATACCGCCAGCCGTGGAAAATCGGTTGTCACGGCCGAAGGCCTGGCGCCCCTGGCCGACCTGCTGCAGGTGGGGCTCAGGGTGGCGGCCGGCGTGATCAAGCCGCCCGTCGCCATGCAGTCCGAAGCCGCCGCGATCGGCGGCGGTTCATCAACGGTCAGTCTGGCCGACGCCGCCGACCAAGTGCAGCGCGCGCCCGATCTGGTGCGCGAGCGGGCCTATGTGCAGAACCAGGCCTGGCAGTTCGCCGACGCCGAGACCGCCTTCCGCGCCCTGGCCTTGGACGCCGCGGCGGCGCCGCACGATCGGGCTGAGGCCTATCTGAACTGGGCGCTCAACGCCTCCAACCTTGGCCGGTTCGATGAGGCTGACGATCTGTTCGCCCAGGCTGACGCCCAGGCCGCCCTGGTCAAAGACCCCGAGTTGGATGCTCTGGAGCTGAACTACCGGGCCCTGCACGCGCGCAACCGGCGCGACTTTCCCCAGACCATCGCCCTGGCGCAGCGCGCCCTGACCCAGCGCGCCCTGGTGCGGCAGAGGGGGGCCAGCGCCCTCGGCGCCGAACTGGCGTCTGGCTCGTCCAATGAAATCTATATCAGCCCGGCCCTGGCCGACGCCCTCAACCGCCGCGCGCGCAACCAGAGTATTCTTGGTCAGCGCGGCCTGACCGAGGCGCAAAAACTGACTATTCAGGACGCGCAGGCCGTCTATCTGATCGGCTCCTCCCAGGCGGCGATGGGCGATGCGGCCGCCGCGCGGCGCAGCCTGGAGGACGGCCGGTCGCGGCTGACCGATCCCACCCTGGTCAAGTCTGCCGGCTGGCTGCGGGCGCAGGTCGACGCGGAACTGGCGCGGCTGGAATTGAAAAGCGGCGACGTCGCCGCCGCCAAGTCGGGCCTGGCTGATGCGCTCAAGACCCTGCGCGGCCAGACCGGTTTGTCGGGAAGCCAGACCGAAGCGGCTCTGCTGCTCGAATATGCGCGGGCCGAGGCCGCCAGCGGCGAGGTGATACAGGCCCTGGCCGACTACGACCGCGGTTTCGCCCTGTTCCGCGACGCCCGCGGTTCATTGGGCGCTTCGGCCGATGCGGCTGACGCTTATCTCGATCTGCTGATCAAGCAGCGCGAGAGACTGCCCGCCCAGGCGCGGGCCTACGACGAGCGCTTCTTCACCGCCGTCCAGAGCGTAGTGTCCGAGGCGACCGCCGACACGGTGGCGCGGCTCTCGGCGCGGCTCAACGCCGGGGGCGGGGCCTCCGCCGGCATCGCCCGCGCGCTGGACGACACCCGTCGCCGCATCCACGTGCAGGAAAGCGCGATCCAGGATGCGCAGGACGCCAAGACCTACACCGGCGCGGCCAAGGCCCAGGGTGACGCCCAGCTCAAGGCGCTCAACGCCGAAGCCAGTGCGCTGGAGGCCCAGCTGCTGGCCGCCAATCCGCGCTACGGCCAGTTGGTCATAGCCACCGCCAGCCTCGATCAGATGCAGAAGGCGCTGAACCCGGGCGAGGCCTATGTGAAGATCGTTCTGCTCGGCGCGCGCGGCTATGGCCTTATGATCACCCGAGACACGGTCCGGCCCTATGCCGTTCCGCTGGGCCGGGTATCGGCCGAGACCTTGGTCGCGCGCCTGCGCAAGCCGTTCGATACTGCAAACACCCTGCCCCGGTTCGACGTGGCCCTGGCCCACGAGGCCTATCAGACCCTGTTCGGCCCGGTCAGCGCCGATATGGCCAAGGTGGATCACCTGGTGTTCGATCCCGACGGCGCCCTGATCAGCTTTCCTGTGGCGGCCTTGGTGATCGACCAGGCCAGCGCCGACACCATGGCCGCGCGCCTGACGGCGCTGCGGGCCAAGGGTGGCGGCGTCTTGTCCTACGCCGGGGTCGACTGGCTCGGCCGCAACACCGACACCTCGCTGGTGGTGTCCGCCGCCAGCTTCCTGGAATCGCGGGCCTTCGCCCCGTCCACGGCGCCCAACCCCTATCTCGGCTTTGGCGATGCGGTGATCGGCTCGGCTGACAACCCGCGTCTGTTCGCCTCGGTGCTCGGTCAGCAACTGGGCGCCGGCAAGGCCGACTTCTGTGAAAGCCAGCGCCAGGCCATGGCCAAGATGCGCCGCCTGACCGAGACCGCCACCGAGGTGCGCGAGGTCGGCCAGAGCCTGGGCGCCCCCGCGCGCGACGAGGTGCTCGGCGCCGCCTTCAGCGACGCGGACATCAAGGCCCGCACCGACCTGGACCAGTACCGCGTGCTCTATTTCGCCACTCACGGCCTTCTGCCTCAGCCCGGCGAGTGCCTGCCCCAACCGGCCCTGGTCACCTCGCTCGGCGATGGCGACAGCGACGGCCTGCTCGACGCGGTGGAAATTCTCGACCTGAAGCTCAACGCCGACCTGGTGGTGCTGTCAGCCTGCAACACCGGCGCCCCCGGAGCGGCGGGCGGCGGCTTGACCGGCACCGGCGAGGCGCTCGGCGGTTTGACGCGCGCGTTCATCTACGCCGGCAGCCGCGGCCTGGTCGTGTCGCACTGGGAAGTGGATTCGCGCTCGGCCCTGGCCCTGATGACCGGCATGTTCTCAGGCGCCGGGACCAAGGGCTCGATCAGCCAGTCCGGGGCGCTCAGGCGATCCGAATTGGCGATGATGGACTCGGACGCTTATTCACATCCTTATTACTGGGCAGCCTTTACCGTGGTGGGCGACGGCGCGCGGCCCCTGCCGGTCGGCGGGTTGAAGGAGGAAGCCAGTAATGGACATTGACGTCGCCAAATTGCTCGAGCCGATCTCGGAGGATGCGCCGGCCGGTCCGGACATGGCGTATGACTCGGCGCGCTACGCCCTGGAGCAGGCGTTCGACAGCAGCGTCTCGGTGGATGCGGCCGGCCAGGCCGCCGGCGAGGCCGATATCGACTGGCCCGACATCATCGACCAGATTGTCAGCCAGTTCGATCAGACCAAGGACATATGGCTCGCCGTCTACCTGTGCCGGGCGGGCGCCAAGGCGCGCCGGCTGGAGGTGGTCGAGGCCGGCGCCCAGGCGCTGGCGGGCCTGTTCGACAAATATTGGGACGCGGTGCACCCGACTCTGGACGAGCTCGGCGTGCCGGGCCGCAAGACCCCGTGCGACTCCCTCGCGTCACGAGCGGCGTTCCTCGGGGCGCTGGAGAGCACGCCCCTGATTCGCCACGCCCGGTTGGGGTCGTTCTCCGGCGTGGACTTCGAGCGGTTCCGCGCCAATGGCGAAGCCGCCGAGGGCTATGGCTTCTTCCGGGCGGCGCTCGAAGAGATCGGCGAGAGCGGACTGGCCGAGGTGGTCCAGCGCCTGGACGGGATTGAAAGCTCGCTGCGCGCCGCCGATCGCGCCTTCATGGACAAGGCCGCCGGCGAATCCACCGCCAATTTTCAGGCGACCTACGAGACCCTGGCCATGCTCAAGAAGGCGGTGAAGGCCTTCTTGTCGGGCGAACCTGAGGTCGATCCGGCGCCCGCCGCGGGCGGCGGCGCGGCCGCCCCGGCCACCGCGGCCGGGCCGCGCGTGTCGGGCCGGGTGGAAAACCGCGAGGACGTGCTCAAGGCGATCGACGCCATCTGCGACTACTACCGGCGCATGGAGCCCTCCAGTCCGGTTCTGCTGGTTTTGCAGCGGGCCAAGGGCTGGGTCGGCGGCGATTTCATGGAAATGCTGAGGGATATCATGCCCGACAGCCTCAGGGACGCGAAAGCGGTCCTGATGGCGCGTCCAAAAGACGATGACGATTGATCTGCTAGTTGAGTAACGGCCGCAAACGGAATAGACATTTGCGGCGGCGTCGGAATTAGGGGGAGGACCAGTAATGGCTCAAGGCGGTCAGCGTTTCATTAAGCAAAACCGGGCCCCACGCGTCCATATCGAATACGAGGTCGAAACCTATGGCTCGCGGCAAAAGGTGCTGCTGCCCTTCGTTGTCGGGGTTCTGAGCGACCTGTCGGGCAAGTCCAACAAGGAAAAGCCCACGCTCGACAAGCGTGAGTTCGAAGAGTTCGACATGGACAACTTCGAAAAGAAGATGGCGGGCATCGCGCCGCGCGCGGCCTTTGCTGTGGACAACACACTCACGGGCGAAGGCAAGCTGTCAGTCGACATGACCTTCAGCTCCATGGCCGATTTCGAGCCGGGCGCGGTGGCCAAGAAGGTCCCGGCCCTGGCCAAGCTGCTCGAGGCGCGCGAGCAGCTCAACGACCTCATGCTCTATATGGACGGCAAGGACGGCGCCCAGGCCTTGATCGACAAGCTGCTCAAGGACCCCGACCTGCTCAAGTCCCTGGCCGCGGCCCCGCCGGCCGAGCCGGAAGCCGACAAGGGCTAAGCGACATCCATTCCAGCGTCTGGTGAGATAAAGATGGCCCAAGAAGTTCAAGGTCAAAGCGCCGCGCCCGCGGCGGACGTCGCGGCGTTCGATGACTTCGCTGCCCTGCTGCAGCGGGAATTCAAGCCGAACACGGATCAAAAGCGCGATCGCATCAGCCAGGCGGTTCAGACCCTGGCTCAGCAGGCCTTGGCCGACACCCATATCATCGGCGACGACGTCCTGACCACGCTGGACGCTATGCGCGCAGGGATCGACCGGGCGCTGACGGCGCAGGTGAACAAGATCCTGCACCACGAGGACTTCCAGAAGCTGGAGTCGGCGTGGCGGGGCCTCGCCTACCTCGTCTACAACACCTCCACGGGGACCGACCTGAAGATCCGGGTCATGAACATCTCCAAGGACGAGACCCGCAAGATGCTGCGTCAGTACCGAGACGCGGCGTGGGATCAGAGCCCTCTGTTCAAGAAGGTCTACGAGTCCGAGTTCGGTCAGTTGGGCGGTCAGCCCTACGGCACGTTCATCTGCGACTATTCGTTCGACCACAGCGGGCCGGACATCGAGATCATGAAGGGTCTGTCCAAGATCGGCGCCGCCGCGCACGCGCCCTTCATCGCCGCCGCCGACTCCCAGCTGCTGGGCATGGAGAGCTGGCAGGAGCTGTCCAATCCGCGCGATCTGGCCAAGCAGTTCGAGGCGTCGGACTACATGGCCTGGCGCTCGTTCCGCGACAGCAACGACAGTCGCTACATGGCCTTGACCCTACCGCGCTTCCTGGGCCGGCCGCTCTACGGCGCCAACACCAGCCCCGTTGAGGAGTTCGCCTTCGAGGAGGAAACCGGCGGGGCGCACGACCAGCATCTGTGGCTCAACGCCTCCTACGCCCTGGGCGTGCGCATCACGTCCGCCTTCAAGGACTTCGGCTGGACCACCCGCATCCGCGGCGTCGAATCCGGCGGCACGGTGGAGAACCTGCCGACCGCCATGTTCCCGACCGACGAGGGCGGGATGGACGTCAAGTGCCCGACCGAGATCGCCATCTCGGATCGGCGCGAGGCCGAGCTGTCCAAGGCCGGCCTGATGGCCCTGATCCACCGCAAGAACACCGACCAGGCCACCTTCATCGGCGCCCAGACCCTGCATAACCCCAAGCAGTACGAGAACCCCGACGCCACGGCCAACGCCAATCTGTCGGCCCGCCTGCCCTACATCTTCGCCAGCTGCCGCTTCGCCCACTATCTCAAGTGCATGGTGCGCGACTGGATCGGCGGCACGCGCGAGGCGCCTCAGCTGTCCAAGGATCTGCAGTCCTGGATCATGCAGTACGTTGATACCCAGGCTGCCGAATCCGACGAGTTCACCAAGGCGCGCAAGCCGCTCAAGGCCGCCTCGGTGGAAGTTCTGCCCGACCCGGAAAACCCTGGCTACTACCGCGGCGTGTTCAACTTTGTGCCCCATTACCAGCTCGAAGGTATGGACGTTTCCTTGAGCATGGTTTCGCGCCTGCCTAAGGCGGGCTGACCTTTTCGCCAGTACTTTGACGACTTCGCTTTAGAACATCCTCTCAGCATCAGGAGCCTGCAATGGCCGTTGATATGTTCATCAAGATTGGCGACCTGAAAGGGGAGTCACGGGATAAGACCCATAAGGACGAGATCGACGTCCTGGCCTGGAGCTGGGGTGTGTCTAACAGCGGCACCTCGCACATGGGCGGCGGCTCGGGCGCGGGCAAGGCCAACGTCCAGGACCTGTCGTTCACCAAGTACTTCGATCTGGCCAGCCCGTCGTTGCTGCTGGCCTGCTGCACCGGCAAGCACTTCGACGAAGTGAAGCTGACGGTGCGCAAGGCCGGCGAGAAGCCGCTCGAGTACATCATCATCACGCTGACGGAAGTGATCGTGACCTCGGTCTCGACCGGCGGTTCGGGCGGCGAAGACCGGCTGACCGAAAACGTCTCGCTGAACTTCTCCAAGGTGAAGGTGCAGTACGTCGAGCAGATGAAGGACGGCAGCTCGGGCGGTAAGCCCGACATGACCTACAACATCGCCGAAAACACCAAGGAATAGGCTGCGGGTCGTCCGCCGAAAGGTCTCGCCATGGCGGATGCCGATGAGTTCCTGCGCGCCGGCGATGTCGCTGGCGCGCGATCGGCCCTGGTCGAGACCATCAAGGCCTCGCCCCAGGATCAGCGCGCGCGCATCTATCTGTTCCAGCTGCTGTGTGTGATGGGCGACTGGGACAAGGCCAGGACCCATCTTCGCAGCCTGGCCCAGCTTTCGCCCGAGGCGCAGATGCTCTCGGTCGCCTATGGCCAGGCGATCGACGCCGAGATCGCGCGCGCCGCCGCCTTCGCCGGCCAGGCGCCGTTCCATGCCGCCATCGTCACTTCACCCTGGGTCGAGCAATTGGCCCAGGCGCTGACCCTGGAGGCCCAGGGCCGGGCGAACGAGGGCGCGGCCCTGCGCGAAGCGGCCTTCGAGGCCGCCGGCGACACGCCGGGCGAGATCGACGGCCAGGCCTTCACCTGGATCGCCGACGCCGACGCACGCTTCGGTCCCACCTTCGAGGCGATCTTCCAGGGCCGCTGGGGCCTGATCCCGTTCGAGGCGGTCAGCCAGATCCGCACCGAGGGGCCGCTGGACCTGCGTGATATCGTTTGGCTGCCCGCGGAGCTGGAGCTGCGCTCGGGCCAGTCGGTGGCGGTGATGCTGCCCGCGCGCTACCCAGGCACGGAGGCCGAGTCGGACGGCGATCTGCGCCTGGGGCGCAGCACCGAATGGCGGCCCTCCGCTATCGGCGATCAAGGCGTGGGCCAGCGTCTGTGGACCCTAAGCGGCGGGGAAGACGTGCCGCTCTATAGCTTCCGCAAGCTGGTCATGGTCTGAGCCATGGCGCCGCGGATCAACCCGACCCTCTTCGACAAGCTGGCGGGCGGCTCGGACCTGTTTTCCGCCGCCGACAGCGCCTCCGATGGGCGGCGCGGCGAGACCGCGCGCGACGGCCTGCGCCGCTATTCCGCGCCAGAGGTCGAGCAGTACAACGAGGCTGCCCTGCGCAACAGCGTGCGCCGCGACCTGGCGTGGTTGATCAACACCGTGAACTTCGAGGCGACGGTGGACCTGGATCCCTATCCGCACGTCAAGACCTCCGTGATCAACTACGGCGTGGCCGACATGACCGGCAAGGCCCTGACCAAGCGCATGGTGCATGACCGGGCCAGCCGTCTGCGCGAGGCGATTCTGGCCTTCGAGCCGCGCCTGGCCCCCAGCACCCTGTCGGTCACCGCCGAGGGCTATGGCCTGCGGGAGAACGCGCTCACCTATGTGATCCATGGCGATGTGACCTCCGCCGTCCATGCGCTGCCGGTGCGCTTCGCCACCGACGTCGAGGTGGATACCGGGGCCGCGACCGTGCGGGACTAGGCCGATGGATCCCCGGCTCCTGCGTGCGTACAACGAGGAACTGGCCTATTTGCGCGAGACCTCGCGCGAGTTCGGGGCCGAGCACGACGTGGTCGCCGGCTACCTCGGCCTGAAGACCCCGACCGATCCCGACCCCTATGTCGAGCGGCTGCTGGAGGGCGTCGCGTTCCTGTCGGCGCGGGTCAAGCTCAAGCTCGACGATCAGTTCCCCGACTTCACCCAGCATCTGCTGCAGGCCATCCAGCCCAACTACCTGGCGCCGACCCCCTCGATGTGCGTGGTCGCCCTCCAGCCTCAGAGCGGCGACGCCAACCTGGCCAGCGGTCCGGTCGTGCCCCGCCTGAGCGAAATGACCGCCGCCGCGGCCGACCACGCCGTCCCGGTCAAGTTCCGCACCGGCCAGGATGTCGCTCTGTGGCCCCTGGTGCTGGAGGAGGCGGAATACCTGCCCTCGCGCGCCGCCGTCGCCGTCCACGCCGCCGCCGCCGATGTGCGCGCCGATGCCGGCCTCAGACTCAAGTTCCGCGCCACCGCCGGCGTGCCGCTTTCGGCGCTCAAGATCACCGGCCTGCCCCTGTTCATCGCCGGCTCGGAACAGACGCCGGGCGAGCTCTATCGCCAGATCCTGGGTGAGACGGTGGCCGCGATCGCCCAGCCCGTCGGCCAGGGCCGCAAGACGTGGACGCGCCTGCCGGTTCCGCAGGCCTACGGCTTCGACGATGACTGCGCCCTGCTGCCGCACGAGGGCCGGTCGTTCCGCGGCTACCGTATGCTCGCGGAATATTTCGCCTGTCCCGAGCGGTTCATGTTCGCCGAGCTCAAGGGGCTGGACCAGGCCTTCGCCGGGGCCGGGGACGCCTGCGAAGTGGTGCTGCTGTTCAGTCGCTCGTCCAGCATCCTGCACGGCGCGGTCTCGCCCGCCAATCTTCGGCCCTACTGCACCCCAGCAATCAACCTGTTCGAAATGCAGCTCGGCCGCACGGCGGTCAGCCCCTATGAGCACGAGTATCAGGTCATTCCCGACCGCACCCATCCGCTCGATTACGAGGTGTTCCGGATCAAGGAGGTCGTGGCCCACGGCGGCTCGGGCAAGCCCCGCCCGGTGGCGCCGCTGCACGCCTTCGGCGCCCTGCTTTACGATTGGCGCGAGGCGATCTTCTTCGTCACGCGCCTGCGCCCGCGCCGCCTGTCGACCAAGGAGCAGCGCAGCCGCCGCCGCACCGATTACACCGGCACCGAGACCTTCATCAGCCTGACGTCGCCCGGCTCGCCCGACGGGGTCAGCGGGGTTCAGGACCTGGCGATCCGCGCCTTCTGCACCAACCGCGAACTGCCCGAACTGTTGCGCTTCACCGACCAGGACGCGGGCTTCGTCCTGACGGGGGCGCCGATCAAGGGCGTGGAGGTGCTGCGCCCGCCGACCCGGCCGCGCCCGCCGCTGGGCATGGCCGACGCCGCCTGGCGCGTGATCGGCCACCTGACGCCCAACTACACCTCCCTGGCGCCGGAGGGCGGCGACGATCCGTCGTTGCTGCGCAACCACCTGGCGCTCTATGGCCGTTCGGACGATCCGACCATGCGCCGCCAGATCGACGGAGTGCTAGCGGTCAGCTCCAAGCCCGTCACCCGCCGCGTGCCGGGCATCGACCGCATGGCTTTCGCCCGGGGCCGCCGCATCCGCGTACGGCTGGACGACGCCAGCTTCGACAACAGCCGCATGTTCCTGTTCGCGACGGTGATCGACCGCTTTCTGTCCGAATTCGCCTCGATCAACGCCTTCACCGAAACCGTATTCGAAAGCCCAGACCAGGGAGAATTCGCCAAGTGGCCGCCGAGGATGGGCCTGCGCCCGACCATCTGAGCTATTTCCGGCGGGCGGCCGAGACGGCTCGGCGCTTCGGCTTCTTCGCCCTGGTGCGCGGCGCGGAGGCGCGCGCCCCCAAGCTGCCGCGCGTGGGACGCTCGCGCCATCCCGGCCAGAACATCGCCGATATGGGGCACGCCTCGACCCTGAACTTTCCCGGCTCGACCATCGACGCCGTGGAGTTCACCAAAGGCGGGCGCCCGCGCGTGCGCGGCTATTTCCTGGGCCTGACCGGCCCGATGGGGCCGCTGCCGCTGCAGTTGACCGAGTTCGCCAATTTTGAGCGGCGCTACGCCAAGGCCCAGCCGTTCGGCCGCTTCCTCGACCTGCTCACCGACCGGATGCTGCAGTTCTTCTACCGCGCCTGGGCCGACAGCCAGCCCGCCGCCCAGGCCGACCGCCCGGACGACGACCGCTTCGCCTATTACCTGGCCCAGCTGTCGGGCGCGCGGGAGGGCGCCGCGGCGGACAGCGGCTTTCCGATCGAGGCGCGTCTGCATTACGCCGGGCTTTTCGCCTCGCGCCGCAGCGCCGCGGTGATCCAGGACGGCCTCAGTCACCTCCTGGGGATGCCCGTCCGCGTGGTCGAGTTTGTGCCGCGCTGGCGCGACATCGAAGCTTCGGACCGATCGCGCCTGGGCGCCTCAGGCGGCTTCAACAGCCTGGGCGTCGACACGGTGATCGGCCGGCGCGTGCGCGTGGTCGACGACGCCTTCCGCGTGGTGGTTCGCGCCGCCAATATGGCGGACTACCAATCCTTCCTGCCCGGCGGGGCGCGGTTCGAGGCGGCGCAGGACGCGTTGGACGCCTTGGCCCCCTCGCACCTGGAGTGGGAGATCGAGATCGAGATTCCTCAGGCTGCGCCCAAGGGGCTGCGCCTGGACGGCCAATCTCGCCTGGGCTGGACCGGCTGGGTCCAACCGCAGGCCAATGCCGTGATCAGGGCCGACGCGCGCCTGCGCCGCCGGCCCCGCGTGAAAGCCGCCTAGAGACTGCATAGGGCCAAGGGGAAACACCATGAGCGAGATCAGCCGCGCGTCCTTGTTCGGACGCCTGAACGGCACAGCCTTGAAGGGCATCGAGACCGCCACCGGGTTCTGCAAGATGCGCGGCAACCCCTATGTCGAACTGGTCCACTGGATCCACGTTCTGCTGCAGGATCCGCGCAACGACATCGGCGCCATCCGCACCCGTTTTGCCATCGACGACGCCAAGCTGGCGCGCGACGTGGTGGCGGCGCTGGACGCCTTGCCGCGCGGCGCCACCGCCATCTCGGACTTCTCGCCGACGATCGAGGAGGCGATCGAAAAGGGCTGGCTCTACGCTTCGCTGCAGTTCTCCGCCGGCAAGGTGCGCACCGGCCACTTGATCTATGGCGCGCTCAAGACGCCCACGCTCAAGAACGCCCTGTTCGGCCTATCGCCGGAGTGGCGCAAGGTGCAGGTCGATGTGCTGGGCGACGAATTCGAGAAGATCCTGGCGCCCTCGGCCGAGACCACCGAAGGCGCGGGCGGCGGTTCGTCGCTGTCGGCCGACTACGGCGGAGGCGCGGGCGAGACGCCGACGGCGGCCGGCGCCGGCGAGGCCCTGGCCAAGTTCTCGATCGACCTGACCCAGCGCGCGCGCGACGGCAAGATCGACAAGATCATCGGCCGCGACGCCGAGATCCGCCAAGTGATCGACATCCTGCTGCGCCGCCGCCAGAACAACCCCATCCTTACCGGCGAGGCGGGCGTCGGTAAGACGGCCGTGGTCGAGGGCTTCGCCCGCCGCATCGCCGACGGCGACGTGCCGCCCGTGCTGCGCGACGTGACCCTGCGGTCGCTCGACATCGGCCTGATGCAGGCCGGCGCCAGCATGAAGGGCGAGTTCGAGAAACGCCTGCGCCAGGTGATCGACGAGGTCGAGGCCAGCCCCAAGCCGATCGTGCTGTTCATCGACGAGGCCCACACCCTGATCGGCGCGGGCGGTCAGGCGGGCACGGGCGACGCCGCCAACCTGCTCAAGCCCGCCCTGGCGCGCGGCCAGCTTCGCACCATCGCCGCCACCACCTGGGCCGAATACCGCCAGTACTTCGAGAAGGACCCGGCCCTGACCCGCCGCTTCCAGACCGTCAACGTGGGCGAGCCGGACACCGACAAGGCCGTGGCCATGATTCGCTCGGTCGCGCCGATGATGGAGAAGCATCACAACATCGTGGTGCTGGACGAGGCGGTCGAGGCGGCGGTCAAGCTGTCCCAGCGCTACGTTCCGGCCCGCCAGCTGCCCGACAAGGCGGTCAGCCTGCTCGACACCGCCTGCGCCCGCGTCGCGGTCAGCCAGCATTCCACCCCCGCGCCGGTGGAGGACCGCAAGCGCAAGGTTGAACTTCTGACCACCGAGATCGAGATCGCCACGCGCGAGGCCGAGGGCCGCTACGGTTCGCCCGATCGGGTGGTCAAGCTCAACGAGCTGCTGGCCGCCGCCCAGGCCGAGCTCGACGCTGTCCAGGCCAAGTGGACGGCCGAGAAAGCGGCGCTCGAGCGCGCGGTCGCCGCCCGCGCCCAGTTCCAGGACCTGCGCAAGGCCGGGACCTCTCCCGAGGCGGCCCAGGCCGTGGAGGGCGCCGAGCCCCATCCCGCGGCGCCCGTCGCTCCGGCGCCGACGCCTGAGGCGCTCCAGGCCAGCAGCGCGGAGCTGGACGCGGCGCTGGCCGCCATGCGCGAAGCCCAGGCCGACAGTCCGATGGTGTTCGCCGAGGTCGACGCCGACGCGGTGGCGGCGGTGGTCGGCGATTGGACCGGCATCCCCATCGGCCGCATGGTCAAGGACGAGATCGCCTCGGTCCTGACCATCGCCGATCAGCTCAAGGCGCGCGTGGTGGGCCAGGACCATTCGATGGACGCGATCGCCAAGCGCATCCAGACCAGCCGCGCCAAGCTCGACAACCCCAACAAGCCGGTGGGGGTGTTCATGCTGGCCGGCCCCTCGGGCGTGGGCAAGACCGAGACCGCCCACGTTCTGTCCGAGCTGCTCTATTCGGGCGACGACTCCATGATCGTCATCAACATGAGCGAGTTCCAGGAAGCGCACACCGTCTCGACCCTCAAGGGCGCGCCGGCCGGCTACGTCGGCTACGGCCAGGGCGGGGTGCTGACCGAGGCGGTGCGCCGGCGGCCCTATTCGGTGGTGCTGCTGGACGAGGTGGAGAAGGCCCACCCCGACGTGCACGAGATGTTCTTCCAGGTGTTCGACAAGGGCTACATGGACGACGCCGAAGGGCGCTACATCGACTTCAAGAACACCCTCATCCTGCTGACCACCAATGTCGGCACCGACCTGATCACCAACCTGTCGGAGGACGAGGAGACCAAGCCCGAGCCCGAGGCCCTGGCCCAGGCTCTACGGCCCGAGCTGCTCAAGGTGTTCCCGCCCGCCCTGCTTGGGCGCCTGATCGTGCTGCCCTACTATCCGCTGTCGCCGGCCATGCTGCAGGGCATCGTGCGGCTGCAGCTGGACCGGGTGAAGAAACGCATCCTGGAAAACCACGCGATCGCCTTCACTTACGATCAGGCCGTGGTCGACCTGATCGTGTCGCGCTGCACCGAGGTGGCGTCCGGCGGGCGTATGATCGACGCCATACTGACCAACACCATGCTGCCGGACCTGTCGATCGAGCTGCTCAACCGCCAGATGGGCGGGCAGGAGGTCGCCAGCATCGCCGTGGGGGTGAAGGACGCGGGCTTCGACTACCAGTTCGCTTGAACCGTCAGGTCCTCGCGTGGGCCCGCCAGCTCAAACGCGACCTGACGACGGGACCATAGTTTCGGCCAACACCCGCTTTTGGAGAGGGCGCCATGGGCTACAGGGACGACTTCTATATCGTCGACAACATCATCGGCTACAGCGGCAGTCTCAGCGACTTCCCCTCGGTCTATTTCCAGACCAAGGGCGAATTCGGTCACATCACTCAGAAGCACCCGTCGTCGCAGAACGTGGGCCGCTCGATCGTGCAGCACGCGGCCGGCTACAAGATCGAGAACGTCATGGTCAAGGGACAGCTCAAGCTGCTGGAGTCGATGAACGGCGCGGTGTTCCACGAGAGCCGCAGCACCTTGAAGCGCGTGGCCGAGCTCTCGGCCGCTGACAAGGCCATTGTCGCCCAGTCGATCTGGCAGTGTAAGCTGCAAAAGCAGATCGACTTCTGGAGCGAGGACGACTTCGATCTGATCGACGACGTCATGGCCAAGCACAAGCAGGTGATGGCCCAGCTCAAGCTGCTCGCTTAGGCATTTGCGGCGGATAGCCCGCGATCCGCGGGCGATCTGGTCGGGATCCAGATGAAGTGGTCGGAGTAGCAGGATTCGAACCTGCGACCCCCGCCTCCCGAAGACGGTGCTCTACCAGACTGAGCTATACTCCGACGTGAGGCGGGCCTTATAGAGCAGGCCCCCCACCCGGGCAAGCGACAGAGGCGGGTGATTTCGTCGTCGGTCCCCGAACATTTTCCCGCGCGCCCAGCCGTTGCATTGGCCGGGGCCTTGCGCTATCTCCACCGCCTCCGTGACCGGGGCGACCCGTCGACGGCATCCTGTTGGGGGATGGTGTAATGGTAACACTGCGGTTTTTGGTACCGTCATTCTAGGTTCGAGTCCTAGTCCCCCAGCCAACGCTCCCGAAGCCTCTGAAAATCAACGAACTCCTTGGTTCGTAAGCCTTTGTGTAGGATTCTTGGCACACAAAGGTGGCACACAAGGTGCGACGAACGATGGAAGGTGTCGAGCTTCGGGGAAAGAGCTATGTGGCGCGCAAGCGCATCCCTGACGAACTGCGCGCGGTGTTCGGCAAGCGCGAGTTCTTCGCGGCTTCAACGAACAGGAGATCGCAGCCCTGTTCACCACGCCGTTGTTTCAGGGCTGCGATCAGGTCTGGGGGCGCACAGGAGCCACGCACGGCTACCGAACGACCGCAGGCGACCTTCTGGTGAAGGATGCCCGCTACTGGCTTCCTATCGTCGCCCTGTGGCAGGGTTGCCGCCTCGAAGAGATCGGCTTCGCCGCCGTCGAGGAGATCAGAACGGTCGAAGGGCATATCCTGCCTCGACCTACGTCAACGCCCCGACAATCGGATTAAGAACGAGCAGAGCAAGCGGCTGTTGCCGATCCATCCCAAGCTGATCGAACTTGGCCTCCTCGCTTATGTCGATCAACGGCGAAGGGATGGATCAGATCGCTTGTTCCCCGACCTGCCGCACGATTTCAGGAAGGTGGCGCTGCCGAAGCGTTCGACGCGGGGCTTCTCGAAATCGTGGGGACTGTGGATGGGCGCCAACGGATTCCCCGACCGCGACATCAACTTTCATTTGTTTCGCCATACCTTCAAGACCATGTGCGCGCCGTTGATGTCAGAGCCGATCCACGACTTCCTGACGGGGCATAAGCACGCCCGAGGAGCGACCGCAGCGTCAGTGGGACGTGGCTATATTCACCCCACCGTCCAGCAGACATACGAGGCGATCTGTAAAGTCGATTATCCGACCTTTCCGAAACTGCCGTGAAGTGTCTGTTATGGGCTACGCCGTAATCGACCAGTTCATCGGGGAATGGGCGGCGAGACACTCGCTCGTCTTATCGACAGATGGCGATACCGACCAATATCGGACTGTGTGGGTGTCGAGCGACGCAGGCGAGTGCTTTCAGATTTGGATCGATCCACCTGTCGATGGAACCGTTCGCATTTGGGCGGATTGCGTGGAAGGCCGACGCGAAGGTCATCCTCCCGAAGACTGGAACGCGTCCGTTGGAACATTCCCTGCCGCGATTGAGGAAGCCTTTCAGGCCGTGATCGCTTGGATGCGTCCATCAAAGCTGCATTTCCCGAGTGCGGCGCCAGATCGGCATAGCTGATCCGACAACAAGCCCCCGCGAAGCAAACCTGTCAGATCAGGTTGACTACTCGTCGCGCTGCGTCGGGATCGCCGTCTATGTATGCCGATGTCGTGGTCAGGTCGGCGTGCCCCGCCAGAAGTTGAACGTCGCGCAGGCTTCCGCCCACCAGACTTATCTTTCTCGCGCAGTTCGTGACGAATGTGCGCCGCCCCGAATGGCTTGAACAGCCCGTGACGCCGAGGCGGGCGTAGAGGTGAAAAAATCGCTGGGTGACGGTCGCGGCATCAAGCCCTTGCCGCCGTTCACTGTAAATCACGGGATCGGTCGGGGCGGGGCTACGCAGGGCGTGGATGTTGCTTCCGCCTCCATTTCGGTCAAGCTGCGCCACTGCCGATTACCAAGCTCGTAGGCGCAAAATATGTTCAAGTCGGAGCGGATGAAGTGGGGGCGTGTCGCGTGGGGGTGGCTGCTGCTTGGGCTTGTGTTCATCGCCATTAGTATCGGCGTTGCTGTCGGCCATTATGCGTTTGGGATGCCGATCCACGAGGGACATAGCGGGGGGCGACTGGCGACCTCAACAGAGATTTTGACCACTCTCGTCGCCTTTGGTGCTGGCGGCTCGCTGTTTGCGGTGATGGGTGGAGCCATCCTCCTCTGTCGTAGGAAAGGCTGACCTACGAACGGTTCCGCGTAGCGAAAATAGTGCGTGTCGGCGCACAAACTGGTATACGGACTTGGCACACAGCCTACGAAACCGCCGTTTCAGAGAACTGATTTGATTAGGTTTTTGAGCGGGGAACAAATCCTAGTCCCCCAGCCAACCGACGCGCGCAAAGCGAGCGGAGGTTGCCCGCCGGAGTAGTTGCGAAGGAGGGCCGATGATTGCTCCCGATCGCTTCGGCTGGCTCAGGCCTTCCCGTCCATTGCGCTTCGCCGCCAGCGCCGCTTTGCTGAGCGCGCTCGCCGGGTGCGGGCCTCAGAGCGGCGGGGCCAACCCCAAGGCGGCGCAGCTTCAGGTGCAGGAGCGTAGCGAGCGGTTGGCGGCGGCCAAGACCGAGGCGACGCAGGCCCAGGCGACGGCCCAATCCCTGTCGCTCTCCGCCGCGGCCGACAAGGCCGCGGGCCTCAAGGCCGCCGCATCGGCGCTGCGCGACGCCGCCGCCAAACTCGACGCCGGGGTCGAGGCGGCCCCCGATTTTGGCGCCCAGGCCTTGGCCGCCTCCGCGCGCCTGCGGGCGCTGACGGGCGACCGCGCCCAGCGCTTGGCCGCGGCCAACCAGATCGTGCTCGACACCACCCAGATCGACGTCGCGCGCAGCCGCTACGCCGTGGGCCTGAACCGCCAGGTGGAGACCGGGGTGCCGGTCGACGACGATGTGCGGCGCTTCTGCGCCTCGCCGGACGCCGCGCCCTTCGGCCGCGCCTGCGCCGACGCCCTGGCCGCCGGCGCCGCTTTCGAGCGGTCGCAGGTGCGCGCCGCCGTGGCGTTCAAGGCGTTCAAGGAAACGGTGCGTGAGGAACTCGACCGGCAGAACGCGGTGGCGGCCCAGCTCGGCCGCTAGCGCCTCTCCGGCTTTGCGGCTGCACGGCGTTTGTCCTGGCCGCAAATCAGCCCAAACATGGCCAGGCGCGCCTGGCGCGAGGCGGGGCGCGCGCTGGTGAAAGACGCCCATGTCGCAGCCGCCCGATCCGTCCGACCCTCCGGCCGACGCCCTGTCCCTGGACCCGGACCGGTTCGAGGTGCGGCCCCTGTTCGCCACCCCGTTCATCTGCGCGCCCGTGCGCTCGCCCGAGGCGCTCAACCAGGCCCTCCGCCAGGTGATCCTGGACAAGGCGCAGGGCGAGGCGGGGGTCGCGCTGAGCAACGCCGGCGGGTGGCAGTCGCCCGACGACTTCGCCGAATGGTCGGGCGAGCCGGGCCGGTTGCTGCTCGACCTGGCCCGGCGCCTGGGCGACAGCGTCACCGGCATGACGGTCGCCGGTCAGTTCTGGCGCGGCGCCCCGGAGTGGAAGATCAACGCCTGGGCCAACGTCAACCGCGCGGGCGATCTCAACAAGGCGCACCATCATCCCGGCGCCTACTGGTCGGGCGTCTACTGGGTGTCGGTCGACGAGGGCGCGCAGGGCGGACAGTTCGAGGCGCACGATCCGCGCGGCGTCATGCCCACCCTCTACGCGCCCCAGCTCAGCGTGGCCCTGCCGGGCTACCTGTCCGCCGGCGGGACCGACTACATCACGCCCAAGGCCGGCGTGATCTGCCTGTTTCCCGCTTGGCTGCGCCACGCCGTCCTGCCGCATGACAGCGCCGAGCCGCGCATCTCGGTTGCATTCAACCTTTGCGTCTAGCGATTGGTATGGCCACGCTGCGCGTTGACATCGGCCGCCCCGCGCGGCGATCAAGGCAGCAGCGCCGGCTGGAAGACCGGCGCTGCTGAGTGGAGGATGCCATGGCGCCCCTCGCCGAATCGGTGACCGACGCGCGGGCGCGCTGGTTGTCGGTGCACGCCCTTCAGCACGAGCCGGCTCTGCGCGCGTGGCTGTCCTCGCGCCGCCTGCCCGGGCTCGAGATCGACGACATCATCCAGGAGACCTACGCCCGCCTGATCCAGGCCGAGAGCCTGGAGTCGGTGCGCGCGCCCAAGGCCTATATCTTCCAGACCGCATGGTCGGTGCTGGTCAGCCACGTCCGGCGCGAGCGCGTGGTCAACATGCAGGCCCTGGCCGACGTCGATCACCTGGCCGTGCAGGCCGACGCGCCCAGCCCCGAGCAGCAAACCGCGGATCGGGACGAGCTTTTGCAGCTGGCGGAGGCCATCGCCGTCCTGCCCGGCAAGATCGGCGACGTGTTCCGGCTGCGGCGCGTGCAGGGCCTGTCGCAGAAGGCGGTGGCCGTTCGACTCGGCTTGGCGGAGAGCACGGTTGAAAAGCATATGCGCCGCGGGCTCATGTTGCTGTTGGAGCACTTCACGCGTGGCGGATATCCGCCCCCGCAAGCGTCTAAGAAGACGAGTACGGAATTTCAGTCGGGCCATGGCCAAGCAGAGCGCAAAAGAGATCGATGAGGCGGCGGCCTTATGGGTGGCGCGCCTCGATCGCGGACTGAGCGCCGAGGAAGACCTGGCCCTTCAGGCGTGGCTGGCTGACGACATCCGTCGCCTGGGCGCCTTCGCGCGCATGCGCGCCCTGTCCGCGCGCACCGAACGGTCGGCGGGACTGGGCCAGGACTACAGGCCCGAACGCTTCCGTCCCCCCAGCGCGCCGTGGCTGACACGCCGCCGCATGATCCAGTCCGGCGCGGCCGGCGGCGCCGTTGCGGCCGCGGCGGCCGGGACCGCCCTGTGGCTCGCCGGCGCCAACGGCCGATACCAGACGCGCAAGGGCGAGGTCAGGGTCGTGGCGCTGGGCGACGGGTCGGTGGTCACCTTGAACACCGCCTCCACCCTGGCGGTGCGCTATTCCAGGACCCAGCGGCTGATCAAGCTGCTCGAGGGCGAGGCCCTGTTCGACGTGGCCAAGGATGCGGCGCGGCCGTTCCTGGTCGCGGCGGGGGACCTGAACGTCAGGGCCGTGGGCACCAGCTTCACCGTGCGGCGGCTGTCGGGCGCCCCGGTTCAGGTGCTTGTCCAGGAGGGCGTGGTCGAACTGCGCAAGACCTCGCTGGCCACGCAGCCTGTCCGGCTGTCGGCCAACATGCGCGCGGTGGGCGGCCAGGCGCTGACGGGCGCGGCGGTGCAGCCGTCGGAGGTCAAGCGCGAGCTGATCTGGCGCGAGGGGCGGATCGAGTTCGAGGGCGAGAGCCTGGCGGACGCCTCGGCCGAGTTCGCGCGCTACTCCGATACGCGGATCGTGATCGACGATCCTGAGCTGGCCCGCCTGGAGATCAGCGGCTCGTTCCAGTCGAACGATCCGGTGGGGTTCGGCCGCGCCGTGGCCGAGGCGTTTCGCGCCCGGGTTCAGGTGGGCGACGGCGAAGTGCGTCTGCTGCGCTGATCCCGGCCGGTCCCGGCGCCGCGGCGACGTCGCCGCGCTCCTCGAAACTTTTTGCGCCGCCTCGTGGCGGATGGGCCGAAGCTCCTGCGTCTAAGTTGCATTGGGCCGGCGCAATAAGCCGGCGTTCCGGGGAGGTTCCCATGTCGATGCGCTTACGGTCTGATCTGCTTTCCAGCTCGTTGTTGGCTGGGGTCCTGGCGATCGGGATGGGCGCCCAGGGCGCGCGGGCCCAGGTCCAAGGCTTTGATATTCCGTCCGAACCGGCTGTCAAATCGATCGCCGATTTCGCGCGCCAATCGGGTCTGCAGGTGATCGCGCCGACCGGCCAGTTGCGCGGCGTGATGACGCCCGCGATCAGTGGCAAGCTCGACGCCCGCGTCGCGCTGCAACGTCTACTGGTCAACACCGGCCTGCAGGTTTCGTCCGACAACGGTTCGATCATCGTTCTGCGCGCCGCCACGGCCGCGTCCTATTCGACCCAGGCCCCGGCCGATCCGCCTGCCCCCGCGCCGGCGCGCGCCCCCGAAGCGAGCGCCGCCCCGACGGCGGCTCAATCGGGCCAGATCGAGGAAGTGGTCGTCACGGTCCAGCGGCGCGAGGAAAAGCTGCAGAACGTTCCGGTGGCGGTCACGGCGTTCGGCGCCTCACAGTTGAAGGCCCAGGGCGTGCAGGCCACCGCCGACCTGACCGCGGTCGTGCCGGGTCTGAATTTTACCGAGGGCGTCGGCATCTATGGCCTGCCGGTGATCCGCGGCGTGGGCACCACCAGCCAGGGGCCGGGGATCGAGAACCCGGTGGCGACCTACATCGATGGCGTCTATCTCGCCTCGGCCACCAGCTCCCTGATGTCCCTGGCCGACGTGTCTCAGGTGGCGGTGCTCAAGGGGCCGCAGGGCACCCTGTTCGGCCGCAACGCCACGGGCGGCCTGATCCAGGTGACCACCAAGGCGCCCTCGCACGAGTTCGCCGCCGATGTGGAAGGCACGGCCGGAAACCTCGGCATCTTCGGCGAGAACCTCTACCTCACCGGCGGCCTGGCCCCGACCCTGGCCGCCAATTTGGCGGTGAGCAACGACGACCAATTCCAGGGCTTCGGCCGCAATCTCTATACCGGCCAGTACGTCGACACCCATCACGCCTTCGCCACGCGCGGCAAACTGCTGTGGCAGCCGGACGAGCAGACCGACGTCACCCTGTCGGCCGATTATTCCAAGTTCACGGGCGCCACCCCGGTGCTGCACGCCGTCAGCAACAACATCATGGACGCGCCCATGCCGGGCAGCCTGCATGACATCGATCTGAACGTGCAGCCCTTCGCCAGCATCGAGCAATCGGGCGAAAGCCTGACGGTCAAGCGCGCGTTCGACGGCGTGCAACTGGTCAGCATCACCGCCTTCCGCGAGAGCCAGGCGCATGTGCGCTTCGACGCCGACGCCACGGTCCTGCCGATCCTGACCATCGATCAGCGCCAGCGCGACGATCAGGTGAGCCAGGAACTGCAGTTGCTGTCGACCGGCGACCATCGGTTCAACTGGGTCGTGGGCGGCTTCTTCATGTCGGCCCACTCCAAGTACGATCCGGCCAATACGGTCAGCGCCAGCGCGCCGGGGCCGATCGTGCTCAATGCCGATCTGGGCCTGACCTCCTTCGCCGGCTTCGGCCAGGGCACGTTCAAGATCGACGACTCGACCAACCTCACCGGCGGCATCCGCTACAGCCAGGATGTCCGCACCCTGGATTCCAGCCAGATCATCAAGGCGCCGTTCTTCACCATTCCGGCGGGCGGCCCGATCGACGCCTCCAAGACCTTCGGCGAGCCGACCTGGCGCTTGTCGATCGACCACCGCTTCTCGCCCGAACTGATGGCCTATGCGTCGTACAATCGCGGCTTCCGCTCAGGCACCTTCGCGCCGCAGATCTTCCCGGCCACGGTGCTCAAGCCCGAGGAGATCGACGCCTTCGAGGGCGGCATCAAGTCCGACCTGTTCGACAAGCGTCTGCGGTTCAATGCGGCGGCCTTCTATTACGACTACCGCAATCGCCAGGTGCTCGCGATCGTCAACGGCTTCCAGGTGGCCTATGACGCGCCCCACGCCGTCAGCTATGGCCTGGACGCCGACGCCACTTGGCAGGCGACCCGCCAGCTGACCTTCACCGCCGGCGTCAGCGCCATCCACGCCCGTTACACCTCGTTCCCCAACGCGATCGTCACCACTTTGCTGCCGTTCGGCGGCGAGAGCCTGGCCACCGGCAGCGCCACGGGCAACACTCTGGAAAGCACCCCGACCTGGACCTTGAACTTCGGTCCGGCCTACCGCCTGCCCACGGCGGCCGGCGATGTCACGGCCAGCATGAACTACTACCACAACAGCGGCTGGTTCGCCGGGCCGGACAACCGCGAGCGCCAGCCGGCCTATGATACGGTGTCGGCGGACGTCCTGTGGACGCCTTCGTTCTCAAACAACCTCACCATCCGTCTGTGGGGCAAGAACCTGACCGACGCGGCCTACGCGGCGCAGATGACCGAGACCGGCTTCTCGGACAACATCGAGCCCGCGCCGGGCCGCACCTACGGAGTCACCGTGGGCGTGCACTACTAGCCCGGCCCACCGAGGGGGAGGGAGCCTAAGTCTCCCAACCCTTCTCCATCGCCCACACGGCGAAGGCGTAGTCGAGCGCGATCTCCTTGAGAAAGTCGAAGCGCCCGGCCGCCCCGCCGTGGCCGGCGTCCATGTTGATCTTGAGCAGGATCGGATCGCCGCTGGTGGTGTGGGCGCGCAGCTTGGCCGCCCATTTGGCCGGCTCCCAATAGGTCACGCGCGGGTCCGACAGACCGCCTGTGGCCAGTACCGCCGGGTAGGGCTTGGCTTGGACATTGTCGTAGGGGCTGTAGGCGGCGATGCGGTCGTAGGCCGCCTCGTCGGTCAGGGGGTTGCCCCATTCGGGCCATTCGGGCGGGGTCAGCGGCAGGTCCATGTCGCTCATGGTGTTGAGCACGTCCACGAACGGCACCGCCGCGATGATGCCGGCCCAGAGCTCGGGCGCGAGGTTGGCGACCGCGCCCATCAGCATGCCGCCGGCCGATCCGCCATAGGCCACGATCCGGCCCCGTGCGCCGTAGCCCTCGAGCGCCAGATGCTCGGCGCAGGCGATGAAATCGGTGAAGGTGTTGACCTTCTTCTCACCCCGGCCGTCGAGGAACCAGGTCCAGCCCTTTTCCGAGCCGCCGCGGATGTGGGCGGTGGCCCAGATCCAGCCCCGGTCAACCAGCGACAGGTTGCGGATCGAGAAGCTGGCGTCCATCGCCAGGCCATAGGCGCCGTAGCCGTAGAGCAACAGGGGCGCCGAACCGTCGAGCGGCGTGTCTTTGCGCATCAGGACCGTGATCGGAACCTCGGCCCCATCGGCGGCCCGCGCGTGCAGGCGGCGCGCGACATAGGCCGACGGATCGTGGCCGGAAGGTATCTCCTGGGTCTTGCGCAGGGCGCGCGCCCGGGTGGTCATGTCGTAGTCGAACCATTGCCGGGGCGTGGTCGGCGACTGGTAGACGAAGCGCACGGTGTGGGTGTCGTACTCGTAACCGCCCTCCAGGCCGAGCGCGTAGGCCTCCTCGTCGAAGTCGATGGCGTGCTCCTCGCCCGAGCGGGCGCGAAGCACGATGCGGTTGTTGGCGTCCACCCGCTCCAGTCGCGCCAGATGATCCTTGAAGGTGGTCATGCCGGCCACGAACACGCCCGGCCGGTGGGCGATCAGGTCGCTCCAGCCCGCGCGGCCGGGCGCGTCTTCCGTCGCCGTCACCAATTTGAAGTCCGCCGCCCCGTCGGCGTTGGTGCGGATCACGAACGGGCCTTGGCCGCCATCGCTGTGCGCCCAATGCTCGACCTCGTAGCGCAGGCCCTCGGTGCGCGGTTCGATCACACGCGGCGCGGCGGAGGGATCGGCCGCCGGGATCACCAGCGCCTCGCTGGTTTCCTGATTGCCCAGGCTCAGCACGATGTAGGCGCGCGAGGCGGTCACCCCCACGCCCATGAAGAATCCGTCGTCCGCCTCCTCGTAGACCAGCGTATCGTCCTGCGCGCCGCCGCGCGCGGGGCGGCGGTACAGGCGCGCCGGGCGGCCCTCGTCGTCACGCCAGATCCAGAACAGCCACGCTGAATCCGGCGACCAGCAGAAATCGCCTGTCGCCGACTGCACCGGCTCGGCCAGCACCTCGCCGCTGGCCAAGTCCTTGACGAAGATCTCGCACACCTCCGATCCCTGCTCGTCCACGGCGTAGGCGAACAGGGCGTGGTCGGGGCTGTGCTCGGCGGCGTTGACCTGGAAGAAGGCCTTGCCCTTGCCCTTGGCCTCGGCGTCCGCGTCCAGCAGTACGGTTTCGGCTCCTTCGACCCCGCGCGGGCGTCGGGCGTAGACCGGATGCTGGGCGCCCGGCTCGTAGCGCACATAGTAATCGAACGGCCCGTCCGGCGTCGGCACGGTGGAATCGTCCTGCTTGATGCGGCCCTTCATCTCCTCGAACATCGCCGCTTGCAGCGCCTCGGTCGGGGCCAGCATGGCCTTGGCGTAGGCGTTCTCCGCGTCCAGATAGGCTTTCACATCCGCCTTGATCGCCGTGGGATCGCGCAGCACCTCGCGCCAATTGGCGTCCTTCATCCAGGCGTAGTCGTCGGTCCGCACCCGGCCGAGTTGGCGGGTCTCGTGCGGATGGACCTCGGCGATGGGCGCGATGGGCGCGGGGGTCGGATCGGTCAAGGGGGCGCTCCGCTCAAAGTCCGGCGACGCCGGTGGCGTGACGGGTCTAGCCCGGCCCAACGGGCGGGGAAACCGCGATCTCGACATCGACCGACCCCAGCGCCGGCCAAGGCCCCGCCCGCGCCAGTTTGGTCGCGCGTAAAGCCCAGCCGTGATAGGATCCAGCGTTACCGCGCGGAGCGCGGCGGCCCACGCCACGGGCCTTATCGATCGGGCCTTATCGATCGGGTGCGTCCAGGCGCGACTCGCAAGAACACGCGCGCTCATCGCGCCCCGACGCCAAGTGTCCGATCACCCGGGTTTTTGTGACACGAGTATTGCAAGCGCGCGGGCCTGTGGCATCCTCTTGCCTAGGCGCCAAGTCAAGAGACGCCATGGAGGAAACGCCATGATGGAACGCGTTCTGAGTTGGGCTTTGGGTCTTACCCTAGCCGTGCTTCTGCTTATGGTAGCCTATCAATCCTTTAGCGGGCCGACGCCCAATGCGATCTTCGGCATGATCGCGCTGCGCTCGGGCATCCACGCGGCCGAGCCCTATGGCCGTTATGTCGTGTCCGGACTGCAACTGGTCGCCGTGCTGTTGGTGCTTGTGCCCCAGACCCGGCGCAGGGGGGCCATGCTGGCTATGGTGCTGTCGGTCGCCGCCATCGCCTTGCACCTCAGTCCGTGGCTGGGCGTGGACCTGCCGCAGGGGCCCGCCGTATCCCAAGCCCTGGCCGACGGTCGCTCCGTGGCGGAGATCAACGCCATGGGTCTGCCGACTGACAAGGGCGCGATGTTCTTGCTGGCCATCGCGATCGCCATCCTTTCGGTGGGGACCATCTTCGTCGAGCGCGCCAAGGTGCAGGCCATGGCCCGCGCCAAGCGCCACCGGCCGATCGGCGCCTTCGCCGACGCCTGAGGCGGCGCCGGTTAACTGGGTTCCCTCCGCGGCGCGCCGCGTCGGACGATCGTCCGACGCGGTCGCTCGGTTAACGACATGTTGGCCAGATTGGGCGCACGGTGCCGGCCATGAGCCAATCGCCGTCCATGAGCCCGGCCGAGCCGCCGCCAAACGAGTCGCCGGACCCCCAGGCGCAGTCGTCCGCCGCGCCCCTCCGCTCGCGCGCGGTGCTGTTCAAGCGCCTGGCCGACACCGTGTGTCTACCCTCAAGCCGCATCAACGCCTTCGAACGCAGCATCGCCGCTGACCTGCTGGTCGAGATGCTGCGCGACGCCTCGGTCGAGGAGCGCGCCCGCGCTGCGAGGCGCCTGTCGCGGCTGAACGAGATTCCCACCAGCCTGCTGCGCCTGCTGCTGCGCGACACGCTCGAGGTGGCCAAGCCCCTGATCGAGGAGTGCACGGCGCTCGACGATTCGGATCTGGTCGACTGCGCGCGCCGATGCGGGCTGGAGCATCGTCTGATGTTGGCGGCGCGCAAGCCCCTCAGCACGCTGGCCTGCGAGGCGATCATCGAGGCGGGCGAGCCGCAGGTGATGGAGACCCTACTCAAGAACGACGCCGCGCGCCTGTCGAGCGACTGCCTGGAGACCATCGTCGCCGCCACTCGCGAGCACCAGAAACTGGCCGCCCTGCTGCTGCGGCGGCCCGAGCTGCGGCCGCGGCAGGCCTATGTCATGTTCTGGTGGGCTGACGAGGATTGCCGCCGGCTGATCCTGCAGCGGCTGGCCGTCTCGCGCGAAGTGCTGCAGGACGCCGTATCGGACGTGTTCCTCCTGGCCGCCCAGGAGCAATGGCAGGATCCTCTGTCGCGCAAGGCCCTGCAGTTCATCGAACGGCGCCAGCGCAACCGCGCGGCCCTCGACAAGAGCCCCTTCGCCAGCTTGGAGGAGGCAGTGGCCGCCGCTCAGAACGGCATGACCCGCGAGCTGGCCGAGGAGCTGTCCTACCTGGCGGGCATCAAGCCGATGACCGGGGCTAAGATCTTCAGCGACCCGGCGGGTGAACCCCTGGCGGTCTATTGCAAGGCCTGCGGGCTGCCGCGCGCGGCGGTGCGGGCCCTGTGGCGCAGCATGCGTCGCGCCGAGACCGACTCGACCGGACAGATGACGCCCGCGTTCCAACGCGTGTTGCGCGCCTACGACATGATCGCGGTCGACCGTGCGCAGACGGTTCTCAGGTATTGGAACTGGTCCTTGTCTTCAGCCTTAACAACAGCGCTGATAAAGGCCATCCGCGATGGTGACGGTGAGGCCCTGGACGAATATTCAGTTCCTCAGCGAGTCGCCATGCTTGCGCTCTCCACCGAGCTAAACCGCTAACAACGCCCTGCGGCGAATAGCGCCCTAGCGTAAAACCCGGTCGGCTTTAGATTGGTCCAAGGCTTGTTTGGGCGCGCGGGGCCATTGCTGCTGGACTGTCTTACAACGGCGTTCAGGCGAGGTTCATCGAGACGGAAAGAATTTTGTCTGGGGGACGGATTTGTCCAGATTCTTTCTTGATCTTATCCATTGTGCCAGTCCAAAAAGCTAGGTATGGACGCAACCTTCGTAAAGTTTCGCTTCGCCGGACCGGCGATCCTTGGCGAGTAAATACGGGCAAGAATCGAAATGGATGAAAAATCCGAGATCATCGAAATGACTGCGGACATTGTGTCTGCCTATGTCGGCAACAACGCTGTTGCTGCGGCGGACCTGCCTAGTCTGATCCAACATGTTCACGGCGCACTGGCGAACGTGTCGAACGGGACCGAGGTCGTGGAAGTCGCTCCTAAGGAGCCCGCGGTTCCGGTGAAGCGGTCGATCACGCCGGGCTTCCTGATCTGTCTGGAAGACGGCCGCAAGTTTAAGTCGCTCAAGCGACACCTGCGCACCAAGTACAACATGAGCCCGGAAGACTATCGGGCGAAGTGGGGTCTTCCGAAGGATTATCCGATGGTGGCGCCCGATTACGCCAAGGCCCGCTCTGAGCTGGCCAAGCAAATGGGTCTGGGCCAAGGCGGCCGCCAGGCGCCCCGCAAGCGCTGATCACCTCGCCGATTTGAACGTCAACGCCCTCCGGCTTTGTCGGGGGGCGTTTTTTGTTGAGTCAAATCAGGCTCTTGACTCTCGGGAAATAAAATAACTTTCCGCCCGCGAATTTCGCTGGCGCCGATTCGGCGGTTAAGGGATAGTGAATCGTCGTGATTCCAATGGGTTGTTAAGGAATCTCAAGACGGCCGGGGTCGGGATGCAAATCGGTTCGCCAGTCAGCGCGGTGCGCGCGCACGAGGAGCTGTTCTCCTACTGGGCTTCCCGCCGCCAGGGCGGGCGCCTGCCCGGCCGCGCCAGCATCCATCCCGACGACTTCAAGCGCCACCTGCCCACCATCAGCCTGATCGATGTGCTTAAGGAGCGGCGCGACTACCGCCTGCGCCTCGCCGGCACCGGGCTCTATGGCGTCTATGGCCGCGAGATCACCGGCCGCAGCCTGGAGGAAGTCTATAATTCCACCGCCGCGGACTATTGGCGCCAGGAACTCGACAAGGTCGTCGAAGGCCGCCGGCCGGGCGTAGGCGTGCACAATCTGGCCTGGCGCGGCGCGCCGCACCTGTCGATCCTGTGGCTGCGCCTGCCCTTGGCCAGCAACGGAGCCGACGTCGACATGATCCTGGGCTACGACGTGGTCGTGGGCCATCAGGCCTCCGCCAGCGGAATCCGCGCGGCCTAGCCTGCGCTGACCGCGCCGGCGTCGCGGCGAATCCGTTCCACCATCGAATTGAGGCCGTTCGATCTTTGGGCCGACAGGGCGCCGGCCAGGCCGAGCCGGTCGAACGCCGCGCGCGCGTCGAACGCCAGGATGTCGGCGGGGGAACGGCCTGAATACAGCCTCAGCAGTATAGCGATCAGCCCACGGACGATGTGCGCGTCAGAATCGCCGCGGAAGCCGAGCACGCCGCCGGGGCCCGGCTCGGTGGCCAGCCACACCTGGCTGGCGCAGCCGCGCACCTTGTTGGCGTCCGACCGCTCGCCCTCGGCCAGAGGTTCAAGCTCACGGCCCAAGTCGATGATATAGCGATAGCGATCTTCCCAATCGCCCATCAGGTCGAATTCGGCGGCGAGGTCGTCGAGGTCCTCGGCGATGGAGCGTGATGCGGGTGGCGACATGGGCTGCACTTAGGGGGTGGCGCGGGCGCTGGCAACGGATGAGGCGCCGGACCGGCCTTTTCCACAGGTGCTCCACGGCCAGATATCGCCCGTCGCTTGCGCGCGCTGGAGCCGCTTGGCCTCGGCGGTTAATGTGGTCGCCTTCGACTGAACCGACCTGGACGCACACCCGCTTGGCCGCCCCTCCCGTCATCAATGCTGAAGCCCGCGTGGCGATCGGGCCCGACGATCGATCGGGCATACTGGTCTGGCACGCGGTGTGGCTCCTGACCCTGACGGTCGCATTCGGCGGGCTCCTGGTCGCCCTGCCGGTCATTCCCTGGCCGATCGTGTGGGCCTTCGCCTTCGCCGTGCTTCCCGCGCTCGCGGCGCTGGCGCTGCACGAAAGCGATGGCCCCCGCGCGCGCAGCCTGCTGCTGGTGATGTGGGCGGTGTGCGGCGGCCTGGCGTGCGGCATGGCGGGCGGCGTATCCGGTCCCCTGGCCGCCTGGTGCCTGGCGCCGGCGGCGGCGGCGGCCATGCTGGGCTCGCGCCGGCTGTGGACCGAGGCGGCGGTCCTGGCGGTGATCACCGGGGCCGTGGTCGCCCTGGCCCAGATCGCCCACCTGTGGCCCGCCCCGCCCGCCGAACCGATTCGTTTCTTCCTCGGTCTTCTATCCCTGACCACCCTGGGCGTGGGCCTGGCGGGCGGCCTGACCCTCTCGCGGCGACGGCTAGAGGCCCGCTATGCGATGGACAAGGCCGCCAGCGACGGCTTCGAACGGCTCCTGACCCGACAGCCCCACCTTCTGGCGGCGTTCGACGCCGATGGCCGCGTGCTGTCGGCTTTCGGCTATTCGCCGGGCGGCTTGTCCGAGGCCCTGCTACTGGAGCAGGGTCTTGTGGCCAGCGCCGAGCCCGCAGACCGTCCGGATCTCACGCTGGCGCTGGACGCCGCTTTGGCGCATGGACGGTCCGAGGCGGTGTTCCGCCCCCTGGACCACGTCGACCGCTACATCGGCGTCAGCCTGGCGCGCGCCGAGCCCGACCGGCTGGTCGGGGTGCTGCAGGACATATCCGGCCAGAAGGCGCGCGAGGCCCAGCTCGAGGCCGCCCGCGACCAGGCCGAGGCCCTCAACACCGGCAAGTCGCGCTTCCTGGCGAATATGAGCCATGAGCTGCGCACCCCGCTCAACACCATCATGGGCTTCTCGGACATGATGCGCGCCAAGCTGTTCGGTCCGCTTCCGCCCAAGTACGCCGAATACGCCGACCTGATCCACGAATCCGGCCGCCATCTGCTGGACCTGATCAACGACGTGCTCGACATGTCCAAGATCGAGGCCGACCGCTACCAACTGCACCTGGAGGCGATCGACGCGCGCGATCCGGTGGCTTCGGCCCTGCGCCTGATGCGGGTGCAGGCCGACGACGCCGGCGTGGTCCTGCGCGGCAGCCTGCCGGCTCTACCGTTGCTGGTCATGGCCGATAGCCGGGCGATCAAGCAGATCGTGCTCAACCTGCTGTCCAACGCGCTGAAGTTTACTCCCCGGGGCGGCCGGGTGGACCTCAGCCTGGAGCCCCAGGGCGGGGCGCTGGAGCTGGTGGTGGCCGACACCGGCGTCGGTATCGCGCCCGACGACGTCAAGCGCCTGGGCCAACCGTTCCAACAGGCGGGCGACGCGGCCCAGCGCGCTCGCGGGGCTGGGCTGGGCCTGTCGCTGGTGCGCGCCTTCGCCGAGCTGCACGGCGGTCAAATGATCATCGAGAGCGTCCTGGGCGAGGGCACCTCGGTGATCGTGCGCATTCCCGGCCCGATCCTGGAACCGCAGCCCGAAAGCCGGCCCAGCGCCAAGGTCATCGCCTTCAACCCGAAGGTCGGCTAGCGGCCCGCATCTATCGCGCGCCCGCGCCCAGGAACGCCAAGCCGGCCGCGAAGTCGCCCACCTCGAAATAGGCGCGCCGCACCTCGTCGCCCGCCGGGCCCGCGAACACGAAGTCCACGCCGATCGCTTCGCGCGGGTCGAGCGCGCTCAGGGCCTGGACGGAGGCGGCGGGAAAGCGGAAGGCGATGGCGCGGCTCGCGCCCTGGGGCAGCAGGGCCAGCTCGGCGGGCAGGCGCGCCTGGGCCAGCACCACCCGCTGCGCCTCGGCCGGCGGCAGGCGCGCGTAGAGCGGCGCGGCGCCCGTCAGATTGGCGATGTACGGCGTGGGCGCGCGCGTGGGATCGCGCAGCACCAGCCGCGCCGCGTAGGGCGTCTCGCCGTCGCTGAAGGCGCCCACGGCGGTCAGATAGGCCTGCGGGCCCTTGGCGGCGACGCCCAGGGTCATGCGGTCCAGGCCCACGTGCGCGCTCTGCGACAACCGCCATTCGCTGTTGACCACGCTCTGGCCGCGCACCGCGCGCCAATCGCCGAGGTCGCCGGGAAAGGTCATGGCGGTCAGGCTGGCGTAGGCCTTGAACGCCTGGCGCGCCCGGTCGGCCGCCGTGCGCACGTCCGCCCCGCCGCACGCCGCCGCCTTGGCTCGCGCCTGGGCCCGGCCCAGCGCCGCGTCCAGCGCCGCGGCCGATGTTCCGGCGCGCAGGGCGGTGTTGCGCGCCTGAACCGCGCTGGCGGCGAGGGCGGCGGCGATGTCGGGCGTGAACAGGGCGCAGTGAGTATTGGCCGCGATCATCACCGCGCGTTCGTAGTAGAGCTCCGCCGCGCTCTGAGCCATGGCCGGCCCCGCGGCCGCGCCGAGCGCGACGCCGATCAGGGCCATAAGGCGAACGCGCCGGGGTGAAGACATGGGACGGGGGACCGCTAAGGCCGAGCTTGACAGCGAGGCCATATGACTAGACCCAGGCGCGTTTCCGCTCCGTTACCCTCGGGAAGCCTTGATGCTGCTGGCGACTGATGTCTGGGTGGGCGCCCTGATCCGCCGGGCCGAGATCGCCGGCGCCTTCGCCATGGTCGCGCGCAAGGGCGACGCCCGCGCCGGCTCGGTGGTGGTGCGCGCCATCAACAGCCGCACCCGCCGCTCGCGCCTCTATACCGAAGCTTTCGGCGCCGATGGCGAGCGCATGTGGATGGAGCCCGTCGCCGACGGCGCGGAGGACGCCCTGGACCGCTATGTGGAAAAGGCGCGCAGGGTCGATCCGGACCTGTGGGTGGTGGAGATCGAGGACGGCGAGGGCCGCCACTTCCTGACCGAGCCCGTAGCGAAGCCTTAACCGCGTTCCTAAACCGGGACGAAATCGCTTCGTGCCATTCTGAGGGGCCTAAACACCGGGTCCCTTTATGCATTTTCTGCTCAACGACGTCGTTTTCAAGGTCACCGCCGAAGATCTGGCCAATAGTCGGATCGGCTATCGGTTCGCGGCGATCGATTTCGACTTCGTTCAGATGCTGGGCCAGGAATTGTTCGCCGAGCACCCGCTGGTCCATCGCACCCATCCCGAGCGTGCGATCAAGCTCGCCGCCCTGATCCTATTCAAGGCGCCCTCGATCAATGCCGCTCTGTTCGTGGCGCCGTCGGAAAATTGCCGGCCGCGAGACGTCGCGGTGCGCTACGCCAGCCTCGACCTGCCGGTGATCGCCGCCCTGTCCGCCCTGCAGACGCGCGAGGCCCTGACCCCAACCATCGCCGACCGCCAGGTGTGGCGCCGGATGGCCGCCTAGCCTTCAAAGGCCCGGCGGGGCCGGTTTGGCCGCTGGGCATTTGCCAGCGCCCCCGTGCCACGCTATTCGCGGCGCGATGAGCCGTTCCTCCCCCGCCGCCGAGGCCGCGCGCCGACGCACCTTCGCGATCATCTCGCACCCCGACGCCGGCAAGACCACCCTGACCGAGCACCTGCTGCTGGCCGGCGGGGCGATCCGGGCGGCCGGCGCGGTGCGCGCGCGCGGCGAGAACCGGCGCACCCGCTCGGACTGGATGAAGATCGAGCGCGAGCGCGGCATCTCGGTCTCGGCCAGCGTCATGTCGTTCGAGCACGATGGGTTGATGTTCAACTTGCTCGACACGCCGGGCCACGAGGACTTCTCGGAAGACACCTACCGCACCCTGACCGCGGCGGACGCTGCTGTCATGGTGCTGGACGCCGCAAAGGGCATCGAACCCCAGACGCTCAAGCTGTTCGAGGTCTGCCGCCTGCGCGACATCCCCATCGTCACCTTCATCAACAAGATGGACCGCGAGGCGCTCGATCCGTTCGAACTGCTCGACGAGATCGCCTCCAAGCTGGCCCTCGATCCCGCGCCGCTTTACTGGCCCGCCGGCTCGGGCGGCCGCTTCAAGGGCATGATCGACCTGCGCGCCCAGACCTTCCTGCCCTACGCCAAGAAAAGCGCCGACGAGCCCGAGGGCCATCCCGCCCCCGTGGGCCTCAAGTCCAATGCCGTGGTCCAGCACATCGACGCCGAGGCGCTGGAGGAGGCTCAGGAGGGCGCCGAACTGGTGCTGGGCGCCTCCAAGACCTTCGATCCGGAATCCTTCCTTGAAGGCCACATGACGCCGGTGCTGTTCGGCTCGGCCCTGCGCCATTTCGGCGTGGACGAGCTCTTGGCCGTGCTGGGCGCCTATGCCCCCGCGCCAAAGCCGGTCAAGGCCGAGCGCGGCGGGGCCGAGACCCACGTGGCGCCAGGCGAGGCCGAAGTGTCGGGCTTCGTGTTCAAGGTCCAGGCCAATATGGACCCCAACCACCGCGACCGCATCGCCATGCTGCGCCTCACCTCGGGCCGCTTCACCCGAGGCATGAAGCTCAAGGTCCAGAACACCGCGCGCCAGATCTCGATCAACGCCCCGATCATGTTCATGGCGTCCGACCGCGAACTGGCCGAGGAGGCCTTCGCGGGCGACGTGATTGGCGTGCCCAACCACGGCGTGCTGCGCGTGGGCGACAGTCTGTCGGAAACCGGCGCCCTGCGCTTCGCCGGCCTGCCCAACTTCGCCCCCGAAATCCTGCGCCGCGTGCGCGTGAAGGACCCGCTCAAGGCCAAGCACCTCAAGAAAGCGCTCGAAGGCCTGGCCGAAGAGGGCGTAACCCAGCTGTTCCGCCCCAGCTTCGGCTCGGACTTCATCGTCGGCGCGGTCGGCCAACTCCAGTTCGAGGTGATGCAGGACCGCCTGGCCAACGAATACCAGCTCGACGTGATGTTCGAGGCTTCGCCCTACGGCGAGGCGCGCTGGCTGACGGGCGCCAAGGCCGACCTGGAGGACTTCGCCGGCAAGCACCGCACCGCCATGGCCGAGGACATCGACGGCCAGCCGGTCTACCTGGCCAAATCGACCTGGGACATCAACTACGCCGCCGAGAAACACCCCAAGCTGGGCTTCCACCGGGCGAAGGAGCGGGGGTAGGGCGGCTATCGTCAGCGAGTTTGCGCCAGCGATTGCCGCTGTCTCGACACGCGACATTTCCGCTCAACTGTGATTGGCCTATGCTCAGGCCTATGCCATCATGGGTTTATGAACGACTATCGTCACATCAAGCTGTTCAAGAACGGACGCAATCAGGCTGTTCGGATTCCACGCGAGTTTGAACTGCCGGGCGACGACGCCATCATCCGGCGCGACGGGGATAAGCTCATCATCGAGGCTGCTCCGCCGCAGTCGCTGCTGGCGCTGTTGTCTCAGCTGTCTCCTATCGATGAGGATTTCTCCGATATCGACGACGCGCCGCCGTCGCCGGTCTCGCTTTGACCCGCTACCTTCTCGACACGAACATTCTCTCAGACTTGGTGCGCAATCCCCAGGGACGGATCGCCGACCGCATAGCCGAGCTTGGCGAAGATGCGATCTGCACCAGCATTATCGTCGCGGCCGAGCTACGGTTTGGGGCCGCCAAGCGAGGCTCGCCACGCCTGACGCTCCAACTGGAGCGGATTCTCGGGGCGATCGAGGTCGAACCGTTCGACGCGCCCGCCGATGCGGCTTACGGGGCCGTGCGGGCTCAACTCGAAACGGCCGGCTTGCCCATTGGCGGGAATGACATGCTGATCGCGGCGCACGCGCTGTCCGCGGGACGGGTTGTGGTGACCGACAACGAGCGGGAGTTCACGCGGGTCAACGGACTGCTCGTCGAGAATTGGCTGCGCTAAGGCCGCCCGAAAACTCGTCCCGACCTACTACAGGTTTTTCCGCTTCAAAATTTGGCGGCGCCGCCGCGATTGGCCTCCGCTACAGCGCCAAATGAAAGAACTGGTTGAACGCGCTCGGCGCGTAGTCCGCGAACGCTTCGCCCTGGATGAAGCCCCGTCGGCGGTAAAGGGCCAGGGCCGGCTCGAAGGCGGGGCCGCTGCCGGTCTCCAGGCTCAGGCGGCGATAGCCGCGCCGCCGGGCCTCGCCGATGATGTGCTCCAGCAGCGCCGCGCCCACGCCCTGTCGCAGATGGCGCGGATCGGTGCGCATGGACTTGAGCTCGCCGGCCTCGCCGCCCAGGGCCTTGAGCGCGCCGATGCCCGCCAGGGCCTCGCCGCGCCACACCGACCACACGGTCACGTCCGTCCGCTGAAGGCCTGACAGGTCCAGGGCGAAGGAGTGTCCCGGCGGCGAGTCGGCCTGCATGCCCGAAAGGTGCAGCGCCAGGAGCGCGCGCACCGGCTCGCCGCTAAGATCGTCCTGGCGAATATCGAACATCGCGCCGCGCCCTTCAGCCCTTTTTCCGCTCGATGTTGGGCAGCAGCGCCGCAGCCAGCCCAAGCGCTGGCAGGAAGGCGCACAGGCGGTAGACATAGGCCACGCCGTGGCCGTCGGCGACCATGCCCAGCGCCGCCGCGCCCAGCCCGCCCACGCCAAACGAGAAGCCGAACGCCAGGCCCGAGACCAAGCCCACATGGCCGGGCGCCAGTTCCTGGGCGAACACCACCATCGCCGGAAAGGCCGAGGCCAGGATCAGGCCGATGATCACCGTCAGCGGCCAGGTCCAGATCAGCGGGACATAGGGCAAGAGCAGGGTGAAGGGCAGCACGCCCAGAATCGAGAACCAGATCACGTACTTGCGCCCGAAGCGGTCGCCGATCGGCCCGCCCGCCACCGTGCCCACCGCCACCGCCGCCATGAAGGCGAACAGGTGCAACTGGGCGGCCTGCACCGACAGGTGGAAGCGCTCGATCAGATAGAAGGTGAAGTAGCTCGTGATGCTCGACAGGTAGAGGTACTTGGAGATGATCAGCAGCATCAGCACCGCGATGCCGAACACCGCCGTGCGGGGCGGGATCGGCGGGCCGGCCGCCTTGGCCCTCTTGGCCGCCGCCAGCCGCTCCAGCCCATGGGTCTTGTACCATTGGCCCACGTTCCACAGCGTGGCGCACGACAGCAGGGCCAGCAGGGCGAAGGCCGCCAGGCTCGACTGGCCCCAGCGCACCACCACCAGCGCCGCCATCAGAGGGCCCAGCGCCTGGCCCGCGTTGCCGCCCACCTGGAACACCGCCTGGGCCAGGCCGTGGCGCGAGCCGGCGGCCATGCGCGCCACGCGCGAGGATTCCGGGTGGAACACCGACGAGCCCATGCCCAGCAGGCCCGCGCCCGTCAACAGGATAGGATAGCTGTGCGCGAAGGCCAGCACCGTCAGCCCGGCCAGGGTGAACAGTGTGCCCCCCGGCAGGGCCAGGGGCGTGGGCCGCTTGTCGGCGTATAGACCCACCACCGGCTGCAGCAGCGAGGCGGTGCACTGGAACACCAGGGTCACCAAGCCGATCTGGCCGAAGTTCAGGCCGAAGTCGGACTTGATGTCGGGATAGATCGCCGGCAGCAGCGACTGCATCATGTCGTTGAGCATGTGGCAGAAGGCGACCGCCCCGATCACGCCGAACACCGTGGCGGTCTGGGCCTTGTTGCTCGGGTCCTGGGCCTGTCTGGCCGCCGCGGCGCCGTCGTCCGCCTCCGTCTTCGTCGCCACCGTCACTTTTCCGCTCCGTACGCCGGAGCCCGCCATATAGGCCGCTTTCGGCGCATGTAAATTATTGACAGGCGTTAACCTTTCTCGCTCCGCTACGGCGTCGCCTTTGCTCCCCAAACGTTGAACCCGCGCCGGCAGTCCCGATGTGGGACAGCCCAGGGGCCGTCGGGAGTCGCCAGATGTTCGAATTCAGCCGAGAATTGAAGCGCCTGCTGGTGACTGACGGTCCACGCGATGGGGTCACGCGCGGCGACGCCTCGCTGCTCGAAGTGCTAGACCTCACCCTGCTGCGCGCCGAAGCCCGCGCCGCCGACGTCGCCGCCGGCCGGGTCAGTGCGCGCGATCCCGCCCAGCGCCGGCTCGACGCGGCCCACGTGTGGCGCGAGCTGGCCCGCCGCACCGGCGACGTGATCGCCCTGCGCAAGGCCGCCGAGTCCGCCGAAAAGGCTGCTGACGGCTTCAAGCGCGACAACCGAGTAAAGGGCTGGGCCGCCGCCCGCTGCGCCCAGGCTGAGGCGGCCATGCTCGGCGCCGAACTTTACGGCGACGAGGGCCTCAACGCCGCCGCCGCCACAGCCCTGGCCGACGTGCGCAAGGCCGCGCCCTCCAGCGCCGCCGGGGCCGTGGCCTGCGCCCTCCAGGCGCGCCTCGCCGCCGCCCAGGCCCTCGCCGGAACCGACCCGGACGCCGTGCGCGCCGCCGCCTCTGGCTTCGACGCGCCGATCGCCGCGCTCGAGGGCCATCTGCGCGGGCGCGGCGTGGCCAAGGCCGAGGTCGCCGCCGTGATCTGCGACCGCGCCGAGGTGCTGATGGCCGCCGCCGCCCGCCTGAAGGACTACACCCTCTACGAGGACGCGATCCGCGTCCTCGACCGGCTGGCCCTGCGCCTCGACCCCGCGTATGAGCCCCTGACCTGGACCCGCGCGCGCGAACTGGCTGGCGCGGCGCGCGCCGCCATCGGCGAGATGCATGGCCTGATCGAAGATATCGCCGCCGGCGTGGAAGCCATGGTCGAGGCGCTCGACGCCGCCGGCCCCAACCACAGCCCGCTCGACTGGGCGCGGCTGCACCACGCCCTGGCCCTGGCCCTGCAGAACCTCGGCGAGGCCAGCGACTGCGACCGCGCGTTCGAGCATGCGCTGGGCGCCTACGACCGCGCCCTGGGGTCGATCCGCGACCAGCCGGCCCTGCTGCTGCGCGCCGCCATGGCCCACAATCGCGCCGGCTGCCTGGCGCGCCGGGCCGAGATGGCGGCCGATCCGGCCATGCTCGACGAGGCGGTGAACCTGCTGCGCTGCGAACTGGCGGCCGCCCCGCCCGCGCTCGATCCGGTCGCCTGGGCGGTGGCCCAGGTCAATCTGGCCCGGCTCTACGAAGCCCGCTCGGCCCTGCCCGGCGCGCGCAAGGACGGCCGCAGCGCTGCCGTCCTGGCCCTCAGCGCCGCCCTGGACGTGTTCGGCGAACACGGCCTGCGCACCCTCTCCGACCAAGCCGCCCGAGCTCTGGCGCGCTTGACGGCGCCCGGGACGCGGCCTGTGGCAGGGTAAGGCGCGACGCGGCTCGATGTAACGCGCGACCTCCCCCGCTTGCAGGGGGGCGAAAGGTGGAGGGGGCTTGCCGGCGCACCCCGTCAACGCCACTACCTGATCGTATAGGTGCTGGTCGTCTGGCCGTTGGCGTTGGTTGAGGTGGAGCCCGACGAACTGGTCCCGCTGTTGTAGTTGTAAGTGCGGGGCGGCGGGGCGGCGTCGGCCTGGTCCTGGCCGGCAAGGTCGATCGCGGGGCCGTCATCCTTGTTGTCGGCCATAGCCTGGGCCACGGTCGGGCTGAGGGCCAGGACCGAGGGCGCCGCAGCCGGGATCGGATCGGGCGTCAGGCCATATTCACGATGCAGCGAATAATAGCGCGGCCCGGATTCGCCGGCAGAGGCTGCCTGCGCCTGCGCCTGCGCCTGCGCCTGGGCCTGGGCTTGCGGCGCGGCGCCGGCCAGGGGCGGCGCCGCTGAGGGGGTGACGTAGCCCCGGTCGTACAGGCTCGACGGCAGGCGTTGCGGCGGCGCGCTGGGCGCGACGCGGGCGATGGGCGCAGGCCGGGCCGGCGCGGCATCAGGTCTGGGCGTCGCAATCGGCGCGGGGGAAGGCGGCGCTGGCGCGCTCATGGGCGCCGGTTGCGAGGCCTGCCAGCGCGCGGGGTTGGCGGCGCGGATCGCCTGGCCGGTGCTGGTGTCCAGCAGGGCCGGGCCGCGCAGGCTGCCATCGTCGTCCTGGCGCCCGCGCAGGGGATCGACCTTGCCGGTCCAGGTCAGGTAGTTGACGGGGGTCGGACCGGCGCTCTTGGGGCCGCGCAGGCTGGCGCCGGCGGCGGGCAGGGGGCGTTGGGTCGGCGCGCCATAGCGGTCCTGCCCGCTCTGCGCGCGCGCGGCGGGGGCCATGGCGATCAGGCTCAGGACGGCGGCGGCGAGCATGGGGCGCATGGCCCGCGAGGCTAGGCCGGCGTGCTTAACCGCTCGTAAAGACTTAGCGTCCGCGCCATCGTGTCAGCGCCCAGGCTTCGAGCGCCTGGAACAGGGCGTGAATCGCCGCGCCCATCACGCCTAGCAGCAGCAGGGCCGCGAACAGCTTGGCGGTTTGTAGCCGCTGGCTGGCCTCCAGCAGGCGGAACGCCAGGCCCTGGGATCCGCCCGAGCCGGACACGAACTCCGCCACCACCGCGCCCACCACCGCCAGGCCCGCCGCCACCTTGTGCCCCTCCAGCACAAACGGGACGGCCGAGGGCAGCCGCAGGCGGCGCAGGGTCTGCAGGCGCGTGGCGCCATACAGCTTGAATAGCCGCTCCAGGTCGGGGTCGACCGCTTTCAGACCCGTGACCAGGCCCGAGAAGATCGGGAAGAACGCCACCAGCGCCGCCAGGCCGATCACCGCGCGCTCGGGATGCTCCAGCCCGGCCCAGATGTTGACCAGGGGCGCGATCGACACGATCGGCGTGGCCTGCAGCACCACCGCCAAGGGCCTCACCGCGCTTTCCATCAGAGGGCTGAGGCCCAGCGCCAGGGCGATCACGCTCGCGGTCAGGCTGGCCACGACCAGGGCCGCCAGGGCCATGCCGAGAGTGCGCGCGGCAGAGGCCAGCAGCAGGGGCGCATTGTCCGCCAGGGCCGCGGCGATGGCAGAGGGCGGCGGCAACAGATAGGCGGGCGTGTGCAGGGCGCGCACCGCCAACTCCCACACCAGCAGGATCGCGGCGCTCAGCGCCACCGGGGCCAGGGCTTGCTTGAACCGGCTCATGTGGCCATCGCCTGGCCCAGAGCGCCCGACACCCGCTCTACCTGCTCGCGGAACAGGGCTGAGGTGCGGAAGGTCGCGGCGCGTGGCAGGGGCGCGTCGATATGCGTTTCGAAGGCGGTGCGGCCGGGGCCGGGCGTCATCACCACCACGCGCTCGGCCATGTACACGGCCTCCTCGACGTTGTGGGTCACGAACACGATCGCCGGGCGAACGCCGTCCCAGATGTGGTGGATGTCTTCGGCCAGGGCGCGGCGAGTGATCTCGTCCAGGGCCGCGAACGGCTCATCCAGCAGCAGCAGGCGCGGCCCGGTGACCAGGGCGCGCGCCAGCGATACCCGCATGGCCATGCCGCCCGACAACTGCGCCGGCTTGGCCGCCTCGGCGCCCTTCAGTCCGACCCGCGCCAGGGCCTCCCGCGCCTTAACGTCGGCATCGGCCTCGCCCGCCAGGCGCAAGGGCAGGGCGGCGTTGTCCAGGGCGCTCGCCCACGGCATCAAGGTCGGCGCCTGGAAAACCACCGCCGTCTCGCCTTGGCCGGCGGCGCGAACCACCTGACCACGCGTCGGCGCTTCAAGGCCCGCCAGCAGCCGCATGGCCGTGCTCTTGCCGCAGCCCGAGGGCCCGACCAGCGCGACGATCTCGCCGGCCCTCAACGTCAGGCCGAACGGCCCGAGCGCGCGGCCGCGTCCGGCATAGTCGACCTCGACGTCGATCAGGGCTGCGAGGGACGGAGCGGCGGGCAAGCGGGCTACTTCGCCGGCGCCAGGAACTGCAGGGTGTAGCCCGCCTTGTAGTCCATGGTCTTGGGATAGATTCCGGCGGCCGAGGCGAAGGCGAAGGTCTGTGTCCAGCGCGCGTCGGTCATGGCGCCCAGGCCCAGGCTCTTGGCGTCGCCGCCATCGACCAGGCCCTTGGTCCGCATCTTGTCGCGCGCCTGGGCCAGCACGTCCTCGGTCATGTCAGGATTGTCCTTCATGATCAGGGCGTCGCCCGGCTTGGGGTCGCCGTGCAGATAGGCCTGCCAACCGGCCGCCGAGCCGTCGACGAAGGCCTTCACCGCCGCCGGGTTGGACTGGATCAGTGCGTCGCTGGCCAGCGCCATCGCCGCGTAGCCGGGGTAGCCCGCGTCGGCCAGCAGGAACACCGCCGGCTTGACGTGGCCTTCCTTCTCGATGGTGTAGGGCTCGGAGGTCAGATAGCCCTCCTGGATCGCCTCGGGGTCGCCGAGGAAGGTCGCGTTGCTGTGGTTGTATTTGCGGATCTGGTCGTCCGAGAAACGGAATTTGGCGCGCAGCCAGGGCCAGAACGAGGTGATCGCCGCGTCCGAGATCAGGATTGGCCGTCCCTTCATGTCGGCAAAGCCGGCGATGCCCTGGCCCGGATGAGCGATCAGCACCTGCGGGTCCTTCTGCATGAAAGCGGCCACAGCCTTCACCGGCGCCTGCTCCTGCGCCAGGTTCAGCACGATGAAGCTGTTGGACCCGATGCCCATATCGACCGCGCCCGCGGCCAGGAGCTGGGGCACGTTCACCGCCGGTCCGCCCTGGATGATGGTGACGTCCAGCCCGCGCTTCCTGTATTCGCCATTGGCCAGGGCCTCATAGAACCCGCCCTGCTCGGCCTGGGCGTGCCAGTCGGTGGCGAAGCGGACGTGGGTCAGCGACGGCTGGGCCGGCGCCTTGGCGCTCTGCTGCGAGCAGGCCGCCATCGCCGCCATCGCCAGGAGCGCGGCGCCCAAGCGTCCTATGCCGTTTGCACTCATGATCTATCGCCGCCCGTTGTTGGCCCCGGCCAAGGTTAGGGCCGCGGCGCGCGGGAGTCATCCACGCGGCGCGCCATTCGCCGATCTCGGTGGAAGAATCATCCTGAGGGGGCGATAAGGATGCCGGTCGTCGAGCCGCCGCTGGCGCTCCGATCCGAGCCGCGAGAGGAAACGGCCGTTCAGTTTGCGGCCTAAGGCCGCTTCCTCTCGCCAGTCCCGTGAGGGACGAAGCTTTCGGCTCCCCGCCGTCCGTCCGCGCCTCGTTACCGCTCGCGCGGTCGATAGTGCGGCCGGCCCTGACGCCCGCCTCCGCTCCCGTCGTTCCGCACCTGGACTTTCGTCCCTGCCCGGACCTTCGAGGGCTTCGGCCGTCGCCCGGTCCCTTTGGCTAAGCCCTAGATTGCGCTAGGGTTTCTCCTCGGAAGCGGTGGTTCGCCTTGGCTTCGAAAACAGAATGTCACAGCCGCCGGGCCGCGCAATCGGGCGGCCACACGCGCCTGTGCTCAAACCAGGGCGCAAGCGGTGGACAACCGGTGCAAAACCGGTGGTCGGCTCTCGATTTCATGAGCTGAATCAGCCTGTTGCGCGTTTTGCACAGCTGCTGAGAGGGCCTGCCGGCGTGGCAGGGCGGAGGTTGCTCCTACCTCGGCCGCCGGCAAATCGCAATGGTCAGGTCCGCCACGACCATGAAGATGTTTACGACTTTGGTGAGCCTTCCCGCCTAAGCTGCACGCCTCGATACGCGGCGCGGGCGTGGCGCTCGCCGTGGGAACCCGATCGGCCGGCAGGCCGTATTGAAGGAACGATGAGCCAGCGGCCCACAGCCCCGCCCCCGCTCGCCGACGCGGCGACCACCGATACGCGGTTCGACCGACGGCGGCGCTGGCTGGCCGGCGCGCTCAGCGTCACGGCGCATCTGCTCGTGTTCGCCGGTCTGTTGTGGGTCGCGCCCAGTCCGCCGCGCGAGCCCGAACCCGAGCCGATGATCGCCAGCGTGGTCGACTTGCCCAAGCCAGAGCCCAAGCCGCCCGCGCCGCCCAGCCCCAAGCCGACGCCGCCTAAGGCCGGCGGCCACCACAGCGCCGTTCGCCTGGCCAAGGCGCCGCGCGTCGACCCGGTGCTGGCGGCGGCCAAGACGCCCAAGCCCGACACCTCCGACCTGCTGAGCAATTCCCAGATCGCCGGCGCCGCCAGCGCGGGCGAGGGCGGCGGCGGGGGCGGGGGCTCGTGCGATCTGGCCCAGGCGGTCCAGCGCGCCCTGCGCCGCGACCCGCTGGTGCAGTCGGCGGTGTTCCAGGCCCACCGCTCGGGCAAGGCCATCATGGTGTGGAATGGCGACTGGGTGAAGAACGGCGACCAGGACGGCAAAGGCCTGTCGGCCGTGCGCGAGGCGATCACCTGGGAAGTGGCGTTTGCGCCGGAGTCATGCCGCAAGGAGGAGATGCACGGCCTGATCCTGCTGTCGCTCGCCGATGGCTCGACCCGCTTTGCAGTAGGCGGCGGCGACTGGCGCTGGTCGGACCTGCTGCACGTGCGCGGGTTGATCGTGGACCGCTAGGGCGGGGGCGCGGCGTTCGAGTTGCGCATGATCGCGGGCAAGGTGTCAGGGGCCGGCCGGTCGCATGTCGGTCCGGCCCCCGCCACGATCAGGATGGCCCGATCAGGACATCACGATCAGAACGACGCGGCGGTTTTGCGCGCGGCCTTCACGCTTCTTGTTGTCCGCCACCGGGTCCTTCGAGCCATACGAGATGGTCGACATTCGGTTCAGCGCCACGCCCTGCTGGTTCATGAACAGGCGCACCGCCTCGGCCCGGTCTTGGCCCAGGCGTTGGTTGACCGCCTCGGACCCGGTGGAGTCGGTGTGGCCCTGGATTTCCAGATAGACGTTATGATTGTCGGTCTTCAGCTTTTCGATGAAGTCCATCAGGCGCTGCTGCGCTTCCGGAGACAGCTTGGAGCTATCGGTCGGGAACTTCACCGAGTCGTCGGAGAGGACCATCGAGTACAGGAACTTGCCTTCGGCCAGCTTGCCCGCCGCGGTGGCGCGGTTCAGGGCGTCCTGGGTGGCCTGGTCAAGCTGGCCCAGGTGCGCCTGCTGCTGGTCCACTTGGGACTGGGTCGATTGGACCTGGGTCTGAGTCGCTTGTTCCTTGGCGTCCACCACCGCCACGTGTTTGTTCACGTAGTCCTCGGTCGCGCAGCCACCCAAGCTCAGAGCGCCGATCGCGATAGCCGCCGCGGCGCCAAAGGCGGATTTAGATATTTGCATTTGATCGCTCTCCGATCCCCCATGCCAGCCAAACGAACGTGGCTGTGTCCGTTTTGTTTCACGCGAGTTTCATCAAGGCCAGAGCGATTTTTTAATCGAGCCAGAACAATCACATGCAGGCTCACTCGCTAAGGGCGTCTTTCTTCTCTTCCAGGGCCAGCCATTCTTCCTCGCTGGCTTCGAGCTCCTGACGCGCCTTGTCGAGCGCCGCCATCGTCTTGTCGAACACCTCACGATCGCGTGAAAACAGGTTCGGATCGGCGAGGCGAGACTCCAGCTCGCGAATCTTTGCCTCAAAGGCGGGAACCAGGGTTTCCAGTTCCAGCAGGCGTCGGGCGTCCTTGTAGGACAGCTTTCGCGCCTTGGGGCCAGCCGGGTCGGCCCCGCGGGCAGGGGCGGCGGCCGCGGGCGGCGCGATCTGTGGCGGGTCGAGGAAGTGCGGGATCTGCCTTTGGAAGTCGCCCCAGCCGCCGGGAGTCTCGACCACCCGGCCCCGCCCATCGAGCGCGATGGTCGAGGTGGCCAGCCGGTCGATGAAGTCGCGGTCGTGGCTGACCAGGATCAAAGTCCCGTCGTAGTCCGCCAGCAGGTCCTCCAGCAGATCGAGCGTGTCCATGTCCAGGTCATTGGTCGGCTCGTCCAGCACCAGCAGGTTGGCCGCCGTGGCCAGGGCCCGCGCCAGCAGCAGGCGGTTGCGCTCGCCGCCGGACAGCGACGCCACGGGCTGGCGCAGCTGGCTGTCGCGAAACAGGAAGTCCTTGGCGTAGGCGGCGATGTGCCGGGGCCGGCCGCGCACCATGATCTGGTCGCCGCCGTCCGGAGCCAGCACTTCCCAAAGGGTGTCCTGGGCCGCCAGCGCGGCGCGCGCCTGGTCGAGGTAGGCGATGTTGAGGTTGGCGCCGAGGATCACCGTGCCCGCATCGGGCTTGAGCTCGCCCAGCAGCAGCTTGATCAAGGTAGTCTTGCCGGCCCCGTTGGGCCCGACGACCGCCACCCGGTCGCCGCGCAGCACGCGGGTTGAGAAATCCTTGAGCAGCACCCGCTCGCCGCCGCCGGGCAAGGGCCAGGCCTTGCTCAGACCCTTGGCCTCCAGCACCCGCTGGCCCGACTGGACCCCGGCGTCCACGCCCATGCTCAGCGCCCCGCGCGTGTCGCGCATGCGGTCGGCCTTCTCGGCGCGCAGGGCGAGCAGCTTGCGCCGCCGGCCTTCGTTGCGCGCGCGGCGGGCGGTCACGCCGCGCTCCATCCAGCGCTGTTCGCGCTCCCGGCTCTTGTCCAGCCGCCGGGCCTCTTCGGCGGCGCGCGCGGCGATGGCGGCGGACCAGTCGTCGAAAGCGCCGAAGCCCCGATCCAGCTTCCACAGCTTGCGGTCCTCCAGCCAGAAGCAGCGCTGGGTGGTCCGCTCCAGGAACGCCCGGTCGTGGCTGATCGTCAGGGCCGCCGCGCGGCTCTGGCCCAGCATCGCTTCCAGGGTCTCGATCGCCAGGATGTCGAGGTGGTTGGTCGGCTCGTCCAGCAGCAGCACGTCGGGGTCCTCGGCGAAGGCCCGCGCCAGGGCGGCCCGGCGCGTCTCCCCGCCCGACAGACCCTGCGCCCGCTTGTCTATGGCCAGGCCAAAGGCCTCCAGCGTCGCGGCCGCCCGGTGCCGCTCGGCCCCGCCCGCGGCGGCGTAGTCGAGCAGGGTCTCGCCCATGATGGCTGGCTCCTGCGCCACCATCGACACGCGGACGCCCGGCGTGGCGAAGCGCTCGCCGCTGTCGGCCTGGGTCAGGCCCGCCAGCATGCGCAGCAGGGTCGACTTGCCCGCGCCGTTGGCGCCGACCAGGCACGCCTTCACGCGCGGCTCCAGCCCCAGGTCGGCCTGGTCGAACAGCATGCGCGGCCCGTCGGCCAGGCTCACGCCCTTAAGCGCGAGGATCGGGGCGCGGGCGTTCATTGCCCGTCGCCCGACGGTCCGGCGGACGATGGGCCGGCATAGGCTGGGCCGCCGCCGCCCGCCGTCTGGCCCACGCCCATGAAGTCCTGCTGCAGGCTCCGGTAGAAGCCGCCGCGCGTGTCGGCCAGCGGGGCGGCCGGTTCGGGGGAAGGCTCGGCGGGTTCGGCGTCTGCGGTCTGGCTTGGGACCGGGCCAGAGCCCGGCGCGATGACGAAGTCGTGCACCGGAACGTCCTGGTGGGCCACGATCATGATCCGGCGCCATATGTCGGCCGGCAGGTCGCCGCCGGTCACCTTGTTCATCGGCCGCTCGTCGTCGTTGCCGACCCACACCCCGGCCACCCAATCGGGCGTGAAGCCCACGAACCATGCGTCGCGCCAGTTCTGGCTGGTGCCGGTCTTGCCGGCGGCGGGTCGGCCGAAGGCGGCGTGTACGCCGGTGCCATGGTCGATCACGCCGCGCAGCATCTGAATCATCTCTCCGTCGAGGTGCGCGTCATAGGCCTGGATCGGCGCGGACGCGGTGCGGCGGTAGAGCACCTGACCGCGGGCCGTGTCGACCTCTTCCACCAGATGCGAGGGCGTGCGCACGCCTTGCTGCTGGAAAACCTGGAAGCCCGAGGTCAGCTCGAGCAGGTTCACCTCGTAGGCGCCGAGCGCCACCGACAGGTCGGGATTGGCCGGGATATCGGTCAGGCCGAAGCGCTGGGCCAGGTCGCCGATCCGTTTGCCGCCGGTCTCCTGGGCCACCCGCACGGCCACGGTGTTGATCGAGCGGGCCAGCGCGTCCTGCAGCGTCACCGGCCCGGCGTAGCCGCCGCCGTAGTTCTCCGGCGACCAGGAGCCCAGCCGCAGCGGCGCGTCGACCCGCACGTCGGTCGGCTTCAGTCCCGCCTCCAGCGCGGCGGCGTAGATGAACGGCTTGAAGCTGGAGCCTGGCTGCCGGCGCGCCTGCGAGGCGCGGTCGAAGGGACTGTAGCGATGGTCGACACCGCCCACCAGGGCCCGCACCCCGCCGTCGGGGCCGAGCAGCACCAGCGCGGCCTGCTGGGCGCCGGCCGCCCGGCCCTGGTTCTCCATCACTCGGCGCACGATGTCCGCAGCTGAGGTCTGCAAGGCGGGATCGATGCTGAGGCGCACCACCAGATCGGGTGCTGACTGTCCGGCCAGCGCCTGCGCCTGGGCGGCCGCCAGGTCCAGCGCATAGCCGAAGTCGCCTTCGTCCTGGGCCTCGTTCGCCAGCACCGGCGGGTGGGCCAGGGCCTGGGCGCGGTCCTGGGCGGTGATCCAGCCCTCCTGCGCCATGGTGTCCAGCACCAGGCGCGATCGGGCGATGGCGGCCGGCAGGTCGTGGGTGGGCGACAGGCGCGAGGGCGCCTTGGGCAGGGCGGCCAAAAGAGCCGCTTCGGCCAGGGTCAGCTGGCCGGCGCTCTTGGCGAAATAGGTCTGGGCCGCCGCGTCGACGCCATAGGCGTTGGCCCCGAAGAACACGCGGTTGAGATAGAGCTCCAGGATCTCGTCCTTGCTCATCATCCCTTCTAGTCGCCAAGCCAGCAGCGCTTCCTGCGCCTTGCGCTTGAAGGTCTGGTCGGGGGTCAGGAACAGCGTCTTGGCGATCTGCTGGGTCAGGGTCGAGCCGCCCTGCACCACCTGGCCGGCGGCGACATTGACCCTCGCGGCGCGCGCTATGCCCATCAGGTCGATCGGGCCATGCTGGTAGAAGCGCCGGTCCTCGGCCGCCAGGAACGCCCGCGGCACATAGGCCGGCAGGGCCTTGAGCGTCACAAGCTGGCCATGGCGCGCCCCACGCATGGCGATGACCAGTCCGTGGCGGTCCAGGAAGGTCATGCCGGGCGTGGACCCTACGGTCCACAGGGCCTCCCGGCCGGGAATCTGCGGGGTGGATTGCAGATAGGTCTTCCAGAACCACGCCGCGCCCAGCGCGCCGCCTAGCACCATCAGCACCAGGCCGACGATCGCCAGCCGCGCGGCGCGGCTCAGACGGCGCCGCGGCCGTCCGGGCTGGTCGGCGCGGAAGGTCTCAATGGCCGGTTCGGACGGCGGCGGACGGGGCGGGTCGGGGAAGCGATCGGTCACGGGACGTTTGTCGGGGCTGGCAGTCCGGTTTAGGACGGGGCCATGGCGCCGCGAAAGCCCTTTTGGCAGACCAAGTCCTTAGAACAGATGACCGTTCGGGAATGGGAGAGCCTGTGCGACGGCTGCGGCCTGTGCTGCCTGATCCGGTTCGAGGACGAGGAGACCGGCGAGGTCATCCCCACGCGCGTGGCGTGCAAGCTGTTCGACGACGGCGCCTGCCGCTGCTCGGACTACGACCGGCGCAAGGCCTCGGTGCCCGATTGCATCAAGCTTACCCCGTACAATATCGAGGACCTGCAGTGGATGCCGCCGAGCTGCGCCTATCGGCGCCTGCATGAGGGCAAGCCCTTGCCCCTGTGGCATCCCCTGATCACCGGCGATCCGGAGAGCGTGCACCGGGCCGGCGTCAGCGTGCGCGGCCAGACCGTGTCCGAGGCCGTCCTGGCCGACCCGGAAGACGCGCTGGACTATGCCGCCTATGACCTGCTGCGCGATCGCAGCGACGACGATCCCGACTGATCGCGTCCGATGTGGCGAAAAAGCCACATGCGCCCTTGCGCCCGGTGCGGCTAAGCATAATTGAGCATGCAGACCCTCGCACTTTCTAAGGACACGACTTGGCGCAAGACCCGTATCAGGAACTCGGCGTTTCCCGCACCGCCAGCGCGGACGAGATTCGGCGCGCTTTCCGCAAGCTGGCCAAGCAGCTCCACCCCGACCAGAACCCGGGCGACAAGCCGGCGGAGGAGCGGTTCAAGCGGGTCAGCGCGGCCTTCGACGTGCTGGGCGACGAGGAGAAGCGCAAGAAGTTCGACCGCGGCGAGATCGACGCCGACGGCCGCGAGACCATGCGCGGCTTCAGGCCGGGCGGCGCCGGCGGCGGCGCTGGCGGTCCCGGCGGTCCGGGCTTCGGCGCCGGCTTTGCGGGCGGCCCGGAGTTCGAGGGCGTAGATCTGAACGATATCCTGGGCGAGATGTTCGGCGCCCGCGCCGGCGCGGGCAGGGGCGGTTTCGGCGGCTTTGGCGGCGGACCGGCCAAGGGCGCGGACGTGCGCGCCCAGGTGCAGATCAGCATCGAGGACGCGGTCAAGGGCGCCAAGCGGCGCATCGCCTTTTCCGACGGCCGCACGATCGAGGTGACCATCCCCAAGGGCGCGGCTGACGGCCAGGTTCTGCGGCTCAAGGGCCAGGGATCCCCAGGCCGGGCCGGGCCGGGCGACGCCCTGATCGAGCTGACCATCGCGCCGCACCCGGTGTTCAAGCGCGAGGGCGAGGGCCTGGTCATGGACGTGCCGATCTCGGTTCCGGACGCGGTGCTGGGCGGCAAGGTCGAGGCGCCGACGCCCGAGGGCGCCGTGACCCTGACCGTGCCCAAGGGCTCCAACTCCGGTTCAGTGCTGCGGCTCAAGGGGCGGGGGCTGACCGACGCGGTCACCGGCCGGCGCGGCGACCTGATGGCGCGGCTGGTGGTGACGCTGCCGGACAAGCCAGACGAGGCGCTGGAGCGCTTCGCTGAGGGCTGGCGTCAGGATCGGCCCTATACGCCCCGCCGCAAGCCTTGACCGATGCGGGACCGCCGCGGTCCATTCAGGCCGCATTCAGCCCCGACTCCCTAAGACTGGCCGCATGAGGCGCCGCTTCTCCCATTTGACCGCCGTCACGTTCGCCGTCCTGGCGGCGACGACGGCGTTCGCCGAAAACGGCCCACGGGGCGGGGGGGGCGCGCGCGGCATGGGCGCGCAGCGTCCGGGCCCCGCCTATGAGGCGCCCCGCGGCGCCTACACCCGGCCGAGCTACGCGGCCCCCGCGCCACGTTATGCCGCCGCGGGCTACGCCCCGCCGGCCTATGCGCCGCCTCCCGAGCCGCGCTACGCGGCCCCGGCCGTCCCCAGCAGCCGTTACTATGGCGCCCCGGCGCCGTTCGAGCCGCCGCTGGCGCCTCGGCCACAGGTGAATTCGCTGGGCGCCCAGTGGGCCCAGCAGCAGGACCAGGCCGAGATGGGCGTACGTCAGGGCCGCATCATGCCCCTGTCGCGCGTGGTGCAGAACCTGGCGCGCCTGCGTCCTGGGCGGGTGCTTGACGCGGGCATGGAAACAGCCCCGGATGGCCGGGCTACCTACCGGGTGCGCTGGGCCGCCGCCGGGGGGCGGCGGATCGACTTCATCATCGACGCGGAAACCGGGGCCGTAATCGGCCGCGGAGCCGAATAGCAGGACGAACGATGCGGATTCTGGTGGTCGAGGACGATCCTGACCTGTCACGGCAACTCAAGACGTCGCTGGCTGACGCGGGCTATGCGGTGGATCACGCCGCCGACGGCGAGGAGGGCCACTTCCTGGGCGAGAGCGAGCCCTACGACGCGGTGGTGCTGGATCTCGGCCTGCCCAAGATGGACGGGGTGTCGGTGCTCGAGCAATGGCGGCGCGGCGGCGTGACCACGCCGGTGCTGATCCTGACCGCCCGCGGCGCCTGGAGCGAGAAGGTGTCCGGGTTCGACGCCGGCGCCGACGACTATCTGACCAAGCCCTTCCACACCGAGGAGCTGCTGGCGCGGCTGCGCGCCCTGCTGCGGCGGGCGGCCGGCCATTCGGCCCCGTCCCTGTCGTGCGGCGCCCTGCGGCTGGATCCGCGCGCGGCGCGCGCCTCGGTCAATGGCGAGCCCCTGCGCCTGACCTCGCTGGAATACCGGTTGCTGCACTATCTGATGATGCACCAGGGGCGGGTGATCAGCCGCACCGAGCTGGTCGAGCACCTATACGACCAGGACTTTGACCGCGACTCCAACACCATCGAGGTGTTTGTCGGCCGACTGCGCAAGAAGATCGGTCAGGACCGCATCGAGACGGTGCGTGGGCTGGGCTATCGCCTCGCCCCGCTGCAAGGCGAGGCGAGCGAGGCGTGACCGCGCCCGCGGCCCCGCAGGCCGCCGTGGCCGAGGCCGCCGCGCCCAAGGGCGCCGTGCACGCCGCCAAGCGCCGCCCTCCCTCCCTGGTCCGCCGGCTGATCTGGCTCGCCGCGGTGTGGAGCCTCCTGGTCATGTTGGGCGCGGGCGTCGCTTTGACCGCCTTTTTCCAGCGCGCCGCGCTCAGCCGCTTCGACCAGTCGCTCTACGACCTGACCGAGGGGCTGTACGCGGGCACCACCGTCGAGGGCGGCGACGTGGTCGCGCCCGCCTTCACCGACACCCGCGCCCTGCGCGTCTATTCGGGGCGCTACTGGGAGATCGCGGAGCCCACGCCGGGCGGCCAGCTCCACGCCATCACGCGCTCGCGCTCCTTGTGGGACAGCGAGCTGAAACCGCCGAACGGCGGCCTGCCGCCGGTCAAGCCGGGCGACCGGCTGTCATACGACACCACCGGGCCCATCGGCGACAACCTGCGCGCGGTGGCGCGGGTGGTGACCTTGTCCGGGCGGACCGCCCCGGTGATTTTCCTGGCGGCCGAGGACCGGGGTCCCATCGACGCGGATTCCCGGCGCTTCGCCGTCACCACCGCCCTGGCCCTGACCCTGCTGGGCGCGGGCCTGGTTGCGGGCGTTGTGATCCAGGTGCGGGTGGGCCTGCTGCCCCTGTTCCGCTTGCGGCGTGATGTCGCGGACGTGCGCAAGGGCCGCGCCGAGAGGCTGGACGAGGACTACCCGACCGAGCTCGCGCCCCTGGCCCAGGAGCTCAACGCCCTGCTGGCCCATAACCAGGATGTCGTCGAGCGCCAACGCACCCATGTGGGCAATCTCGCCCACGCCCTGAAGACGCCCCTGTCGGTCATGCTGAGCGAGGCCGAGCGGCGCGACGATCCCCTGGCCGACGTGGTCAAGCGCCAAGCGCAGATCATGCGCAACCAGGTGGACCATCACCTGCGCCGCGCCCGCGCCGCCGCCCGCGCCGGCGGTCCGGGCGAGCGCACGCCTGTGGCCCCCGTGATCGACGAATTGTCGCGGACGCTTGAAAAGATATTTCAATCCAAGAAGTTACAGGTCGATTGGGAAGCTGGTGAAGATCTGGCCTTTCTCGGCGAGCGCCAAGACCTGCTCGAAATCGTCGGCAATGTGATGGAGAACGCCGCCAAGTGGTGCCGACGTCTGGTGCTGGTCGAGGCGGTCGCGGAAGGCCCCGCCATGCTGCGCGTCTCGGTCCAGGATGATGGCTCAGGCCTGCCCCCAGACCGGCGCCAGGAGGTGCTCAAGCGGGGCGCCCGGCTGGACGAGACCGCCCCCGGATCGGGGCTGGGACTGTCGATCGTGGAGGAGTTGGCCAAGGCCTATGGCGGGTCGGTCGCCCTGGCGGACTCCGAGTTTGGCGGCCTGCGCGTGGATATTCTGCTGCCGCGCGCCGAGGTTTGAGATAACACTGTTTTCGGAATGCGTTAACTGTCCGGGCCGATACTGATCCTTGCGCGAGGCGAGAGGCGAAAGCGCTCGCGTCGCATCCTAGGAGACCCATGTCCGCCTTATCCCAAGATCGCGTCGGCATCGTTCGCGCCCTGGTGGAGGCGGCGCCGGACTCGGCGGTTCGAAGTCTTGAGGCGGCGCTGCGCGGCGAGTCCGCGGGCGGAACGCTCTCGTCGGTCAAATCGATCGTCACCCAGGAAATGAACGACCGGCTTGTGCGCGACGCGGTGCTCGAGCCGCTCATGCCCCTGTTCAGCCCCCGCGCCGACGGAATCGAGCAACTGCAGTTTCCCAAGGCGGCGATCAACACGCTGTGGCGCGCGCTCAAGCAGGACCGGCCCGACGAGACCGCCTACGCCGCCAGCCTGCCCGCGCGTCGCTATGAGGAGGACGCCACGCCTCCGATCTATGACGAGCTGTGCGTCCTGGCCGCCCGCGGCCTACGCGCCGGCCGGGGACCGTTCGCCGAAGTGGGCGACCTGCTGCGGGCCTATCGCCCGGGCGCCGACGCGGAGCTGATCGCCTTCCTGGACCTGGCGCCGATCGGCCGCCGGGCGCTGCGCCAACTGCCGGCGTGGATCGCCCGCTCCACTGAGGAGCAACAGGCCGCCGCGCGTCTGATGTTCAAGGACGCGGGGGTGATCGCCGAAGACGCGGGTCCGCGCCTGATGGAGATTCTGTTCGCGCACCTGGCCGAGCCGTGGGTGGTGCTGCGGCTGATGTCGGCCCTGATGCTTAAGCCCAGCGACGGGTTCGCCGCCGTGTCCGAACTGGCCGACTTCGGCGAGCGCTTCCTGCGTGACATCGACAGCCGGCTGGCCGCGCTGAAGGCGTTCGACTACGACGGCGGCGCGCTCGCCGGCCGCCAGGCCGCCGACGCTCTGCGCATGGCCGCCGCCATCGCCTCTGAATTCGAGCAGGCCCTCAAGGTGAAGCGCGACGGCCCGTGGGGTGAACGCCTGGCCAAGCAGAAGCAGATGCTGGCCGCAGCCGCCGAGAGCCACTTGAAGAAGACGCTCAAGGTCATCGGCGAAGCGCTCCCGCAGCAGCCGGTGCGGAGCCCGGGCCGCGCGTCGCGCCTGGAGCCCGACCTGACCGCCCCGCCCGACCCCAGCGCTGTGCGCCGCGCCATGGCGCTGTTGCACTTCTTCGCGGGCATCCGCACCGTGGCGGCCCAGAGCGGCTACGGCGTGGTGCGGGCCAAGGCGCAGGAGGAGATCGCCAAGGGTCTGGACGCCTATCTGGAGGATCTGCTCCAGGTTCTTCACGAGGGCGACAGCGAGCCAATGGACCACGCGCGCCAGTTTCTTGAGATCGCGGCCGATTTCACGGCCCTGGTTCATGACGAGAAGACCGCCCAGATCGTTCGCCGGCGCGCCGCGGCGGCCTAGAGGCCGACTTCCAGGCCCAATGGTTCGTAAAGCCTCTGGTCTGCGCGCCTGATCGCGCCTATTTCGACCGCATGCCGTTGCTGCCCAAGTCACGCAAAGCCCGCAGAAGGCTGATGGTGGTCGCTGTCGCCGCGCCGATCCTCGCGCTGGCGGTGGCCCTGTCGCTCTATGCAATGCGCGACGCGGTGATCTTCTTCTACGGTCCCAGCCAAGCGCGCGCCGAGCACGTGCCGCCCGGCCGGCTGGTGCGCATCGGCGGGCTGGTCCAGCCGGGCACGGTGGTGCAGTCGCCCGACGGCGACGTGCGTTTCTCCATCACCGACAACGTCAACGCGGTGCCCACCCTCTACCACGGCCAGCTGCCCGACCTGTTCCGCGAAGGCCAGGGCGTGGTGGCTCAGGGCGAATTTGACCAGACCGGCAAGTTCCAGGCGCACGAGGTCCTGGCCAAGCACGACGAGAAGTACATGCCCAAGGAAGTGGTCGACGCCCTGAAGAAATCCGGCCAATGGCGGCCCGACGGCGCGGCCGCCCCCGTAGCAGCGAAGGCCGGCGCATGATCGCCGAATTCGGCGCCTTCGCCCTGATGCTGGCCCTGGCCCTGTCGGCGGCCCAGGCGGCGCTGTCGGCCGCCGGGCGGTGGCGCCTGTCGCCGGCGCTGCAGGGCGCGGGCGAGGGCGCGGCCCTCGGCGCCTTCCTCGGCGTGCTGATCGCATTCCTGGCTTTGATGGACGGCTTCGTCCGCTCCGACTTCTCCCTGGCCAACGTGGCCAGCAACTCCACCACTGACGAGGCGCTGTTCTACAAGGTCACCGGCGTGTGGGGCAGCCACGAGGGCTCGGTCCTGCTGTGGAACCTGGTCCTGACGGGCTTCGGGGCCCTGGTGGTGCTGTTCGGCGACAACCTGCCGCGCAACCTCAAGGCCCTCACGGTCATGACCCAGGGCGTGCTGGGCGTGCTGTTCATCGGCTACACCGTGCTGGCCTCCAGCCCGTTCGCTCGCCTCGCCAGCCCGCCGACCGAGGGCAATCCACTCAATCCGATCCTGCAAGACCCTACCTTCGCCATCCATCCACCGTTCCTTTACTGCGGCTATGTCGGCTTCTCGGTAGTGTTCTCCCTGGCCGTCGCCGCCTTGATCGAGGGCAAGGTCGACGCCGCCTGGGCGCGCTGGGTTCGGCCTTGGACCCTGGCGGCCTGGAGCTTTCTGACCGTCGGCATCACCCTGGGTTCGTTCTGGTCCTACTACACCCAGGGCTGGGGCGGCTGGTGGTTCTGGGACCCGGTGGAGAACGCCAGCTTCATGCCATGGCTGGCCGGCGCTGCGCTCCTGCATTCGGCCATCGTCACCGAACGGCGCGGCGCCCTGGTGGGCTGGACCGTGTTCCTGGCCCTGATCGCCTTCACCCTGTCGATGCTGGGCACCTTCCTGGTGCGCTCGGGCGTCTTGACCTCGGTGCACGCCTTCGCCGTCGATCCCACGCGCGGGACCATCCTGCTCGGCATCGTCATGGCCTCGGCCTGCGCGGCGTTCAGCCTGTTCGCCTGGCGCGCGGCCAAGCTCACTGGCGGGGGTCTGTTCGCCCCGGTCAGCCGCGAGGGCGCTCTTGTACTCAACAACCTGTTCCTGTCGACCGCGTGCGCCACGGTGCTACTGGGCACCCTGTTCCCCCTGATCCGCCAGGCCTTGACGCCCAACGATCCGGTCTCGGTCGGCCCGCCGTTCTACGCCCTGACCTTCACCCCGCTGATGGCCATCACCCTGCTCCTTGTCCCGTTCGGCCCGCTGCTGGCGTGGAAGCGCGGTGACGCCCTGGCGGCGGCGCAGACGCTGTGGGTCGCGGCGGCCCTCTCGGTCGCCGGCGCGATCGTGGCGCTCGCCCTGGTGCGGCCGCTTCAGGCCCTGTCGTGCGCCGGGCTGGCCCTGGGCCTATGGCTGATCTTCGGCGCCCTGGCCGAGTTGGCCGAGCGGGTGCGCCTGCTGCGCGCGCCGGGCGACGAAACCCTCCGCCGGCTGGGCGGCCTGCCGCGCGGCGCCTGGGGCGCGACCCTGGCCCACGCGGGCCTGGGGGTGTTCGTGCTCGGCGCCTGCTTCGAATCCAGCTGGAAACTCGACAACGCCCAGGCCCTGAGCGTGGGCCAGAGCATGACCATCGGGGCCTACACGCTGCGGCTCGACCGGGTGTCGCCGGTGGACGGCCACGGCTATGCCGCCGACCACGCCGTGATCAGCGCCTTCCAGTCCGGGCGGCCGATCTGCACCCTGGAGCCCGAGCGGCGCACCTATCCCCTGGCCGGCGGCCAGACGACCACGCGCAAGTCGATCTGCGTCCGGGGCGTCAGCGATCTGTACGTCGGTCTCGACGACGCCCTGCCAAGCGCCGGTCCGGGCGGCGTCCAGGCGTGGGTGGTGCGGGCCTATTGGTATCCGTGGGCGCGGCTGATCTTCATCGGGCCGATCCTGATGGCGATCGGCGGGCTGATCTCCCTGTCCGATCGCCGCCTGCGCTTCTCCATGCCGCAGAAGGCCAAGGCGCGAGCGGACGCTCTGGCCGCCGAGGCCGCGGAGTGATCGGCCCGGCCATCCGGCGGCGCTTGGCCGGGGGGGCGGCCGTGGCCTTCGCGTCGCTGCTGCTGATGGGCGCCGCCGACAATCCCGCCGACCGGCTGCGCGACCCCGACCAGGAGGCGCGCGCGCGATCCCTGTTCCAGCAGTTTCGCTGCGTGGTGTGCCAGAACGAGTCGCTTGACGATTCCGAGGCCGACATGGCCCAGGACCTGCGCCGCATCGTGCGCCAGCACGTGGCCCAGGGGCAGTCCGACGATCAGGTGCGCGCCTTCATGGTGCGGCGTTACGGCGAGTTCATCCTGCTCAAGCCGCCGCTCAATCCCGGCAACGCCGCGCTGTGGCTGGCCCCCCTGGCGGTGGCGGGACTGGCGGGGGTCTACATCTGGCGGCGGGCCCGCGCGCCTGCGCCCGGCGAGCCGGCCTTGACGCCGGAAGAAGAGCGGACCTTGGCCGGGCTTCAGTCTGATGACGGAGCCGATGCCCCGGGTTAGATCGTCGGCGCCGAAATCCGGAGGCGGACGTTGAAAGCGATGGCGCAGGCCAAACAGGACTTCTAGGCTGGCGTGATGGCGCGTCGAGGTGGACAAGGACAGTAGGCGATATGGCGCCGATGAAGACCGGGTTTTTGTTGGGCGCCGTCGCGGGCGCGGGCTTGGCCTGCGCGGCGCTGGTCGGCGCGGGTTTCCAGCCGGCCGGGGCCTGGGCCCAGGACGGCGCCGTGACCAGCCGGCCGTCCACTCCCACGCCGCCGCCAAGCGCCGCCATGTCCTTCGCCGACGTGTTCGCGCGGGTCTCGCCCGCCGTCGTGTCGATCAACGTCAAGACCCAGGTGGATACTGGCGGATTGAGCCTGCCCGGTTTCGGCAATCTGCAGCCGGCGCCCAAGGCGCCCAAGGATGGCCAGGGCGGAGATCCGAACGACCAGGGCGCCCCGTCCGATGGCGGCGGCAAGAGTACGGCCCTGGCCACCGGCTCGGGCTTCTTCATCTCGGCCGACGGCTATATCGTCACCAACAACCACGTGATCGAGAACGCCACCGACATCAAGGTGGTGCTGCCGGACGCGAGCCAGACCGAGCTGCCGGCCAAGGTCATCGGCCGCGATGAGGCCACCGACCTGGCCGTGCTCAAGGTCGAGGGGAAAGACTATCCCTACGTCAGCTTCGAGAACTCGGCGCGCCCGCGGGTGGGCGACTGGGTGATCGCGGTCGGCAATCCCTTCGGCCTGGGCGGCACGGCCACCGCGGGCATCATCTCGGCCTATGGGCGCGACATCGGCGAGAAGTTCGTCGACTACATCCAGATCGACGCGCCCATCAACCGCGGCAATTCCGGCGGCCCCAGCTTCGACGTCTACGGACGGGTGATCGGCATCAACTCGGCGATCTTCTCGCCCTCGGGCGGTTCGGTCGGCATCGGCTTCGCCATCCCCGCCGATGTGGCCGACACCGTGACCAAGCAGCTGATCGCCAGCGGCAAGATCACCCGCGGCTACCTCGGCGCCACCATCCAGGACGTCTCGCCCGAGATCGCCGAAAGCCTGGGCAAGCCCGATCTGAAGGGCGCCCTGGTCGACGAACTCAGCCCCGGCGGCCCGGCGGAAAAAGCGGGGGTCAAGGCCGGCGACATCGTGCTGTCGCTCAACGGCTCGGTCGTCAAGGGCGCCACAGACCTCACCCGACAGGTTGCGGCCTCTCACACCGGCGACCCCTTGCGCCTGGCGATCCTGCGTGATGGCCAAAATATCACTATCGAGGCGCATTCGGGCCTGCGTCCCTCCGAGGAGGAGTTGGCCAAGGCGCAAGGCCAGGGCGGCGGCGGGCCCGCGCCCGACCAGGGCGGCGCCAAGCCGGGCGTGCTGGGCCTCAACCTCGCGCCGCTCGATCCGGCCACGCGGCGCAAGTTCGACATCCCGGCGGAGGTGACCGGAGTGGTCGTCACCGACCTTGACGCCGACTCCGACGCCGCGGCCAAGGGCGTGAAGGCGGGCGACGTGGTCATCCGCGTCAACCAGCGCGCGGTCAGCACGCCGGCCGACGTGGCCGCCGAGGTCGCCGACGCGATCAAGGCCAAGCGCGCCAACGTCCTGCTGTTCCTTTACCACGACCATCGCCAGGCGGCCGTGCCGATCCTGATCGCGCCCGACGCCGACGCCCCCTCGGCCAAGGGCAGGAAGAAGTAGGCTGTGCGGACGCGTTTGTTGCTTCTGGCGGCGGCGTTGTCGGCCCTTGCCGCGCACGCCGTGGCCGCGCCCGCGCCCAAGGTCGCCATCGCCAGCTTCGCCGATCTGAAGACGCCGCTGCCCTATCCCTATGACGAGAAGGCCGACGCCAACGCGGCGGTCGCCGCGGCCAAGGCCCGCGCAAAGGCGGCGCACAAACTGCTGCTGATCGACCTGGGCGGCAACTGGTGCCCGGACTGCCGCATCCTAGCGGGCGTGATGGACCTGCCCGAGGTCAAGGCCTTCGTCCAGGCGCACTACGTTGCGGTGACCGTGGACGTCGGCGACTTCGACACCAACCTGCAGATTCCCGCGCACTACGGCTTGGTCAAACGGCTGGAGGGCGTGCCCAGCCTGTTGGTGGTCGATCCACGCTCCGACACCCTGGTCGACCAGGGGCACACCGCCGCCCTGTCCGACGCCCGCAGCATGACGCCCCAGGCCCTGGCCGACTGGCTGGCGCAGTGGACGCCGAAATAGGCGCGGCGTTCTAAACCAGCTTGGCCTTCTGCAAGGTCTTGTAGGCCTTGATCACCCGCTGCAGGCGCGCTTCGGCGCTGCGGTCGCCGCCGTTGGCGTCGGGGTGGCAGCGCTTGACCAGCTCGGTGTAGCGCGCGCGGATCACGGCGCTTTCGGCGTCGTCCTGCAGGTCGAGGTCGGCCAGGGCCGTGCGCTCCAGCTTGCCCAGTCGACGCTCAGGAACCGGCGGCGCGGCCGTCGCCGTCCCGCCGATCACGCCGTGCGGATCGGCCGCGCCTGCGCCGCCGCGGCGGGCGAAGCTGGCGGATTCGCGGGAAAACTTGGAGGCCTTGAACTGCCAGGTCGGACGGTCGCCCGTCTGGCGCTTGAGCAACTCGGCCTGAATCTGCGTCTCGCTCATGCCGGCGAAGAAGTTCCAGCTGCGATTGTATTCCGCCGCATGGGTCTGACAGAACCAATAGTGCTCGTTCATCATCTCGCGCGACTTAGGCGCCTTGGCCGTAGCCGGGGCGCGGCATCCCGCGTGATCGCACGCCCGCTCGCCGGGCTTCAGCGCGTGGACGTCCCGCTCGGCTTCGGCCTCGCCCTCCTTGGGGGGCCGCACGCGGATGTCACGGAATTTGGGCTTGTATTGAAATGCGCCGCTCATGAGCCGAAGTATGCGGGTGAAAGTTTCATATTCAAGAATTGACGGACGGCGCAAATGGGGCAGGTGGAGAAAACCATCCGCGAAAAATTGACCGAGGCGTTTTCGCCGCAGCGTCTGGATATCGTGGACGATTCCGCACGCCACGCCAGCCATGCCGGCGCCCGCGCGGGCGGTGAAAGCCATTTCAATGTGGTCATCGTGTCGGCGGCTTTCCAGGGTCGCTCGCGCGTGCAGCGTCAGCGCGACGTCTACGCCGCCCTCGCCGAGGAAATGGCCGGGCCGATTCACGCCCTGTCGTTCAAGGCTCTCAGCCCGGAAGAGGACGCTCCAGCCTGACATGCGCCGCCGCTTCGCCTTCGATCTGCCGCTGCAGGCGCCTCGGATTCGCCAGGCGCGGGCGGACGACGTCGCGGCCTTGGCCAGGGTCAGCCTCGATACTTGGCGTCTGACCTATTCCGGGATCCTGCCGGCCGGCTATCTGGAGCGCATGAGTCTGACCGAGCAGGAAATGCAGCGACGGCGGCTGATGGCTAGCCCCGGTACGGCGCACTTTCTCGCCGAGGAGCCCTTCACCGGCGAGGCGGTGGCCTTCGCCAGTTGCGGACCGGCGCGCATCCGCGCCGAGTTCGGCGTGGGCGAGGTCTATGAACTCTACGTCCAGCACGGCTTTCAGCGCCAGGGCCTCGGCCGGGCGCTGCTGGGGGCGGCGCGCGACTGGCTGGCGCGGCGCGGGGAGCGCGAACTGGTCATCCGCGTCTTGATGGACAACCCCGCGCGCGGCTTCTACGAGCGGCTCGGCGGCCGTCCGGCTGGAGTGCGCACTATCCGCGTGGGCGGCGCGCTGGTCGAGGAAGCGGCCTACGTGTGGAGCGACCTGAAACCGACCTGAGCCTCAGGTTCAGGCCTGGCCGCCGCGCACCATCGCCTCCACATCGCGCGGTAGGCGTCTTCCAGATGGCGCGCCAAGCGCGGGCCGTCGCAGAACGCCGAGGCGGCCATCCGACCCCTGAGAATGGCGCGCAGGTCGGTTAGGCCTTGCGGATCGCGCGATCGGCGCACCGCGGTCTCGACATAGGCGGCCACATCCGGTGCGGCCCAGTCGTCCAGCCCCACGCACGACAGGATCATCCGGCTCATGCGGCCCGACCAGCGTTGGCCGTGCAAGGTCAGCACCGGCACGCCCATCCACAGGGTGTCGGCCGTGGTGGTGCACCCGCCGAACGGGAACGGGTCCAGCGCTATGTCGATACGGTTGTAGGCCGCCAGGGCCTCGGCGCGCGGCGACAGCCCCTCGAACATCAGCCGTTCAGGCCCGACGTCATACCGGGCGAAGGCCTCGGTGAAATTCGTCCGGCACAGGGGATCGGCGAAGGTCCAGTATTTGAGCAGCAGGCGAGAGCCCTCGACTTGGCGCAGGATCTCGGCCCACGCGGCGATGGCCGGGGCGCTGATCTTTCGCGGATTGTTGAAGCAGCCAAAGGTGACGAAGCCGTTGTTCAGCATGGGCGGCGGAGCGAGCGGGATAGGCTCGCGCGGCGGCGTCCAGCTCAGATAGGGGCTCGGCAGGCGCACGGGCGTCTCGGAGAACAGGCCCTCTTCGCCCGGCGCGATCACCACGTCGTCGGCGATCACATAGTCCATGCGCGATAGGCCCGTGGTGCCGAAATAGCCCAGCCACGAGGCCTGCACGGGCGCGGCGCGGGCGGCGAACATCGGTAGGCGGTTGTCGCCGGTGTGCCCGGCCAGGTCGATCAGCACGTCGACGCCGTCGGCCTGGATCGTGCGCCGCGCATCCTCGTCGCTCATGCCCCGGATCGAGGTCCAGCCGTGCGCAGCGGCGCGCAGGCGCTCGGTCTGTTCGTCGGGCGCCACCGTGTCGCTGTAGAGCCGCACCTCGACCTTTTGCGGGTCATGCGCCGCCAGCACGCCCTCCAGGAAGAATCCCACCGGATGAATGCGGAAGTCGGCCGACACATAGCCAACGCGCAGCCGCCGCTCGGGATCGTCGCCTGGCGAAAAGCGGGTTTCGGGCGCGGTCTCCGCCCGGGCGGCGTAGCGGCGCGAGTCTTCCAGAATGTCCGCCGCCGACACGCCTGGTAGCGAATGCAGGGTCATGATCATGTTGGAATAGGCGTCGTGGTCGTCCGGCGACAGCCGCACCGCCTCGCGATAGGCGGCCATCGCCTCGTCCAAGTGGCCGAGGTCGGCGAGGGCGTTGGCGAGGCCGTCGTAGCCCGCGCCCGACTGCGGCTCCAGCCGGATGGCCTCGCGCAGCAGGTCCAGGGCCCCGCCGAGGTCGGGCACATAAACGAGGAAGCCCGCCAGGATGCGCCGACGCTCGGCCGAATGGGGCTGCAGTTCGATCAGGCGGCGCAGGATGGCGATGGCCTCGCCCCCGCGCTCCTGGGCCACGCGCACCTTGGCCAGGTTCTCCAGCATCTCGACCGACGCCGGCCTGATCTTCAGCGCCCGCTCATAGAGATCCGCGGCCTGGTCCAGGTCACCGTCGC
>Ga0335069_10000214_pt1 | contig 100949 bp, 85 predicted proteins | sample Lox_Sample_11_FD_206714 | JGI IMG/M metagenome (GOLD analysis project Ga0335069, IMG submission 206714) | Soil microbial communities from Loxahatchee National Wildlife Refuge, Florida, United States - Lox_Sample_1.1 | ecosystem: Environmental > Terrestrial > Soil > Wetlands | place: USA...
ACGTAGTGTGGGAGCAGGTTCCGCATCAGTACCCCCGCCTGGACACCTTCTCGAAATCCGCCCGCGCCATCATCGCCACGAGATCGCTGAACGTCGTCGACGGCGACCACCGCAGCTTGCGCCGGGCCTTCGACGCATCACCGATGAGCACGTCGACCTCCGTCGGGCGGTAGTACCGGGGAGATACTTCCACCAGGATCCTGCCGGTGCGCCTGTTTTTTCCCTTCTCGCGGGCGCCGCGGCCCGTCCAGCGGAGATCCATCCCCATCTCCCGGAACGCCAGCGTGACGAACTCCCTGACGGAGTGTGTCTCGCCGGTGGCGAGCACGTAGTCGTCCGGCGCCTTCTGCTGCAGCATGCGCCACATCCCCTCGCAGTATTCCGGGGCATAGCCCCAGTCCCGCCGGGCGTCCAGGTTGCCGAGCTCCAGCGTCTTCTGCAGGCCGAGCTTGATGCGCGCCGCAGCCAGCGTGATCTTGCGCGTCACGAAGCCCTCGCCGCGCCGCGGGGACTCGTGGTTGAACAGAATGCCGTTGCAGGCGTACAGGTTGTACGCCTCCCGGTAGTTGACGACGATCCAGTACCCGTAGAGCTTCGCAACGCCGTAGGGGCTCCGGGGATAGAACGGCGTGCGCTCGTTCTGCGGGACCTCGCGGACCTTGCCGAAGAGCTCGCTGGTGGAGGCCTGGTAGAACCGGGTCTTCACGCCGGTTTCGCGGATGGCATCGAGGAACCGGAGCGTGCCCACCGCGTCGACCTGCGCGGTGTACTCCGGCACGTCGAACGACACCTTCACGTGGCTCTGCGCCGCCAGGTTGTAGATCTCGTCGGGCGTGATCTTTTCGAGCAGCCTGTTGAGGTTGGACGTGTCGGTCACGTCGCCGTAATGGAGAAAGAGCCGCTTGTCCATCAGGCTCGCGTTCTGAATATAGAGGTGGTCGATCCTGCCGCGGTTGAACGAGCTCGAGCGGCGGATGATGCCGTGGACTTCGTAGCCTTTCGCGAGCAGCAGCTCCGCAAGGTACGATCCGTCCTGCCCCGTGATGCCGGATATCAGCGCTTTTTTCACCCGTGTGTCTCCGAGGTTGATAATTTTTTCCGGAGGAATTCCCTGATGTCGATCGTCCGGCGCAACACCCCCGTCATGCTGATCGGCACGAAGCGGAGGAGGTACCTGAGCGTGAACGCCGCCGTGACCAGCGAGGCGAGCGCATATCCCGCCCCCGCGCCGGTGGCGCCCCAGGGAGGGATGCACGCCAGGAACGCGGCCAGCGAGCCGGCCAGCACCTCCAGGCCGAGAAGGAACGAGAGCCGCGCCTCGCCGAGTCCCATCAGCACGTTCGAGCCGACGGCGGCCAGCGGGACGAGGAACGTGAGGAGCGCGAAAATCCTGAGAATCGGCTCCGCGCCGGCGTACCGTCCCCCGTACAGGACGCTCACCAGCACGCCCGGGAACGCCCAGAACAGGAACGTGACAGGCAGCAGCCCGAGCGTCAGGAACAGAATGGCCTTTTCCGTCATGGCGTTCAGCGACGCCCTGTTCCCCTGCGAGGCGAGACGCGAGGCGGCAGGGAGGACGAACATCTGCACCACCTGTGCCGCGGTCTCGTACACGCGCACAAACACCTTCGCGGAGTTGTACACGGCCACCTGCACGGGTCCCGTGAACGCCGAAAGGATGAACGAGTCCGCCTTCGTCGAGAAGAGGGAGCTGACGACGCCCCCCAGGGAGTACTTGCCGTAGTCCCACACCCGCCGCACGGCGGCGCCGGGGGGACGCCAGGCGAAGCGCATCATGCCCCTGGCGAACCAGAGCCCGGCAAGCGACGAAGCCGAGAGGGAGAGGAGGTTGACGGTGACCATGTCCGCGGCGCTGGTGAACATGTGCAGGAGCGTGGCAAGCCAGACCAGCAGCGGGGCGCCCAGGAAATGCACCGCGTCGGTCCAGAACACCTCGCGCACCAGGAAGCGGGCCTGCAGCAGCGTGAGCGTGAAATTGCGGAAGAACGAGGCGACGAGCATCGCCGGCACCATCAGCAGCAGCGGCGTCAGTCCCGGCGAATGGAGGACGCTCCCCGCGGGCGCGCTCAGGGCTGCCACCGCGAGCGACGCGGCCGCGACGAACGCCGCGTTGAGCAGAAGTGACGCGGGCACGATTCCCTCGCCGCCGGCGTCCTGCTCGGACGCAAACTTGAGCAGGGGCTGCAGCGCGAATGCGGTCGCCAGTCCCGAGATCACCAGGAACACTTCCTGCACGAGGACGAAGTTGCCGAACTCCTCCTCCGGGAGCACGCGGATCACGAGCCACACGTAGCCGATGCCGTACACCGCCGGCAGTGACTTGTCGGCGAGGCCCCAGATGCCTTTCGTGAGATGTCTGCCGATCTCCATGGTGCGCTCAGCGCCTGCCCAGCACGTAGCGGCACGCCGCGGCGGCGTTGACCGCGATGTTCATCCACGGGAACACCGCCCACTGGTACCACGCCGCGTAGCGGGCAAAAAACCGGAAGTTGCTGATGAACTTGTTCCTCAGCTTGAAGGCGGAGAGGTGGCCGCCCGCGCTCACCGAGACCTTGTGCCAGACGCGTGCGCCGGGCTCGTACACGATGCGGTACCCCGCCCGTCGGGCCCGCATGCAGAAGTCGGCGTCCTCCGTGTACATGTGATATCTCTCGTCCAGCATCCCGATCCGTTCCACCACCTCCCGCGTCGTCAGGAAGCAGCACCCCGAGGCGTAGGCGGTCTCGCCCGGCGTGTCGAAGCGCCCGTCGTCCCTCTCCCGGATTCCGCGGTGCCGCATCGTGCCGGTCCACGCGGAGATCTCCCCGCCGGCGTACCAGATCAGCTCCGGCCGGGCGTGATAGAGGATCTTCGGCGCCACAATCCCCGCATCCGGCCAGGAGCGGAGCCGGGCGGTCATCGCTCCGAGAAAGCGCGGGTCCACGGTCGTGTCGTTGTTGAGCAGCATGATCGCCTCGGCACCGTCGTCGAGCGCGGCACGGATGCCGGCGTTGTTCCCTCCCGCAAAGAGGAGGTTTGCGCCTGTCTCGAGCACGCGGATGCGGGGAAACTCCCGCCGCAGGATTTCCGGCGATCCGTCGGTCGACCCGTTGTCCACGACCAGCACGGCCGTGGCGTCGTCGCAGGCGGGTGCGAGCGACGCGAGGCACGCCCTCGTGTCGGCGAGTCCGTTCCAGTTGAGCACGACGACGTATGTGCGCGGACCCGGCACGGGAGTCACGCGCGCTCAAGAAGATAGATGACGCCCGAGCAGAGCACTTCCCGCAGCAGCGGCACATGCGCGACGGGTCCCGCTCCCAGCGGGCGCAGGCCGAACCGGATATGGTTCGGGCTGATGATGTACGCCTTTGTGCGGAGGATGCGCAAGCCTGCCCCGGCGGCGATCAGGCGGAACTTCCTCATCCCCATCTTCAGCCTGCCGAGCTTCTGTATTTCCCTCACCACGTAGGGGTCCTCGCCGCGAATGCGGGGAAGGATCACACGCGAGGCCAGCGGAATCAGGTGGACGTAGGGGAGCCGCCCGAGTCGGGCGTGAAGGAGCTGCTGGTGTCCGCCGTAGGCCGAGTACCAGGGGGGAAACGTGATGAGGAGCTTCCCCCCCGGGGCCAGGTAGCGGCCGAGCTTTGCAATCGACGCCTGCTTGTCTTCCAGGTGCTCGAACACGTCGTGCAGCGTAACGAGATCGAACTGCCGGTCGGCGAATGGCGGTGCGGTTGCGTACATGTCCCCGGTGACCATCGACATCTCCCTGTTCCCCTTCAGGCGGATCCCGTCGGCAATGCGCGAGGCCTCGATATCAAACCCCGCGCAGCATGCCCCCGCGTCATGGAGGGCGCAGAGCCCTCCCGCCTCAGCGCATCCGACGTCCAGGACGTTCGCTCCCTCGAGCCGCACTCCCCAGGAGCGAAGGACCGGGACCAGATACCGCGCGGCGACGTCGTATTCGTATCGCCAGTACCACTCCGTATGGGCGTTCATCGCATGAGCTCCTCCAGCGCCGCGACCAGCCTGTCCCAGGAGTACTGCTTTTTTTCTTCCGCCACAGCGCGGCGCATCTTCTCCCTGTCGCATGCGGTGAAGTACCGGATGATCCCCGCGGCCAGGAGGGCGGCGTCGCCCGGGGCGACCACGATCCCGGTGTCCCCGTCGCGGACCACTTCCGCCAGACCGCCGACATCGGTGGCGATCACCGGGAGATCGAAGTGATAGGCGATCTGGGCGATGCCGCTCTGGGTTGCCGACGTGTAGGGAAGGACAGCCGCATCGGCTCCGCAGAAGAAGTACTTCACCTCGTTGCTCGGGATGTACCCGGACCAGATGGTCACGGCGTGCTCCAGCGCGAGCCTCCGGATCTGCTCACGGTAGGGGGTCTCGTCGTCGTAAAATTCACCGACAACCAGGAGCTGTACGTCCAGTGTCCTGCGCACAATCGCCATTGCGTCCAGGAGCACGTGGAGCCCCTTGTAGCGCCGCACGTACCCGAAGAACAGGAGCACATGCCCGGTCCCCAGCCTCAGGCGCTGCCGGGCCTCTGCGGACGGCACGGCGTCGCCGAATCCGTGGTACTCCGGATGGGGAACGTACACTGTGCGGGCGCCGGGGAGAAAATCGAGGAGCTCCCGCTCCACCGCATGTGCCTGCACCACGAAGGCGTCCGCCGCACCGAAGGCGAAGCGCGCGAAGGCGCGGTCCCCCGGGCGGGGCTCGTGGGGGATGACGTTGTGGCAGAGATAGACGACGCGCGTGTTTCCCCCGCGCCGGACAATGCGGGCGATCGTTCCAAAACAGGGACCGAAGAAAGGAAGCGAGTAGTTGAGCAGGAGGAGATCGGGTCGGTGCGCCCGGATCCTGCGCCCGGCGCGGATCCAGCTGAGGGGGTTGACCGAATCCACCATCGCCTCGCTCGGGACCCGGAAGCTCTCTGTGTCCCCCTCCTCGTTCTGCGTCTTGCCCGGGAACAGAAAGGCGGGGTACTGGCGGGTAAATGTCACGATACGGACGTCGTGCCGCGCCGCAAGCGCCCTGTAGAGGAGGGCAGCGTGATGGGCGATCCCCCCGCGGAACGGGTACGCCGCGCCCACGATTGTGATCCTCACGTCGGGTCCTCCCGGCGCGCCAGACACAGGAGCGAGAGCCCGAACGGGAGCGACGCGACCGGGATGACCCACCGCTCGAGGCGGAATGTCCCGCGGAGCGCGGCGTTCAGGGGTCGTGCAGGGATCCGGAGGTCGTCCGTCCTGTCCGATCCCGCGGCGCGGGCCGCCGCACGCCGGAGCCACGCCACCGGGAACAACAGGCAGTTGAGGAACGTCATATGCTCGATCGTGAACCCGGCATCGGAGACCGCGCGCGCGAGCGTCCTCCGCGTGTAGCGCCGCTTGTGGTGGAGGATCTCGTCGTACCGGCTCCAGAGCGAAGGAAACGCCGGGACTGTGATCAGGATGTGTCCCCGGGGACAGAGCAGGCCGCGCGCGGCACGCAGCAGCGCCCGGTCGTCGTCGACGTGCTCGACCATGTCGAGCATCGTGATGAGGTCAAACGGGGGGGAGGGGGGATACGCATCGAGCGTCCCCAGATGGAGCCGCGTGAGTCCGCGCTCCCTGCAGAAGGCGATCGCCTGCGGGGCCACATCGCTCCCCCAGGCGTCATAGCGTGCGGAGAGCGCCTCCAGGATGGCTCCCGTACCGCACCCGGCATCCAGCACGCGCGCCGTGCGCGGCAGCGGGAGGCGCGCCTCCAGGTAGCGGAGCAGGATCTCCTTCCGGGCGGCGTACCACCAGTGCTCCTTCTCCACCTCGTACAGCGTGCGGTAGACCTGCTCTTCCATCAGTCAGAACCCGATGCGGTCGCGGACGACGTACAGAGGGCGCTTCTTCACCTCCTCGTAGATCCGGCTGATGTACTCGCCGATGACGCCGAGCGTCACCAGGATCATGCCGCCGACGAACAGGATGGAGAGAATGGTGGACGCCCACCCCAGGATCGCCCGGTCCGTGAACACCTTCGCGTAAATGACATACAGTGCGCCGGCAAATGCGAGCGCTGCCGTGGTGAGGCCGAGATAGATTGCGAGCCGCAGCGGGACATCCGAGAATGAGAAGATGCCGTCGAGCGCCAGGTGCACGAGCCGCCCCAGGCTCATCTGCGGCTTCCCGGCGAACCGGGGATCCCGGTCGTAGTACACGGCCGTTTGCGGGAACCCCGCCCATGCCCTGAGTCCGCTGATGTAGCGGTTGCGTTCGGGCATGGCGCGGAGCACGTCTGCCACGCGCCGGTCCAACAGTGAAAAATTCCCCGCGTCCATGGGGATCCGCGTCGAGGAAAGTGCGTGGAGGATGCGGTAGAACGACTTGAACGCGAGCTGCTTCAGGGGGTTCTCCCTGCGGCTCTTCTTCACTGTGTAGACGACGCCGAACCCCTCTTTCCAGCGCGCAATCAGTTCCGGGAGGAGCTCCGGCGGGTCCTGCAGGTCGCCGTCCATCAGCACCACCGCGTCGCCGTGCGCCTCCTCGAGTCCCGCCGAAATGGCGATCTGATGCCCGAAATTGCGCGAGAGGCGCAGGACCTTGACGCGTGCGTCCCGCTCATGCAGCGATACGAGGAGCTCGTACGAGCGGTCGCGGCTGCCGTCGTCGACGAGTATCAATTCGACCGGAGCGTCAAGCGACCCGGCCGCGGCGGAGAGCCGCGCGTAGAGCTCCGGGATCGTCTGCTCCTCGTTGTAGACAGGGATGATGATCGAGTACATCAGCGTGTGTTCTCCTGGCGCCGTTTCCTGAGGAGCGGCGGGGCGGCGATGCCCGCGAGGCAGATGATCACCGCGCTTCCGGAGATCCATGCGCCGGCCACGAGAGGGGGAGGCACGAACGTGAACACCACCTGGTGGCTGCCGGGAGGGAGCGCAATGGCCCGGAGAGTGTAGTCTGCGCGCATGACGCCGGCGGGCGCGCCGTCCACGGTCGCCCTCCAGCCGGGGTAGTACATCTCGCTCAGGACCAGGAGCCCTTCCGTCGGGGTGGCGGCATCGATGACAATCCGGTTGTCCCCGTATTCCGTGATCCGGGCGTCCCCTGCGCTCCCCGCAGGGGGCGCGACCGGCGCGGCCGCCGGCTGTTCCTCCAGCAGGACGGTCGTCCGGTGGTCCCAGGTCGAATCGTGCGTTGCCGCCTGGAGTTCCTCCTCTGTCCGGGCGACCCGGTACGAGTAGAGGATGAACGCCCGGGGCATGAACGAGGGGTGGGGGACGATCGTGAGCGCGTTCGTCCTGGGGTCGACGGCCGTCCTGTACTTGACGTTCAGGAGGTCGAAACGCTGGATGTCCGTGAACGGCGGGTTCGCCCGCTGGAGCACGAGGGGCGTGTATCCTTCCAGCGTGAAGACACGGTCGACCATCCCCTGGTTCCTGTCCATCAGCATCCCGTACTGGTTGCGCGTGTTGACGCGGAAGAGGCCCGTGCGCATGTCGTTGCGGAGGAAGCGCACCAGCGGCGCGGAGCGGCGGAAGTAGTCGTTGGGATCGGTGGCCGACGTGTTCTGGGCTGACCCGAAGACGTACATGTCCGCCAGGAACAGGAGGGGAAGCACCAGCGCTGCGGTTCCTTCCCTGAGCTTGCGCGCCAGCACTGCCAGCAGTGCACCGGCTGACGCGAGGACGAACAGGAGCGACCAGAGGGCGTCCTTCTGCACCGCGTCGCGGAGCGCCGGCCCGGCCGGCACACCAAGCGCGCTGTCGAGGATTCCCGCCGTGACGGCGAGCCAGAGGAGGACGCCCAGCCCCGCGATTGCCAGCACAGAGAAGCGGAAGGGGCGGGCATCCTGCGTCTTCAGATCCCCTCCCTGGAGCGCCTGCAGCGCGAAGCCGGCAAGGACCGATCCGGCGAGCGAAAAGAGCACCGCCATCCGCGCCGGGTCGCGGAATTTCGAAAATCCCGGGACATACTCCTGCACAATCCTGTGGAGCACGAAGTTGTTCCCCAGCGCGAAGAGGATCGCAAAGAGCGCCACGCCCCAGAAGAACGCCGCCTCCCTCCTGCGGCGCACAAGATGAAGCGACAGGAGCATCAGCACGAGCGGAAGGATGCCGATGTAGATGCACGTCTCCCAGAAATACCAGTACGTCCCGGGACCCCAGTAGGTGCTTCCCCCCGCACCGGCCGCGCCGAAGAGCTTCGGCTGGAAGAGCGTCAGGAGCTGCGCGGGGGCGAGCGACCCTTCAGTGGACTTCTCATACGTGATCTGGGCGCGCTGGGAGAGGTCGGCCAGCTCGTTCGTGGGGAGGAGCTGGACGGCGGCCACGGCGAGACCCGCGCCGACGATGAACGCGGCCCGCGCGGCGGAGCCCAGCGCCGGGCGGGTGACGAGCGCCTTCCCCCGGTATCGCCCCAGGTGCAGGAACAGGAAGTACGCCAGGAGAAACGCGTGAAAATAGAGTGAGAGCTGCGGATAGCCCGCGAGCGTCGAGTGCCCCAGGACGAGCGCGCAGAGAAACGCCGCCCGCCAGCCTCCCGCCTCAGTCGCCCTCGAGAACAGCAGTGCGATCAGCGGGAACCACGCCACCATCGTGATGATCTGCTGGTGGATGGCGTGCGTGATCATGAATCCCGAGAGCATGTACGCCGCTCCTGCCAGGAGCGCGGGTCCCCGCCGCAGGGCGAACCCCGAGGCGAACAGGTACATCGCCCAGCCCGCCAGGACGTAGTGGGCGATCACCATGGCCTCCAGCCAGTAGAAGCTGAGCGTGCCGTCCCTGACGAAGAGGGCCAGGAGCGCGCACGGAACGTAGAGCACGGTGGTCTGGATGTCGGCAAGGAAAGGCATCCCCCCGAACGTATACGGGTTCCACAGGGGAAGCTGGCCCATGGCCATCGAGGTGGCCGCAAAGACGCGGACCGGGTAGCTGAAATACATCATGTCCTCCCACAGCCACGCATCCCCCAGAAGGATCCTGTGGAAGAACAGCGCCGTCATCGCGGCGAGCAGCGCCGCGGCCTTCCAGTCCCGGAGAGCCGCCGCCACGCCGTCGCGGGGGGCGGCCTGCGCTGTTGTGTGCGGGCGAGACATGGCCGGGGACCTACGGCGCACAGAGGCGGGTGCAGGAGGCGAGCACGGTCTCCACGCGCAGGTACTGCATGCAGTTGTTCGGGCACACGGGGGAGTAGTAGCACGTGCACGCGAACTCCGGCGCGAGGATCTCGCCGAGTCCGTACAGCTCGAACTCGTGCGGATTGAACGTGTTGTTGAACAGCACGATCTTTTTCCCGAGACCGATTGCGATGTGCATCGCCATGGTCACCGCGGTGACGACGCAGTCGCACTGCTCCACCAGGTTGATGAACCGGGGGAGCGGGAAAAACCCCGGGTAGAGCGCTCCGCTCGCGCGGGCGATGCGCGTGTTCCTCGCGTGTTCCTGCTCCCCGCCGAGCAGGAGGGGGGCGTATCCTTTCTTTTTCAGCGCGCGCGCGAGCGCCACCCAGTTCTTTTCGGCCCAGAGGCGGGATGTCCATCGGCCCCCGCAGCCCGTGTTCAGCCCCACGATCGTCTTCCTCCGCGGCAGCTTCCATGTGTAGCCGTCGGCGGCGTGGTTGTCCAGGATGTACGGCTCGCCGGCGAACCGGAGGCCGCAGATCTCGAAGATCTCCTCCTGGTAGCTCTTCGTGTTGGCCCGGCTCACGTCATCGAAGAGGCCCGTGAGGAACTTGTGCACCGCGTTCGCGTCCGCGGGGGCGGGCACGCCGTCCCTGAGCGTGAACCCCTGCTTCACGGCGGCCTCGGTCGTCAGCGCGAGCGCGCAGGCCTCGCGGTCCTTGTCCAGGTTGATCAGGAGATCGAACTTCACTCCCCGGAGAATCGCCGTGCTCTGCGGCGTGAAGGGGAGCACGACATCCGCGTCCGGGGGCACCACATCGGGCGTCAGTGTCAGCCACCAGATCTGCGCCCCCGGGCGCAGGCGGCGGAATGCGCGCAGAAGCGGCGTCGTCCGGATGACGTCGCCGATGGCGCCGAGCTTGATGATCAGAATGCGCTCCGTGAGCCGGTCGTAGCGGCGGCACGGTGATCCGTCGGCTTCGGTGCAGTGCACCCCCTCCCGTTTGTGGGGCGCACACGGGACCGTCCCCCTGAAGGAACGGCAGTCTGTCTTCAGGGACTGCAGTGTCATTGGTCCGGTCATGACGGCCTACTTGATGAACTCGCGGATCTGGTATTCCGGTTCGGCGGCGCGCGTCTTGCTGATCATCTCTCCCAGCAGCCCGATGGAGAAGAACTGAAGCCCCACGATGATACAGAGAATCCCGCCCAGGAAGAGCGGGCGGTTGCCGAGCGATGTGCGTCCCAGGTACCACTCCACGGCGAGCGTCCCGTCGATGCCGATCCCGGCGAGCGTGGCGATGATCCCCCAGACGCCGAACAGGTGGAGTGGGCGCCGGAGATAGCGGGTGGTGAAGAGCGCTGTGCAGAGGTCGAGGAACCCGCGCCAGAACCGTCCCAGGCCGAACTTGGTGTGCCCGTACTTGCGCGGGCGGTGCTGGACGACCACCTCTCCCACCCTGAACCCTTCCCAGGATGCGAGGACGGGGACGTACCGGTGGAGCTCCCCGTAGACCTTCACGGTCTTGACCACATCGCGGCGGTACGCCTTCAGGCCGCAGTTGAAGTCGTGGATCCGGATGCCGGTCATCCGTGCCGTGACGAAGTTGAAAAAGCGGGACGGGATCGTCTTCGAAATGGGGTCCTTCCGTCTCTTCTTCCATCCCGAGACGAGGTCGAGGCCGTCATCGATCCGCTTCTTGAGCGTCGGGATCTCCGCCGGGTCGTCCTGCAGGTCCGCGTCCATCGTGACGATGATATTCCCCTGCGCCTTGTCGAAGCCGGCTGCAAGGGCCGCCGACTTGCCGTAGTTTCTCCGGAAGCGGATGATCTTCACGTGACGGTCGTTCCGCTTCAGGTCGCGCAGCACCTGGAACGACCTGTCGGTGCTCCCGTCGTCGATGAACAGGATCTCGTAGCGGAGGTTCATCCGTCCCAGCGTGGAGCGGAGCTGCCCGTGGAGCTCCCGGAGCGATTCCTCCTCGTTGTAGAGGGGAATGACGATGCTGAGGTCGGGCCACTGGGGCTGGTTGTTGCCCTGCTGCGGGGGGCGCTGGCCGTGACGCTGGCGCTGCTGCTGGTTTTTCTGTCCCCCGGGGGCCGGGGGAGCCTCCTCGCGCGGAGTAGGCTCTGGCGGATCGGATATCTGGTCGGTCATCGGCGTGCGGTCCGGTGAGATCTGCGGTGGTAGAGGATACGAATCTCCGTTATGCTAAACATTTCCGCGCTGAAAATCAACGAAGGGTTCGTTGACATTCCCGCCCCTCTTCGCTATATTTTGCCTTCCACAATGGTCAGTTCCCCCCCCCGTCTCCGTTTGCGCCCGAGGAAATCGCTGGGACAGAATTTCCTGCGCGACGACAACATCGCGCGCAGGATCGTCGCGGCGATCGACCCGCGCGAGGACGACGCCCTCCTGGAGATTGGTCCCGGGGAGGGCGCGCTCACGCGGCATCTCGCGCTCCGCTCGCGCCGGCTCTCCGTGGTGGAGATCGATGCGCGGGCGGCGGCGGGGATCCGCGCCATGTTTCCCGGCGGCGGGGTCGACGTGATCGAGGGGGATTTTCTGGGGATCGACCTGGACGCGTTCGCCCGCGCACGCGGCGGCCGCGTGCGGATCGCGGGGAACATCCCCTACAACATCACGAGTCCCATCCTCTTCCACGTGCTCGATCACCGCTCCGGCGTTGCCGACCTGACATTCCTGGTGCAGAAGGAGGTGGGGCGGCGCATGGCGGCGGAGCCCGGCAGCCCGGACTACGGGATCCTCTCGGTGTTCTGCCGGTACACGAGCGAAGTGAAGGCTCTGTTCGAGGTTCCCCCCGGGGCGTTCTACCCCAGGCCGCGCGTGACGTCCCTTCTCATGCGGCTCGTGATGCGGCCCGCTCCCGTGGTCCCGGCCGACGACGAGGCGTTTTTCAGGACTATGGTACGGGCCACGTTCGGCAAGCGCCGCAAGACGCTCCGCAACTCGCTCCGCTACGTCGCCGCACTCCGGGAGGGACCCCTCCCCGACATCCCGGAGCTCGAGCGCCGGCCGGAGGAGCTGTCGGTGGACGAGCTCGTGGCTCTCAGCAACACGCTGCTGCAGTCGGCGGCACTGCGCGCGGGGGGAACACACAGGGCATGAGCCTGCGCAGGGTCATTGCGTGCCTCCACGCCTCCGATGCGCTGATCATCGGGTTCCTCCTGCTCCTCTCGGCGGTCAACCTGGTCTTCCGCGTCCCCCACTGGTGGCTGATGATCCTGATCAACAGCGGGGCCGTCGCGGCCATCTGCCTCCTGGCCTGGGCGCGCCACGCCACGAACAACCCCCTGCTGGCAATCGTGCACGACTGGCACGTGGCGCCGACGGTGTTCTTCACGTTCAAGGAGCTCTATTTCATCATCAGGCCGCTGCACGGGGGACGGGACTACGACAGCGTCCTCATCGCGGCGGACCGGTGGCTCTTCGGCGTCGATCCCACCCGCTGGCTGATGCAGTTCAGCACCCCGTGGCTCACCGAGATTCTCCAGATCGCCTACACGTTGTTCTACCTGTTCTTCCTCGCCGTCGGCTACGAGCTCTACCGGCGGGAGCGGAAGGACGACTTCCACTTCTTCATGTTCACCTGCGTCTACGGGTTCTACCTCTCCTACCTCGGGTACTTCATCCTGCCGGCGGTGGGTCCCCGCTTCACGCTGCACGATTTTTCCGCCCTCAACCGCGACCTCCCCGGGGTCCTGCTCACGCCGTACCTCCGCTGGTTCGTCAACTTCGGCGGCTCGGTCCCCATGGGCGTCTCCAACGCCGAAGCGATCGCGGGGACGCAGCGGGACGTCTTCCCGAGCGGGCACACGATGATGACGCTGGTCGTGATCACGCTCAGCATGCGCTTCCGGCTCCGCCTCCGGTACGCGGTGCTGGTGACCGGCATCCTGCTGATCTTCGCCACCGTGTACGAACGCTACCACTACGTCGTGGACCTGATCGGCGGCGCGCTCTTCATGCTCGTCTGCATCCTCACCGCCGACAGACTCTTCCGCTTCTGCATGGCGGCGCTGGGGAAGGCGGACTCCCCCGTTCCCCCCGCCTGAGGCGCTTGACAGTGCCGCGGGGGAAGCCTATATTCCAATACCTGAACAGTTGTTCAATTGTCAAAGGATAGACCCATGCGGCAGCAGGGCGGGGCGTTGCCGGCGGCGTTTGCGCACCGGCACGCGGCGGAAGACGCACGCAAGGCCATTCACCGGCCGGAGGTGCTCCGGGGACTGGGCGAAACGTTCCGGATGCTGGGAGACGAGACGCGGCTCAAGATCTGCCTGGTCCTGGCGCGCCAGGAGCTGTGCGTGGGCGACATCGCCCGGCTGGTGGAGCTCTCGGAGTCGGCGGTCTCGCACCAGCTCCGGCTCATGAAGGCGATGCGCATCGTGCGGTACCGGCGGGAGGGGCGGATGACGCTCTACATGCTGGACGACGGGCACATCGAGGACCTCATACGGCTGGGTGTGCGCCATGTCGCGGAGTAGCGGGCCCGCGTACCTGGTGTCCGGCGTGTGCTGCTCGACCGAGGAGGCCGTGCTGCGGAAGGCGCTGGACCGCTCGGTGGGGGCGCGCGCCTACGAGTTCAATCCGGTGAGCTGCGAGCTGCGCCTCGCGCCCGGCGCTCCGGAGACGCGCGTGCTCGACGTGCTCCGCGTGGCGGGGTTCGGTGCCCGGCGGAGAGGCGCGCCGCCGCCCCGTGCATCGCTCATCGCGCGCCACGCGGAAGGCCTGACGGCACTTGGTGCGGCGCTGCTCACCGCCGGCGGCATGCTTGCCTCCGGCCTTGCGGCGCACGTGCTGCTGGGGGCGGCCATCGCCGCCGGCGGATGGAGGGTGGCGCGCCGCGCGGTGGGGTCGTTGCGCACGCGCGCGCTGGACATGAACGTCCTGATGTGCATTGCCGTGGCCGGTTCGCTCGCAATCGGCCGGTGGGAGGAGGGAGCGGCCGTGATCGTGCTCTTTGCGGTCTCGCTCATGCTGGAATCCTACAGCAGCCGCCGGACGCAGGAAGCGCTCCAGGCGCTGCTTGCGTTCTCCCCGGACACCGCCGCGGTCATCCGGGACGGCGTCGAGCAGACGGTGTCCAGTGCCGGGGTGCAGCCCGGAGAGATGATTCTGGTCCGTCCGGGCGAGCGCGTGCCCCTGGACGCCGAGGTGACGGCGGGAAGCTCATCCATTGACGAGTCTCCGGTGACCGGGGAATCGGTGCCCGTGGCAAAGCGCGCGGGCGACGCTGTGTATGCCGGCTCGCTCAACGGCACGGGTGCGCTCACGCTGCGCGCACTCCGGGGGGCGGGCGATTCGGCGATCGCGCGCATCGCTGCCCTCGTCGAGGAGGCCCAGGCGCGGCGCGCGCCCCTGCAGACGACCGTTGACCGGTTCGCACGCGTCTACACTCCCGCGGTGCTCGCCCTGGCGGCCCTTGTGGCGCTCGTGCCTCCTCTGGCCGCCGGCCTCCCGTTCGGAGAGTGGCTCTACCGGGCGCTCGTCCTGCTGGTAATCGCCTGCCCGTGTGCGCTGGTGATCGCCACGCCCGTCGCATTCGTCAGCGCGCTCACGCGCGCGGCCAGGTCCGGCGTCCTCATCAAGGGGGGGCATCACATCGAGACACTGGCCCGGGTGTCCGCGCTTGCGCTCGACAAGACGGGCACGCTCACCACCGGGGCACTCTCCGTCACCGACGTCCTGCCGGCGGACGGCGGCACACGGGCTGATCTCATCGCGCTTGTGGCCGCACTCGAACAGAATTCGGAACACCACATGGCGGATGCCGCGCTGCGCGAGGCCCGGAAGACCGGCGACGGAGAGCCTCTCCCGCCCGTGGAGGGTTTCGAATCGCTCCCCGGGATGGGCCTCAGGGGGACGGTGAACGGCACGGCGTATGTTCTCGGGAACCGGGTGCTTGCCGGCCGCCAGGGTTTCCTGACACCGGGCGTGGAGCGCACGCTCGGGAAGTGTGAACGGGAGGGGAAGACTGCCGTGGTGCTGGGCACGGGGGTCACGCCGCTGGGCGTCGTGGCATTCCGGGACGGCACGCGGCACCACATGCGCCACATTCTCGACAACGTCCGTGCGCTGGGAGTCCGTCGCGTGCTGATGCTCTCCGGGGACCGCCAGCCGGCGGCGGATGCCGTGGGGACGGACCTCGGGATCGACGATGTGCGTGCGGGCCTGCTCCCGGCAGACAAGGTGGAGGTCATCGAGGGACTGAGACGCGAGGGATGCACGGTTGCCATGGTCGGCGACGGTATCAACGACACCCCCGCGCTGGCCGCGGCATCCGTCGGCATCGCGATGGGCGTGGCGGGTTCCGATGCGGCCCTCGAGTCCGCGGATGTCGTGCTCATGTCGGACGACCTGGCCCGCCTCCCCGACGTGATCGGGCTGAGCAGGTCCGCAGTGGCGATCGTGAAGCAGAACATAGCGCTGGCACTTGTCGTGAAGCTCGCGATGATCGTCCTGGCGATGGCCGGCTCGGCGACGCTCTGGATGGCGGTCCTTTCCGACGACGGGGCGGCGCTCGCTGTCATACTCAACGCGCTGCGCGTCCTGGCGTACAGGGCGCCCCGCCTGCACGCCCACGGGTAAAGCGGGGAGGTGTTTCCCCGCGTGGATATTGACTTTTTTCCGGGGAAGTGGTACATTATCCTCCCTTGAGTGTCACAGGCGGTGGAACCCCCCAGAAGAGGAACACACACGATGTTCGCTGTAGTTGAGATCGCGGGCCGCCAGTATAAGGTGCGGCAGAACGACACAATTCAGGTCCCCTCGCTGGGTGAGAAGGAAGGGACCGCACTCAAATTCGACCGTGTCCTCCTGGTCGGCGGCGAACAGAAGGTCACCGTGGGTCACCCCCTGGTGGCGGGCGCCAACGTCGAGGCCACCGTGCTCGGCGGGGGAAAAGCCCCCAAGGTGATGCTTCTCAAGAAGAAAAAGCGGAAAGGCTACCGCCTCAAGCGGGGTCACCGCCAGCCGTACACGGAAGTGAAGATCACGAACATCGCGATATAGGGGCCTCGGCCATGGCGCACAAAAAGGGAGTCGGCAGTTCCAGAAACGGGCGCGACAGCAACGCACAGCGCCTGGGCGTCAAGCGGTTCGGCGGCGAAATGGTCTCCGCCGGCAGCATTCTCGTCCGCCAGCGGGGCACCCGCTTCTCGCCGGGGACGAACGTCGGCATCGGAGGGGACGACACCCTTTTTGCCAAGGTCGACGGCAGCGTGCAGTACAAGAAGTTCAGCAAGGCAAAGAAAGTCGTCAGCGTCATCCCGCGGCCGTAGCCGCGGCTCTTTCCCGCTCTCTGCCAGCAGCGCGCGGCCCCCACCCGGCGGGCCGCGGCACACCCACCCGTTCATCCGCCGCCATCGGGGCCGGAGATCACACGCACACATCGGAGGAACCCGCATGAAAATTACCGTCATTGGAGGAGGCAACGTCGGGGCGACCACCGCCCAGCGCCTGGTGGACAGGCAGCTCGCCAACGAGGTTGTGCTGGTGGACGTGATCGAAGGTCTCCCGCAGGGGAAGGCGCTCGACATGCTGGAGGCCACGCCGGTCGAGAAGACCGACGTGAAGGTGGTGGGCTCGAACGGCTATGCGGAGACGGCGAATTCCGACATCGTCGTCATCACGGCGGGCATCGCCCGGAAGCCGGGCATGAGCCGCGACGACCTGATGAACACCAACAGCGGCATCGTCAAGAGCTGCACCGCCGCCGCCGTCGCCCAGTCCCCCGGCGCCATCCTGATCGTGGTCTCCAACCCCCTGGACGTCATGGCATATGTTGCGATGAACGTGAGCGGGTTCGACCGTCACCGCGTGATCGGCATGGCAGGCGTGCTCGACGCGGCGCGCTTCCGCACGTTCATCGCCGCGGAGCTGAATGTCTCCGTCGAGGACGTCAACGCGTTCGTGCTCGGCGGCCACGGCGATTCGATGGTGCCGCTGCCCCGGTACTCCACCGTGGCGGGGATTCCCATTACCGAGCTGATGGACAAAGCGACGGTCGACCGGCTCGTGAAACGGACACGCGACGGCGGGATCGAGATCGTGAACTACCTGAAGACCGGCAGCGCCTACTACGCCCCCTCGTCATCGACCGTGGCAATGGTCGAGTCGATCGTGCGCGACAAGAAGAGAATCCTCCCCTGCGCGACGTGGCTCCAGGGCGAATACGGGCTGCGGGACACGTTCGTGGGCGTGCCCGTCAAGCTCGGGAAGAAAGGGATGGAGGAGATCATCCAGATCCGGCTCAACCCGGACGAACAGGCGGCGCTCACAAAGTCCGCAGACGAGGTGAAGGGTTCCATCGCGAAGCTCAAACTCTGAGGGTGCGCTTCCGGGCGTGAGAGGCGCACGGCGTCTGCGCACCGCTGCGGCCCTGCTGGCCGCATGTCTCGCGGGTGCGGGCGGATGCCGCGACAACGGCACGGGACCGCTCCAGCAAACGGGACCGCTGGTGGCCCCCCTGGCATTCACCGCAGGTGACACGCTCACGTTCGACGCGTGGCCGCTGGATTCGTACGGCTACCCGATCGAATCTGCCCATATGACTCCCTTCTGGCGCGTGCTGTCGACCGGCGCCCTGTACGCCGGTGCGGCCGGCGTGACCACCGTCGTCGAATTTTCCTCCCCGAACGTGCCGTCGACACTCCAGGACACGCTCCGCTTCCGGTTTCTCCCCTCCGGCGACATCGAACAGTTCGGCTACATTGCCCGCGTCGTGCAGGCGGTGACCGGCGCGGTGCTGGCCGCGGGGTGGGACAGGATCGCGGCGTTCTCGCTCCCCACGAACGGCGTGTGGACCGTCGGCGTTGCGGACTCTGCGGGAGGGGATACGCTCCGGGGGACCGTGCTGGGGGACCAGGGGTACTTCGTGGCGGGCTACAACGGCGTGCGGACTGCCTTTCGCGGGTACGGCGTGGAGCTCACTTCGCAGACGCTCGACTGCACCATCGTGTTCTCGGGCGCGCCCCCCGCCGTCCTTTTCATCCGGGAAGAGTCGCCGCTCGGCACCGGCGGGCGGCTCATGGTGATGTCGGCCCTCGCGCACCGCTAGCGCGCGCGGCCGGTGCTCACTTGTTTGTGTCGAGCCAGAGACGGACGAGTGTGCCGGTTTTCCCCACCTCGAACTCCACTTTGTCCATCAGCGTGCGCATCAGGAAGATGCCGCGCCCGCTTTCCCTGAGCAGGTTTTCCCGGGCGAGCGGGTTTCCCACTTTCTCGGGATGGAACCCCTTCCCCTCGTCGTGGATCATCAGGAGGATCCAGCCGGGGAGCAGCTCGCACGTGACCTTCACTTTCTTGCCGGGGAGCGACCTGTTGCCGTGCATGATCGCATTGTTCACGGCCTCGGTGAGCGACACCATCAGCTTGTGAAACTGGATCTCGTCCAGGTGGACGCTCCTGCCGATCGTCTTGAGGAACCCCTCGATTCTGCTGATGTTCTTCGGATTGCTGGCCATTGTCAACCGGAACACCATCTGCTTGGCTGCCACCAGGATTCCCCTTCAGAGAGTGACGAGAATGTTCATGGTCATGCTCGCGAGCGACCGCTGCGAGCCGTCGGCCTGCTGCTGCCGCTGGTACCAGCCTTCAAATGTGAGCCGGCTGTGGGGGCCGGGGTCCCACCGGATCGCGCACGTGGGGCCGATGCTGTTGAGGAATGAGTCCACCTGCCGCACCCCCTGCGTGTATGCGTAGTTCGTCTGGCCGAAATAGCGGAGTCCCACGGCGAACATCGTCCGCGCCGCCGGTGCAACCCTGCATTGCACCGCGTATGTCAGCTCCGTGGCTTCGTTCTGGAGCACCTCTTTGAACTGGGACCACTCCAGCTGCCCCCGCTCGTAGACCCTCCAATATGCAAAAAAATCACATCCGATGCGGTGCGTCAGGTCAATTGAGGTCGAATCCAGCCAGGCAAACTGCCTGTAGGAGAAGCTTTTTACGGAGGGAAGCTGCTGCTCGAAATCGTACACCGTGTAATTGGCCAGAACCTCAAAGGCGTTCAGGCTCGCGAACCCGGCAAACGGCCGGAACATCGTCCGGGGGGACAGGCGAAGGATCCGGTTGAAATTGTTGTTGGCGCTCCGCTCGCTCAGCAGGTAGACCAGGTGATCGATCGAGCCCCCGAGCAGGATCCCCAGGTCCAGCGTCCGGCTCACCCGGTGCCAGGTCGACACGGAGAGCGCAACCAGCAGCTCGTCCCGGTCCTCCACGTTCAGCGCGCTGGGGGTATCATACCGGAGGATTCCCACGGAGCCCACCACCTCGACCCGGTCGGAGGAAGACACCGGGACGGCAGCGCCGCCGGAGAGCTGCGTGTGGCGGGCCGTGTTGTCGTTGATGTGTTCCTGCGTGTTGGCCTGCGACCAGAGGCTGTCGAGCGACCGGGCGGCGCCCCCCGGCTCCTTGGCCGAATGGATTTCCGAGCGCTCGCTGTAGGAGAGGCGGAGCCAGGCAGATGTTCTGCCGTCCGGCGATCGGTAGCCGGTCTGGGCCCAGGAGTCGAGGTGGAATTCGTCGATGTGCGTGTTGAACGTCGTGATCTGCGGGACGACCGCGTTCCAGTTTCTCAGGTCCTTGTCCAGTCCCCGCCCGTAGATGGCGACAAAAAACGAGGACGTGACGGCCGGATCCAGGTTGTAGTCGAGACGGTCGGCGAACGTGAACACCTGTTCCGTCCTGCTTTCGATCATGCTGTCGGCCGGGTCGTAGAACTCATGCCGGTTTTCGTTCACGCCCACGTCCAGGCTGTCACGCGCGTACGTGGAGAACACCTTTTCCGCGCTGATGTGGGCGAAGTCGCCCAGCAGCTTCCGCGGGGCGAGATCGTCCTGGCGGAAGCGCGCGCTCCCGCTGAAGAGATAGCCGTCGGCGTCGATCGAGGGGATGGTCGCCTCCGCCATGTACGACATCCCCCTGTCCCGGATGCCCGCCTGGCTGTCCCACCGGTACCCCGCCATGGGGGTCACCGCGATCCACGGCCACGGAGTGAGCAGCGCTCCCCCCAGCACGTTCTCGCTGGAAGCGCTGTTGAGTCCCGTCCCCTTGTTGTCCGAATAGGAAAACGAGTTCCATTGGAAGACGCCGGCGGTGCTCCCGCCGGCCGGAGCGCGGAGCGTGAACGAGAGATTTTCCTGACCGCTCTGGAGTTTGGGGAGCGCCTGCGCGCTTCCCCCCTGGAACTCGATGACGTTCGAGGAATACTGCTGGAGAAGCCCGACATGGATCCCCCCCGCCACGGTGGTGTCGAGCGCGGCGCGTCCGATCCAGTTGTACGTGTTGAGGTTCCGGTCGAAGAGCACGCTGGCCGTGTTGAGGTGCACCGACGTGTCCGCCGGGAGCGAGGGAAAGTCTCCTCCCCGGTACTGTTCCTGCGCGTTCGCAGGCGCCGCCGCGACGAGCAGGAGACACGCGGAGCAGGTGACCGTGCGCGCGGCGGATGTGGAGGCGACGGTCATCGGAACGAGCGCCGCGCCTCACCTGCGCGGAAGGGACGAACGCAGAAGGCGGACCATGTGTCGTCGACGGCAACCAGCACAATCCACTTGAGCCCGTAGTGCCTGAGCGCCTCCCAGCCCCTGTCGCGCGTGAGGTCCGTCTGCATCGCTGAAGTCCCCTTCGGGAATGAGACCCAGAGGAGGCCTTCCGCCCGCAGCGCCCGTACTGCGCGGGGCGCGAGAGCGCGGAGATCTGCTGCGCTCCGCGCAAATATCTGTATCCAGTCGTATGACCCCCTGAGTGCCGCGGCAAGCGTGACCCCTTCGGGAAGCTCACCCAGCGCCTTCCGGTATCCGGGGGGCGCGCCCACCACGGCCGCCCGCATTCCGGGGCGGAGCTTCAGTTTCCGCACAAGTGCCATCGAACCCCTCCTCCCGTGCGTATCACTCTCCCGGCGCCGCCTGAAGTCGGAAGTACTCGTTCACGGCGAGTATGAAATCCCGCTCCGTCCCCCGTCCGGGGACAAGCCGGGGCGCGTTCACCCCGTCGACCAGGAGCAGTCCGACCGGATCCGGAATGGACCGGCGGTCGAACGTGCGCGCGCTTCCCCCGGCGATCCTGACGATGACTGTGCGGGCCTCCGTAAACTCGGTACGGAGTCCAAAGCGCGACAGGTAGACGGCGGTCTTCCCGGCCGAAAGGTTGAAGTCGTCCAGGAGGTCGTCGATCTCGAGTCCCTCGCTGTTGGCGATCGAATCCCGCTCCGCACGCGTCGGGGAGAAAAAGACCACACAGGGGCCGCTCACCGTGAGTGTCTGGTCCGCCGGCGACGAGCCCGGAGATTGTGCGTGAGCGTCCGATCCTCCGAGGCGCAGTATGCCGAGGAGGATCGCCCCGAGGAGTTTTATCCCGAGGGGTCTCTTCTCAATCCCTGTGATGCGCCGCTTCCACATACTCCACCGACGCCTTCACGAAATCGCGGAAGAGGGGATGAGCGTTCGTGGCGCGCGACTTCAACTCGGGGTGGAACTGTCCCGCAACGAACCAGGGATGGTCCGGCAGCTCAATCATCTCGACGAGGCCGTTGTCGGGGCATATCCCGCTGAAGATCATGCCGTGGGAAGCCAGCGTGGCCTTGAACGCATCGTTCACCTCGAAGCGGTGGCGGTGCCGTTCGTGAATCAGCTCCGTGCGGTACGCCTTGTGAGCGCGCGTCCCTTTCTCCAGGCGGCACGGGTACGCTCCCAGCCGCATGGTGCCGCCGTACTCCTTCACCTTCTTCTGCTCGACCATCATGTCGATCACGTTCTGGTCCGTCTGCTTGAACTCCGTGCTGTTCGCGCGCTCGAGGCCGCACACGTTCCTGGCGAACTCGATCACCGCGCACTGGAGACCCAGGCAGATCCCCAGGAAGGGGATCTTCTTCGTCCTGACATACTGGACGGCACGGATCTTTCCCTCGATGCCGCGTTCGCCGAACCCGGGTGCCACCAGGAGTCCCGCGAGGCCCTCCATGTATTTCTCCGGCCCTTCCCGTTCGACATCCTCCGCGCGGATCCAGCGGAGGTCCACCCCGACATTATTGGCGGCCCCGGCGTGCACGAAGGCCTCGGCGATGCTCTTGTAGGCGTCCTTGTGCTCCGTGTACTTCCCGCAGACGCCGATCGCGATGCGCCCCGCGGGATTCTTCACGCGGTCCACGAATTTCTTCCAGTCGCGCAGGTTCGGGCGGGGGCAGGTGAGGTCGAGCTTCTCCAGGACGATCTCGTCCACCTCCTGCTCGCCGAAGACCAGCGGCACCTCGTAGATCGTCGGCACGTCCCTCCCGTCGATCACGCACTCCGCCTCGACGTTCGTGAAGAGGGCGATCTTCTCCCGCACGTCATGGGAGAGAGGGCGGTCCGTCCTGCAGATGAGCATGTCGGGCTGGATCCCCAGCTCCAGGAGCGCCTTGACGCTGTGCTGGGTGGGCTTTGTCTTGGTCTCCCCGGCGGAGGTGATGTAGGGAACCAGCGTCACATGGATCGCCATGGCATTGGTGCGCCCCAGCCGGAACATGAACTGGCGCATGGCCTCCAGGAAGGGGAGGCTCTCGATGTCGCCGACGGTGCCCCCGACTTCCGTGATGACGATGTCGTACTCTCCGGTCTCCCCCAGCGCCTCGAACCGCCGCTTGATCTCGTCCGTGATATGGGGGATCACCTGCACGGTCGCCCCCAGGTAGTCGCCCCGCCGCTCCTTGCTGATCACCTCGTGGTAGATCTGTCCCGTCGTGGAGTTGTTCCGCCGGGTCGTGGTGATATCCAGGAAGCGCTCGTAGTGTCCCAGGTCGAGGTCCGTCTCCGCCCCGTCGTCGGTCACGTACACCTCCCCGTGCTGGAAGGGGTTCATTGTGCCGGGATCGACGTTCAGGTACGGGTCGAACTTCTGGATCGTGACGCGCAATCCGCGTGACTTCAGGAGCAGACCGATGGAGGCGGACGAGATGCCCTTGCCCAGCGACGAGACGACGCCGCCGGTGACGAAAATGTATTTGACCTTTTGTCGACGTGCCACGGGTGCTCCTCAGGATTGTGCGATCTGCAGACGGTTCAGCTCGGCGGGCGTGACAATGCCGCCGGACAGTACGAGCTTCAGTCCCTCTTCCACGCTGAGCGCCAGCGGGATGGCGTCCGCCCTGGGAATCAGCGCCAGGAAGCCGGATGTGGGGTTGGGGGGATTCGGGATGTAGACGTGGTAGAGCTCCAGCGGGGGGTCGGATCCGGCGAAGCGCGATTCATTTGTGACGAACCCGATGCAGTAGACTCCCCGCCGCGGCCACTCGAGCATGACCACGAGGCGGAACGTCTTGCTGCTCCCCCCGATGTTGAATGCGTTCACCAGGTCCTTGATGCCGCTGTACACCGAGCGGACGAAGGGGATGGACCGGAGGAGATTCTCGAACCAGGCGACGAAGAGCCGCCCCACCAGGTTGCGCGTGAGGAGACCGACAAGGAGGATCAGGAGCAGCATCGTCAGGAATCCCAGTCCCGGGATCTGACGCCCTATCCACTGCGTCAGCAGGGGGGAGAAGACGCCGTCCAGCGCGTTGAGGAGCGCGCGGAAGAACCAGTACGTAAGCCCCAGGGGGACGATCACCGCGATGCCGCGGAGAAATGTCGTCCGCACATGCCCGAGAAACGTCTTGTGAATGCCGTTCATGCCGTCGATTCCCGCCCTTCGTGTGTCTCCCGCGCGCACGCGGCGCGCGCGCGCTCCAGGTCCTCCGGTGTGTCCACGGAGATGCTGTCGTACGTCGTCACGACGGCGCGGAGCGTGTGCCCGTGCTCGAGGATCCTGAGCTGTTCGAGCTGCTCCGCCCGCTCGCAGGGCGTCTGCTCCATCGCCGCGTAGGCCAGGAGGAACTCTTTTCGATAGACGTACAGTCCCACGTGCGCGTACACCGGGCACGTCCGGAGAACCTCTTCGGGGGGGAGTCCCCGTCCGTGGGGGATCGCCGCGCGCGAAAACCAGAGGCACCTCCCGGCGGGATCGAGGAGCACTTTCGTGACGTTGGGGTTCTCCCACTCGGCCACGGAGCGGAGCGACCGCGCCAGTGTTCCCGCCTCGATTGTCGCGTCATCCCTGAGCGGCCGGACGGCGTCATCGATCATGCCGGGCGGAATGAGGGGTTCGTCCCCCTGCACGTTGACGATCAGCGCCGCGTCGTCCAGGGTCCGCGCCACCAGTGCGATCCGGTCGGACCCGCTCCGGACGTCGGCCGGCGTCATCACCGCCTCGCCTCCCGCCTCGCGCACGGCCCGGGCGATCCGCTCATCGTCGGTCGCGACCAGCACGCGGTCCACCAGCGCTGCGCGCCGGGCGCGATCCATGACGCGCACGATCATCGGCCGGTCGCCGATCATCGCCAGCGGCTTCCCCGGGAAGCGCGACGATCCGTATCGCGCCGGGACGATCGCCACAGTCTGTCCCTTCACGCTCATCGGTCGCCGATCACCTTCGGCACACGGAAGAATCTGCCGTCCTTCGCGGGGGCGTTCCCGAGCGCCACGTCCGTGGCAAGGCCCGGCCGCGGCTCATCGGGCCGGAAGACGTTGCCGTGCTCGATCACGTGCGCGAGGGGCTCGACGCCGGACGTGTCGAGGCTGTTGAGCTGTTCCATGTAGGCCAGTATGCCGTTCAGCTCCGAAGCGAGCTTCTTCTTCTCCTCTTCGGTGAACTCCAGCCGCGCCAGCGCCGCGACGTGCTCGACGTCCTTGATCGTGACTGCCACAGATCACCCCTGCTCGATGTAATGCCGCGCGATGGCGGCGTGCACTTCCTGCATCAGCTGCATCTCCGCTTCCTTTCCCTCACCCGGAGGCACCGGCACCGGGGGTGCCAGCACGAGCTCCACGCGCCCGGGACGGACATTGATCGAATGCTTCGGGAGTATGCTGTAGCTCCCGTTGACGATGAGGGGGACGACCGGCGTGCGCGCCTTCACCGCCAGGTTGAATGCTCCCCGCTTGAACTGCTGCAGCTTTCCGTCCAGCGTGCGCGTCCCCTCTGCATACATCAGCACGGACGCCCCGCGGCGGATCTTCTCTGTCGCTTCCTCGAGGCTCCGGAGAGCCTTTGTCCCCCGTCCCCGGTCGATCCCGATGTACGAGCCGAAGCGCAGCCCCCACCCGAAAAAAGGGATCAGGTGCAGCTCTTTCTTATAGATGATCCTGATCTGGTCGGGGACGCCGGACACGATCACCGGGATGTCGAACATGGACGCGTGGTTCGACACGTAGACGTAGTTCCGGGAAAAATCCACCTCCTCCAGGCCGCGGACGCTCACGCGCACACCGCACACGCGGAGGACCGTCCGTGCCCACCACCGGGCGATGGCGTGAAACACGCGTCCCCTCTTCCTGTCCAGCCAGATCAGGAGCAGCTCGACGATTGCGCTCGCAATCGAAATGGCAGCGGCGGCGATGAACCGGAGGCGTCCCATGGCTCCCCGGTCAGCCTTCCCGGAGCGCCGCGGCGATGCGCTTGCCGATCGCCGGGTGGCTGTAGAACAGGAATTCCACCGCCGGGTGGGGGGATGTGTCGGACAGGTTCATGCTGCCGAGCTTTGTGAGCGCTGCGGCGAATGCCTCCCGTTTCCCCGTGGCACGCACGGCATAGGCATCCGCCTGCCGCTCATGATGCCGTGCGACGGCGTTTCCCAGGGGGGACGTCACCAGCGAGAAGAGCATGAACCAGATCCCCAGGAGCGGCAGCGACCCCGGCGCCTCCACGCCGCCCGTCCCGCACCATGTAGCGGCGAGCGGATACAACCGTGACGCGGCAAAGAGAGATGCAAACGTCATTGCGGTCCCGAGTATGATGCCGCGCACAATGTGGCGGTGATGCATGTGTCCCAGCTCGTGCGCGAACACCGTTTCAATCTCCTCTTCAGAGAAGCTTCCCAGGAGCGTGTCTCCCAGAATGATCCGCCGGGCGCGGCCGATGCCGGTCAGCGCGGCGTTCGCCTTGTGCGTGCTCTTGCTCAGGTCAAACGAAAACACCCCCGCCGCGCGTATGCCTGCACGCTCCGCCAGGTGCATGATCCGCTCCTTGAGCGTTCCCTCCTCCAGCGGCGTGCACCGGTAGAAGATGGGGAGAATCAGCACGGGGGCCAGCTGCGCGAGGAGAACCGAAAACACCGTGAGGATCGTGCCGGCCGGAAGCCACCACAGGCCGCCGAACTGCCTCAGGCAGAAATAGAGAAGGCAGAGCGCCCCGGCTCCGAGCGGTGCGCCGACGGCGAGCGCCTTGGCGCGCTCCCAGGCCCACGCCGGAAGCGTCTGCGCCGAGAGTCCGAACGCATGCTCCACGCGGAACGATGCGTACCAGTCAAGCGGGAGCGTCAGGATCTCATGGAGCACCGCCACGGCCGCCCCGTACAGGAGGAGCGCCGTCCATGGTCCGTGCGCTGCGGCTGCGCAGGCGGACCCAAGCGCGCGCCCGGCGGGGACGGTAACCAGTGCAACGAGCAGTGCGATCGTGAGAAGAGAGGAGGCGATGCCGGTGAAGAGTCTGATGCGATGGTACGCCTTTGCGTCCCTGGGCCGTGGAGGTGAACTCCGCGGCGGCGTCAGCCCTTCGGAGACCATGACAAGGCGCGGTGTCGGTATTGACACAACGTGGTTTATCCATAATAGTGAGAAGGGCGCAGAAAATCAATGATTCCCGCCATTTGGAGGTGAGGGGGAATTCCCGTACCTTGGGCTACCGACGCGTCATTCCCCGTTCTCCGCTCTACGCACATTCTCGTTATCCATCACCACACAGCTCTCCGAGGAGATCCGCTATGGCCATGATCCGCAAGCAGGATGCTCTCGATTATCACAGCCAGGGACGCCGCGGCAAGATCGAAGTAGTCTCGACGAAACCCTGTGCCACGCAGCGCGACCTGTCGCTTGCCTACACGCCGGGCGTTGCGATTCCGTGCCTGGAAATCGCCGCCAACCCGGCGGACGGGTACAAGTACACCGCCAAAGGAAACCTTGTCGCCGTGGTGAGCAACGGCACCGCCGTGCTCGGCCTGGGCGACATCGGGCCCCTGGCCGGCAAGCCGGTGATGGAAGGGAAAGGGGTGCTCTTCAAACGTTTTGCCGACGTCGACGTCTTCGACATCGAGCTGGACACGAAGGACCCTGACGAGATCATCCGGATCGTGCGCGCCCTGGAGCCGACGTTCGGCGGGATCAACCTTGAAGACATCAAGGCGCCGGAGTGCTTCTACATCGAGGAAGAGCTGAAAAAGACGATGTCGATCCCGGTCTTCCACGACGACCAGCACGGCACCGCGATCATCTCCGGGGCGGGCCTGGTCAACGCACTGGAGCTGGTGGGGAAGAAGATCTCCGACGTGAAGGTGGTCTTCAGCGGCGCCGGCGCCGCCGGGATCGCCTGCGCCCGGTTCTACCTCACGCTCGGCGTCAAGCGGGAGAACCTCATCCTCTGCGACACCAAGGGGGTGGTGTACCGCGGCCGGAAAGAGGGGATGAACCCGTACAAGGAGTTCTTCGCGCTCGACACCCCCCACCGCACGCTGGCCGATGCCATGAAGGGGGCCGACGTCTTCGCCGGCGTCTCCGTGAAGGGGGTGGTGACCAAGGACATGGTCCGGAGCATGGCGAAGGACCCGATCATATTCGCGATGGCCAATCCCGATCCCGAGATCACGTACGAGGATGCCGTTGACGCCCGGAAGGACGTCATCATGGCCACCGGGCGGTCCGACTACCCCAACCAGGTCAACAACGTCCTGGGCTTCCCCTTCATATTCCGGGGAGCGCTCGACTGCATGGCCACGCAGATCAACGACGAGATGAAGCTTGCCGCCTCCCACGCGCTGGCGAAACTGGCCAAGGAGGACGTACCCGACTCCGTGATCAAGGCGTATGGCGGGGAGAGGCTGAAATTCTCCCGCTCGTACATCATTCCGAAGCCGCTCGACCCGCGCGTGCTCCTCTGGGAAGCTCCCGCGGTGGCGAAGGCCGCGATGGCGAGCGGCGTGGCCCGCAAGCCGATCGAGGACCTCTCGGCGTACCGCGACGCGCTGGAAAGCAGGTTCGGCCGCTCAAAGCAGCTCATGAGGATATTCATACACAAGGCCCAGCAGGCGCCGAAGCGGATCGTGTTCCCGGAGGGGACCGAGGACAAGATTCTCCGCGCCAGCCAGATCATACTGGACGAGGAGATCGCCCGTCCGATTGTGCTGGGGGACGTCAACCTCATCCGCGAGAAGATCCGGGTGCTCGACCTCAATCTGGAAGGGATCGAGATCATCGACCCGGCGTCCAGCCCGAAGTTCGACGCCTACGCGAGCAGCTACTTCGACCTGCGGAAACGAAAAGGGGTCACACAGACGATCGCGCGGAATGAGATGCGCCGGCCGATCGAATTCGGGATGATGATGGTGCACAGCGGGGACGCCGACGGGCTCGTCTCCGGACTCACGCAGCACTACCCGGAGACAATGCGTCCCGCGCTCCAGATCATCAAGGCGCGGCCGGGGACGCAGACGGTGGCGGGGCTTTACATGCTGATCTTCAAGAACGACGTCCGGTTCATCACCGACGCCACGGTGAACTTCGAGCCGACGGCCGAACAGCTGGCCGACATCGCCGTACTGGCCGCGGAGAAGGTGCGGAGCGTCGACATCGAGCCGCGGATCGCCATGCTGTCGTTCTCGAACTTCGGCAGCACGAAGCATCCTTCGGCGCAGAAGATGGCACGCGCCGCGGAGCTCGTGAGGCGCCGCGCCCCCGGGTTGATGGTCGACGGTGAGATGATGGCCGATACCGCGGTCGTGCCGGAGATCCTGGAGACGCTCTATCCCTTCAGCTCACTCAGGGGTGGCGCGAACCTGCTGGTCTGTCCCGACCTCCAGTCCGCCAACATTGCGGTCAAGCTGCTTGCCAAGCTGGGGAATGCCGACTGCGTGGGACCCATCATCCTGGGGATCCGCAAGCCGGTCTATCTCCTGATTCCGGGGAACGAGGTTGCGGACATCGTGAACGTGACCGCCATGGCGGTGCGCGACGCGCAGGAAAGCGGGGATGACCACGGCGTCCAGGCGCCGCCCCAGGTGCAGCTGAACACGGTGTACGAGTAGCTGTCCCGGGAGCCGCGGTCTTATAGCCTGTCGTTGCGAGCGCTTGAGCCTGTCATTGCGAGCGCTTGAGCCTGTCATTGCGAGCGCTTCGGCCTGTCATTGCGAGCCGCTTCTCAGGCGAAGCAATCCGCGTCGGGATTGCTTCGTCGCTGGTTGCTTCGCAGAAGGCGCTCGCAACGCTCCTCGCAACGACGGGATGTCGGGACAGGTTCGGCCGCGGCAACAGGCAGCCTATACCAGTATGTCTCCCTCGAACCGCTCCCTGTGTTCCCGGAAGTCCGCGATCTGCCGCTCGTACGTCTCTCCCATCAGGGGAGATGAGATGATGAAGTCGGCCGATGCCCTGTCGCAGGCGACAGGAATGTTCCAGACCACGGCGATCCGGAGGAGCGCCTTCACGTCAGGATCGTGGGGAGCGGGCTCCAGAGGATCCCAGAAGAAAATCAGGAAGTCAATCGTCCCCTCGGCGATCTTCGCCCCCACCTGTTGATCACCCCCCAGCGGACCACTCTCGAGCGTCGTGATATCAAGTCCGAGCGTTCGCGCGACAAGGTGCCCTGTCGTTCCGGTCGCGTACAGCTCGTGGCGTGCAAGGAGCTCCCTGTTGAACTTTGCCCAGGCGATGAGGTCGGGCTTCTTGTGATCGTGGGCCACGAGCGCGATTTTCTTCCGCTTCCCCATCAGTATGGTACGCTGATCCATGCCGGTGTCCCCTCCGTGTGCGGACCCGTCTACTCTCCCCGGCCGGGGGGAGGCCAGACGACGGCTCCGGTGGTATCAATGTAGATCCAGTTGCCTCCGGCCTCAACACGCGCAATGCCGCCGCGGAATCTCCAGACACTGTCGTACCGGGGGGGCACCGCAACGATTCCTTTCCTGTCGATAAACCCCCATCCCGCCCCCCTGCGGAACGGAGCCCGGCCCCCTGCGAACTGTCCCGCCTCATCGAACTGCGGCGGGATCACTGTTGTCCCCGACGTGTCGATAAATCCCCATGCCGTTCCCGTACGGACGAGCGCGAGTCCCTCTGAAAACGCGCGTGCCTCATCGAACCGGGGAGGAATCGCGGTGCGCCCTTCCCTGTTGATGAACCCCCACGCGCTTCCAACGCGCACGGGGGCGCGGTTGCCGCTGAACTCTCCGCAGGCATCATACACGGCCGGCACGGCCATGTTCCCCGCACTGTCGACGAACCCCCGCTTCCCGTTCATCGTGACGGGCGCGAGCCCGCATGAGAAATCCCCGACCCTGTCGAACCGGGCGGGGATGACCACGCTCCCTTTCGTGTCGATGTAGCCGAATTCATCGAACACGGTGATGAACAGGACGTGTTTCCTGAGCTCGAACCATGCGCGTCCCCCGGAGAAGTCCCCGACCGTGACAAACGACGGGGCGATCACCGTGCGGCCGGAAGTGTCGATGAATCCCCAGAGCGATTCTCGCGCGGCCCCTGCGCCCGCGCGTTCCACGCGCGCAAGGCCCTCGTGGAAATCTCCCCCGTCCGAGTACCCCGCAGGGGTGAAGAGCCTCCCCCCCGTGTCGAGGTATCCCCACGACGATACGCGGGCATCCCCTCCGCCGTGTTCGATCTTTCTGACGAGCGCGCGTCCGCAGGAAAAATCCGATGCTTCGTCGTATGAAGGGGGGATGATAACCGCACCCCCGCGGTCGATGAACCCCCGGCGGCCGCCCGAGGAGATCACGTAGAGGTCGTCAGTCGGGCCCCCCGGCGGGAGGAGAAGCAGCGCGCACGCCGCCAGGAGTGTGGTTCTCATTGGAGGAATTCCCGTATGAGCGCGTTCATCCGGTCGAACTCGATCAGGAACGCGTCGTGGCCGTGGGGAGAGTCGATCTCGGCGTAGCGGGCCCGGGGGATCGCATCTGCGATCTCACGCTGTTCCGCCGGGGGGTAGAGGATGTCCGAGCTGATGCCGAGCACAAGCGTGCGGGCGCGTATGCTCCCGAGCGCCTCGTGCGCCGGGCCGCGCCCGGCGCCGACGTCGTGCGAGTCCATAGCCCTGGTGAGCGCGATGTACGTGTTGGCATCGAACCGGCCTGCGAGTTTCTGCCCCTGGTAGCGGAGGTACGATTCCACCGAAAACTCGGGGGGCGTTTCACTGAAGAGGCGGACACGCTCATGCCCGTCGCCGGGTGCAACGGTCCTGCGGCCGAAGCGCGCGACAAATGAGGGCTGGCTCCTGTAGCTCAGCATCGCGATGCTCCGCGCGATTGCCAGCCCGCGCTCAGGCTGCGCGGTGTAGTGCCCCCCCTGCCAGTCGGGGTCGTTCATGATGGCCAGGCGCTGTGTCTCGCTGATGCCGATGGCCCAGGGGGAGTGGGCCGCGGCCGTCGCGATGGGTATGATCCGCTCCACCATGCCGGGATAGAGGAGCGCCCATTCCAGCACCTGCATGCCTCCCAGCGAGCCGCCGATCACCGCCTCGAGCGAGCGGACGCCGATATGGTCCAGGAGGAGCTTCTGCGCCCTGACCATGTCGCGCACCGTCACGGCGGGGAAGTCGGGTCCGTACGGCCTGCCCGTGGCGGGGTTGCGGCTCACGGGCCCCGTCGTGCCGTAACAGCTCCCCAGGATGTTGGAGCAGATGACGCAGTACCGCTCGGTGTCCAGTCCGCGCGATGGACCGATGACGCCGTTGAACCATCCTTCGATCGTCTCGCCGCTTCCTGTGCGCGCATCGGCTGCGTGGGCATGCCCGGTGAGTGCGTGGCAGACCAGGACGGCGTTCGTTCCTTCGCTGTTCAGGCGGCCGCGCACCGTGTAGGCGATCTCTGGCGCCGGGAGGGTGATGCCGCTTTCGAGCCTGAAACCTGACCCGGGCGTGAAGAGCGTTCCGTAGAGTGTGCCGGCAGTGAGGGCCGTCGGTGATGTGTGGAGTGTATCTGTGCGGTGCATGCGTGTGCTTTATGCTGCGACGTCGAGCGCCGCGTGTATCACGTCCGCCAGGACGCCGCGTGCGGTGACCTCCGGGCCTGCGCCGAGGCCCTGAATTGTCAGCGGCAGTGGGCTGTGCCTGTCTGTATAATAGTGAACTGCGTTTTCGGAGGCGCGCAGGTGGACAAACGGGCTCTCGTCCCCCACCTCGGCGACCCCCGCGTGCGCGTCCGATCCGTCGAACCGCGCGAGGTACGCGAGACGCTTTCCCCCCGCGGCCGCGCGGGCTGCACGCTCGGAGTATTCCCCGTCGTAGAGGGCGATGTGCCGGAGGTAGTCCCCCGCGTCCCGGATGGAGCGCAGCTCGTCCGGGACGAGAGGCTCGACGGTAATGTCTGACCTCTCCAGCCTGTACCCTGCTTCGCGGACAAGTATGAGGAGCTTCCGCGCGACGTCCTCTCCGGAAAGGTCGGACGCAGGATGCGGCTCGGTCAGCCCCCGCTCGGCCGCCTCACGGACAGCCACGGAAAACGGGTTCCCGCGGTTGACACCGGCAAAGACATACGACAGCGTTCCGGAGAGGACCCCTTCCACACGGTGGATCGCGTCCCCCGTGCGGCGGAGATCCTGGAGCGTCTGCACCATCGGCGTTGCCGCCCCCACAGTGGTCTCATAGAGGTAGGGAACGCCCGTCTGGCGGGAGACGCGGCGGAGCTCCTGATAGTAGGAGAATTCGAGCGAGTTTGCAATCTTATTCGGCGTCACCACCGCGATGCCGGAGCGAAGCAGTGTCATGTACCTCCGCGCGATGTCCTCGCTTGCCGTGCAGTCGATGAACAACAGAGGAGCCCCCCGGTGTGATGCGAGGCGGGAAGCGAACTCCTCCCAGTTCTGCGGGCTCCCTCCCTGGAGCCGCTCGACGGCCGTGCGGGGAGAAGTCCCCTCCTCGTTCCAGAACATCCGCCGCCTGTTGATCGCCCCGACCAGCGTCAGCTCCAGGTCGCGCTCATCCCGGAGCCATGCGCCCCGTTCCCCCATCAGCCGCAGGAACGTGCTCCCCACAACGCCCGTCGGGCCGGCCAGCGCGACGTGGACGCGCTTTGGCCGCCGGACATACCCGGGGTGGCGCGCACACAGAACGCTCTGTGACTGTGCACTCTCCGTCATCGGCGCGTCCGCTCCCCCCTGCGATACCGCCAGGGGGGTAACGTCTGCCTGATCGATCGTGTCGGGTCCGGCACCGGAGTTCGGCGCACTCATCCGCTCACCCTTTGACGGGGACGCCGGCTTTCACGCCCGCGTTGAGCGCGGTGTCGAAGTCCTCGATGATGTCGTCGATGTGCTCGAGTCCCACCGACACGCGGACCAGCCCGGGTGTGACGCCGGACTCGGCCTGTTCCGCCTCGTTGAGCTGCTCGTGCGTCGTGGAGGCGGGGTGGATCACCAGCGTGCGGGCGTCGCCGACGTTGGCCACGTGGCTGGAGAGGACGACGTTGTCGATCAGCGCCTTGCCGGCCTCGAGGCCTCCCTTCACTCCGAACACGATGATGCTCCCGAAGTGACCCGGCCGCAGGTATTTCTTCGCGGCCGCATGGTACGGATGGTCCTCGAGCCCGGGATAGATGACCCATTCCACGCGCGGGTGCCGCTTGAGCCAGCGGGCGAGCGCGGCCGCGTTCTCGCAGTGTCTGTCGATGCGGAGCGAGAGCGTTTCGAGTCCCTGTGTGAGGAGGAACGAGTTGAACGGGCTCTGGCAGGGCCCCAGGTCGCGGAGTCCCTCGACTCGCGCGCGGATGATGAACGCGATGTTGCCGAGCGGGCTTCCCGCGCCGAAGGCGTCCCAGAACTTCAGCCCGTGGTATCCCGGGCTCGGTTCCGTGAAGACGGGGAAATTGCCGTTGGCCCAGTTGAACTTCCCGGAGTCCACGATCACACCGCCGATCGTCGTGCCGTGTCCCCCGATCCACTTCGTTGCCGAGTGGACGACGATATCAGCGCCGAAATCGATCGGACGGCAGAGATAGCCGGCTGCGCCGAACGTATTGTCGACGATGAGCGGGATGCCGTGTTTGTGCGCCACGGCGGCAATCCCCTCGATGTCGGGGATATTGAGGCGGGGATTGCCGATCGTCTCGATGTAGAGCGCCCGCGTCTTTGCGTCGATGAGCTTCTCGAAATCCGCTGGGGTATCTCCCTTGACGAACTTCACGTTGATCCCGAGACGCGGGAAGGCGACCTTGAACTGGTTGTACGTCCCGCCGTAGAGGAAGCTGGTGGAGACCAGGTTGTCCCCCGCCTGGAGGATCGTCGCGACGGTGAGGAACTGCGCCGCCTGCCCGGAGGACGTGGCAAGCGCGGCCGCTCCCCCTTCAAGTGCGGCAATGCGTTCCTCGAAAACGCCGGTGGTCGGGTTCATGATACGCGTGTAGATGTTCCCGAACTCCTTCAGCCCGAACAGGTTTGCGGCGTGGGCGGCATCGTGGAACTGGTACGACGTTGTCTGATAGATCGGCAGCGCGCGCGCGCCGGTCGTCGGATCCGGCTGCTGCCCCGCGTGGAGCTGGAGCGTTTCGAACCTGTAGCTGCGTTTCTTCCCGTTTGTGCCCATGACCTCTCCTTGGTGTAATGTTGTTGTATGAATTCTGTCTGCACACTCCATGAGGCCCGCACGGGACGAAAAAAGCCCGCAGCTAGCAAGGCGGCTGCGGGCCGGGCCTTTTTAGCAGTTTTTAGAGTGGCTGCAATACGGTGCAAATCCCACTGAGGCTTCCTGGAAGCCCCAACGACAGAAATTGCAACGGGGGAGCTGGCCTGTCGGCTCTCCTCAGAGCCGTCCGGGGGGGATATAAACACAAAACCCCCGCCAAGCGGCGAGGGTTCCCTGACGCGAACTCGTCTCATCCGGCGCTTTAGCGATTTGTTTTCTGTCGCTGCAAGTTGCCCTTAACTCGCGACAGCTGTTTAGCACTTATTTTAGGTCGCTGCAAGTGGCGTAAATTACGACCGTAGTTCAATATACACTCCGGAGACCCGTTTGTCAAGCACTCCTTCCGGAAAAATCTGTCATGCTGCGGGTTGCTTCTTCAGCAAACGGTCCAGAAACGCAGCGGAATCGCGGAGACTTTCCTGGCTGATCTCGTGGGCCATCGGGTATTCCCTGTACTCGAACGTTCCGTGTGCATCTTCGAAGAGCTTCTTTGCACGCCGGCCCATCGCGAGGGGAAGTACCGGGTCGGCCGTGCCGTGCGCGATGAAGAACGGCGTCCTGTGTGCCTCGCTCCAGCGCAGGTCCAGGTGCGTTCCTTCCGGGACGTACCCGCTGTTGGCGATCACGCCCCGGAAGAGCCCGGGGCGCGTGAGCGCGATTGCGTACGACATCACCGTCCCCATGCTGAACCCGAGAAGATAGAGCCGGGCGGGATCGACCGGGTAGGCGCGCATCGTCTCATCCACGAACTGCGAGAGGAGGTCGCAGCTCCTGCGGAACATCTCCGGATCGGGTGTTCCGATCGGGTTCGCATCGTACCACGTGAACCCGCCGCCGTAGGGGAACGGGAACGGCGCCCTGGCGCTCACGATCATGAGCGAGGGATCGAACGCCGCGGCCAGGCCGATCAGGTCCTCCTCGTCCGACCCGCGACCGTGGAGCATGACAAGCGTCGGATGGGGAGCGGGGGCCTCCGCCTCGGGTGCGAGAACGCGGTGCTCGAGTGACGCGGGGGTCTGCGCGCTCCCGCTAGAAGAGTCGGGCATAGACTTCATAGTCATCATGGCTGTAGACGACGAAGCGGACTTCCTCGATCGGCGTATCCGATTTCAGGAACCCCGCGACAGCCTCCATGGCGATCTTTGACGCCCGCTCCAGCGGGAACCCGTATGCGCCGGTGGAGATCGAGGGGAACGCCACGGTGTGGAGGTTGTGCGCGGCCGCAAGCGTGAGGCTGTTCGTGTAGGCCCGCGCGAGCACCTGGTCCTCCCCCTGCGCGCCCCCGTGCCAGACGGGACCGACTGTGTGTATCACGAAGCGCGCTTTCAGGTTTCCGCCCGACGTGATCACGGCGTCTCCCGGCGCGCAGTCTCCCTGCGCATCGCGTATGGCGAGGCACTCCTCGTGTATGCGCGCCCCCCCCGCGCGGTGGATCGCGCCGTCGACACCGCCGCCTCCCATGAGCGACGAATTGGCGGCATTGACGATCGCGTCCGTCTCCTGGTCCGTGATGTCTCCGCGCAGCAGCGTGAGCGTGGAGGCGCCGATGTGTTTTGTCAGCGGCATTGTCAGTCCTCCGGTCGTTCCCCCGACGGGGCCATTTTCACAAGGCGCGGCATGAAGCGGCCGACAGTCCGCGCAAGATCCTTCTGTGCTTCCATGACAGCGGTGATGTCCTTGTACGCCCACGGGACCTCGTCCAGTCCCGCGGAAAGAAGCTCCACCCCCGCACCGGCGAGGAACGCCTGTGTCTCCTTCCACGAGAACTTCTTCGCGGCCGCACTGCGCGACATCGCGCGCCCCGCCCCGTGCGATGTCGATGAGAGGGAGTCCGCGTTGCCGAGTCCCTCGACGACAAACCCGGGCGCGGCCATGGAGCCCGGGATGATCCCCGTGACTCCCCGGCCCGCCGGCGTGGCTCCCTTGCGGTGAACGATCACGTCCCTGCCCCGGAGCTTCTCGCGCCACGCGAAGTTGTGGTGGTTCTCGAGCCGGCCCAGCATGCCGTGCCCGCAGAACGCAGCGATCGCGTCGTGGATCACCTGGTGGTTGGCCGAGGCGTACAGTCCCATGAGCGACATCGCCGCCCAGTACTCCGCGCCGTCTCCCTCCATGTCCAGCCACGCCAGGCGCGCGGCGCTCCCGGCGAGGTTCCTGTGGCGCGACATGGCGAGCCGCGAGTAGTGCGAGGCCACCTGTGCGCCGGCGTTGCGGCTGCCGCTGTGGGACAGGAGGGCCAGGTGGCGCCCCGGCGGTATCCCGCGCACACACTCATCCAGCGTGAGGTCGACGAACTCGACGAAGTGGTTTCCCGAGCCCGACGTCCCCAGCTGGGCGTGCGCCTTCTGCCGGAGGGATGCCGTGACCGGTGAGACTCCCCAGTCCTCCTCCATGACGGGGTGGGACCTCCGCTCCTTCCACTCCGCGCCGACGCCGAACCGCGTGTTCTTCTCGATCGCCTTCGCGTAGAGGTCGCGCTGCGTGCGCAGGACATCGGGGGGGACGTCGAACACCGTCATCATCATCCGGCAGGCGATGTCCACGCCGACGGCGTAGGGGATGACGGCGCCTTCCGTGGCGAGCACGCCGCCGATCGGGAGGCCGTACCCGACGTGCGCATCGGGCATGAGCGCCCCCGCCACGGCCACCGGGAGCGCCATTGCGGCATCCATCTGCGCGCGGGCCTCCCCCTCGATCGCATTTCCCCAGGAAGGGTATGTGCGGCCCATCAGCGCCCCAGGTACCGCGCCAGCCAGGCGAAGACAGTTCTGTGCCAGAGGAGACTGTTGGCCGGTTTCAGGACCCAGTGCCCCTCGTCGGGAAAATACAGAAACTCCGAGGGCACTCCCAGCCGCTGGAGCGTCGTGAAGAGCTGCATCCCCTCGCTTTCGGGGACGCGGAAATCGAGCGCGCCGTGTATGACGAGCGTCGGCGTCCTGAAATTGCGCGCAAACCGGTCGGGGGAGAATCTCGTGTATTCCCCCGCCGCCTGCCAGGGAGTCCCCCCCTTGTCCCACTCGTCAAACCAGAGCTCGTCGGTGTTGGCGTAGTTGCTGATGAAATTGTACGTGCCGTCGTGCGTGACGATCACACGGAAACTGTCGGGCGCATTGCCGAGGAACCAGTTCATCATGTACCCGCCGAATGAGGCGCCCGCCGCTCCCACGCGTGTTCTGTCGACGTACGGGAGCGATGCGCCGTACTCCACCCCCTTCATCAGATCGGCGAACACCTTTCCGCCCCAGTCGCCGCTGATCTCGTCCGTGAACTTCTGGCCGAACCCCGTGCTCCCGCGGGGGTTGGGCGCCAGGATGACATACCCCTGCGCCGCCCAGAGAGCTCCGTTCCAGCGGTACGACCAGCCGTCTGTCCATGCGTTCTGCGGCCCGCCGTGCACCATGAGGACGAGCGGATAGTGTCCGGCGGCCGTGAAGCCGGGCGGGAGGTAGAGCCAGGCCTGGATGGGCGTGCCTCCCGCTCCCGCATACGTGATGCTGGAGGGGGGAGGAATATCCAGTCCCGCGAAAAGCGCGTCGTTGGCGCCGGTGACGGGGACGGCATTGCCCCCCGCGGCATCGCATCGCCAGATCTCCGCGGGACGGACCGCGCTCGCGTGGAGGAAGAAGAGCGTCCTGCCGTCGGGGGTGATGCTGATGTCGTGGTTGCTCCCCCCCTCATAGACGGTGCGGATCTCGCCCGAGGCGGGATTCACGCTGAAGAGGGAGTTGGCTGCCTTCACCTCCGACTCGAAGTAGATCCTGTCCCCCTGGGGTGCCCAGAGGAACGCGCCGACGTGCGCGTCGAAGGCTCCGGTGAGGCTCCGCACGTTCCCGGTCGCGCGCTCGTAGAGCATCAGCTCCCACCGGTCCGCCTCGAACCCTGCGCGGCGCTGTGCGCGGTACGCGATATACCTGCCGTCGGGCGAGTAGCGGGGGAATCCGTCGGCCGCCGGGTTCGTGGTGATTTGCCGCGGTGGGCCTCCCGCGACGGGGACGGTGTAGATGTCATGATTGGTGCTCCACGACTCCTCGTGGACCGGGACGGGGGTGGCCGTGAAGGCGATCTCGCTCCCGTCGGGAGAGAAGCAGAAATCGATCCCGGCGGAGAATGTCGACGATGTCGGAACAGCGTCCCTGTCTCCCGGGGTCAGGTCGCGCGGTTTTCCGCCGAGAGGCTGCAGGAAGATGTGCGCGCGTTTTCCGTCCACCCAGGAGTCCCAGTGCCGGTAGAGCAGGTGCGTGAAGATCTTCGCGCGGATGGTGCCGTGTTCCTCCCGGTCAATCCTCAGCCTGTTCAGGGAGTCGCTCTCCGCAAACGGTAGTGATGAATATTCAGGAAATACATCCGAGACAAATGCCAGCGACTTCCCGTCCGGCGCCCAGACGGCATCCCGCGCTCCGGTGGCGAGCGTTGTGAACTGCCCGGCGGCCCCCCCGCCGGCCGGAAGCAGCCAGATCTGCCGCGTCCCGGAGCGGGTGGACTCGAACGCGATCCACCTGCCGTCCGGCGACCACGCCGCGTTCCCGCTGAAGGCGTCTCCCGGGGTGAGCATCCTGTCGGTGCCTCCCGCCGCGCCGATCATGTGCAGCGCGGTCGAGTTCCTGTTGGCGGCGGTGTCGGCCGTGGTGAGGTTGTACGCCAGCCGCAGGCCGTCGGGGGAGAGGGCGGGGGCGGCGATCCGCTTCATCGCGAAGAAATCCTCGACCTGGAGCGGCCGGCGTGTCTGGGCCGAGGCGCCGAGCGCGCAGGTGCAGACCAGGAACGTGCAGAGCATCTGTCGCATTGTCCGGTATCCTTCCCGGGAATCAGTCGCGCGATTCCCTGTCGAAATTCTTCCACATCATCGATTCTACGGGCCTGTCCGTCCTCTGCGTGTACTTGGCGGACGCCTTGGTGTCATACGGCGTGCCGATCGTTCCCGACAGCTCGAAGTAAATGAGCTGCCCGATGGGCATGCCGTGGTAGACCCTCACCGGCTGGCGCACGGAGATCTCCAGCGTCCACGTGTTGCAGAAACCGACGTCCCCTTTGCCGGCGGTGGCATGGATGTCGATACCGAGCCGCCCGATGCTGCTCTTCCCCTCCAGGAACGGCACATGGGCGTGCGTCTCGGTGTACTCTTCCGTGACGCCCAGGTAGAGCCGGTGGGGGAGGAGGATCAGTCCCTCGTCGGGGATGAGGAAATGCTCGATCTCGTTGTGCACCCGCGCGTCCAGGATGTCGTTCTTGTACACCGCGAGGTGACGCGCGAGGTGGACGTCGTACGAATTGGACCCGAGGTGCTTCCTGTCGAAGGGGGAGATGACGATCGTTCCCTTCGCCATTTCGGCAAGTATGGCTGTGTCGGTGAGTATCATGGCGTACGGGATGAAGAGGGAGAGGAGCGGACTAATGTAGAGAAATCGGCAGGAAAATCAAACCGCCGCGGGAATGTCCCTGGCGCTGTCAATATCGAGGATCCCCGCGGGCCAGTCGACCGTTACGAGGTGTTCCCCCTGCGCCTCAAGGACGCGTTTCGCCCCCGTGTCCCCCGTGAGGGCGAGGAGGTCGCCGAAGAGCGCCCGTGGAAAGCACGCGGGGACTCCCGGTGCGCCGCCGTAGAAGCTCGCGACCGCGCGCCCGGGCGCGGCGTCCGCCGCGGCAATCAGGGCATCGATGTGCGCGCGCGCGAGGCGCGGCTGGTCGCACACGGCGATGAGCACGCAGTCCGCCCCGGGCGCCACCGCGCCGAGGCCGGTCCGTATCGACGACGCGATCCCTTCGCGCCATGCCCCGTTGTCGACGGTGCGCACCCGGAGCCCGCGAAGCTCCTCCCGCATCCGGGGTGCGCCCGAGCCCAGCACGGCGATCACGTCCTCCGCTGCCGAGGCGCAGGCTTCCTCCGCCGCACGGCGCAGAAGCGAGCGGCCCTCCACGCGCAGGAGCTGTTTCGGCGTTCCCAGACGGCGCGATTCCCCGGCGGCGAGTATGAGGAGCGCGGCCCTCACGCGTGTATCGGTCCTTCCCGCGTGCGGAGCGGCGATCCCGCGCGGCCGCGGAGCGCCGCCTGAATCTCGGCGACGATCGCCAGCGCGATTTCCTCGGGAGTCTCCGCACCGATATCGAGCCCCACGGGCGCATGGAGCCGCGCCCTGTCTCCGGCGGCGGGGACCACGCCCTCTTCTGCAAGCTTCGCCATGACCATCTCCGCCTTCGACCGGGGGCCGAGGAGGCCGATGTATGCATCGCCGCCTCCGGCAATGACCGCGCGGAGGGCGGCACAATCGTTCTCGAAATTGTGCGTCATGATCACATAGGCATCCGCCGGCGCCGTCGCGTGCTCCCCGGGGCGGGCGCAGATCAGCGCGTCGGCCGAGGGAAAGAACTCGCGCTTCAGGTATGCCTCCCGCGGATCGACCACGCTCACGTGCCATCCCATCTCGCCGGCCAGGTGCGCGAGCGGCACGGCGTCGGGACCCGCACCGAATATGATGAGCGCATGCTGCGGCGGGATGTACTCGATGAGCGCCCGGGCGCTGCCGCCGGGGAGGAGAACCTGCGCGTGACGGGAGCGGCGGTCACGGAGCGCGGTGCGGCATTCTTCCGCGAGCCGGGATTCGAGCAGGCTGCCGGGCGCGGGACCAGGTTCCCCTTCGGCGAGCGCCGCGACGGATCCCGGCGCGTCCCCCTCCGGCGCCGCATAGACAGTGGCGATGGCACCCCCGGTGCGTTCCCTCCTCAGGCGGGCGAGAAACTCGAGTGCGGGCGAAGCGTGATCCGCCGACACGCGCTCCAGCAGCACATCCGCGACGCCGGGACATCCCAGGCCCAGTCCCCAGAGAATGTCGCCCGGGGCCGTGGCGTCGTATGTCACCAGGAGAGGCGTGCCCCGCCTGAACACGTCCGCGGACCGCTCGCGCAGGTCGCTCTCCAGGCAGCCGCCGCTGATCAAGCCCGCCGAGCGGCCGTCGGAGGCCACGAGCATGCGTGCGCCGGGTCTCCTGTACGTCGATCCGCTCGTCCGGACGACGGTGGCCAGGACGGCTGTCCCTCCCGCGCTCCGGAGGGATGTGTAGAGATCGATGAGCGCCGCACGCTCGTTCATGCTGAAGTCTCTGCAGGGCGGGCCGTGCGGGCGGTGGTGCGGATCAGGTTCCAGGCGGCGTCGACATGGCGCTGCGCAACGCCGGTGCCGCTGGAAACAAAGCGGAGTGTGAAGCGCCCGTTCAGCCTTGTATGGGAGAGGAACATGCGTCCCGAGCGGTTCAGTTCCTCCATGAGCGCGCTGTTGAGCCGGTCGAGCGCCTCCCCGTCGCCGAGGCCGGCAGGGTGATAGCGGAAGCACACGGCGGCCAGGGGCACGGGGGCCAGCAGCTCGAAATCGGGCTCCCGCTCCACCGCCTGCGCGAACGACCGGGCGAGGGCCATGTGGGCGCGCACGCGCTCGCGCAGACCCTCGACGCCGAAGTTCCGGATGACAAACCAGAGCTTCAGCGCGCGGAATCGTCTCCCGAGCTGTATGCCCCAGTCGCGGTAGTTCTTCACGCCCTCGGTCCCGCTCGTCCTGAGGTATTCCGGGAGAATGGTGAACGTCCGCACGAGCGCGTCAACATCGCGGACGAAGTAGGCCGAGCAGTCGAAGTTGGTGAACATCCACTTGTGGGGGTTGAACACGAACGAGTCGGCCAGCTCCACCCCCTCGCTCATCCAGCGCATCTCCGGCGCCAGGAGCGCAGTGCCCGCGTAGGCCGCATCGACGTGGAGCCACACGCCGTGCCGGCGGCAGATTGCGCCGACGGCCTTCAGGGGATCGACCGCGGTGGAGCCTGTCGTGCCGAGCGTCGCCACCGCCGCCAGCGGTGTGCATCCGTCGGCCCTGTCGCGCGCGATCGCCTCCTCCAGCGCCTCCGGGATCATCGCGTATGACCGGTCGACCGGGAGCTTCCGGAGGGCGGAGGAGCCGAGTCCCGCGATCCGGACCGCACGCTCGATCGAGGAATGCGTCTCGGTCGACGCGTACGCCGTGAATCGCCGCCCGGGCGGAAATCCGCCGGCGTTGATCGCGTGGTCCGACCCCCGCTCGCGCGCGGAGAGGATCGCGCAGAGCGTCGCGGTGGACGCCGTGTCCTGTATGACGCCGGTGAACGTCGCCGGGAGCCCGATCATGTCGCGGAGCCACTCCATCACGCGCTCTTCAAGCTCTGTCGCCGCGGGCGAAGTCGCCCAGCTCATGCACTGTGCGCCCATCGTGGCGGTCAGCATCTCGGCGAGCACGGACGGGGGAGAGGCGTTGGCGGGGAAGTAGGCGAAAAAGGAGGGATGCTGCCAGTGCGTCATCCCGGGGAGGATCGTGCGCGTGAAGTCGGCGAATATCGACGGGAACGCCTCTCCCTCCTCCGGCGCGTGGCGGGGGAGCTGCGCGAGGATCTCCCCCGGGGCGGCGGGACTCCGCACCGGGTAGTGTTCGACGGAGGTCATGTAGTCGGCCATCCAGTCGACCAGCGCGTGCGCCTCCCGGCGGAACTCTTCGGCGGTCATGGGACCGCCCGGGGCGTTCATGCCTGTTTCCTGTGCGACCGTGAAAACTCCTTCAGCTTGCGGGCGACGCGGGCATGGACCGTGGCTGCGGGGACGCCCGTCAGGAGCGCGATCCCCTCGTCGATCGTGCCGACGGCGTGGATGTGGAACTTCCCGCTCCGGACCGCCTCCAGCACGTCGTGCCGGAGCATCAGGTCGTCCACGTTCTGCCGGGGAATGATCACCCCCTGCTTCCCGGTGAGGCCTTTCGCCCGGCAGCAGTCGAAGAACCCCTCGATCTTGAGATTGACGCCGCCGATCGGCTGGACATCGCCGTGCTGGTTGACGGAGCCCGTGACGGCCAGTCCCTGGTCGATCGGTATCCCGGAAAGGCTCGAGAGCACGGCGTAGACTTCCGTGGAGGACGCGCTGTCGCCGTCGATCCCGGAATAGGACTGCTCGAAGGCGAGGCTGGCGGTAAGCTCCAGCGCGTGCTTCTGCGCGTACCTGCCCCGCAGGTAGCCCCCCATGATGAGCACCCCCTTGTTGTGCGAGGGACCGCTCATGGAGGCTTCCCGCTCGATGTTGACGATCCCGGCGCGCCCCATCGCGGTTTTCGCGGTGATGCGGACGGGCTTGCCGAACTCGTGCTCGCCGGTCTGGTAGACGCTCAGCCCGTTGACCTGTCCGGCCACTTTCCCGGCCGTGTCGATCATGATCGAGCCGTCGTCGATCATCTCCTGGATCTTCTCCTCCACCAGCTTCACGCGCTCGATCCGCTCGTCGATCGCCCGGCGCACGTGGCCGGCGCTCACGCCCGCGGCCCCCTCGCGCCCGGCCCAGTAGCTCGCTTCCCGCAGCACGTCGGCGAGCGTGCTGAAGCGCGTGGTGAGCTTGTTCTGCCGCCCGGCCAGGCGCACGCCGTACTCGACCACCTCGCAGAGGGCGGACGGGTCAAACGGCAGCAGCTTCTCCCGGTCGGCGATCGTGCGCACGAACGAGAGGTAGCTCATGATCCCCTTCTCCGCGTTCGGCATCTCGACGTCGAAGTCCGCGCGGATCTTGAAGATCTTCCGGAAGTCCTCGTCGTACTCGAACAGGAGCTGGTACATCGGCGAGTCGCCGATCACGATCACCTTGACGTCGAGGTCGATCGCCTGCGGCTTGAGGGCGGAGCTGGAGCCCAGGAGCCCCGATTCCGGCGGCTGGATTTCGATCTGCCGGTTGCGCAGGATGCGCTTCAGCGTGTTCCACACGCCGGGCTCCGACAGTGCGTCCAGCGCGTTGAGCACCAGGTAGCCGCCGTCCGCCTTCACGATCGAGCCGGCCTTGATGAGGGTGAAATCCGTCCGCCACACGCCGTTGCGGTCCACCTCCCGGTCGATGGTGCCGAAGAGGTTCTTGTAGCGGGGGTTTTTCTCCAGGACCACCGGCGCGCCCTGGACGCCCCCGTTGTCGACGATGACGTTCACGGCGAACTCCGTGAACATGTCCTCCTCCTTCGCGATCGGGACCCCCAGCACGGAGGCGGTCTGTTCCTCCTTCGGGTTGAAACGGGAGAGATTCTCCAGGATGCTCTTGCGCACCTCGGCGAGGTATTCCTCCAGTCCCGCGGTGCGGAACTTCTCCCGGAGTTCCTCCAGCAGCTCCTCCACCACGGGCACCATGATCTTGTGGTTGAGGTCCTCGAGGGATTTTTTCGCCCGCCGCTCGATGTTGCGCATCTCCCGCATCACGATATCCATCTGTCCCTCGAGCTCCGCCTGCTCGGCGCTCAGCCGCTCGACCTCCTCCCGCGTGATCTCGCCGGTCTCCGCCTTTGCGTGGAGCTGGTCCATGCCGAGGGGGTTGCCGTCGAACACGGGCGCGATCTCCGGGCGGGTGGCGGAGCCGCCCTGGACCTGCACCACCTCGAAGCCCTTTCCCTTCACCTTCTTCTCGAAATCCTTGAGGACGCTCCGCTGCCTGTCCTGGAAATGCTCGAGCATGCTCTTGCGCTGCTCGATATACCGGCGGCTCTCGAACACCGCCGGGATCCCCTTCTGGAGGTCGTCCAGGAAGGAGGCCATCTCCCGCTTGAACGCCATCCCCTGTCCCGCCGGGAACACCAGCATGATCGGCGCGTCCGGGTTGCGGAAATTGTGGACGTAGACCTTGTCGGTGAGGGGGATCTTCCGTCCCTCGAACTCGTGCAGCATCCTCTGGATCGCGGTCATCCTCCCCGTGCCGGGGAGGCCCGTGACGAAAATGTTGTACCCGTAGTGCTTCATCTCCAGGCCGACCTGGATGGCCTGCAGGGCGCGGTCCTGCCCGATGATGCTGCGCGACGGCTGCACGGCGGCTGTGCCGCCTGCGGGGAGCATGGCGGGGGTGCATCGCCACCGGAGACGCTCCAGGGGCACTTCGTGGCGGTCCCCCGCCGCGGGGCGGACGCGGGCGCGGCGTGTCTGTTTCGGCATGGTCAGTATTCTTTTCTGTTGGCGTGGAGGTTCATCAGGATCCCGGCCATTGTCATGGCGGACAGGAGCGCCGACCCGCCGTAGCTCAGGAAGGGGAGGGGGACGCCGACCACCGGGAGGAGGCCGATCGACATTCCGATGTTGAGACAGATGTGGGTCGCGAAAATCGCCGAGAGGCCCACGGCGACGAACCCGCCGTAGCGGTTCTTCACAGCGCCGGCGATGGTCACCCCCCGGATGAGGAGCGCCATCAGGAGGAGCAGCACGATGGCCGCCCCCAGGAACCCGAACTCCTCCCCCGGAACGCAGAAGATGAAATCCGTCCACTGCTCGGGGATGAAGTTCAGCTGGGTCTGCGACCCGTGGAGGTAGCCCTTGCCGAAAAATCCCCCCGAGCCGATCGCGACCTTGGACTGGAGAATGTTGTAGCCCGCGCCCAGCGGATCCGCGTTCGGGTCCAGGAACGTGGCGATCCGCTTCTGCTGGTAGTGTTTCAGTCCGTCGTAAATGAACTGCGTCGACACGCCGACGAGAACGGTGAGCGAGAAGACGGCCGCGGCCACGATCCTGTTCTCGCGTGTCAGGTAGATCAGCACGCCGAAGACCAGCACCGCCGTGAGGAACGCCGTCGTCCCGAAGAGCGCCGCCACGGCCGTTCCCACCGGTGCGACGACGGCCACCAGCGTGAAGCGCGAGGCGCCTCCCCAGAAGAGGACCGGGAAGAACATCCCGAAGAAGATGATCGCGGTCCCGGTGTCGGGCTGCATCATGATCAGGGCCACCGGCAGGAGGACGATCCCGGCGGCGATGGCAAGGTACTTCACCTTGCGGAGCGAGACGTCGCTCCGCGCGAGGTACGTGGCGAGCGCCAGCACGGTGGAGATCTTTGCGAACTCCGACGGCTGGAGGCGGACCTGTCCGATGGAAAACCAGCTCTCCGATCCCGACACGGTTCGCCCCAGGAGGAGGACCGCCACCAGCAGGAGAAGAGAGAGAAAGTACGCGGGGTACGAGACGAGCTGCAGCAGGCGGAAGGGGACGACCGATACGGCTCCCATCACCATGACGCCCACCGCGGCCCAGAGCACCTGCTTGTGGAAAATGTCTGCGGCTTTCGCGTCGTAGGTGGCGCTGTAGACGGAGATGAGGCCGATCGCCATCAGGCCGAGCACCACGAGTGCGGTCCTGTAGTCGAACCGCTCTTTCAGTTCCTGGTAGATCATCGTCCCAGCGAGGCGTGAAGTGGCGGCAGCGCCTGCGGGAAGGGGACCGCCTTCCGGGGCGCCGGCGGCGGCGCCTCGTAGCGGATGAGCTTCCCGTAGAGGTAGCGTTCGATGCACAGTCCGGCCAGCGGCGCGCTCTGCGTGCCGCCGAAGCCCGCGTTTTCCAGGAGCATGGCCACCGCGATCTTCGGGTGGTCGAAGGGGGCGAACCCCACGTACCAGGCGTGGTCGGGTCCGTGCGGGTTCTGGGCCGTCCCCGTCTTGCCCGCGCTCACAATCCCGGGCACGTGCGCCATTCCCCCGGTGCCGCCCGGTTCCTCGACCACGCGGCGCATTCCTTCGCGGACGACCTCCCAGGTTTTTTCCGACACCTCGATGTGGCGCGACTGGAAGTGGAGCGTGTCGACCGTGCGCGGAGACTTGGTGACGATGGCCCGGGCGACGTGGGGCTGGCGGTACTCCCCCTTTGTCGCCAGCGCGGCGGCGTAGCACGCCATCTGCAGCGGCGTCACCCCCAGCTCGCCCTGGCCGATGCCGAGGCTCACCAGGAATCCCCTCGTCCACCCGTTCTTCCCGTACCGCCTGTCCATGTAGGCCGTGGTGGGGAGCAGCCCCGGGTTTTCCTCGTAGATGTCAATCCCGGTCAGATGCCCGAACCCGAACTCCTCCCCGTAATGCGACCAGGCGTCGAGTCCCGTGCGGAGCATCGCCTGGTAGAAGTAGACGTTGCACGAGTGCTGGATGGCGTTGACCATGTCCATCGTCCCGTGGACGTGGAGGTCCTTGAACACCTTGTTCCCGAAGCGGAATGAGCCGCCGCACGTCACTCGCCACGAGGGAGTGAGCGCCCCCGTCTCGAGACCCGCGATGGCCACCAGCATCTTGAACGTCGAGCCGGGAGGATAGCGCGTGAGCGTTGCCCGGTTGAACAGGGGGGCCGCCGGATCGTCGTTCAGCGCGCGCCAGACGTCCGGCGGCGTCACGCCGCTGAACGCGGAGAGCTCGTAGTCGGGCTTGCTCACCATCGCCAGGATGCCGCCGTCGTTCGGGTCGAGGGCCACGAACGCTCCCGTGCGTCCCGTCATGAGGGATTCCGCGAACGCCTGCAGGCCGAAGTCCATCGTCAGGATCAGGTCGTCCCCCTCCACCGCGGGGATGTCGTCCTTGCCGTTCTCGAATTTCCCGATGACCTGCCCGCGGACGTTCACCGTGCTGAACTCCGCCCCCTTCTGTCCGCGGAGCGTCTGCTCGTAGCGCGCTTCGAGTCCCGATGAGCCCACCACGTCGCCCGGCGCGTACTCGTCCAGCTGCAGCTTCATCTGGGATTCCGAGATCTCCTTGGTGTAGCCGAGCGTATGGCTGGCGAGCGCGCTCGTGGAGTACCACCGCTTGGATTCCACGTGGTAGTCCACACCCGGGAGCCTGTCGCGGTTTTCCTCCAGCGCGGCGAGCGTCCGGAAATCGATGTCGCGCTTGATCTTCACGGGGGCGAAGCGGGAGTAGGCTTCCCCCTTTTTCAGCCGGTCGCGGATGAATTCGGGGTCGAGGGACAGCAACCGGGAGAGCTCGCCGATCATGCGCTTGTCGAACTCGAACGGCATGATCGTCACCGTGAAGGCGGGGCGGTTGTCCACGACCAGCGTGCCGTTTCGGTCGTAGATGTAGCCCCGGACGGGCTCCCGGGGAATCGTGCGGATGGAGTTCTCCTCCGACTTCTTCCCGTACTCTTCGCTGTAGATCATCTGGAGCTGGAAGAGTCGCGCGAAGAAGACGAGGAACATCAGCGCGATCGCCGCGTAGAGCGTGCGCCGCCTGCCGTAGGTCGATATGTCGTCCTGTTCGGGCACAGTCCTCCTCGGGGAGAGATCACGGGGGAGCGTGCACGGGGATGCCCGGCCTTACAGCAGGAGCCTGCGGGCGTAGATGAACATCGGGAGGAGTCCCGCCGCCGCCGTGTACAGCGCGGCGGGGACGCCGTACAGGAGAATCGCCTGCCACCAGTGCACGCCGCTTCCCTGCAAAAAGATAATGAAATAAATAAGATTATGCACCAGCGCGACCGAGAGGATGATCAGGATGTAGCGGTAGCTGCCGAGCGTCTGGAGCGTCTTGTTCTCGTTGTAGAAGTACCCCGCCATGAACCCCCCGCACGTCAGGGCCAGGGCCGAGAGTCCCAGCATGCCGTCCCCGCCGCTGAGAAGATCGAGCACGAGTCCCGTGCAGAACCCCGCGACGGTCCCGATCATCTGTCCCCGCCGGAGGGCGAGCGTGACGGTCCAGATCAGCGCGAGGTCGGGGGGGAGTCCCGCGATGGCGAGATAGCGCCCGAGCGTGGTCTGCACCACGATGACCAGGAGCGTGAGCGCGATGTCGGCAATCCTGCGGCGCATCGTCTCACTCGCCCCGCGCGCGGCGCTCGAGGGCGACCCGCTCGCTGTCCGGCGTCGTGGTGAGGACAAACACCTCTTCGAGCCTGGTGAAATCGACCGCCGGCCGCACGTCCACGGTCTGGAACAACGAGCCCTCGCTCCCCCGCGCGGACGTCACGAGCCCGATGCGCACGCCCGCCGGAAAAAAGGTGCTGTATTCCGACGTCATCACGACGTCCCCGGTCCTGACGTCGAGCGTCTTGGCGACGTCCGTGAGCGCAAGGAGCGATCCGCCGTCCCAGCGGATGATCCCGTCGACGCGGCTCCGCTCGATCTTGGCGCTCACGCGGATTTCCTTGTTGAAGAGGATCTGCGCCACCGCGTAGCCGCCGCTGGTGGCCACCACCTTGCCTGCCAGGCCGTCTTCCGTGACGATCGGCATGTTCACCCTGACGCCGTTTCTTTCACCGACGTCCAGCGTCACCGTGTTCCTGAGCAGCGCGAGGTTCTTCCCGATGACGTTGGCGGCCACGACGCCGGACCGCTTCTCCTCCTTGAGACCGAGGAGTCCCCGGAGCCGCACGTTTTCCAGCCGCGCCTCGCGCAGCCGGCTGACCTCGTCGGCAAGCGTGAGGTTCAGCTCGCGCAGCACCTGGTTCTCCCGCCGCAGGTCGAAGTAATGGGGGATCACGCCGAAGACGTCCTGCAGCGATCCCACGGCCACCACCGCCACGGAGCGGATCGTGCGGATCTGCGCGTCGTCGTTCTGCGCGAGCAGCACGGCGCAAAACGCAAGGAGCACCCCGAACACAAGGTACTCCTTGAAGAGGATGACGAACTCGTAGGCGCGGCGGAGCATACGGCCTCAGTAGCGGCGGCTCTTGAGGAGGACTTTCGAATACCGCCCCAGGTTGTCGAGCACTTTGCCCGTGCCCCGCACCACGGCCGTCAGCGGATCCTCGGCCACGTGTACCGGGAGGCTGGTTTCCAGGCGGAGACGCTCGTCGAGACCTTTGAGGAGCGCCCCGCCTCCGCTCAGCATGACCCCCCGGTCCATGATGTCCGCCGAGAGCTCCGGCGGCGTCCGCTCCAGCGTCAGCTTCACGGCCTGGACGATCTGGATCACCGGCTCGCTCAGCGCCTCGCGGATTTCCACGGAGCTGGCCTCGGTCGTCTTGGGGATCCCGTTGACGAGGTCGCGCCCCTTCACCTGGATTGTGACCTCTTCTTTCAATGGCATCGCCGAGCCCACCTCGCACTTGATCGCCTCGGCGGTGCGCTCGCCGATGAGGATGTTGTGGTTCTTCTTGAAGAACTGGATGATGGCGTTGTTCATCTCGTCGCCGGCAATGCGGACGGACTCCTCGTTGACGATGCCGGAGAGGGCGATCACGGCGATCTCGGTGGTGCCGCCGCCGATGTCGACGATCATGTTGCCGACCGGGGCCTCGACGTCGAGTCCCACCCCGATGGCCGCCGCCATCGGCTCGGCGATCAGGTGCACCTCCTTCGCCCCTGCGTGCTCTGCGGAATCGCGCACCGCGCGCTTTTCCACTTCGGTCACGCCGCTGGGCACGCACACGACGATCCGGCGGCTTGGCATCCAGTTGGCGTGAATCTTCCTGATGAACTCCCGCAGCATCCCCTCGGCCATCTCGAAATCGGCGATCACGCCGTCCTTCATCGGGCGTATGGTGCGGATGTCGCGGTGCGTGCGCCCGAGCATTTCCTGCGCTTCCTTGCCGATGGCGACGATCCTCTTGGTGTTCCTGTCAAAGGCAACGATGGACGGCTCGTTCAGCAGGATCCCCTTCCCCTTCACGTGAATCAGCGTGTTGGCGGTGCCGAGATCGATCGCGAGGTCCGCGGAAAACAGTGAAAACATGCTCATGGTGGCGGGGGGGAATGTGTGAATGATGATCTAGTGCCGAAAATGCCGTGTGCCTGTGAAGACGAGTGCAATGCCATGCGTGTCGGCGGCGGCGATCACCTCGCCGTCTCTCACAGAGCCGCCCGGCTCGATCGCGGCGGCGGCGCCCGCCTTCACGGCCTCCAGCAGCCCGTCCGCGAACGGGAAGTAGGCGTCGGAGGCGACCGCGCAGCCCGTCAGGTCGAGCGCCGCCTCGCGCGCCTTGGCGGCGGCCAGACGCACCGACTCCACGCGCGACATCTGCCCCGCGCCGACGCCCAGCGTTCGGTCGGCCGCGGCGAAGACGATGGCGTTCGACTTGACGTGCTTGCACACGAGCCAGGCGAACCGGAGCGCGTCCGTCTCCGCCTGCGCGGGCTGCCGCCTGCTCACGATGCGGAACTCCTCCGCGGCGCCTGCGTCGGGGTCCTGCATCAGGTAGCCGCCCGGCACGCTCCGCAGATCAGGGTCGCGGCGCGCGCGGAGGTCGGCCTGCACGTCGATGATCCGCCTGTCCTTCTTCCTGCGCAGAAACTCGAGCACGTCGCCGGGGATGCCCGGGGCCAGGATCACTTCCGTGAAAATCTCGTTGACGAGCATCGCGGTCTCCATGTCGAGCGGCCTGTTGAAGGCGACGATGCCGCCGAAGGCGGATGTCCTGTCCGTGGCGACCGCCTTTGCGTACGCCCCGGCGGGTGTGTCGGCCACGGCGGCGCCGCAGGGGTTGGTGTGCTTGATGATGGCGCAGGCGGGCCCGTCGAACTCGGCCGCGAGCTGCGCCGCCGCGGCGATATCCACGATGTTGTTGAAGGAGAGCTCCTTCCCGTGGAGCTTCCGGAAGATCTCCGTGAAGCCGCCGTAGAGGGCGCCCCGCTGGTGCGGGTTCTCGCCGTAGCGGAGCTCCAGCTCGCGCGGCGCCGCGATCCGCAGCTCCGCCGGGAGCGCCGCGCCGTCCGCCGCGCCCCGCTCCAGGTAATCCGCGATCGCGGCGTCGTAGCGCGACGTGTGGCGGAAGACCTCGCGCGCGAGCGCGGCGCACGTGGCGTCGGACACGCACCCGCCGGAGGCGGCCATCTCGTCGGCCACCGCCGCGTACCGGTCCGGGTTCACGATCACGGCCTTGTGGAGGAAATTCTTCGACGCCGAGCGGAGCATCGAGGGTCCCCCGATGTCGATCTGCTCGAGCGCCTCCGCCAGCGTCACGCCGGCCTGTGCCACCGAGCGCTCGAACGGGTAGAGGTTGACCACCACCATGTCGATGGGCTCGATCCCCAGCTCCGCGCTCTGCCGGTCGTGTTCGGCGTTGCCCGGCACGGCCAGGAGTCCGCCGTGGATGCGCGGGTGGAGCGTCTTGACGCGGCCGGAGAGGATTTCCGGGAACCCGGTCACGTCCGACACGCTCCGCACGTCGATGCCCGCGTCCCGGAGCGACGCGGCGGTCCCCCCGGTGGAGATGATCTCGACGTTCATCCCCTTCAGGGCGCGGGCGAAGTCGACGATTCCGCGTTTGTCGGAAACGCTGATGAGGGCGCGGCGGATGCGTGGCACGTAGTTCTCCCGTGCGTCGTGGTCAGGTGCGTTTCGGTTCGGGAATGCGCTCGCGCGCGATCATCCGGAGCGCCTCAGGGTACAGTGCGTGCTCCGTCTCCAGCACGCGCGCGGCAAGCGAGGCCGGCGTGTCGCCGGGCAGCACAGGCACCGTCCGCTGGAGCACCACCGCTCCGTGGTCGTACTGCTCGTCCACGTAGTGGACGGTGGCGCCGCTCACCGTGTCGCCCGCGCGGAGGACCGCCTCGTGCACGCGCATGCCGTACATCCCCTCGCCGCCGTGGCGGGGGAGGAGCGCCGGGTGGATGTTCACCATCCTGCCCCGGTACGCCGCGACGACCTCCGGCGGCACCCGTTTCATGTAGCCGGCAAGCACCACAAAATCCGTCCCGTGTGCGTCGAGCGCCGCGAGGACCGCGCGGGCGAACGACCGCTCGTCGGGAAACTGCTGCTGGCTCAGATGAATGGCGGGAAGACCGCTGGCCCGGGCGATGCCGAGTATGCCCGCGCCGGAGTTGTTGCTGACGACAAGTGCAATCCGGGCTCCGGGGATGTCCCCCTGCTGAACGGCCGCCAGGATCGCCTGGAAGTTCGAGCCGGCTCCGGAACCGAAAACGGCGATGTTCAGCATGCGAAAAAACTACGATTTATTTGCACGAAATACAAGAATCCCGCCTCAGGCGACGGGGGCTTCCTCGAGCGTGAGCCTCCCGTTCCCCGCGTCCAGGAGGGCCCGCACGCCGACGGGCACGGTCGCCATCCGCCGTTCGTGTCCGACGGGAAAGCCGCCCACCACCGGGCCGCGCGCCTTCGCCGCGAAGTCCGCGAGCGACGATCCCAGCGGGCGTGTCGGTGCGGCGGCGTCGCGCGGGACGCACGCGGTGAACTGGCCGAAGACCGTTCCGGCGGCGCGACGCGCGGCGCCCGCGAGGGCAAGCTGAACGAGCATCCTGTCCACCCTGTAGGGATCCTCGCCGATCTCCTCGATGAAGAGAATCGTCCCGCGGAAGTCCGGCTGGTACGGGGTCCCCATGATCGACGCGATAAGGGAGAGATTGCCGCCGAGCAGTCGTCCGCGCGCCTGCGGCGCCCCGGGGACCGCCGCCCCCTCGGCGAGGCTCAGGCCGCCTGCGGCGGATGTGAGCGTCCGCCACAGCGACTCCTCCGTGAACGGATCGATCTCCCCGGCCATCTCCACGGCGCTCATCGGTCCGTGGTACGTGACGAGCCTGCATTTTTTCCAGAGCGCGAGCTGCAGCGCGGTGATGTCGCTGTAGCCGACGAAGATCTTCGGGTGGCGTGCGATGAGCCGGAAATCGAGGAGAGGAAGGAGGCGCCCCGTGCCGTAGCCGCCGCGCGCGCAGAAAATTCCCTTCACCGTCCTGTCGGCGAACATCGCGTGGATGTCCGCGGCCCGCTCCTCGTCCGTCCCCGCAAGGTACCCGTCGCTCTTTGCCGCGTTGGGCCCCACCCGCACACGGTAGCCGAGCGACTCGAGGTACCGCACGCCCCGTTCGATCCGCGAGGCGTCGGCCACGGGGCTTGCGGGGCATATGATGCCCAGGAGGTCTCCTTTCCGGAGCCTGCGGGGGATGCGCGCTTCCATGCCTGGTCCCTGCGTGCTGGTGTGGAACGGAAGATACCTTTTTCCGGGGACAGTTGTGGCCGGGTTTCGCAAGACCCGCGGAGTGCGTATATTGGAGCTTTCCGTCACGAACGAGACGCCCCGCGTGCTCCGCAGACTGTCCCTCATCCTGTTCGCCGCACTGGCCGCCGCCGCGCCCGCACGCGCGGGCGGGAAAGACCCGGTGAGCGTGCTGATCGTCGTCGAGGGGGGGACGTCGATGTCGAGCCCGGCCATTGCGCGGGGGCGCGAGCTCGCGACGCTCCTGGGGCACTTCAACGCCGCCGCCCGCGTGCTGGGAGTCAACGAGTACGTCCCCCGCACGTTCGGACGGTACGATCTCGTGTTCTTCATCGGCTTCAACGCCGTGTACGCCCCGCCGGCGCGGTTCTGCGACGACGTCCTCGCCTCCACCACGCCGGTCATCTGGATCGACACCGGGTTCAGGGAGTTTTCCCGGCGGCCGGAGGTGCGGAAGAAATACGGCTTCACGGTGTCCCACATCGACTCCCTCAGCCGTTTCGATGAGGTCCGCGCGGGCGACATGACGTTCACGAAGGGGGAGCCGAACCTCAACATGATCGAAATCGCCGACCGGAGGAAGGTGACGGTGACCGCCACCGCCGTTTCCTCCGGGAAGCACTGGGAGGTTCCCTACATCGTCCGCGCGGGGAACCTGATGTACTTCGCCGACTGCCCGTTCGCCTCCTCGACGGAAACCGACCGGTACCTCCTCTTTGCCGACATGCTGCACGATCTCCTGCGCCAGCCGCACGAGACCGCGCACACCGCGCTGATCCGCATCGAGGACGTCAATCCCCTGGAGGATCCGGCCCGCCTCCGGATGATCGCCGACGTCCTCGCCACGCGCAACATCCCGTTCATGGTGGGCGTCATCCCGTTCTACGTCAGCCGCAGCGAGGGGATCACCGTGAGCCTCTCTGACCGTCCTGACCTCGTGGACGCGCTCAAGTACATGGTGCAGAGCGGCGGCACGATCGTGATGCACGGCGTCACGCACCAGTACCGGGGAACGACGGCGGTGGACTACGAGTTCTGGGACGAGACCACCAACCGCCCCATCAGGGAAGAAACCGTCGAGTCGATCCAGCGGAAGCTCGACACGGGCATCCAGGAATTCATGAAGAACGGCCTCTACCCCCTGGTCTGGGAGACCCCCCACTATACCGCATCCACGAAGCTGTATGAGACCGTCAGCAGGTACTTCAGCACGGCGATGGAGCAGCGGCTGTCCATCGAGGACGCGGACGCGGGGCAATATTTTCCTTACGTGATCAACCGTGACCTGTACGGGCAGCGCCTGATCCCGGAAAACCTGGGCTACGTGCCGCTCGACCCCGACCCCGCGGTGGGAGAGGCTGCCGTGAAGCGGATCATCGCGGCGGCCAGGGTGAACCTGGCGGTGAGGGACGGGTTCGCGGCCAGTTTCTTCCATGCGTTCGTCGACCCGGCGCTGCTCGCGGAGATCGTGGACGGCGTCCGGGCGCTCGGCTACACGTACAGGGATGTGAAGGAGTTTCCCTCGTGGGTGCGGACGAAGGACAGGATCATTCTCTGCGGGTCGCAGGACTACACGATCACGCTGGACGACCAGTACCTGCAGGAGACGACGTTCGACAGGAACGGTGAGATCGTCGCCACGGCCACGTCCGAGAAACGGCTGAAGGGACCCGTCACGCGCCGCGTGAGCCTGGAGCCGGGACAGTTCTACACGGCCGGCCCCGTGGAGTTCCGCGAAAAGAGTCCCTCGCTGGCCGAGCGCGTGCTGGGAGGTGCGACCCGGATGCTGGACCGCCTGACCGGGCAGGAGGAGTCGTGGCGCGAGGCCCGCGCGGCGATCCTCTGGAACCAGTTCGCCGGGGGAGCCGCGTTCAATGACCAGGCGTCGTTTGCCGGGGTGATGCGGAGCGTGAACATTGCGCTGGACACCCTCTTCGTCGGCCAGCCCGTCCGCACCGCGGGGATCAACCTCCTCCTTGTCCCGTACGCCTTCGTCGATTCACTCCGCGACGAGGACTACGACGCGATCACACGTTTCGTGCGGGAGGGGGGAAACGTGGTGACCGACATGCCGACGGAGCTGGCGCAGGAGCTGGGGATCGTTTCCGGAGGGACGCGCCTGCGCGTCACGCGCGTCCGCGACAGGCTGTACCCCGACGAACGGATCGTATGGCCCTACGCGGAGCTGGCGACGAAGTTCGATGCCGAGGGGATCGACAACGTCTTTTGCGTCGACGAGGAGACCGAGGCTCCCCTGGCCGTCGGAAAGTCGTTCGGCAAAGGGAAGGTGCTGTATTTTTCGACGCGCTTTGATCCCCGCTCGCGCGAGGGGTACAGCCTGTATCCCTACCTGCTGGAGTATATCGGGCGCTATTTCCGCCTGGGTCCCGTCGTGCGGCGCGACAGGCTCGAGGTGTATTTCGAGCCGGGTTCGCGTGCACGCACGATGAGCACGGAGGCGCTGATCAGGCACTGGGTGCGGCTGGGCGTCGGGGCGCTGCACGTCTCCGGGTGGCACCAGTGGTCGAAGTACACCTACGACTACGGGCGGCTGATCGCGCTCGCCCACGCGAACGGCATCCTGGTCTACGCGTGGCTCGAGCCGCCGCAGGTGAGCCAGAAATTCTGGACCGATCATCCCTCCTGGCGGGAGAAGACCATCGACGACGACGACGCCCGCGCCTCGTGGCGGTACCCGGTGGCCCTCACCGATACGGCCTGCCTCCGTTCGATGGAGGAGGAGTACCGGACGCTGCTGGAGCAGTTCGACTGGGACGGCGTCAACCTCGCGGAGCTGTATTTCGACTCCGGCCGCGGCTTCCTCGATCCGCGGCTCTTCACCCCCATGCACCCGTCGGCTCTCCGTGACTTCCGCCGGCGGTACGGGTTCGACATGGACGAGGTGTTCGACACCGCCTCGACGAACTACTGGCAGAAGAGCCCCGGGGCGCGCCGCGCCGTTGCGGACTACCGGGTGGAGGTGCTGGACGGAGTGTACCGGCGGCTGCTCGGCATGCTCGGCACGGTCGCCGCCTCGCGGCCGGGATTCCAGGTCATCGTGACAGCGATGGACAGCTACAGCGCGCCGGAGCTCAGGGAGTATCTCGGCGTGGACATGGCGTCCGTCCTCGCCCTGCAGAAGCAGTACGGGTTCACGCTCCAGGTCGAGGATCCCGAGAGGATGTGGGCGACCAAGCCGGCGCGTGAGGAGGAGATCGGCGAGCGGTACGCGGCGCTCCTGGGGGGCCGCGCACACCTGATGCTCGACCTGAATGTCGTCAGCGTGCGCAAGCCGGACCAGGTCACCCCCTTTCCCACGCTCATCCAGACCGGCACGGAGAGCGTGCAGCTCGTCCGGCACGCCTCGCTGGGCGCTCCCCGCCTGACGATCTATTCCGAGTCGAGCGTCAACCCGCAGGACATCAAGTTCTTCCCCTTCGCCCTTGCGAGCGACGTCAGCTGCCGGAGGACGGCGGCGGGCTACGCCGTCAGTTCCCCCGGTTCGTTCACGCTGAAGCTCCCCCCGGAGGTGCGGGTGATCCGCGTTGACGGCGCGCTCCACGCTCCGTCGCGGGAGAACGCCTTCCTGATCCCCGCCGGGAACCACACGATCGATGCGGGGGAGGAGGGAAGTCCCGCGTTTTCCACTCATGAGCTGGAGGCGCGCATCCTCTCCTTCACCGGCAACCTGCTCTCCTTCTCCCAGGGCCTGCGCAGCGTGTCGTTTGCCTACGAGTCGGAGACGCGCGCGCTGGTGGCTCTCAACCGCGAGCCGACGGCCGTGGCGATCGACGGGGAGACCGTGGCATGCACGGCGCTCCGGGGGAACGACTGCTTCACGGTGGCGCTGCCCCCGGGACGGCACAGCGCCCGGCTGGCGGTGGGGAACGTGGTGTCGACGGGCGTCAACCTCACGTCGTTCTGGTCGTCCAACGCGATCGCGGTCTTCGGCGCCTGCGCGGTCCTGCTGCTGGTGGGGATGTATGTCACGCTCAAACTCGTGAGGAGACACTACGCATGACGTTTGTGGAGATCTGCCTGAGCGTCCTGTTCGTGGTGGCGGTCATCCTGATCTGGTTCATGATCGCCTACCAGTTCGTCCTCACGGTCTTCGGGTACATCAACTACATCAAGTCGCTCCGCCAGAAGCGCGCGATCGACGGGATGACGTTCGACTATCCCACCTGCACGATCCTGATCCCGGCGCACAACGAGGAGAAGGTGATCGGCCGGACGATTGCCGCAATGCAGCGCCTGGAGTATCCCCGGGACCGGCTGTCCGTGTTGGTGATTAACGACGGGTCCACCGACGCGACGCGGGAGATCATCATGGAGGCGCACCGGCGCGACGCGCGCGTGCGGCTCTTCGACGTGCCGCCGGAGGCGGGGGGGAAGGGGAAATCCCGCGCGCTCAACCTGGCCATGGCGCAGGTGGCAAGCGATGTCGTCGCCGTGTACGACGCGGACAACTCCCCGGACAAGGACGCGCTGCGGTACCTGGTGGCGCAGCTCCTGATCAACAAGGAACTCGGCGCGGCGCTCGGGAAATTCCGGACGGAGAACAAGGACGTCAACCTCCTCACCCGGTTCATCAACATCGAGACGCTCAGCTTCCAGTCGATGCTGCAGGCAGGGCGCTGGCAGATGCACAACATCGCCACGCTGCCCGGGACGAACTTCGTCATGTGGACGTGGCTCATCCGGCAGCTCAACGGGTGGGATGAGCAGGCGCTCACCGAGGACTCCGAGTTAAGCATCCGGATCTACCAGGAGGGGTACAAGATCCGCTTCATCCCCTACGCCCTCACGTATGAGCAGGAGCCCCAGACGTGGCGTGTGTGGGTGCGGCAGCGCACCCGCTGGGTGCGGGGCAACAACTACGTCCTGGGGAAATTCCTCAGGCACATCGGCCGCTTCCGGAGCAAGCGGTTGATGTTCGACGTCCTCTACACGCTCTCCCTCTACTACGTGTTCTTCGTCGCCATCGTGATCTCCGACCTGCTGTTCGTGGTGAGCGCCGCGAACCTGGTCAGCATCCCGCTCCCCGGACCCTACACATTCGTCTGGATCATGGCGTTTTTCCTCTTCCTCTTCGAAACGATGCTCGCCATCTCCTACGACGGGGAGGACAGGCTCCGCAATGTCCCGGTCCTGGTCCTGATGTACTTCACCTACTGCCAGCTCTGGATTTACGTGGTGGTGCGGGCGCTCTGGATTGAGTACGTCAGGAAGGAGCAGCGGACGTGGGACAAGACTGTCAGGTTCGACCTCCCGCCCCGGTCCGGCGCAGCAAAGGAAGGAACATCATAAGGCGACGCCGCCGCGGGCGCCGCCCCCGTCTCAGGCCTTGACGTCGGACTCCGTCCGGGCGTCGACGCCGAACTCCTGCAACACAGCCCTGATCTGCGTGTAGTCCGACGTTCGCACGTAGACGCCGCACGACCGGCATTGGTCGCTCTTGGCTTTCCAGTCTTTCCCCGATACCATCCAGCAGGGTGAGTCCTGTGCCGCCATGCGTCCGCAGCGGGCGACCTCTTCGGGATCGCAGTTGTTCAGCTTCCAGCATGGAACGAGAGACATCAGCCGGCGGATGCCTGCGATGCTCACCTTCTCGGTGCCTATGGTCTTGCGAATCGAGCGGATTCTCTCGAGATCCGACTCGGCGAACAGCCTGTGTCTGGAGTCTTTCCTGATAGGGATAATCAAGCCTTCGCGCTCGTACATTCGGATCGTCGGCACGGAGACCCCGATCAGATCGGCTGCCTCGCCGATCGTGTAGAGCCTCTGCCCTGTCTTCTGCATCATTGCAGCTGTCGTGTTTGCATACATATAGCCACCTCTATAGGTCAACCTCTAAACTAGCAGATTTTGTGCCAATTGCATATTTGCGTTATCTGACAGATTTCGTAACTTTTTTCATCCCCACCTCCCCGATTCCGATTTGTGGATTGAAACAATTCTCATAAGTGAAGAATCGTTTTACCTGTGGAATCGGGAGGCCTGCCCCCCCTCTTCAGTCCCTGTAAATGTATATATCAGCAGTCAGGGGCTCGTGCATGAAACGTCAGCCTCACTGCCCGAGTGCGGAACTTTACTCACCGGTTGCTGATTTAGTGACTGTTGGAGAGCATACGGGGAAAACAACAGGGGGGAACGTGAGGAAAGCGGTCCGTGCGTGCGGTGCTGCATCGGAGGCGGCGCGGCGCGCATATGGCGCCATCACCGTTGTGATGTTCTTGTTTGTGGGGGGATGCAGGGATATGGGTGTCAACCCTCCGGCGCCCAATGTGACTCCGGTATCATCATCGGGAACCGTGTCGTTTGCGGACAACGTTCTCCCGATATTCGTCAGGTACGGCTGCTACGGCTGCCACGGCGGGACAAACGGTCTCGATGTGAGCACGGTTGCCAATCTTCTGAAAGGGGGGATTCACGGTCCCGCCATTGTTCCGGGGAAAGCGGACTCGAGCCTCATCATGAAGAAGACATCCCCCGCACCTCCGTTCGGCGACCGGATGCCGCAGGGGGGCCCGTATCTCCCGGACAGCGTACGGGCCGTTATCGGAACATGGATCAACCAGGGGGCGAAGGACAATTAGTCCCCGCCGGCTAGGGCGTTCGGCCCCCCTGCCAGGATTGCCAGCACATGATCTTCCATGAGCCGGAGTCATCCTGCGAAATGACGACCGTGTGGTAGTGTGACGTGGATTCCTTCAGCCCTTTTTCGGTTCGTGCGATGATGTAGCCGCTCCTCTCCCCCCGCGCCAACTCCAGCGTACAATTCGCCATCCTCCTGAGAGGCTGTTCGAGCGAAGACAGATGTCTTCGCTGCTCGTCAATCGATTGACGAAGCGGTTTCTGGTGTCCCCCCGCCACGGACCATGCGTCTTCGAACACGAAGGCATTGACACGAGCGGAATCCGGAACCGGCCCCTGAAGAACATCGATGACGAACCTGAGCACGCCATACATGGCGCCTCCGCTTGCCGTGTCCACCTTCGGTGCAGCAGCTTCTTTCTTCTCGGCGAGTCTGAACTTGAACGGGATAGACACCCATACATCTACCGGTTTTCCCTTGATTTGTGCAGGCTCAAACAGGAACTGCCGAGCAGCTTCGACTGCAGGGCCGTTGAACACGTCCGCATCGCTTTTCAGTATGACAACCTCGCGCGCTTTGCCCTGCGAGTCAACCCACACCTTCACCCACACCTTTCCTTCCATCCCCGCCTTCATTGCCAGCGCGGGATAGAGGGGTTCGACCTTCTTGATGACGACAGGTTCCCTGTCGACCATGACGAAATCCGCCGGCGGACGGATCGTGTCGCCGGGCGTCGTCGTGCCGGTCGATGCTATCAGCGAGGCGCTGTCGCTGATCGTTTCGCGCGATTGAGCATCCGCGCCGGCAGCGAGCAATGCGATTGCCGCGATGATGTATGCGTGCGTGTGCATTGTGTCTCCTCTATTCGTTGTGATCCGGCGCCCCGGGATGCTCCGCGCAGACATCGACGGGCGGGAGGCTCATCAGGGGCACCTCGTTGGGTTTCAGGAGAAGCGAGAGCGAGAATATCGTGATCGAAAGAAGCGCCAGCGCCACGATTGCCGCAGAAGGGAGCGGAATGGAGAGCCTCCGCATCCAGAGATCCGCCAGCCACCTGCTCCTCTGCGTCTTCTCCCGCGCGATGCCGGGCTTCAGTGCCAGCACGGTTCTGTCGAGGCTCTCCGGAACGTCGGCCCGTGGCATTGCGGCAATTGCGGCGCGCGTGTCGAGCACGTGCCCGAGAAAGCGCCGGCAATCGGCGCACGTGCCGAGATGGACGAACATTGACTCCTCCCCGTCCGGCGGAAGCGCGCCGTCGGCATATGCGCTGATCGCAGTTTTCACGTCGTTGCAGCTCATCGGATCTCCCTTTCTTCGTTCCACACACCTTCCAGGACCCCGGCAAGCGCCTTGCGCGCCCTGAACAAGCGCGACTTCACGGAGGCCGGACTGTCGCCCGTCACCTCCGTGATCTGGTCGTATGACATTCCTTCAAACTCCCGCAGCAGGAGAACCTCTCTGTATTCGCTCCGCAGCCGGTCCAGTGCCGCCCGTACGAGCGTTTGCGTGTCCGATTTCTCCGCGAGCGACAGGGGCGTCTCGTCCTCCCACACTGTGTCGGCATCCCCGCGCTCCCGGCCGTGCCGGAGCCCCATCAGCCCTTCGTTCCTGGCCACGCGGTAGAGCCATGACTTTAGCGCCGCAGGTTCGGCGATCGAGGCGCCCCCGGAGGCGAGCTTGACGAACGTCTCGTGAACGGCATCCTCGGCCTCCTGGGGACTGTGCAGGAGACGGAGGCAGAAGGTGTAGAGCCCCTGCCTGTACCGCCGGTAGATTTCGGCAAATGCCTTCTGGTTCCCTCCCCGCATCAGCGCGAGGAGCTCCTGGTCGCTGTTCTGTTGCACGGCTCCGCCGGAGTGTGGTCTCACAGGCAAAGATGCACAACGAACCGAAAAGTTGCTCCCCGGGGGCAAAAAAAAGCACGCCGCCCGGGGAGGCGGCGTGCCTGAGAGTGTCCTGGAACCGGCCGAATGCGGCTAGCGGCCCTGACTGTAGTACTTTTCCGCGTATTCTGCGACCATCCGCTCCGTGTTGTAGACGGGGATGAGCGTGGTCATCGCGTGCCTGATTTTCTTCAGCCACTTGTGCGGGATCCCGTCCTTCCCGCGGTCGTAGTAGAGCGGGATGATCTCCTGCTCGAGGACCGCCCTGAGTGAGGCGCCGTCGATGTCGTCCTGCATCTGCTCGGTGCTCGCCGTGGTGTCCTCGCCGATCTTCCACCCGTTGTGGCCGTCGTACGCCTCGCGCCACCAGCCGTCCATCGTGCTCAGGTGGAGTCCCCCGTGTATCGCGATCTTCATCCCGCTCGTGCCGCTTGCCTCCATCGGCCGCCGCGGCGTGTTGAGCCAGACATCCGCCCCCGCCACGAGGTAGCGGGCCACGTTGATGTCGTAGTCCTCGATGAACACCACCTTGCCGAACAGGTCACCCCTGCGGGAGGTATTCACGATCTCCTGGATGAAGCGCTTGCCCGCATCGTCCCGCGGGTGCGCCTTGCCGGCGAAGACGAGCTGGATCGGCGTCTCCTTCGACGTCAGCGTGCGGAACGCCCACTCGAAATCCCGGAAAAAGAGGGGCGCACGCTTGTATGTTGCGAACCGCCGCGCAAACCCGATTGTCAGAACGTCGGGGGAAAGCAGGTGGTCCAGCGCCGCCGGGTCGTTCGTGCCGTACCGGAGGTTCTGTTCGCTGAGCCGCTTGCGGGCGAACTCGATCAGCTCGCGCCGGAGCGCCATGCGGAGGGCCCACAGCTCTTCGTCCGACACCGTCGCCGGAGAGAGCGCGTTGCGCCAGAATTTCGGGTCGCGCAGGCGGTACTGCCACCCCGCCCCGAGGCGCGTCGTCCAGAACTGGCTTGCGGTCGGGAGCGTCCACCCGGCGGTGTGTATGCCGTTCGTGACATGCCCGATGGGGATCTTCGCCGCCGGAGTGCCGGGATAGAGCGACTTCCACATCTCCCTGCTCACCTTCCCGTGCAGCTCGCTCACGCCGTTGGCCGCCCGGCAGAGCCGGAGCGCGAGCACAGTCATCGTGAACTGTTCCCCGCTGTTTTCCGGGTGCTCCCGCCCCAGCTTCAGCAGCGCGTCGATGGAGATGCCCGAGCCCGCCGCGAACGCCTGGAACGCGGCGTTCATGAGTCCCTCGTCAAACCTGTCGTGCCCGGCCGGTACGGGCGTGTGTGTGGTAAATACGCAGTGCTGCCGCACGTAGGCGGCGGCGTCTTCGAATGAATTCCCCGCGGCGATCCGTTCGCGGAGGAGCTCCACGGTGAGGAACGCACTGTGCCCTTCGTTCATGTGGAACGTTGCCGGGGCCACGCCGAGCGCACGGAGAAGCCGCACGCCCCCGATCCCCAGGACGATTTCCTGCGCAATGCGCGTCCAGTTGTCGCCGCCGTACACGTGCGCCGTCAGCTCGCGGTACTTCTGATCGTTTTCCTGCAGATCGGTATCCAGCAGGTACAGCCTGATGCGACCCACCTGGATGAACCACGCCTGGAGGCGCACGCTGTCGTTTCCGATCTCGACGCTGCACGTGACGCGCTTTCCCTTCCCGTCGACGACGGGTTTGATCGGCAGACGGGCCGGGTCGTAGCTCGGGTAGCGCTCCTGCTGCCAGCCGTCGCCGGAAATCTGCTGCTGGAAGTACCCCTGGCGGTAGAAGAGTGTAATGCCCGTGAGGGGGAGGCCCAGATCGCTCGCGGACTTTGCATGGTCACCGGCCAGTATCCCGAGGCCGCCGGAGTAGATCCGGAGGCTTTCGTGGATGCCGAACTCGGCGCTGAAGTAGGCGATGGGAGATTCGCGGAACGCCCGTCCCCGCGACGCGCTCCAGGTCCGTTTCGCCGACATGTAGGCGCGCAGCTCTCCGCACACCTTCGCCACCTGTGCGTAGAACCCGGGATTCTGGAGCCTCACGCGGAGCTCCTGCGGACTCACCCACTGAAGGACTTCGACAAGATTGTGGTTGCTCGATTCCCAGACGGTGGGGGAAAGCTCCCTGAAGATTTGCTGCGCCTGGGGATTCCAGGACCACCAGAGATTGTACGCGAGCGTGTTGAGGTCCGCCATCGCGGCGGACACTGCTTTATCGGAGACCTTTTTCGTTGTCACGGTTGACGATGGGGTATGGGACAAGAGAACCTGGAACCCCGCTACGGGCGGGAAGCTTCCTCCTGTGTTTCTGTTTTCTTTCTCGACAGCCTGTTGCGGGCATTGGCGTCGAGCACCTTCTTGCGGATCCTGATGCTCTGCGGCGTGACCTCCACGAGCTCGTCGTCGCCGATCCACTCGATCGCCTGCTCGAGCGTCATGATGTGCGGGGGCTCCAGCCGCACCGCCTCGTCGGATCCCGATGCCCGCATGTTGGTGAGCTGCTTGGTGCGGCAGACGTTGACGGTCATGTCCTGCTCGCGGGAGTTCTCGCCGACCACCATGCCGACGTAGACTTTTGTGCCGGGGGCGATGAAAAAGACGGACCTGTCCTGGAGCTTCCACATGCCGTAGGCGACCGATTCGCCCGCCTCCATCGTCACGAGCGCTCCCTTCGTCCGGTGCGCCATCTCCCCCTTGAAGGGCTCGTACCCGTGAAAATTGTGGTGGAGCACTCCCGTTCCCTTTGTCTGGGTCATGAACTCGCCGCGGAACCCGATGAGGCCGCGGGCGGGGACGATGAACTCCAGCCGCGTGTTGCCCGACGACGTCACCATGTTCCTCATCTCACCCCGGCGCCGGCCCAGGTTCTCGATCACGACGCCCACGTACTCGTCCGGCACGTCGATCACGACGTGCTCCATCGGCTCGGAGAGGACGTCGGCGATCCGCTTGTAGATCACTTCCGGGCGGGAGACCTGGAACTCGTACCCCTCGCGGCGCATCGTCTCGATAAGGATCGCCAGGTGCAGCTCCCCGCGCCCGCTCACCTTGAACGTATCGGGAGAGTCGGTCAGCTCGATCCGCAGGCTGACGTTCGAACGGAGCTCCCGCGTGAGCCGCTCGCTCAGGTGCCGCGTGGTGACGTACTTTCCCTCCAGCCCGGCAAACGGGGAATTGTTCACCAGGAAGTTCATCGAGAGCGTGGGCTCCTCGATGGCCACGAACGGAAGCGGCGTCGGGTCGGCCTCGTCGGCGATCGTCTCGCCGATGTCCACGTCCTCCATGCCTGCGATCGCGATGATGTCCCCCGCGCCCGCTTCCATCACTTCCAGCCGCTTGAGCCCGTCGAACGTGTAGATCTTGGTCACCCGGGCGTCGTCGACCTGTCCGTCCGTGTGTATGATCTTCATCGGGCCCCCGAACTTGATCGTCCCGCGGTGGATGCGGCCGATGCCGAGCCTGCCCAGGTAGTCGTTGTAGTCGATCGTCGTGACGAGCATCTGGAACGGGGAGTCGACGTCCCCCGGCGGAGGGGGAACCTGCTCGATGATGGCGTCCAGCAGGGGAACCAGGTTGGTGCTCTCCTGGTCCAGCTCCTTGCGGGCGATGCCCTGCTTGGCGATGCAGTAGATGGTGGGGAAGTCAAGCTGCGAGTCACTGGCGCCCAGTGAGAGGAACAGCTCGAAGACCAGGTCCAGCACCTCGTGCGGGCGCGCGTCCTTCCGGTCGATCTTGTTGATGACCACGATCGGCTTGAGGTGGAGGTCGAGTGACTTCTTCAGCACGAACTTCGTGCCGGGCAGGGGACCTTCCGCCGCGTCCACGAGGAGGAGCACGCCGTCGACCATCGTGAGGGTGCGCTCCACCTCGCCGCCGAAATCGGCGTGCCCCGGCGTGTCGACGATGTTGATCTTGATGCCGTTGTAGTGGATCGCCGTATTCTTCGCAAGGATCGTGATGCCGCGCTCCCGCTCCAGGTCGTTGGAGTCCATCACGCGCGTGACCAGCTGCTGGTTTTGCCGGAATATCCCGGTCTGCCGGAGCATGTGGTCCACGAGCGTCGTCTTGCCGTGGTCGACGTGCGCGATGATCGCGATGTTGCGTATGTCTCTTCTCTGCATGCCTATCCCGTGTGGGAGCGAAAAACATTGTAAACTACTCAAAAAACGGGAGACTTCCAAGGAACGAGATTGCTTTCCAGGCGAAGCGCGCTCTTTGCGTCCCGCCGAAGGCGGGGCAATCTTCTTCTAAAACACCCCCGCCACGCCGAGCGTGAAGACAAACCCCCGCGGTGCGGAGAGACGCCAGGTGAAATCTGCGCGGAAGAGATCGAGAATGCGGCTAAGGGCGAGGCCCGCCTCGCTGTATGTCCCCGGCATCTCACCCGGGGAGGCCGCGGAAGCGCCCCATGTCCGCGCCGCGCCGCCGTAGAGTATCAGCTCGATACCGTTGTTGTACAGGAACGGAATGCCGAGCGCAAGGAAGGGGAGGGACCTGAAATTGTGTTCGACGCTGACGGCCGCGTACCCGGTGCCCGAGAGCTGCCGTTCCGTGAGGCCGTGCATGACGCCGAACGGTGCGAATCCCGAAAGGGCGCTCTCAACGGCAAACCGGCGCTGCACGGGGAGGTCCCCCCACGAGCCGCCCGTGGACATGCGCAGGCGGAATCCCGGCCTGAGCAGGAAGCTCCCGGCGAATGTCGGCATGGAGAGTGAAAGGACGGCATCATAGCGCGTGAAGTCGAAATCCCCGCCCGTGAACGACGGAGATGCGTGCTCGAGCGTCAGATCCAGCCCGTTCTGGAGTATGAGATCGAAGGGGACCGGTTCCTCGCCGATCCTCGCATCCAGCCTGAGCGAGCCCATCCTTCCGGCGGCGGCAGGCGGATTGGGACGGAACATCTCCGATCTGTAGAAGATGCTGAAGTTCGTCCGGACCGGCAGCGGGAGTTCACGCTCGCTCGTGTACGTGAGTGCCCAGCGCACGACCTGAGAATGGCGGACGCGGAGAAAGACGTTCCCTCCCTCGGCCCGGTAGTAGTCCCCGTAGTCCTCCTTCGACAGGAGCCCGGCGAGGCCGTTGGAGAGCCGGTCGTAATAGCCGTGATCGGGGGCCCCGCTGACCGAGCGGTAGAGTGTGCCCCCGATGCCGACCGACCGGCGCCGGTCCGCGTACCAGGTGAGCCCTCCCGTATACGTTGTGAGCCTGTCGGAGAACCCGTACGCGAGGCCTGCCGCAAGCGAGAATCGCCCGGCGACCGTGTCGAAATCCGCGTGGACACCGGTATGGAACCCTTCCACGCGATTGAACGTGAGGTCCAGTGCCGAGAGGATTCTCCCCGTCATGTCCCCCCCTCCCCCGCCGACTGTCATAAGAGCTCCCCCGGGGCGGAACTGCACATCCAGCGTCTGTGTCGAGTCGAGCGTCCTGTAGGCGCGCTTTTCCGCCGAATCAAGGGGAAGCACGGTGTTCTGCGCCCAGAACGTGGAGTCGAAACGGACCGCGCCGGAGTCCACGAGGTACCTGGGCTTGCCGAATATCGAATCGGGCAGGACCGAGTTGATATCGTAGTCGGAGATGACGGACGTCTGCGTGATCGCGATACGTGGGAACGAGAGACCCACAAACCTGATGGAGAACCTTCCCTCGACGCGTATGTCCGAGGGCATCCAGTAGGTGGACTCGTACAGTCCGAACTCCTGCCTGTACCTGACAGCGACATCACTGGTGAAGGGGATTTTGAACGCCTCGTTCGGCCTGACGTCCACACCCACGAGTGCGTATGAGCCCCCCGCGATCATCACCGTCCCCTGGAACAGGGGAGCTGTGCGCGTCCGTGGTATCATCCGGATCTCGTAGATGTCGTTGCCGCCCGAGGACCGCGTGCGCAGGAGTTTGTAGTCGTAGTAGTCCAGCGCGTTGAGCGCGGTGGGGCCCACGAACGTGAACCCGAGAAACTTGATTTCGTCCTCCATGAAGTTCAGTATGCGACCCACGGAGGCGAAATTCATGGCCTGTGGCACGTTGGCCGTCTGGCGCCGCTGCGTGACCACTTCGCGGAGCGTGTCCCCTTTGCGCCAGTAGCCGCGCGTGTACGATTCGTTGATCGCCGCGACCGCCGTGTCGCGGAATATCGTCTGGCGGGTGAAGGCCTTCATGGTGTATGTGTGAAGGCGATCGATCCAGCGCTGCTTGTTCTCTATTGCCCGGCGGATGATGCCGATCGCCGGGTCCTCGGCCGTGACGACGATTTCGGGAAGGATGATCTCGGAGGGCTGCATCCGGACGTCGCGACGTGTATCGCCGGAGATGCGGAGGGCGACCGTGTCGGGAGCATAGCCAAGCAGGGTGAACAGGAGCCTGCACGCGCCCGAATCGACGGCCAGGGCATATTCGCCCCCGGTGTTCGTAATCGTACCACGGGAGGTTCCGAGGAGACGGACGTTTGCGGCGGCAAGGGGCTCGCCGGTGGCTGCATCCCGCACGGTTCCTCTGAGGGTTGCACCCTGCCCGCCGCCGGGCCCGGCGGCGAGCGAAACGCCTGCAGCAAGGCAGAGCGCAGGGAGGAGGCGTATGGCCTGGCGCATAAGAAAAACGCTGGAGTGAGCGTCTAAAATACAAAGGGGCGCCTTGCAGCGCAAGACGCCCCTCACGACAGCTCCCCTGGAACAATCAGCTCAGCAGCTTCCCGTGGCGCAGCTTGGAGAAAAATCCCCCCGATTCTTTGGCCGGATCCGCCGGCGGGGGCGGCGGAGGTTCTTCAGTTTCTTTGTGGGGGAGCGGCACCAGAATATCTTCGAGGATCTTCGGCAGACGCGAAGCCTCGCGCCACATCGCGCGCTCCTTTTCGAGCCGCTCGACCTCCTTCTGGCGCCGCAGCTCTTCGATCCTCTGCGAGTCCTGCGGGGTCAGCGATGCAGGATCAGGCTTCCGGCCGGACGGGGGAAGCGAAACGAGACCGTTCATCCTCTGGCTCCCTTCCTTCCCCTTCTGCTGCCTCATCTGTTCGATGGCGGGGAGGAGCGTCTTCTCGGACTCCATCAGCGTCGGGCTGACCGGGTCCAGGAAGTATGCGTTCATCAGCGAGTCAAACGCTGTTTCGTACGCGCCGCGCCGGATGAGCTCCGTTGCCCTGGCAGTGAGTTTGCGGATCTGAGCGTCGACATCCTCGGCAGGCAGAGGTGTGGCGGGTCCGGGCTTGATTCCGTCCTCGAACTCGTTCCCCACCGTGATGGCCAGAAAACGGCCGCCGTTCGAGGATTCCGAGGCAAGCCTGTGAATCCGCTCAACAATTGCGGTAATGTAGATGTTATCCGGTTCCATGCGCTGTGCCATGGTCAGTTTTTGCATGGCCAGGTCGAATTCGCGCGCTTCGATGTGCTTTTCCGCAACCCGGATGATCTCACGAGTTGCAGCCGATTGCTGTTGGCCAACCTTCATTGGACGGACCTCCTTGCGGGGGATGGTGAAGACCCGCCTTACGTGGCTCATTTTAGGGAATGCGATGGGCAATGTCAACACTCGCAAAGAATTATTGATAATTTTTCTTTCGCTAATGCAAAAAGTTCAATATTAAATTCCAAAAGCTACCGGGCTATCACCTAAAGAACAAGTTTATGTACATTCATATCTATTACAATACTCCGGTGACAGATGAAAGTTGGAGGGAATTTGACTGAAGATAATCAACACAATACCAACACATTGCTGAAAGACAAAGTTGCAGTAATCACAGGGGCTTCCTCAGGCATAGGTGCAGCCCTGGCCGGGAGGATGGCAGGGGAAGGCGCATCTGTGGTGATTGCCGCCAGGCGGGAAGACCGCCTCATTGCCGTAGCCGATAAGATCGCCCGCAGCGGGCACACGGCAATTCCCGTGCGTGCCGATATCACGGTCCGCAGCGAAGCCGAGGGGATCGTCCGCACTGCAGTGGAGCGTTTCGGCAGGATCGATATCCTCGTCAACAACGCAGGGAGAGGGCATTTTGCCAGCGTGGAGGACACGACCGATGAGATGATCCAGAGCATGTTTGCGCTGAATGCATTTGCGCTCTGGTACACGACGCGTCCCGCGCTCGTTCAGATGAAAAAACAGGGAGGCGGCCACATCATCAACGTCGCGAGCATGGCAGGCAAACTCGGCTACCCGTTCAACAGCGCATACGTCGCGGCGAAGCATGCATGCGTGGGATTCACACACGCACTCCGGATGGAGCTCATGGGGACAAACATCTACGCAACCGTGGTCTGTCCTGCGGGTGTTCTCACGGACTGGGCATCGGTGACGGAAGGCGCGCCCATGCTTCCCTTCTTCTCGGCCTCCGGTCCAATCATCAAATCCCTGGCCAGGGAGCAGGGGATTGAGCTTCCCCCGATCGAAGGCGTCATGCCTGCCGACGAAGTTGCCCGGCAGATCATGGGATGCATCGGGCGGCCCGTGGCGGAGCTGTTCACACACAGGGGGTCTGAGGAATTCGTCCGGCAGGTCGCAGTCAACCGGGAGGAAGCGGAACGTCACCAGTTGCCGATCGTCCTGGGCGAGCAGGCGACATATGAAAACCTGAAAGGTCCCGAATAGCAGATTATTTGGCACTCCGCGCTTCCCACCCCGCCTTTTTTTTCACCCGCATGTGACGATGGTTATAGTCATTCACCCGTCGCATACGTAACTATCTCCCGCGCACGCTGCGCGACTCTTCACATCGTGGCGGCACAGACATGACTGACACCACAAGCAAATCCCTGGCCGGGATAATCATGCTCGCGGCCGCGGGCGCGATTCTTGGAGGCTGCGCCGGGCACCGCCTCATCACCGGCGACCCGCCGCTCGTAACAGTCCCCCGCGACGAAGGAAAGAACGAGACGCTCCTCTTTGAGCGACAGTACCGCTACGCCCCGTCCGGTGCCCTCACACTCAGCACACACACGATAACGCGGGTCGGAACCCACGGCACGGAAGAGGTGCTGACAGTGGAGGACGGTTCCGTCATGCGGCTGACGGGGTACGAGGCGCGTGTCGTCCGGGCCGGCGGGGCCGTGGAATGGTACGAAAAAGGGGATCTCGCCAACTACGCGCTGAGCAACGCAAACGTTCTCGCGGAGGAGTCGATCAGATTTGTCACACTGCGCGATATCCCGCGCGCCGGAGACCTCATCGAAACCGTTTCCGAGCACGAGATGGCGCTCCCGCAGCTCGGCATCAGCTTTGCGGCCGACGAGACCGACCGGGACGCGGACACGGTACGTTGCGTCATCACGATCCCTCCTGCGGACACGCTCCGGTGGTTCACACTGAACGGGCTCGGCGCGCCGGCCGTCGCGCGCATCCCGGCGGGGACGGAATACCGCTTCACCTGCCCGCATGCCGCTCCCGGGAAGAGGAGCGTGTACGCAAAGAGGAACGACAGCCCCTGCCTGCTGGCGGTCGATCCCGCCATCGCGCCCGCCTCGTGGACGGCGTTCGGCGACTGGTATCTTTCGGTGATCGAATCGCGGCTTGCCCCGGACCCGGACATCGCGGATGCGGCCCGGCGGCACACACGGCCCGAGATGACCAATCTCGAAAAAATGAACGCGATCGTGCAGTACTGCCAGTCGGTCGTCCGCTACGAGCAGGTGTACCTCCGGCTGGGGGAGTTTATCCCCAACCAGGCGGCGATAGTGCTCCGGCACAGGTACGGCGACTGCAAGGACTATACCTGCCTGATCGTCAGCATGGCGCGCGCGCTGGGGCTGGACGCGCAGCCCGCTCTCTGCTACCGGGGGTCGCGTCATGATGTCTGCGACGCGCTCCCCGTGGCGCAGTTCAATCACATGCTCGTCCATTATCGCTCGGGGGAAAGGGACTACTGGTACGACGGCACGAACCAGTCGGGTCTCCCCGGAATCATCGCCGACGATCTGGTGAATGCCCGTGCGCTCGTAGTCGAGCGCGGGCGCTCGCGGATGATGGTGATCCCCGAGTCCCCCGAGAACCTCTGCGCCGTGACCGGCGATCTGCGCCCCCGGGGAAGTGCGCTGGAGGGGGTGCTCACGATCAGTCTTACTTCGCAGTACGCGATCGGATTCCTCTACGCCGCCCGGCTCTGGAACGAGGGGCAGATGCGCTCGTCCCTCGAGAAATGGCTCCGGGATGAGTTCGCGGGCCGCCTGCTACTGCGCGGCATCCGCTGGATTCCCCGGCCCGATGCGTTCGTCGTCGAGGCGGCCTGCGCGATCCCCGATGCTCTGGTCGACGTGGAGGGAAAGACGTACGTCCGGTTCGACCGGATCTTCGATCGCGTCCTGCCCGGGGAGGACCCCGGGGAGCACCGGGGGGAGCCGTACGCGTACCCGGGATACGCACGCATGAAGTTCACCATCTGTCTTTCGGGTCTCGCCGGGCAGGGTGGGAACGGCGCGTTCCGGTGGGACTACGGGTACACGCTTGACGCCGGCCCGTACACCCCCGGGACCCTCCCCGCGTTCCGCGATTCGCTCGCCGGGGTGAGGGCGCAGCTTGCATGCACGTACACAATCACGCGAAAGGACTGACACATGAAGGCAACCCTGGTGGCGCTCCTCCTCGCGGTCTCCCTCGCGGGGGCCCGCGGCGACGATTTCTTCAGGAAGCTGCCTGACCCGAAGCTCGCCGCGCAGTTGACGCCGGAAAAGTACCGGAATATGGACGCTGTGATAATCGTCAAGGACCAGGCGCTGACGATCAACGAGACCGAGTTCACCTACAAAGGGATCGATTTCAGCGGCATGGCCATGACCCGAACGGTTGCATATATGGCGAAGATCTTCAACGAAGCGGGAGTCCGCGACTACGGGTCGTTTGAGTTCGAGTATCCCGAGCGCTTCGGCAATGAAATGAAGTCGGGCTTTCTCTGCAGGGCGAGGGTGCAGAAGCCCGACGGGGAGATCAAGACGATGCCCGGGTCCGACGTGCGCCTCATCGTCTCAGAAGAGACGAGCGACGGGGAGCCCCTCGCGCGGAAAGCGATATTCAAGGTGCCAGACCTCGCGCCGGGGGACGTCGTCCAGATCGAGTACACGCTGACGGAGCCGCTCGTACGCGCGCTCAGCCACATCTTCTATTATAACGAGCGCGTCCCGGTTCTTTTTTCGAACCTCATGATCACGCTTCCTGCCGACGACGAGATCAGGGTATTCAGCTTCCCCTCCGACCGGGTCGGCGAACCGAAGGTCTCCCAGATAAGCAATGCGCTCGGCGCGGGACAGACGTACAGCTGGGCGCTGAGGAACCTGAACGCAATTCCGAAAGAAACCTACACGTACCCGTTCGACGATCTCTCGCTCATGACCGCGTTCGTGGTGAATCCCAAGGCGTCGAACGGGTACCGGAGGGTCGTGGATTGGAACTACATCGGCGGGGAGTACTTTGACGACTATGTCGACGCGGGAAGCGTCAAATCAAAGAGAATCGAGGAGCTCGGCTTCACCGGCGACCGGTCTCCGCTCTCGATGGGCATCGCCGACAGTCTCTACACTGCCATTAGACATGCCATCGCGCTGAAGCGCTACAATTCTCTCTACCCGCTGGCCGACGATATCGACGAGATCTTCACCCGCAAGCGGGGGGACGCCTCCGACGCAGCGTATATCTTCTTCAAGATACTGAAAGAATGGAAGGCGGACGTCCGGGCGACGTGGATCAGGGACAGGCGTGAGGGGACATACGAGCAATCTGTGCCCAGCGCCGGGTGGTTCGACAGGATGGGGGTGCTGGTAAAGATCGGAAGCGAGGAAAAATTCTACGACTTCGACCGCGCCGCGGCGGCGCACTACGAGACCCCCTCATATCTCTGGGGGATACAGGTCGCGGTCGTGGGGAAGAAGTCGTGCGAGCACCGGGCGGTCCCGCCTTCGCGCACGCTCCGCTCCTGGGTGAGGGAGACGCACGACCTCGCGCTGTCCGGGACGGAAGCGCTGTATGACACGCTCACGTATGCCTGCGCCGGGGCTCCTGCGGAGAAATTCCGGGCAAGCGTGTACGAGCTTCGCGGTGCGGACCTGAGAGATCGCGCCCGCACGCTCGCCTCCGGGCGTTGCATGGTGGACGTTGACACGACCGTGATGTCCGCTGTTCTGGACGACCCCGAGGTGGACGTCTCCTGCAGGGGTCGTGCCCAGGGGGCGGTGGCGCGCGTCGATGCGTTCCTGACCGCGAAAATGCCGAACCAGTCGCTCAGGGCGTTCCGGGACGAGCTCTTCTCCGCGGTGCGCATCAACGACCTTGTATTGACCGATCCCCTAACGTTTTCCATCTCCTGGCGGCTGCACCTCCCGGCGGGGTATGCCCTCCGGTCCGCACCCGCCGACACGGTGATGGGAGGTATCCCCGGCATGAGCGCGTCGCTGCATGCCGTAAGGGAAGCGGGGATGTTCCGGATGGAGGCTGAATTGAAGTTCGCCGAGCGTGTCATTCCGGCGGACTATTTCCCCCTTGTGATCAAGATGATCGACGCGCTGCTTGCCTCCAGCGAGGGAGCCGTCGTGCTGGCGAAGAAATAGCCTCTAGAGATGCAGGTCGGCCGTCGGGAGATACTTCGGCGGCCGGCGGTGGCGCGTGGCCTGCTCGAACGCGTATGCCAGGCGGATCAGCGTTGCCTCGCTCCAGGCGCGGCCGAAGAACGAGATCCCCACGGGCAGACCGAACACGAATCCCGCCGGCACAGTCACGCTCGGGTACCCGGCCACAGCCGCGCCGCTGGAACTCCCCCCGAGAAAGTGGTCGCCGTCGACGAGGTCGGTCACCCATGCAGGAGCGTCCGTGGGGGCAACAAGTGCGTCCAGGTTGTATTTGTCCATGACCGCGTCGATTCCCTCCTTCCGCGAAAGCCGCATGTCCGCTTCGAGTGCGTCGACGTACTCCTTCGTTGTGAGAGGCCCGTACGATTCTGCTTTCAGGAATGTCTCCTGGCCGAAGTACGGCATTTCCCTGGACCTGTTCTTCTCGTTGAACTCGATGATCTCTTTCAGCGTGTGCACTGGGGCGTCCGGCCCGAGCCGCGCGAGGTAAGCGTTCAGGTCGGCCTTCAGCTCGTAGTGCAGCACAATGCCTTCCGTGTCGTCGTACTTCCCGATCGTTTCGATGTCCGCGGGGTCGACGATGATTGCTCCTTCCGCCTTCAGCACCCCGAGGGCCTCACCCATGAGCGCATCGACTTTGTCGAGGAAGCCGAAGTACTTCCGCACGACCCCGATCCTGGCGCCTTTGAGTCCGCGGGGATCGAGTCCCTCCGTGTAATCCGCGCGGTTCTTCCCCTTCCCCGCTTCCGTTGCCTTATCTTCGGCATCGGCGCCCGCGAGGGCCCCGAGGAGGATCGCCGCATCGCGCACGGTGCGTGCCATTGGTCCCGCCGTGTCCTGCGTGTGTGAGATCGGGATGATCCCGGTGCGGCTCACCAGGCCCACCGTCGGCTTGATGCCGACGATGCCGTTGATGGACGACGGGCTCACGATCGATCCGTCCGTTTCCGTCCCCACCGCCGCCGTGCAGAGGCTCGCGGCCACAGCCGCACCCGAGCCCGAGCTGGATCCGGATGTGTTCCGGTCCAGCGCGTAGGGATTCCGCGTGAGTCCGCCCCGTCCGCTCCACCCGCTCGTGGAGTGATTCGATCGGATGTTTGCCCACTCGCTCAGGTTTGTCTTGCCGAGGATCACCGCGCCTGCGGCGCGGAGCTGTTTCACCACATGGGAGTCGGCCGGGGGTTTCGCCCCCACGAGCGCCAGTGAGCCGGCGGTCGTTGCCATCCTGTCGGCAGTATCGATGTTGTCTTTGATTAAGACAGGAATGCCGTGCAGCGGGCCGCGCGGGCCCTTTGCCTTCCGTTCACGGTCGAGACTCTCGGCAATCGCCACTGCGTCGGGATTCAGCTCGATCACGCTCCTGAGCGCGGGACCGTCCCTGTCGACGCTCCCGATCCGCTCGATATACGACTCTGTGATCGACCGGGCTGTCAGCGTGCCGGATCTCATCGCATCGGCCAGCTCTCCGATCGTCTTCTCTTCCAGCTCAAACGGGGGCGGAGCCGCGTGCGGGGCAGGTGCGTTGCCGGGAGCCGGCTGGCCGGACTGTGCGATCGAGCCGGGAAGGGCCGCCAGGAGCGCGCCTCCCGCTGCTGCCGTCTTCAGGAACCCTCTGCGTGAGATCGTGCTGTTTCCCCCCTCCGTGCGCGGCGTGCTCTCCATGTGCGGCCTCCGTGGTATGGGATATCGAGGTGTGATGCGGATGAATCTACCCCGAATGACCGACACAGTCAAGAAGATGATTGCTTCGCTTCGCTCGCAACGACAGAAGGCGTCGGATTGCTTCGGGGCGCCGGAGGCGCCCCTCGCAATGACAGGTATCTTTGTCCACGGCAACAGCGCCGTCATTGCGAGGCCGCCGCAGGCGGCCGAAGCAATCTACCGCACGTCGTACCGCATGAACGCGACAAACGCCCCCGCGCACGAGAGAAGCACGAGTACAGCGATGATTCCCGTGTCGACAAGCGCGGACGCAGTGTCCTCGCCAAACCGTTTTGACGGCGGTCTGAACACCGGCACATCGCTCACATCAAGCGTTCCCCTCTCGCGCGGTGCGCTGAAGTGGAAGCCTGTCTGGCTGTCGACGGTGATCCGAAACCCACCCTGCGTCCCGCTCTCCTTCTGCTTTCCGGCGGTGTACTGCGTGAATGCTCTCCGGTAATCCCGCATCGCGGACTCATTCAGCGCTTTCATCTCCACCCCTGTGCCCCCCAGGCGCATGGACGCGATCTGGTATGCAGCAGCCGGCGACACGCGGGCGAGCGCGAAGGCGAGTCCCTCCTGCGCCGCGACCCGGTTTGCCTGTTCCTCGTTGACGCGGACGCGGTAGGCGTCGATGTCCTTCTGGACCTCCTGTCGGGAGGCGTCGTCGTCGTTCGCCCACTCCTGCTGTTTCGACTGCTGGTACGCTTCCCGCTCCCCGGTCGACATGCCTTCCATGGACGCCTGTCGTGCCTGCCACCGCGTGGAAAGCGTCTTCATCTGCTGGTCCCACCGGTCTTTCGCGAAGGCATCGATCCACCCTTCCGTTTCCGCGATGCTCGGGACCGGGTGCGCGGCGCCTGCCGCCATCACAGCAATGCGGGGGACGATCAGTACCAGCACGACCCAGGCTGCGAGCGCGCCGAGGAACGACGTCGCGGGACTCCGCGTCAGCGCCGAAATCAGGACGCCGAGCGCGATAAAAAACGTGAAGTAGAGGAGGGAGGCCAGCATGAACATCGCGCACCGGGCCCATCCCTCCGACCCGAGAGGTACGCCGTACACCATCACCAGGAGGAGGCCGAGGAGCACGGGGACCAGCAGCGGGACCACAAGAGCCGTCCACGCGCCGGCGAGCTTTGCCAGGATGTACGTCGGCCGCGGGACCGCGCCGGCAAACGTCAGCTGCAGCGTCCCCCCCTCGCGCTCGCCGTTGATCGCGTCGTACGTGAACAGGATCGCGAACAGGGAGAGGACGACCTGCACGATGAACGCGAAATCGATCGAGCGGAACAGCGCGAATATCGGGTCGTCACCGTACGCGCTGTTTCTCAGCTTGACGTCCTCCGTGCTGTTGACGGAAGAGAGGCGACCGACGTCCCCGGTGACTCCCGGCACGAACACCTGCATCGGGTCCGGCTTCCTGTACGCCGTGGTGGACAGATTCATCCACGTCGACTGCGTCCGGAGCGTCTGTGCCGCAAGGTCCACGCCCTCCGTGTACCGGGCAGCCGCAGTGCGGTATTCCCGGATCCCGATGAACACGCTCAGCACGATGAGGATTGAGCAGACGGCGAACGTCGCCGGGAACTTCGGGGTGAGGAGTACCGCTTTGAGCTCTTTCACAAGCACTGTACCGAACATGAGTCTTCTCCTGTGTTCTCTGCGGGTACTGTCTGTTAGCGGAGGTCGTAGCGCCTGAACGCGGCGTGCGCGATGCCAAAGAAGAGGAATATGCACGCCGCTAGAATCCCCGCGTCAGGCAGCGCCGCGGGGAGCACGTCGCCGAGCACCGGGGGCCGGTACTCAAACACGGGGAGCTCGTGCGTGTCGATCGGTTTCTCTTGCGCCCCGTCGCCGACCCGCATCCTGAAGACCATCCCGCCCCCGGGATTCACTCCTGTTTTCCCCAGGATGAATTTCGCGAACGTCTCCTGGTAGCCCTTCGCCTGTGCGAGGTAGCGGTCCTGGAGCGCGAGCGACGTCCCGGCAAGCGCCGAGGCGGCCAGCGTGAAGCAGGTCGCCGGGGAGATGCGGGCGATCCCGAGGGCGACCGCGGACTGCACCTGCTGCGCGTTGGCGCGCTCTTCGTTCAGGCGCGAGGAGAAATCGTCCATCTTCCTCTCCCGCGCGTCGTTGACATTCCCCATGAATTTCTGGAACTCCTCGATCATCTTCCGGGGGTCGGACTTTTCCGCGGGGCTGAACGCGCTCATCGCCGTCCGATCCTCCGCGAAGAGCTGCTCGGCATAGCGGAACTTCTTCGCATTGATATCGTCCAGCGACGGCACGTCCACTGCGCGCCCGGCGATCAGTATCGCACTCCGGGGGATGATCAGCACGGAAAGTATCCAGATGACCAGGAGCGCCAGGAACGACGTGGACGAGCGCGCCGTCACGGCCGAGATCGTGATCCCGATCGTCAGGAACGCGCCGAAATAGAGCAATCCCGCTCCGATGATAAGCGCAAGCCTCATCCACTCATCGGAGGAGAGGGGGACGCCCATCCAGGTGAACACAGCGCACCCGATGAGTATCGGGAGGAGCAAGGGAACGGCGAGCGCCAGGAACGACCCGGCAAGCTTCCCCGCCATGAATGTCGACCGTGGAAGCGGGTTGGCGAACGAAAGCCTGAGCGTCCCCCGTTCCTTTTCCCCGCTCACCGCGTCAAACGCGAAGACGATGGCAAAAAGCGACAGGACCACCTGGAAGATGAATTCCAGGTCCAGGAATCGGAACATGGCAAACACGGGCTCCTCCCCGTAGCGCGTGTCCTCCTGCGGGATTTCCCCCCGGCCGCGGACATCCATGGTGCGCCCGATGTCGTCAGCGACGCCCGTGACCAGCGCGGCAAGCGGCTGCGGGGGGAGGAAGATCCGGTTGTTCCTCACCATCATCCAGTCCGTCTGTCCCTCCATCTGCTTCAGGTTCTCCCGGCGGGCTGCGTCGACGCGCGCGACTTCCGTACGGTACCCGGCCGCCCCCATGACGAAGGCGAGGAGGATCAGGAGCGAACAGGATGCAAACGACACGATGAACTTCGTCGATGTGAGGATATCGCGAAGCTCCTTCTGTATGACAAGCATGAGCATGGGATGGTCTCCGTAATCGTTGCGGCGCGGCCTCAGGCCGCCAGGCCGTTGTGTCCGGCGATGTGCTCCATGTAGACCCGCTCCAGGTCTTCCCCGGCAAGTTCACGCGCGGAGCGCTGCATCACGAGTGTGCCGCGGTTCATGATACCGACGGTATCCGCGGCTTCCTTTGCGCGGAAGATGTCATGCGTGGACATCAGCACCGCCTTCCCCTCGTCGCGGAGCGACTTCAGGAGCGCGATGAACTCGAAGCCGGCCTTCGGATCGAGTCCGGACGTCGGCTCGTCGAGCAGTATCGCGGGGGCATTCTTCATGATGGCGATCGCGATCCCGCATTTCTGCCGCATGCCCTTCGAGAACCCTCTCAGGCGCTTGTGGTGCGCCTCCTCCGCGAGCCCGGTCCGGAGCAGCGCCTGCCGGAGCGCCTCCCGTGTCGGAGCCGGCCGCCGCGCAAGGCGGGTGAAATACTCCAGGTTCTGCATCGCTGTAAAGTTCGGGTACAGCATCACGTTTTCAGAAACGTACGCGACATTCGCCTTGGCCGCGAGCGGGTCCCTGTGCGTGACGATCCCGTCGATCCTGGCTTCGCCGGCCGTCGGCTCGATGAAGTTCAGGAAGAGATTGATCGTCGTCGTCTTTCCGGCCCCGTTCCCGCCGAGCATGGCGTACACCTCCCCCGGGCGCACGGCGAACGAGACATTGTCGAGCGCCAGCACGCCGTCTTCGTACCTCTTCGACAATCCCGCTGCTTCGATCATCGGTGCGTTGTTCATGTCTCCTCCGGCAATTGTGAATTTCAATGGACCATCGTCCATAGTCCATGGACTATAGTCAATCGGTGTGTTATCGTCGCGTCAGGCGTACTCCAAAGACCACGATCCCGGCGATAACGCCCACGATCAGCAACACAAGGACGGCCGTCCCGAGGACATTCGTCCCCGCCGAAATCTCGACCGTCGCCGTCTTGTCTTCCGCGTTCACCGGGCGCGTATCCGTGAGCGCGCTCGAGCGGAGCCGCACCTCGTACCGTCCCACGGGCACGTCGTGCGGCGGCGTGAACGTCAGCGTGATGCGCCGTTCCTCCCCGATCCCGAGCGAGGGGACGACCGCGGGATCGGCGCTTTTCGTCCAGTTGAGCGGGGGATCGGCCTTCACCTCGATGTTGTCGAGCCGCCGCGTCCCCTCGTTGACCACGTCCACCGTCATCTGCACGGTGCCCTCAGGCCTGATGGAATAGTAGAGCTGGGGAGCGCGCACGAGGAGCTTTCCTTCACCTCTGGGGACTATTTCCAGCTTCACGTACCCGGCATTGAGCTTCTGTATCTCCTGCAGCGTCCAGGTGCGCGCTTCCGAGCCACGGGGGAGCGCGGGGGCGTCGTGCGGCAGCACGACGACGAAGAACTGGATCGGTTTGTCCATTGGCACCTCGGCGGTCGGACGGTCGGGGAGCGCGACCTCCAGGCCGGCCTTCCGCGAGGTGGTGGTTTCCGTGAACTTGAACTGGCTCAGGCGCGCCTGTCCCGTCGGGTCCTTGAAGAACCGGTCGATCTGGGGAGGGAGGTTGAGCACCTCCAGGCGGAACGTGTTGCTCACGCCGCTGAACAGCTCGAGCGTCAGGCCGAACGTGGCCGATTTTCCCAGCTCGATCTCCTGCGAGAATTGTTCCGACTGGACGTCGACGCGGTTCACCGACGCGTCTTTCTGCAGGAATATCTTCATCGACCGGGAAGATCCGCTCCCGTATATCATGTTGACCGTGACCGCGTCGAGGTCCTGCAGGAGCGCGAAGTCAATCATGACCGGCTCGCCGTGCCTCAGCTGCGCGATCTTGGCTTCGTACGGCTGGCTGATGATGGCGCCGTCGGCGTTGGTGACGGAGACGTACACGTCGTTGACAATATCGGGCTGGAGCGAGCGGAAGAGCTTGTCGTCGATGTTGAGGAGCTTCTGGAATTCCTCGGTTCCTCCCGACGTGTTGGCCACCGTGAGCCTGATGTGCTTCGTCCCGTTGGGGGCCTGGTATTTTACCGCGTGCGCGACCGACACGAACTGCTGCTCGAACAGGACCGCCAGGAGCGACTGCTGGTAGTTGACCTCGGCGTCGGCCATGATATTGTGGAAGTGGTCAAGATCGGCCTGTGCGATGAGCCCCTTCTTGAACAGGTCGGCCTGCCGCTCGTAGTCGTGCCGGGCCGTCTCGTACGCTTCCTTCGCCCGCTTCAGGCCCAGCACCCGATACTTGTCGTCCCGCTGGTTGTAATTGACCTGCGCGGGGGCCGGCAATGCGACGACGGCCAGGAGCGCGGCGGCCGCCATGAGCCGCATGAGTTGTTTGAGTTTCATGGGATCTGTTCGCTGTTTTGTCCGGAGGCGAGCGCCCCCCGCGTCTGTGACGGAAAGATACGTCCCCGGTTGCGCCGGAGACAGTTAAACGATGTTAAGAGATGTTAAGGGGGTGCGGGGTACGCGCAACTCACCGGCCGCGGACGTATATTGAGGCCATCATGAGGAAGCCGCGCGCCATAGCTCCCCTGCTTGTCGTCCTGGTCCTCGCGCTGGGCGGGCTCATCCTGCTGCAGGCCTACCTGATCAACGTGGCGTTCACGCTGAAGGAACAGGCGTTCCGCGAGAACGTCAACGCGGCGCTCGCCACCGCGGGGCTGAAACTCAAGGCGGGAGAGACGCTCTCGCGGATCAGGCAGTACGACCTCACCACGCAATCGGGCGGCGCGCCTGCCGTTGACACGACAGCCCGCCCGCGGGTGACGATCCACCGTGAGGGGGCATACACCATCCTGCTCGACACCACCCATACACGGCACACCGGGTATTCCTACCGGTTCAGGTCGGATTCGGGCTCAATGACCGTCAGCGTTAACAACATGCGGAAGGGAACCGTCGTCGCATCCGGGGTGAGCGACAGGGACCGGTATTTCGTGGTATCCACCGTGTACGACGATCTCTTTCCCGATTCCGCGCGGGCGGCGGAGAGCTTCTCTCCCGCCCTCCTCGATTCTGTAGTGAAGGGATGTCTCCACGATGCAGGGGTGATGCTTCCATTCTCCTACGGCCTCATAGCGACGGCGGGTGACTCTGTCCGGCTCGCCAGTTCCCCGGAGGCGGCCGCAGATCTCCGGTCGTCGGAGTTCAGGGCGCCGCTCTTTCGCGTTCCCTTCGGGCTGCCGCGCGACGACATCGCCGTGGCATTCAGCGGTCGCAATGTGTATATCCTCGGGCAGCTCTGGCCCGTGCTTGCCGCATCCGTTCTGTTCATCGTTGTCCTCGTGTGGGGGTTTGCCTCGGCCGTGCGGACGATCCTCCGCCAGGAGCGGCTGGCCGCCTCCATGGTGGATTTCATTAACAACATGACGCACGAGTTCAAAACGCCGATTGCGACGGTGACGCTCGCGAGCGAGGCGATCGGCCGTCCGGACGTTCTCCGGAGCAGCGCACGTGTGAAGAAGTACAACAGCATGATCGCCGAAGAGTCTCTCCGGATGAAGAAGCAGGTGGACAGGATACTCGACATGGCGGTCATCGAGGAAGGGGACTACGAGCTTTCGCTCGCGGACGTCGACATGCACGATGTGATCCGACGTGCGGTCGAGAACGCCGCGCTCGGCGCGGAGTCGCGCGGGGGGACAATTACGTGCGCGCTGGAGGCGGAGCGACACACGATACGGGGGGATGCTGTGCACCTGGCGAACATCGTGCACAATCTTCTGGACAACGCGGTCAAATACTCTCCGGGCGCTCCTGCCGTGACCGCGAGCAGTGCGAACCGGGAAGGATTCCTGGTCGTGTGCGTCCGGGACAGGGGAATCGGCATCCCCCCGGAGCACATCGGCCGCGTGTTTGACAAGTACTACCGCGTGCCCACGGGGAACCTGCACGATGTCAAGGGGTTCGGCCTCGGTCTGCGGTACGTCCGGCTCCTCAGCGAGGCGCACGGCGGGACCGTCACGATACGGAGCAGGGTCGGTGAAGGGACCGAAGTGACGCTGAATTTTCCGCTCGGGGCGCAACCGTGAAGCAGACGGTCCTCCTCCTGGAAGACGACGCGAACCTGGGGCTCATACTCCAGGAGCACCTCGAGCTGAACGGGTTCGGCGTGAAACTCTGCACCAACGGCGAGGACGGCCTGGCGGCCTGGAAAAAGGGGAAATTTGACCTGTGCCTGGTCGATGTGATGATGCCGAGGAAGGACGGGTTCTCGTTCGCGCGGGATGTCCGGGCGCTCGACCGCGATATTCCCCTGATCTTCCTCACCGCCCGCGCGATGAAGGAGGACCGGATCGAGGGGCTGAAGATCGGAGCGGACGACTACCTGACCAAGCCGTTCAGCATGGAAGAACTCCTGCTCAGGATCCGCGCTGTCCTCCGCCGGAGCGGGGCACAGGCGGCATCGGAGGTCCCGGCGTCGTTCGCGCTCGGCTCGTTCACTTTTCACCCCGCGCAACGTGCGCTCAGCCGCGGAAAAAGCCTTCGCCGGCTGACGTCGCGGGAGTCAGACCTGCTCCGGCTCCTCTGCCTCGCCATGAACTCCACGCTCGACCGGGGGGCCGCGCTGAGAGAGCTCTGGGGTGATGACAGCTACTTCAACAGCCGCAGCATGGACGTTTTTGTCTCCCGCCTCCGGAAGTACCTCCACGCCGATCCCGCCGTGGAAATTCAGAACGTGTCCGGGAAGGGCCTCAGGCTTGTTGTCGGCAGTGATGCCCCGCGCCGCGCTACTCGGACACCAGGTACACGGTCCTGACCTGCGTGTCGATGTAGAACCACTCCTCGTCCACCCGGAAGTCCTTCGGGTCCGTGATAGCCAGCTCCATCGTCTGCCAGTCCGTCGCAGGATGGATGAACGCGTACTTCCCCGGCGCGGTGGTCACCCTCACCGGCATGCGGAAGTCCTTCACATCCGCACGCCAGCGGTACCGGCAGCGGACGGGCCCCTTGCCGGCCATGAGCATCACCTCGAGCTTCGGCAGCGAAGGGTAGCGCAGGTACTGATCGAAGAAATACGTGTAGTCGCTCCCCGTCACGCGGTTGACGTACGCCACGATGGAGTCCGCGGTGATCGCCTGGTAGCGGAATGTCGTGGCGATGCCCCGGATGAGGGCGTGCCAGAGCGAGTCGTTGTCGAGCACGCCCCTTAGCGTATTGAGCATCAGCGACCCCTTCGGGTACATATCTCCCGCACCTTCGTTGTTGACGTTATACGCGCCGATGATCGGCCGCCGGTTCACGACCCCCTCTTTCTTCGCGTTGACGTACTCCAGCATCGCCTTCGTGCCGAACTGGCACTCCACGAACAGCGCCTCCGCGTGAGCCCCGAAGCCCTCGTGGATCCACATGTCGGCGAGATCCTGTGCTGTCACGCTGTTGCCCCACCATTCGTGCGCCGATTCGTGGATGATGATGAAATCGAACAGCAGCCCCCACGGAGAGCTTGCGGCGCCCCGGTACCCGTTCCGGAACCCGTTGCCGTACGCAACGGCGCTCTGGTGTTCCATCCCGTTGTGCGGCGACTCCACCAGCTTGTAGCCGTCGCGGACAAACGGGTAGGGGCCGAAGTTCTTTTCGTAGCAGGCCAGCATCGGCTTCACCTGCTCGAACTGCTTCTTTGCCTTCTCCAGGTTGCCCGGCAGCACGTAGTAGTCGAGCGTGAGCGTCTCGTCGCCCGAGTACGTTGCAGCGAAATGGGCGAACGTGCCGATGTTGATCGTCACGTCGTAGTTGTTGATCGGGTACGTCACCGCCCAGACGTACGTTCGCCATCCGTCCGGCAGCGTGCGCACGGACCGCAGGCGCCCGTTGGAGACATCCTCGAGCCCCGGCGGCACGGTCACGCTGATCCGGACGCTGTCCGGTTTGTCCGCAAGGTGGTCCTTGCACGGCCACCAGAGGCTTGCCCCCGTACCCTCGCAGGTGACGGCGACCCACGGATTTCCCGTGGAGTCCTTTGTCCAGATCAGTCCGCCGTCCCACGGCGGGTTGCGCGCCACGCGCGGCTCCCCGTCGTAGGAGATCACCAGGGTGTGCGTGGTGCCCGGCTTCAACGGCGCGGGAAGCTGGAAGAAGACTGCGTTGAACTCACGCAGGTACCTGAGAGAGTCCGCGCCGTCCAGCACGGCCGACCGGATCGTCATCTCCCTGAACAGGTCCACCTGCATCGAGGCTGAAGGCGCGACCGCTGTGAAACGTATCGTGTTCGAGCCGGCAATGGTCTTCTTCACGGGGTCCACGCGCACGTCCAATCCGTACCAGCGGACGTCGTAGCACGTCCGCTCCGGTCTGAGCATTCCCCGGAGCGTATCGGCGCGTGTGAATTCCGGCGCGCGCGTCTCACGCGGGGCCTGCGCAGTGGCTGTTCCGGACAGTGCCGCGATCAGCCCTGCGGCGCACAGCACGCGCGGTCTCATTGTCCCCCCGTCGCATAGTGCATGCCAAGCTGGTCGAACAGGAACGCGAACACATCCACATCCTGCGCAACCACCTCATCCAGCGGGCTGCCGATCCCGTGGCCGCTCACCGCGCTGGTGCGGAGGAGTATGGGCCGCGCCGAGGCGGTCGCCGCCTGGAGCCGTGCGGTCATCTTCCGGGAGTTGGCCGGGTCGACCCGCCCGTCGTTGTCGCCGGTCATCATCAGGACGGCCGGGTACTTCGTCCCGTCGGCAACATGGTGGTACGGAGAGTAGGCGAGCGTTGCCTTGAACTGGGCGGGATCGCTCAGGGCGCCGTACTCGGTGACGTTAAACTGCCCGTTCGGAAAATTCCCGATATGCAGCATGTCGTACAGACCCACATGGCTCACCACCGCGCGGAAGAGGTCCGGGCGCTGTGTGAGCGCCGCGCCCATCAGGAGTCCGCCGTTGCTCCCCCCCTCGATGGCGAACAGGTCGGTGGAGGTGTATTTCCGGCCGATCAGGTATTCCGCGCACGCGATGAAATCATCGAACACATTCTGCTTCTTCGTGAGCATTCCTCCCCTGTGCCATTCCTCCCCGAACTCGTCTCCTCCGCGGATGTTCGCGTCCACGACAATCCCTTCCTGTTCCACCCACAGCCTGTTGCGCGGGGAGAAGCGGGGGGATTCCGCGACGTCGAATCCGCCGTACGCGGTCAGGAGCAGGGGGTGCCGGCCGTTCTTCTCGGTCCCCTTTTTCTGAATGATGTTCAGCGGGATTTTCGACCCGTCCTTCGACGGGGCGAACTCGCGGAGCACCTCGCAGTCGCTGAAGTCGGCCGCCGGCCTGTTCACCAGCCTCGTGCGCGCGGCCCCGTTTGTCTTCGGGTCATACAGGAAGTAGGAGAGGTCCTCGATGTATGTCTCCGTGCCGTAGAGGACACGGTTGCCGTCCATCGGGATGAGCGTTGTGATTGCCGGGAGCGGGGCAGTCGGCAACATCCCGCGGAAGAGCCCGCTCAGGTCGAAGATACGGACCTGCGAAGGACCTCCGGCCACGTCCAGCGTGTACAGGCGGTCTCCGGTTGCCAGGAGCGATTCGATTGCGACGTTGTCTTCAGGGACCACAACGCGTGCCGAGGTCAGCGCGGGTGTCGCGACCGGGATGCTCAGGATCTGCCCGTGCGGCGCGCCTTTGGTGGAGAGCAGATAGATCTTCCCGTCCCTGCCAAAGACCGCCTCTTTCACGCCGTCGTCAAACCCGGCGATCGTGCGCCAGCGCTCTCCGGGCCCCATCAGGTAGAACGCGAACTCGCCGCCGTCCCCGTTTGCCACGCGCGCAAGCATGTAGCGCCCGTCGTTGCTTGAGGAGAGCGCGATCTCCGCGATGCGGGGAAAATCCTTCCCCGCGATGTACCTGTCCTTTGCCGACGGCGTGCCCAGTGTGTGGAAATAGATCTGCTGGTAGAACGCTGAGTCCTGTGGCGGACGCTCGTTCCCCAGCGGGTACCTCGTATAGTAGAAGCCGGAAGCAGCGGCGTTCCAGGCGATGCTCCCGCTGGCCGTGGGGAAGTTCACGCGGGGCACCTCATCGGGGAGCCGCCTCCCCGTGGCAGTCTCGAACACGAAGCCCGTGCCGTTTTCGCTCCCTCCCCGGGAAAGCGAGACCGCGACCAGCCGGCCGTCGGGCGAGGGAACGAAGAAATCCATTGACGTCCCCCCCGTCGTGTCGATCATGTTCGGGTCGATCACCGTCCGCTCCGTTGAAAGATCGGTCGGTGAATCGATCGTGACCAGCACCGGCTGTTTACGCGGCGGCTGAAGCTTTGTGACAAACAGCTTCTTCCTGAAATACTCCGCCCGGTAAGTGACAGAGGTACCGCCGTACAGTTCCTTCAGCCGGGAGGCGATCTTCTGCCGGTCTTTCACGTCGTCGAGTATCGGGCGGGAGAACGCGTTCTGGGCGCCGATCCAGGAGCGCACCGCCGGGTCATCAAGATTTTCCAGCCAGCGGTAATCGTCGGTGATCGTCGTGTCGAAGAACTTCTCGGAGGTCGGCTTCTTCTCCGTGGGCGGGTACGGTGGTTTCGAGGGCGTACACCCGGCAATCAATGCCGTAACGACGATAACTGCCGCGGACGTGCGTGTGAGTGTCATGAACCATGCTCCTGATGGGGAAGTGATACCGGCGGGCTAGTGTCCTCCGCGCAGCTTCTTAAGGATTTCGATGCCGTTTGCATTGGACGGGTTGAGCGCGATGGATTTCTCGTAGTTGGCAATCGCCTGTGCCGTCTGTCCATCGTCCATGTATGCCTCGCCGAGGCTGTCGTACACGTTCCATGATTTCGGGAACGCTTCCGTATTCAGCCTGAAGACCTCGATCGCCTCCTTCGTTTTGCCCTCTCTGAGCAATTCGTATCCCAGCAGATTCATCTCGTTTTCATTAATCGAGAACTCCCCCGGTTTCCTGATCATTTCGCCGTACCGATCGAGGCCCTTGCTGATTCCCTCGTCCGCAATCGTCCTGCCGATCTCCCGAGCGATCGAACGGGTGGGTGCTGCGTACGGACGGTCATAGAGTATCGCCGCCACGGACCGGGCGATTTCAATGAGGGGGGCGCTTTCGGTGTTGTTCAGCAGGACGATCAACAGGCGGCGATCGGGGATGCGGACGATCATCGTGTTGAACCCGTTGATGCCTCCGCCGTGAAAAACGAACAGCGCACTGTCGGTCGAGCTGCCGAGCGGCTCTTTTCCCACCCCCCACCCAAATGCATAACCGTTGCGCACAGGCGTGAAGTAGATCTTCTTGAGGGAATCGGAAAGGAGTCTGTCGGTGTACAGCGCCCTGTCCCAGAGAAGGAGATCCTCTGCCGTTGAGTAGAGCGCGCCGGCCGAAAACGGCACCGACATATCGAGGAACGCGGCATTGACCATCCGGCCTGTCCATGCGTATCCCGCGGCACGCTTTGGGAGGATTTCCTCGTTATGATCATACCCCGTGTTGTTCATGCCGAGCGGGTCAAGTATGTTCGTCCGGAGGAGTCGCTCGTACGGCATTCCTGTGACTTTTTCGAGCACTGCACCCAGGAGCACATAGCCCGAGTTACTGTACTTCCAGGCCGTCCCGGGCTTGAAATCGAGCGGCTTCCCGGAGAACGTGGCGATCAGCTGTTCCAGCGTATAGGCATTCCTGTCGCGGCGGATGTCCAGGAACTCCGTGTAGTTTGGGATTCCGGCCGTATGGCTCAACAGCTGCCGGATCGTGACACTGTCCCCGCGCGGCCTCGGATAGCTGGAGAGGTATCTCGAGAGCGGAGCATCCAGGGAAATTGCGCCCTTCTGGACCTGCTGCATGACAAGCATCGAGGTGAATTGCTTCGTGATCGATCCCAGCCGGAATTTGACATCGGGGGCATTCGGGATTTGCCACTCCCTGTTCGCGTATCCGTATCCCTTCTCAAAGAGGATCTTTCCCTCCTCGGCGACAAGAACGGATCCGTTGAACTGGTCGTAGTCATTGTATTTCGAGAGGAGGGCGTCGATTGCCGCCTCCTGTGACCAGGCGCTGACGTGCGAAGAGATCAGGATCGCCGCGATGATGACCGGTGCTCTTCTCCCCATGTCCTCCTCCGTCATTATTGAGTGCTGGGGGCTCCGAAAGGAAACAAGCCTCCGTCCGATGGCCAATATACGAAGTGTCAGCCGCAGAATCCCAGGCGGATACAGACAGATTGAGAATGTGGATACCGATTCGTAATTTGGGCTGTGCACTTCCCTGCGCGGGTCATTCCTGCCGTGCATTCCCCGGCAGGCGCTCTGACATGACATCTGTTGTTGACTCGCTTTCTCTTCCTTGCCGCAGTCCGGTCGTATCGATGGACGCTTTGGAGGAAACATGACGCGGATCAGCATTTTCGTCTCGCTCCTGTTTGCTGCGGTTCTCTCTAACGCGCAGCCGAACGCCGGCTACTACAGGTTTCCGGCCATCCACGATAGCGTGATCGTCTTTACCTCCGAGGGTGATCTGTGGCTGGTCGGCAGTTCCGGGGGGGTGGCGCGACGCCTGACATCGAATCTCGGCGTGGAAGCGTATGCCGCGATCTCTCCGGACGGCAACACGATCGCTTTTTCCGGGGAGTACGAGGGTCAAACAGAGCTCTACACAATGCCGCGCTCCGGCGGAGTTCCTCTGCGCAGGACGTATGACGGAGATATCCGGGTGGTCGGCTGGACCCCTGACGGCAGAATCCTCTGTGCCACATCGCGGTTCTCGACTCTCCCTGAAGTCCAGCTTTTTACGTTCGATCCCGTCGCCGGATCAAGCCAGATCCTCCCCCTTGCCCAGGCAAGCGACGGCTCCTACGACGTGAGCGGGAAGACGCTGTTCTTCACCAGGCTTGCCACCCAGGGGAGTCATACGAAGCGGTACAAGGGGGGGACTGCCCAGAATATCTGGAAGTTCACTTCCGGCGCGCCCGAGGCCGTTCCGCTGACATCCGACTACCCGGGCACGAGCAGGTCCCCGATGTGGCATGACGGCCGGGTGTATTTCGTCTCGGACCGGGACGGGACGATGAACATATGGTCGATGACTCCGGATGGAAAGGACCTCCACCAACTGACGAAACACAAGGGCTGGGATGCGAAGTCCCCCTCCCTCGATCACGGGAGGATCGCCTACCAGGTCGGTGCAGACGTCTACGTGTATGACATTGTTTCGAAAACCGACGCACGTGTTCCGATCACGCTCTCATCGGATTTCGACCAGCTGAGAGAAAAGACCGTCAAGAAACCGATGGACTATCTTACCACATTTGCTCTCTCGCCGAACGGTGACCGGGTGTCCCTGACGGCCCGGGGACAGGTATTCGTCGCACCGGCGGAGCAGGGCCGGTTCGTCCGCGTGACCGATAACGACAGAATCCGCTATCGCTATGCGGCATTTATGCCAGACGGAAAGTCCCTGCTCGCGGTTTCCGACAAAACCGGGGAAACGGAGTTCGTGACGTTGCCGGCAAACGGAATCGGCAAAGAACAACGCCTGACCAGCGACGCAAAGGTTTTGCGATGGAGCGGCGTCCCTTCTCCCGACGGTACATGGATCGCCTATACCGACAAGAACGAGGAGGTCTGGCTGTTCAATATCCCGGAGAAGAAGAATCTGCGGATTATGAAGACCGGGGAGGGAGGGCCGGGAGGGCTCGCATGGTCGCCGGACAGCAAGTGGCTTGCGTACTCACGGTCCGCGAAGAATCTCTTCACGGAGATCGCGCTCTACAGCGTTGACAGGGAAACAACCGCGGTTATCACGAGCGATCGCATCGACAGCTATAATCCTGTATGGTCGCCGGACGGACACTGGCTCTACTTCATCTCAGATCGGGTGTTTCAATCAGTCGTGCCAGGCCCCTGGGGGGCCCGCCAGCCCGAGCCCTATTTCGACAAGACCTCCACGATCTGTGCGCTGGCGCTTACGAGGGACGTTCGATTTCCTTTCCTGCCGGGCGACGAGATCTCTGCGCTCCGTGAGGCTCAGAAGAAAGGGAATGCGGGGGAAGAGAAGAGCGATGAAAAGAAGGAGGCGGGGAAACAGGCAGAGAAAAAGCCTCCAGTTGTCACGATCGACCTCGATGGTCTGATGTCACGACTGTACGAAGTGCCGATTCCCGCCGGCGCATACTCTGCTCTTGCCGTGAACGACAAGTTCCTGTACCTGCAGGAACGGCCCTCTGCGTATCAGGGGAAGACGGCTCTGATTGCGGTCGAGATCAAGAACAAGGATGTCGGCGCAAGAACCGTGCTGGAGGACATCCGCGGCTACGAGCGTTCATCCGACGGCAAGAAGCTCGGGGTGCTCAAAGGCGATGACCTGTATGTCATCGATGCGGACGGCAAGCCCCCGGCTGACCTCGCCAAGACGAAGGTGGACCTCTCCCACTGGCTCCTCACCGTGAACCCGCGTGACGAATTTCGTCAGATGTTCCTCGAGGCCTGGCGGCTTGAACGCGATTACTTCTACGATCCGCACCTCCATGGAATCGACTACCGTGGTCAGCTTGAAAACCATCTTGCGCTTCTGGATCGCGTCACCGATCGGGATGAGCTGGGCGACCTGATCGGCGATCTCGTGGGAGAACTCTCCGCCCTTCACATCTTCGTGGGCGGGGGAGACTTGAGGCGTTCCGAAGACAGGATCAACCTGGCATCACTCGGTGCACAGCTCCGTCGCGATGAAGCGGCGGGAGGGTATCGCATCGTGCAGATCTACCGGGCCGACCCGAACTTCCCCGATGTCGTCTCCCCTCTTGCCAGGCCCGGCTTGCCGGTGCGCGAGGGAGACGTGATCCTTTCGATCAACGGGACCTCGCTGCTCTCGGTGGATTCACCGGATCGGCTCCTGGAGAATCAGGCCGGACAACAGGTCTTCCTGCACGACCGCGGGGAGGCGGGGGAGTATGACGCCGTCGTGAAGCCGATCTCGATTCCCGATGACAGGAACCTGCGGTACGGGGAATGGGAGGAGACGCGCAGGGAGATCGTGGAGAAGAAGGGGGAAGGGGATATCGGCTATGTGCACCTGCGCGCGATGGGCGGAGGAAATTACGCGGAATGGGCGAGAAACTTCTATCCCGTGTTCGACCGTAAGGGATTGATCATCGATGTGCGGAACAACCAGGGAGGGAACATCGACAGCTGGATTCTCGAGAAGCTGATGCGCAAGGCCTGGTTCTACTGGCAGGGGCGCGTCGGGAAGCCCTACTGGAACATGCAATATGCCTTCCGTGGACACATGATTGTCCTCTGCAACGAGTGGACGGCTTCGGACGGGGAGGCCTTTACCGAAGGATTCCGGCGGCTCGGGCTGGGAAAGGTACTTGGCACGCGCACGTGGGGAGGGGAGATCTGGCTCTCGTCGTCGAACTTCCTTGTCGATAAGGGAATTGCCACGGCTGCCGAATTCGGCGTGTTCGGCCCCGAAGGGCAATGGCTCATCGAGGGACACGGGGTCGACCCGGATACGGTCGTCGACAACCTTCCGCGCGCGACATTTGAGGGACAGGATGCACAGCTCGACGCGGCGATCAGGTACCTCCAGGGAGAAATCAAGGAGCATCCGGTTGAACCGCCAAAGCCGCCGAAGTATCCGGACAAATCGTTCAAGTATTGAGGAGGCCTGACGGAGGGGCCTGAGTCCTCTGTTGGCGCCCCGTCTCAGCTGCTATCACTCCCCCGGGTCCCCCCGTTCCCTCCCGTGACCCAGGATCTGGCGCAGCTCAGCGACTCCGCGCCAGGTGACGACCGCCGCGATGCCGAAAAAGAGGATCGCGGATATCCCTCCGATAGCATACCAGAAGATTGCCCCGTCAGTCATACTCCCTCCGGTTGCATATGCGGCCGCGGCGGTGAAACCTTCTGAGTAAGAAGAGAAGTCGAAAGCAATTGTTTCCGGGTGGATAGTGATGGCAGGCCTTATCACTCTGTTGTGGCTTGGACTCAGATGAGGGCGTGTAATCAAGATTCATGAATGGCAGCGACTGACGTTTCTCGCAGTCGCAAGAGAGGGGCTTGACTCCCCGATCCCACCCGGCCCTCGGCGTGACGGACGGGCCAGAAAGGAGCCGGGTGTGAGGGAGCGGCATGTCAGCGGTAACCGGCCCCACACTTCGTAGAATTAGAGCACAGGCAAAGCGTGATAGAAGGAAAGCAGCTGAAACGATCGTGAACGAAAACGCAGGAAAGAAGTCCGAGGACCTGCCATCAAGTCATCCTGCCAGGAAGTGAAGAAGTTCAACAGATGTTTTCAACTGCGGACTACTATGCAGAGGACTACTCAGCGATTGGTACTTCAGGCTGCCACCATTGAATTGGCAACGGCCGAGCTCTCTTCCACGCAGTCGTTGGAAACTCTATTGCAGGCAAATGTTCCTTCCGGCTGGCCACCCGGCGAATATGACCGAAGTGCACAGGAGTTCTTTCTCGATTGTCTTAAACGGGCAAGCGATCGTGATGTCGGATGGTATTCATGGTACGCTCTTCATGGTCACACTGGGGCTCGATCTCTCATCGGTGCGGGCGGCTTTCTTGGCCCACCCGATGAGAGTGGTCTGGTCGAGATAGGGTTCTCCATTCACCCGAACTGGACCGGTCGTGGTTTTGCAACCGAGATGGTCGGTGAGCTTGTCGCATTCGCATTCGAAGACACCAGAACCCGGACCGTTGTCGGTAATACCACTCGAGGAAATGTGGGATCGTGCAAGGTATTCATGCATCTGGGGTTTGGCGAAACCGAAACGACCACCGCACCTGGGGTTGTTCGATTCCTCCTCGGCAGACAATCGGCGCCTGCCTGACGACGCGTCGAAGCTGACGGGAACACCGACCTCTCTCGCTGAGCCGAGATGGGGCGAAGAATCCCTACCACGTTCGTGATAGGGATTCTTCGTTAGAACCAGTAGCGTGGACACGAAGTGGTATTCTACAGCAGGTTAATCTCCGCAAGACCGCTCTTATTGGACACAGACCTAACTCGTTCTTCAATGAGAGACTAGTTACTCCGCTGGCTATGACGGGAGTAGAATCTTAGAGCGTCCTTGTCCCGCCAATCAAGGGTCAGCCATTCGAACGCCCTGGTTTGAGTGTTGAAAATAGCCAGGTCTCCCCCTTTTCCTCTGGTAAGATCCTCCGGATTCGGGTTCTTGTGGGCAGCCGTGAGCAATAGTACGTTTGCATTCAGAAAACATGCACCCTCAACAAACAAGGAGTCATCTTCGCCTGGGATTCGCAGAATCTCCGATTCTCGTGTCCGCATATTGAATATCACTGGGCTTGTGTCCGCGACCGCTCCGCTGCCATAGACGAACTCCTCATTATCATCCGACCATCCACCTAGCCAGCATGACAAACGGCCTTTTGTCACCACAATATTTGTATGTTCCTTGAGATTGAAGATCGTGATCCCTTCAGTAAACTCGGTATCGAACGAGCTATACTCGCACGCCAGAAGCTTCCCATTTGGCGAGAGCACAATATGATGAATGTTACAGCCTTGTGGCAATGAGGCTAGTGTAGAATATCTCTCCGACCCAGGGGATATCTCCTCTATATCATTTGAAACTCGAGCACACAAGAGGTGTTGTTGGTCGATTGACCAATCTATAGAGGATAAGAGGAATGCACCTCTTGACGTTTCATCCTGAAGTGAAGAATCAAACCGACTAATTACCCCATCGGCAAGAGAAAGTGAATATATCTGTCTTCTGACTGATTCGCCCATGGCTTTGAGTACTCGTGGCTCTCCTAGACGTGCTGAAACGAATACCACAGATCGTCGGTCTTTTGAGAGGATCGGTGAGTCTTTCAAGTAGTCGTCTTGTGTGACATAGTATTTCCTACGGGACGCCAGATCGAACAGTACTACGTTGCGGACTGTGAGTGACTCGTTGTATTCAAGAAAGAGTGCGACCGATCCTTGAGCTACGGAATCGGGCACGACCGTGCCAGTTGAGCCCTTCATGGATCGAGACTGGCATGAACAGAATATCGTACAGACTAGTCCGATTGCAGTACATAGCTTCATCATAGTGTGTTCGCATTGAGTATTTGACAAGTTGGCCATGCGTCCTGCCGCCACTTCCTCCAGGAAGGAGGTGAGGCCCGTGGGTAATACCGCCGAACTTGCTCCCCAGCTCCGTGCCCTGAAGCTCTCCGGGATGCTCGACACGCTCGAGATGCGGCTCCTGGAGGCTGAGCAGGGGCAGCTCTCGCTTACCGAGCTCCTCTCCATGCTCGTCTCCGACGAACTGGAGGCCCGGCGGAAACGGAAACTCGCCCGTCTGATCAAGCACGCGTGCCTCAACGCGGGACAGACGCTCGAGGCGTTCGACTTTGATATCGCCGTCTCCGCCAACCGGCCCCTGATCCGCGATCTGGCCGCGTGCCGCTTCATCCAGCGATCAGAAAACGTCTCCTTCCTCGGACCCACCGGGACCGGCAAGACGCACCTGGCCCAGGCGCTCTCCCACGCTGCCTGCCAGCGCTATCTATCCGTCGAGTTCCTCCGCTTCGACGAGCTCTTCAGCACACTGGCCAAGGCGGACATCACGCACTCAAGCGACAAACTCCTGCGGGCGCTCTGCCGTACGGACCTACTCGTCCTCGACGAGTTTGCGTTCAAGCGGCTCGACCAGCAGGCCGCCGAGTGGCTCTACACGATCGTCGACACCCGGTAGTCGACCGGTTCGATCATCCTGACGAGCAACCGCTCCTTCGACGATTGGCTTGCGATCTTCCCCGACAAAGTCATGGCCAATGCCGTCATGGATCGCCTGGCCCACAATGCCTACCAGATCGTCCTGAAGGGCGAGTTGTACAGGAAGAAAAATGGACTGAGATCAGATCCGCAAAAGGATAAAAACATGTCCGACTAACCACCTGCTCATCCAACTTCGGGGTGGGGAATACTGTGACCCTCAAAGTGGGGAATTACGTGGCCCTTGACACAGCTCAACAACCACATAGTTCTCTTCATCATAAGCCCCGATAATTACCGACTCGACCTTCTCTGCTATTGATATAAGATCCTTTTCAGAAATGCTATTTGAATCGATCCTCCCTTCGGTGCTGTGATCTAGGTGCGTGAGAAAGCCTATGAATGGATAGGCACCTCCGAACCTGAATGTTTCCCTAATCACATCTATCGACACTTGCCCTCTTTTCAATTGGTGATATAGCACCCCATTGAACACGAACGGAATGGTGTGATTCTTGATAGCATTGTCTTCTCTAATTTTGGACGGAATTCCTACGTTATCCTGGATAAGCCAGGCTCCATCCCTATTATCTTTGAGAAATGTGAGAACATATTCAGAAAGCTGTGGAGTTACGTCGACGTCACAGATCCCGCCGGACTTGAATTGATGGACCTGTTTCGAATTGACAAATGCTGGAAGCAAAACCCAAGCTCTACACGATTGAGCCTGAACTCTGTTTGCGAGATGTCTTGCTATTCCAAGACCCCCGATAAGCTGTTCGACTGAGAACTCGATCACTCTCTCGTCCAGCTCAAATTCCTTGAATTCGATCATTCTATGCGTTCCTAAGTGGGTTCTCCTGGGAGTTTTGGCACTAATCTCCCGTGCGGATGAATCCTCTATGTGTTTCTGCTCGGCTCTGTCCAATCAACGTGGGGTCGATTGTCGATTTCAATTCACCGACTGGTCACCGGATTTGTCGGGTAGTTCATATTTCCTCGGCCCGCAATGGACGCACGATTTTGACCAAAAGTATTGGCCGTTGAGAGGGGTACCTTCGATGAGGAAGTACTTTCCACATCGCGGGCATTTCAATCTGTGGACTCGCCAGAGGAAGTAACAGATGAGGATCATCCAAACGACAGAAAAGGAGTGGAGCAGCATATCAGATCCAACAATTCTGTAGATCGGACGGACTAGCAAATAGAGCACCGGGAAGAACAAACCGATCAACCCGAACAGCGTCCTCATGTCACTCCGATGATCGTGCCAGATCCTTAGATAGTGCGATTCTTTGTTCTTCTCCAATTAGGCTACCTAGATTTGCAGACAGCAGAAGCGAGTGATGTCAGGATTGTGGCGAAGATGAGAATCCGCACGTTCATCACGCGACCGAGGGTTAGTTCATGAGAAAATTTGATAGCCTTTCCACCACGAGAAGCGCCTTCGAAGAACCTGACGGAAGATACCCCGCCCAACCGCGACAATCAACGCCGAAACATTTGCTGAGAGATCATATCGACAGATTGACAGATATTGTTCGAGCGCATGCCGTTGATCGTGATGCCGCACACGAACGCGTGATTGCATGTCCCTGAGCGGGAAGGTATCTTGCGGATGAGGCGTGAGATTCTTCACATAGGCCCCTGGTCCTGACGGGTTGAGGGCTGTTTCATTTCTGCAAGTGCATATGGAATCCCAAATCGATCCAATCGAACCAACCAATTCAGGTGAGAGAATTGTATTTACCGCCAAAACAATAGGCATCTGCACTGCGTTGTTTGGCCCACTTGCGGGGACCTATCTGATCTCGCACAATTTCCGCGTTTTTCGAAAGGCGACCGCAGCAAAGGTGTCATATGCAGTCGGGCTTGCCGCAACACTGATTCTCATTCCGATACTCTTGCAGATTCCTGAGCACACCGGAACAAGAGCCATGACCGGATTGATCGAGCTGCTCTGGGCAATTCCGGCCTACGTTGTGGTGAAAGAACATCAGGCGTTGGATATCGAACACCATCTATCAGGTGGAGGGAAGAAGGCATCTGGGTGGAAGGCCGCCGGCATAGGCATTCTGGCGATGATCATTCTGATGTCATACATGTTGTTCCTAAGTGTGGTGGTGTTTCCTTCAGAAGCGATTGAGCTCCCGACCTTCCAGTCTTCTCTTATCGAAACAGAGAATTCACATTGCAGGGTGTACTACGACTCGTCAGCTCTCACACAAGCGGATGCAAGAGTCGTGGGTGCGAGCCTTGAGAAGATGGGCTACTTTAGTGTGCCGGATACAGAAAGGGAGGCTGTGTTTTACCGAGACAAGAACGATTACCTCATCGCGATATCTGTAGATGAAAGAGCATTCTCTGATAGAAACGCCGGAGCAATCCTGGCTCTGACATTGTCCGAGCTGCATGACCGTTATGTTGATAGAAGGTATCGATTCCGGCTGCTTGTAATTGGGCCTAAGGGGATCACGAAGGAAAAGTTCATCCCCGGCAAATAGTCGGGAACCTTCAGCGAGAAAGGAGAATCAGCCTGTGATAATTTGGCAAGGGAAAGGGTTTCTTGTTGCCGTTGTTGTGTTTCTTTCGTCTCTACTGATGCAACTCTCCACTGAAGGGATCACCAAGAACAAGCATTTCTATGAAGAAAACGGTTGGCCATTGGCAGGTGCGATGGCGATTGCAGGCGCGATCGTCCTTCTCTTGGAGAAGTCCATCTTGAAAGACGGCTCCCGGGTCTTGGTTGACAAAGAAACCGGGCGGGAGGTCGCGATCGACATGAAACACTCTCTGTTCTTCATACCGATCAAGTACTGGCCATATATATTGATGGTGATCGCTCTGGCGGTGTTGTTCTTCAAACGAGGCCCGGCCGTCTAGGTACTTCCAGAGCAACCACTTCATGATGTCAGGTCCAAATCTGGAAGGTGCCGCAGGTGAGTCGCTTCGGCACAATTCCACATCTCACCCAGACCCCGCCGTGACGGGCGGGCCAGAAAGGAGCCGGGTGTGAGGGAGCGGCATGTCGGCGGTAGCCGGCCCCACACTTCGTAGAATTAAAGCACGGGCAAAGCGTGAGTGACATTCTGGCATTGATTGTTGTATTCGTTCTGCTCATAGTTGTTATCGGCGGATTTATTCGTATTTGCGTCAAGCTTCGACGTGGGGGTGGAAGCATGACCACAACCGTCTTGGGCGCAACCGACGCTTTTCTCACACAGGATAGAAGGAAAGCAGCTGAAACGATCGTGAACGAAAACGCAGGAAAGAAGTTTGAGCAACTACCATCAAGTGATCCTGCCAGGAAGTGAAGAAGTTCAACAGATGTTTTCAACTGCGGACTACTATGCAGAGGATAACTCAGCGATTGGTACTTCAGGCTGCCACCATTGAATTGGCAACGGCCGAGCTCTCTTCCACGCAGTCGTTGGAAACTCTATTGCAGGCAAATGTTCCTTCCGGCTGGCCACCCGGCGAATATGACCGAAGTGCACAGGAGTTCTTTCTCGATTGTCTTAAACGGGCAAGCGATCGTGATGTCGGATGGTATTCATGGTACGCTCTTCATGGTCACCCCGGGGCTCGATCTCTCATCGGTGCGGGTGGCTTTCTTGGCCCACCCGATGAGAGTGGTCTGGTCGAGATAGGGTTCTCCATTCACCCGAACTGGACCGGTCGTGGTTTTGCAACCGAGATGGTCGGTGAGCTTGTCTGTCGAGGGCCATCATATTCCCCCAGGTGGGTCATAAGATTCCCCCACCTGCTGCAGTGTTGAACGCAAGTATACTGAGCCGTTCGTCGCTTGTCAAGTCGCCGGGATATCGCTTGCTGTCCAGAGCCTGTTCGGGACTGTGTTCATGAGGTTTCCTCTTCGGTTTTGACCTTGAGTTTTTTTCTGTACGACTGTCCTTTGATCACGATTTGGTGAGAGGTGTGGGCGATCCGGTCCATGATCGCATTGGCGATGATCGGGTCGGGGAAGAGTCCCGGCCAGTCGGCGATGGCCCGGTTGGCCGTGAGGATGATGC
>Ga0335069_10000215_pt1 | contig 100610 bp, 133 predicted proteins | sample Lox_Sample_11_FD_206714 | JGI IMG/M metagenome (GOLD analysis project Ga0335069, IMG submission 206714) | Soil microbial communities from Loxahatchee National Wildlife Refuge, Florida, United States - Lox_Sample_1.1 | ecosystem: Environmental > Terrestrial > Soil > Wetlands | place: USA...
GATGTCGATCTCGGCAACGAGCTGCGCCGCGGTGACTTCCCCGATCCCCGCCACACCCTTCAGCCACTCCTTCCAGATGCGGGTCTTCTTCAGGGCCCGCTCCATCTCCCACTTCAACCCTTCGTCCGCCGCCCTGAGCCTTTCCTCTGCTAGGGCGAGATCCGCTCGGGTCGTCGCGGGCAGTAGGCACGGGATGGTGTCCCCGGTCGCCTTCACCTTTCGGTCCGTACGCATGTGGTGAAAGGCCACGCTCGTCCGGGTCCAGTTCGCGTGCAGCTTTGCCAGCCTTCGCAACTCCTGGAAGGGGTCCTCGTGCTCGGGCTCCGGCCTCGGTCTCCTGGCCACCTTCGCCAGCTTGCCCTTGGGGGGTGGCGGAGGTGTGTACGCCGCCACCGATTCAGTCACCTTGTTCGTATTCGCTTTTTTCATGTTCGGTTCCTTCACTCTCTTGTTTTCGTTTTTCATTCGGGGGATGTCGTCCACTCACCCTCTGTCTCTTCGTTCCGGTCGACTCGTCCACTCCGGCTCCATCTCTTTCGTTCACGACGAATCATCCACTCCGGCATCTACTTTTCGTTCACGCGTCGTCGTCCACTCGTCGCCTTTCACTTCATTCGCGTCCACTCGCCCCCAATCTCTTCGTTCTGCGGGCATCGTCCACTCGCACGCCCTCTCTTCGTTCCCCGTATCCCGTTCGTCTAAACCTCCGGCACCCCGCCCAGGCGCCTGACCTGCACGCGCAGCACCGTCACCTTGCCCTCGAGCTCGGCCACCTTCGCCTTCAGCGCGCGTATCTGCTCGTGGGCTCTCTGCCTCGTCTTGCCGCGCGTGACGAACCGCTCGCACACCTTGATGCCTTGCGAGTGCTTGACGACGCGGTGCCCGTTCTCGACATACACGCGGTGCAAGTCCCTGGTGCACGCCTCGAGCGCTTCCTTGCTCGGGGTGGCGTTGTACAGCCACACGAGCATCTCGTCGTCCACCCACTTGGTGACCCCCGTCTCCCGCATCGCCTTGGCAGCTTCCGCCCGAATCTTGTACTCGCGCAGGCCCCAGGTCGGGTCGACGTTGGCCTTCAGCCACGCCCCGATCTCCTGTCCCCCTGCCTCTTCCCTGTACTCGCTCCAGTGCTCGGCCAGGCGCATCACCTCGACCGCCACCCTCACTTTACACTGCGCCCCCTTTTGCAGGGTGGCGCGGAGCCGCTTCCCTATCTCCTCTAGCGGCTCCCTCGTCCCTCCCCCTCCTCCGACCAACCTCTTCGCTTCGTTCTGGGTTTGCTCTTGCAGCATTCCCCTTGTCTATGCCGCGCTCTAGTACTCCCCAAACGCTTGCAACGTGGTCCACGCGTCTTGGTACATCTTCCGGTTGTTGCTCACCCAGTCCATGAGCCTACTCGCACAGATCGAAACCGCCTCCACCAGCGTCGGTCCTTCTCCGGTCACCACGTCGTAGTACCGGTCTTCTTGCATCTTTACGACCGACACCAGATAGCAACTGTCGTTACGCCAAACCTGCACGCCACCCCCCAAGTACCTCGCTGCCGTCGCCAGTACATCGATGCCCTTCACAGCCGATCTCCCGCCAGGATCTCCAGTACCCTTTGTCGTGTTTCTTCCTTCGCCGAGCCCAGCCACCCCCACCCCTCTTTGACGGCTTTCCCGACCGATTTTTGAAGCGCTTTCCGCCGCCGCATCAACGTTCCCTTCCCCGGCTATTACGAACGTCTCGTAAGAAGGGGGGTCACCCACCCCGTAGCGCAGGCGCGCCACCGTAACCCAATAGATCGTGTCGGCTGACGCAGCATCGGCCGACACGATCACTTCCCACCCCGAGGTATTTGGCCGCCATGAGCAACCGCTCCATGGCCGTTGTCTGCTACTTCACCATCACTTGGTCCTCGTGTACGGACGATAGTAGTTGATGTAAACCGCCTCGCCGACGTCTTCCCCGAACGCCTCCGACATCACCGCCTTCAACTCGACGCCCAGCGCCCGAGCGAAGTCTATGCGCTTCGTGATCATCTGGTTTTCTTGAGCGTGTAGCTCCTCGCCGACGCGAAGCATCTCCGCGTTCAGCACCGCGTTCAGCCCTCTGGGCACGTTCCCCTGGAGCCGCGTGGGGATTCCCTCCTCATCCAGCACCCAGCACTCCGCATTGGCAACTTTGGTCGGGTCGAACTCGGAGTGCATCACGAGCACCCCATGCTTTTTGATGGCCTCGGTCATCCTCGTTAGCCACGCATCCCTCGCGTCGCGAAACGCGTTGCTGTCCTCGCGCAGCCTACAAAAGATGTCTTCGATCCTCTTCGCTTGCTTGTCATCCATGGTCCCTCATCTCCTTCACGGTGGCTCGGCCGGGTTGCGTCCCCCGTTGCCGTTGTCCTCTGCTGGCCCACTCTTGCCGCCTCCGGGAGGCTTGGCGCCTCCTCCGCCCCCTGGGGGCTTGGCTTTGGGCATTCCTGGCTGGTCCACGGGCCCGCCCGTCCCTGGGGTCATCTGCTGCTGCTTGGCCTCGTCGTCCTTCTGATCCTGCTGCACCTTCGAGAACTCGTCCGAGCCCTCCCGGCCGAACGCCGCCATCGCAATCTCCGTTGCGGTCTGCTGGCTCATGATGGCCTTGCCGCCCGTCGCCGTGGTGAGCGTGGTCACCATCTGCTGCTGGTCCATCGGCGTTGGCGGGAACCTAGGGGGCCACTCGAGCTCCACATCTGCCCCGCCTCCGGGATGGCGATCGGACGGCTTGGGTGTGGTCTCTCCGGTGGGTAGTCCATCGTCCCCGAGCACCGGCACTTGCTCCACCCTCGGCGGCAAGTCGAACGACTGATCCGCTTCTTCGGGCTCTTGCGTATCGGGGTTGATGACGGTGACGGGCACCTGCACGCGCGCCTGCGAGATGAAGAGCATCGGCTCCAGGCACCTTTGCAGCCCCGTGCCGTACTGCTCCTGGAGCATGCCCCCCTTGGACATCATCCGGCTGAACACCATCTTTTGCGCCGCGGCCGACTGCCCTTGTGCGGCAATGGTGTCCGGGTCCGGAATGACACACTCCGACACCTCCAGGATGGTGCGGCGGTGTTCGTTGAACAGCTTGATGCCCGCCTCAATCGAGCTCCCCGCGAGCTCCAAGTACTTGGCGTCTCCGTCCTTGTCGACGACGAGGGCATTGTCCGAGCCCTTTTTGACGCCCATCTTGTTGAGGAAAAGCTTGTCCTCCTTGAGCACGAGCGTGGGGTCCAGGTTCAGCTTCGCGCCTCGGACGATGACGCTGAGCACGCAATCGATCTCGTCCAGGCTCTCGTACAGCCCGTCGTAATCCGGCAGGCCGTCTTCTCCGTCGGCTGGCAAGTTCTGTATCCACACGAAGTGACTGTCGCGGTCATTGTGGATGACCGACTTCTCCATGTCCGGTTCCCAGTTCGGCTCCCCCTGCTTGTTCTGGTCAACACGTGCGGGCTTGAAGACGAAGTCACCGTTGAGCGTCCAGTCTCTTCGGTACCAGTACATGTTCTTGACGACGGCCTGCTTCTCGTAGTCGTACTCCTCCACCGGGTACTGGAAGCACTTGGTGACGTGCGCGGGGATGTACGCCTCCCTGTCCTCCCACTCGTGCACGAACAGGTCCTCTCCCCGATGCACGCTGAAGGTCGGCTTGCCTTTCGAGAAGGCCCATGACAACCCCACCGTTCCGCAGCTTCCGCCGATGTTGCGGGCGCGGAGCATTCTCAGGGGCAACTGCCCGATGCGGCTGCACGTCTGCAGGAAGTCCTGGCTATCGTCGTCCCCTCTGACGCGTACGACGGGGAAGCGGCCTTCGCCGAACACAAAGTTGGTGAAGGCGTTGACGATGGCTCTTCCGAGTCGGTATGGCGCGCTCGGTCTTCGCGACCGGAGTGGTGCGTACCACCCGACCTTTTCGCTGGTGAGCCCCGGGTTGGTAAAGCCGATGTTGCTCCCCGCCTGGATAAGGCGCCCATCGAAGTCCACGCGCTTGTAGTCGTGCTGCGTGCAGTTATGCACGTACGCCCCACCCGCAACGAAGGACTCACACCCTGGCACAGACAAGTCGTACATCCACTCGTCCTCGGCCTCGCGCTCGACGCTCTTGACCCGGTCCCATCTCACGTCTGACGTGGCCAATTCGTAGAGTGCGTCGTTTCGATCCTGCTCAGCAAGCCTCGCCAACTTCTCACGACTAATGTTTCCGTACGCTCCTGCATCCTTCCGTTGCCGGAGCCGCAGCAACATCCCCTGCCAGGCCGCCGGAACAACATCCGTGTTCGACCTTCCCGCGAACGACGTGCTCCACGCTCTCAATCGCCTGCTTTTCTCCTTGTGAGCGAGAGGAACTACCTCCGCGAACCGCCGTAGATCCTTCCCGCACACTTCCACGATCCACAATATTCCGTCGCCAAAGGCCACTTCTGTCTGCTCGCGCCTTCTTACGAAACTCCACACGCCGAGCCGCAACAACAACGACTGCACCTGTCCTGCCAACGCCCGACTGGTCGTCGCCAGGGTGGCCAACGCAATGTGCTCGTTGACCGATCCATCGCAATCCCACAGCGCCCCTAAAAACGCCGCAATTCGCTCCGCCGGCAACCGGAACACACCCCCCGGTACGGACTTTCTTCGCGACCGCACGTGCGCCAACCCCGAACGTTCCACGAAGCGCAATGCTCCGTTCCCCTTCACCCGCATCTGCCACCGAGCGCTCGGACTCCTCACCACCTCCCAACCCAACCCCCCTGCAAGTTGCTCGAACTCGGCGCACACCTCCGATGAAATCTTCTGCGTGAAGCCGAAGTACCCCCTACCGCACGAACCGTCCCCGACGAGATACCCGAGTAGCTTCGCCTCGTGCTCGCTCCATTCGTCACCGCTTCCCGCCGCCAATCTCCGCGGCGTCGCCACATAGTCCCCCGGCTTGATCCTGCCCGCCCGCGCCCAGCCTATCGCCGCATCCAGGGCACACAGCATCGGATGGGTATCCGAAACCCGCAGCACCCTCCCGCTGTGTAGTGCAATCGCCAACGGTCGTTCCCGTTTGGTGCGTACCGCCTCCGTCACGTCTGCCGATGCCACGTGACTCCACCCACCCACCGCTTGCACCGCCTCCCCCGGGACCACCTGTTCGATGGGTAGTTCCCCTCCGTCTGCAAGCACCACCGGCATGCCGTGGGCAATGCAGTCGTAGTAGGTGCGCCTGCGACTGAGCGTGCGGTACCGCTCCCCGTCCACGAACACGCCCGCGCGGAACGTTTTGCCGGTGGGTCCGTTCCCTCCGCCCCCATCGGGCGACCACACATTCGTGCCCGCCTGCTGCAAGTTTTTCGCCGCCAGGTTTGCCACCGCTCTCCCATCCCTACTCCGGGTGGAGCAGCCGACCCGGGTTGCTTTTTACGTTTCTTCGCCCGCTTGCCGCCTCGCCTCCACGCTACCACGTAGCGGCGCCTCTTCCCTCTGGCGCTCGTTGGGTGGGGGTTGGGGGGCGAGCTCCTTTTGCATCCTCAGCGTCTCTTCCGACAGGCCCAGGTGCGGCGTGACTCGCACAGCTTCCTTCACCCGTCGTTTCTCTTCTTCGACCGCTTCCCCCATCCGCTCCATCAGATACTTCGTCGCTTGCTGCCCGATGTCTTTTGCAAACTCGTCGACCTTGTCCTCGGGATTGGAAACCCGGGTTTCCAATCCCCCCCACTCCAGGTCCGCCGGTGCCGGCTCCGCCATGACACGCATCCCGAGCCGTATGATCCACCCCCCTATCCGTGCGCGCGCCTCCATGACGGCCTCGCGCACGGCCTCCCTGAGCACTTTTCTGTCGTCCATCGGGGGTAACCCTTTCCCGGGGGGTCTCAGTACGCTGCGAAAACGCTCCCCGCCGTCGCCGTCGTTCCCGTTGCCTTGATCTGCTTGGCTCTGACGGGAATCTTCCCTGCCGTGGCTGGGCAGTTCAGGGTGACGGCATCGCCATCCGCCGTGACGATGGCCATCGTATGGGCGGTCGTCGTGTCCTGGCACCAGAGCCACCTGCACGGTCCATAAGGCATACTGGTGAGCACCGTATCGCTGAAGGTCACGACCTGCATCCCGTTGGCTTCGTCGTCGGCGTTGGGCGTCTCGGGCATGCCGATGTCGGGTGCCATCCCGAAGTAGTACGTACCGTTGGGTGGGGTGCTGCTGGCGGGGGGCGGCTGCACGATGAGCACCAGGTCCAGGCCCCCGGGCATGTAGTGCTCCATGTTCGACTTCACCACGGGCCTCTCCGCGCCCGCCGGCAGGTCGAAGTACGTGATGCGCCCGAGCCTGAGCGCACGCGAAAGGTCGTGCGTCTTCAGGTACACGCCGACCATCCTGTCGAACACGTACAGCTCCGCCCCCAGGTACGCCGCCGCCCCCGTGGGCCCGCTGTACCCCACGGCCAGCCTTCGCACCGGGTTGCCCGTGGTGTCGCGCTGTCGAACGGCCATGCCGTTGTCGACGGACCCGCTGACGGCCGTGAGGATGCCGTTACCCGTCACATACACGGGCGACACCTGCACGGAGTTCGTGGTCGGCAGCGCGTCGATGGTCCAGGGCGTGTTGGCGGCAACGGCACGTTGGAAAACGATGGGGAAGTTCATCGGGCTTCTGCCATCGTCGCGGCAACCCAGATGATGCGCAAGCCGGGTGCCATCCCGTACATCCCAAAGCCGCAGTGCCCTTCGCTCTGCGGGCTGACGACGCCGTGCCCCCCGATGGTCCACCCCCCGTGGGCATCCTCCGGGCCGAGGTTACGCACCATCACCGGTGGCGTGAGGTCCGTATACGCCGCCTTGGTCGGGGTGCGCTGACCGCTGTCCGGCACGAACCGCAACACTCCTTCCGCCTGCTTCCAGCGCGTCTGCGTGACGTCCCTGACCAGCCTCGCCTTCCAGTACAGCCCTCTGACTTCCGGATTGACGTACACGGTCAGTGGACAGACGAGCTCGGGTACGAGCTTGTCCATGCCCACGCCCGCCCCCCACGACCGCTTGCTGTACCCTCCCACGCTCGACATGCGGAAAAGGTCCGGGTTCACGGGCATCACACACACACCTCTTTCCGCCAGGCGGTGCGCTCGTTGCCCGTCCACCAGACTCCCGTCCCAGAACTCCCCCTCCGGGTCCCACACGACCACGTGGTACTTCGCCGGCTGCAAATGAATGGCCAGTGACATCGGCTGCGCCTCCTCGTACGAGACGCAGCCTAGCACTTACCTTTCATCCACCAGGACCCAGCGATCTCCGCGCTCCTTGGCTCTCTTTTCGTAAGGCTCCAATTCCGCGAAGAAGAACTGCGCCCGTGACCCCGGTCCGCTTCCGATCTGTATGGGAGTTCCGCGCTCGTTGCGCTTGTACACGGGCGCCTGTGGATCGTGCCAGCACAGCGCAAACGTGTATCGCCCTCTGGTGTCTGGTCCGTCGTAAACGACGCATATCGTTTCGCCCGGTCTCGGCAACACCTCCTTCGGCGTGCTCATGGCAGCGGGTGCCGTTGCTCCCACTCCACGGCTCTCCTGGCTGCCATGGGCCAACTTGTCCAGGCCCCCGGCCTTCGCTGCACCAGGTCCCACGCGATGCGCACCTCGAGCGGCCTGCTCCCGACCAGGTCTTCGCCGCTGAGCGGTCCTTTGTACACTCCCCCCATCGCCTCCGGGTGCAACTGCCACATGCCCCACGCCCGCCCCCCGTCGCACGGTCTCGCTGCTACGTGGCTACGGTTGCACGTCCCGTCGTCCACGCCCACGTGAAAGCGTGACTCTTCGTAGGCGATGGCCAACAGCCTCAGTGCCACCCGTTCGTTCTGCTTCGCGTCCCCGGGGCGCTGCTCGGCTTCCGCCCCGATGTCCTCGGCCACCTGTTGGTACCGCTCCCTCGACGCTTCGATCGTCTCCCCGTGATACCGCTCCCACGTCGCGCAGCTGATTGCGTTTTTCGCCGTTTCGCAGTCCTGCGGCAGGTTCGCCCACGCGGCCATCGCCGCCACCAAATACACCACCAGCGCTTGCATTGCTTTGGGCCCTTTCCCTTTGGCTACTCCCCCCTTTGGGGGGACGGCTTCTCTTGCCGTCTTTTCCGGTTCAGCTCTCCGGCACGGGCAACGGATCGCGATCGGTCGCCGCCGTCAGGAACTCGTCGAACTTCGCCGTATCCGCGTACATCTTCAGGTTCGCGTCGTCCGGCACCCATTCGCCCAGGGCGCTGGTGATGTCCCTGACGCACGCATCCACCGACGTGCCGTAATCGACGACGTTCTGTTGCGCGCCGGTGCGTGTCGTCCCATCCGGCAGCTTCACGGTTTCGGTCGGAACGTAGTGCCCCTCGAAGTAGTGCGTCGTGTACATCTCCTGCGCCAGCAGGAGACCTTCCGTCTGTCCCTCGGGCAGGATGATGGCTCCGGCGTTCTCGATAACAGCCCGGCACTTGGGCCGGTACTTCCCCGCGATGACGTTCGCGAAGAAGGCCGCTCCGTGCGCGTCCGAGTCGAACTTCCAGAAAAACACCCAGTACCAACCCCTTCCCGGGCTGCTGTCGACGTGCAGGGCTCCGCTGGGGTCCGCGGCCACCTTGTGCTTGGCCACCGCATCCGCGAGCGCCGCTCGTGCCGCTGTCACGTTGCTGGGTTGCGGCTGTATGTGCGCGTCCGCGAGCACCGTCTGCTCCGCCAGGGTCGGCACCCTTCGTTGCACCGCCCCCCAGTTGTACTCCCCCGCCCAGCTATCCCCGCAGTGCGTCTCGTGCTGGGCCACGCCGCACGCGAGTATCGCCCCTTCCAGGGCCAGCCCCTCCTGGAACACCGCCCTCCACCCCGCCAGCATCGCCGTCACCTTCCCTATCCAGTGCTCTTGAGGTGACTCCGCAAAGGCTCCGCTCGCACCGAACAGCGGCCTTCCCGCCGGTGTGTACTTCGCCGCATCCGCGACCATCTGCGCCCAGGCACTCATGACCCGACCTCCTCCTTGTGCGACTCCGGCACCAGGTCCAGATGCATCGTTTTCGTCTCGTACGGCGTCTTTGAATGCCCAAGGACCAAGGCCATCAGCCGTATAGATGCCACCTGCAACTCTTCGCGGGCCTGCTGCGTATGCGGCAGCTCTTCCCACTTCACGAGCATCGGGTTCAGCTTCTCGATGTTGTCGCGCCTTGGTCCGTACTGCCACCCGTCCTCTCGCATTCTCTGGCACCAGATGACGTGCTTGCTTTCGGCGGTCCCTCCCGCGAGGACAAACTCGACGATGTTGTGCAGCTTCTGCTTTTCCTGCGAATCCAGGTCGTCCCACTCCGGCAGCTCGATTCCGAGCGCCATGCAGAACGTCCGGTTGGCCGAGTGGGCGTGCCGTGCACACGCCACTTCGATAAGCGAATCCGTGAGCTTGTCCATGTGCTCCTTTCCCCGGCAAAGTATTCCGGTGGCACCCCCTCCCCGCAAGCTTGTTCGTTCGCTTATGGCCCCAATGCTTCGGGCTTCGTTCGGTTCGGCGTCGAGGGCTGCTTTGCTCCGGGTGCGGGCACCGCCGGCTCGTACCAATCCGAGCACGCCCTTTCCGGGTTGAGCACAGGTCGTTTGCTCTTGGTCTCCACCAGCTTGTCCGTCCCGCTCCACCGCTGGTAGTCCGGACTGGCGCAGCTCGCCGTCCCGTTGCCGTGCGCCCGGTAGTAACGGCACCACCGGCAGTTGAACCCATCTTGCGGGGGAGGTGGCTGCGGCGGTTGCGTCGGCTCTTCGCTGTCGGTGTCCGAGCTCTCCGCCTTCTCGCCCTTCTCTTCTGCCTCTTCGCTGGCGCTCTCGCTGTCTCCCGAGTCCGTTGGGGGTGCGGGAGGTGGGGGCGGTGGCTTGTCCCACCCTGGCAGCAACATGAAGGGACGGTGGTCCACGGGCAGGTGGTGCTTGTCGTCGTCGAAGCTTTCGCTCGTCGCCGAGCTTGGGCTGTCGCTTTCGTCCGACGCGACGGACGCGCTTTGGCTTCCGTCCTCCTCTTGCGATTCGGCGGATCGCTTCCTTGCCCAGGTACCCAGCGCCATGTTGGTGCTTTAGGTGGCGAAGCCGAGCAGCTGCCCCGCTCGCACGACCACTCCCGTGCTCGCCTTCGTGATGGCGTACGTGAGCACGTCCAGCGCCGCAACGGTGCTTCCCGCTACGATGGGTATCTGCACCGGTACCCACGCCGTCCAGTTCCCGCTGCCTCCTCCGGCTGTCGTCTGCGTGGTCACGCTTCCGATGACCACCGGCGCTCCGCCGTTGGTGCGCTTGTTCACGGTGATGGTGGCGTAGGTCGTGTCGTTCGCCGTGAGGGCGTTGTTGGGCACGTAGTACAGCGACTTGACGTCTCCGCCGGCCGTTGGCGCCACCATCCCCACCGGCGTCTCCGCCGTCGCCGTTCCTGCCGCGCCGTCGTCCGCTGTCTTGGTGAACGACACGAAGTTCGAGTCGCTCTGCGAAAGACTGGCCGCCGCCGCTCCGAGCATCGCCCTTGAGCAGAACGCTTCGTCGGCTCCCTGCGCCCGGAGCTTTTGCACGATGACCGCTGCCGCTGCCACGGTCACGTCCGCCGCCGGCCAGAGCACCCCGCCGGCCCCTTGCAGGGCCGACTGCAGTAGCGCATCGGTGATGGTCTCTCCCGCCGGTACCATCCGCGGATCGCCCGACCCCGGATACATCGCCTTGGTGCTGTTGAGCAGGATCTGGCTGGACATTTCGCGTGTTCTCCCTCTTTGGTCTTGAGCCTACCGCGCTCCGGCTACTTTGGGCAGGTTCCCGCCCCGCACGCTTGCACCTGCTGCAGGCTCTGCGCCGCCACGACGCACGCCGCATGCGGGTCGACGATGCCCGTGGTCTCTGCGTGCCTGCACGCCCCCACACACCCATCCCCTCCGTCCACTTGCGCCTCCGGGCACCCGAACTTGGCGAACGTTCGGCACGCCGCGCAGCAGTCGTCCTTGCAGATGGGTGCGAACGCCGCGTCTGCGTCCGAGGGTGTGTTCGTCGCCGGCTTGCTGAGGGTGCAGGCGAACGCCGCCACCACCAAAACGATCAGGCACATTCTCGCCATGACTACTGCCCTCCGTGCGGGTGTGCTCCGTGGAGCGTCTCCCCGGTGATGACGTACTTGTCCATCTCACTCGCCGCCAGCCAATCCGGCGTTGCCCAGAACATCGGTCCTGTCCCGTCGCCCCAGTCCTGCCACCAGTTCATCCCCCGCAGCAGCCCTGTCCTGGTGTACCCGACGAGCAGCACGTAGTGATTCCCGAGCGAGTCCCCCGTGGGCGCGGTGATGTTCGTCTTCCCGTTGTAGTCCTCGAACGCCTGGTCAACGGCAATGCCGACCGCCACCGGGTACCCATTGCTGATGGCCACCTTCGCCTCTGCCACGGCGTCCATGCCCGCGCCTGCGAGCCGGTGATACCCCGACACCTTGTAGCAGCTGGCCAGCTCCTGCTGGAGCAGCGTCGGGTCGTCGTTGATGGCTTCCGGGTCGAAAGGCCATTCGGCGAGTCTCGCCACGCCCCACTCCGTCATGCCCATGACCGCCGCGCTGGGCATGCACCCGTCGTCCGTGAGCGGCTGGCCGGCCTGCTTGCGTGCCCAGGCATAGATGCCCTGCTCGCTCGGGTAGTCGATGGGTGCTCCCGCCTTTGCCGCCCTGACGTGCAGGGCGCGCGCGAGCGTGAACGCCACGCAGCTGCTGGTGTCCCCCTGGTACCTGTACGGGTACAGCGACACCTGCGGCTCCAGCGTCGCCTCCGGCAGGGCTGTCGCTCCTGCCCCGAACAGCGCCCGCGAGTTCGGATCCTTGCTCTTGTCGTGCTTGTCGGGGATGTACCCGTACTTTCGCGCCATGGTGCTGCTGAGCGTAGCAGGGCGATTGGAAACCCGGGTTTCCAATCCCTACGCCGGCAGATCCAGAATCGACCAACGCCCTCCGCGCCCCACCCCCCACACGTACCAGGCGTACTCGGTGGCATCGCTCGACGAGTGCTTCGTGGCCCCTCCGCACCTGGGGCACTTCACGGGACGTTCTCTCCTGGGCTCTCCCGTTGGGAGCAGCGGAATCGTCTCCGCCCACCCACACCCTCGCTTCCCGGGGAACACGTCGTACGGCACCGCATCGCACGACACCGACAGGATAAACGATGGTCGTTTGGGCAACACATGCAGGTCCGCCGGGTGTTGCTTGTGGAAGTCGCTACGTGTCTGCGAAGAGATAAAGTTCACGCGCAACAGAAACGCCGCCGCGCGCGCCTGCGGTTTCTCCCGGATCCATTGCAACGCCCTCAGGATGAAGTCCATCGCCAGGGAGTACGGTGGGTTGGTCACGAGAACCTTCGCATCGGGCCAGGAATGCCGTAGGGCATCGCCACACTCCCCGGCGTGTCCCCGCTGGGAGGCGACCATCGCACGCTCCTCATCGAGCTCGATGCCGTACGCCTCGCGCCCCTGCTCCTTGGCTACGTCGAGAATCGCTCCCTCGCCGCAACACGGATCGAGCACCCTCCCAGCCGGCAGGAGTGGCAGGATCGCGCGCGTGCACCAGTAAGGCGTCTCGTAGAAATCTTGCGGCTGTCGTGTAGTGCCGCGGTTGGTCGCGCTCATCCCCGCGTTCTATGCCGCGCGCCTCCGCTCAGCTCGTTGCCCTGGTGACGTTCGGCACCACCGTGATGATGCCCGCCTCGATGGTGAAGGGCCTTCCCGTCGCATCGAACGCCTTCACGTCGTACGGACAGTCCACGGGGCTGTCCGGGAACCCCAGTGTCGGAGCCCCCGGCAAAGTCACCTGGACGATGCCGTTGTTGACGTCGAGCACCTGTATCGTCCCTCCGACGTTGCTCGTCGTCTGGTACACGGCCAACGTGTCCGGGTCCGACAAGTACAGCTTCACGGTGAAGTAAAACTTCCACCCCGTGATGGGCGCCGGTTGCGGCGGTATGTCCACGCCGGGAATGACCGTTGGTGGCGCGAGCACTTGCAGCTCGAACACCAGCGCATCACCCCTGTACACGCTCCTCTCCACCACCGTTTCACCTGCTCCCTGGCTTGTACCCTACGCTCCGCGTGACGACATAGTACCCCCCGTCCCTCGTAACGATCTTGAACTCGACGCTTCGGCTCGTGGGTGCGGGTTGTGGCGGAAAGTACGGGGGTGGTATTGGCGGCAGAGGCGGAAGGATGGGCCAGTACCCCGTCGCCGCCGGCAGCGATAACCCCGTCCACGCCCTCACCCACACGTCCGCCCACTGCGGCTCGCCGAAAAACGTGGGCACGGCGTTGGGCAGCGGCAACGGTCCCAGTGCAAACGCCGGATGCTGCTCGGTGGTCAGCGCCGTGGGCGCAGGGGCGGTAGCTGGATAACTCGGTTGCCACTCTCCGAGTGCCTTCCCCTCGGGCTCGGGAGCCATCGTGAAGTACGGCACCGACGACACATGCAATACGACGCCGCGTGCCGCCTCTGGCACGTGCCCGGTCGCCAGCGTGGAGCTCCTTTCCGGCCTCGGGGGCTCCTCGGTTGCAGCTGGATGCTCCGCGGTGGTGAGTGCTGGCCGCACCAGCCAGTCGCTGAAGACTACCACCGCAATGGTCGCCGTTCGTTCCGGCTTCGGTGCAAAGGCTATTGCTGGATGCTGTCCCGTGGCGAGGAACCTCCCCGGTGCGGTGGGTGGATAGTTCGGTAGCCACCCCATCGGCGTGCTGATGGGTGCAGGGGCAAAGGCAAACGCTGGATGCTCGCTCGCGTGCAAGCCTTGCGGTTGCGCTCTCCAGATCCAGTCCGGAAACGAAGCAAAGCCCTCCGTAGGTGCTGCCAGGTTCGGCATCGGCACCGGATGCATGGCGAAAAAGGGTATCGCCTCCGGGCGCAGGCTTTTCCCTGGCGCTGCGTCCGCCCACCTCCCTGACCATCCATACGGGGTGCTGATGGGCAAAGGAGCGAAGGCAAACGCTGGATGTTGCGTTGCATGCAGGCCAGCTACGGGTACCCGGTTCAGTCGATCGGGAAACGATGCGTAGCCCTCGGTGGGTGCCACGAGGCTTGGCAGCGGCAACGGATAGAGAGCCGCCGCCTGGTGTTGCGCCACATGCAAACTTCTCCCCGGTGCGGTGTCTGCGTGCTGTCCTCCGAAGGCATGCCCCTGCGTCTGCTCTGGCTTCTGCGACATGGCGAACGCCGGATGCTGCCCGGTGCTGAGTGCTGTCCTCGGCACATAATCGGCGAACTCCGGTTCCCACCCGTACGGCGTGCTGATGGGAAAGGGACCGAAGGCAAACGCTGGGTGTTGCGAGGCGTGTAGTCCTTCCGGCGGAACGCGGTTCAGTTGATCGGGGAACGACGCATAGCCCTCGGTAGGTGGTGCCGTGCTCGGTCTCGGTAGCGGGTCGAGCACGAAGAACGGCATCGCCTCCGGCCGGATCGTTCTGCCGGGTGCGATGTCTGCGTGCTGCCCTCCGAAGGCATGGGCTTGTGGCTGCTCGGGGCGTGGTGGCTGCCCGGTGGTGTACGGATGCTGGCTAGCATGTAGGGACCTTCCTGGCGCTGCGTCCGCAAAGCTCGCCGCCGCCAGCGGTGTCGTCCTCTCCGGTGCTGGTGGCTCTCCTGTTGTGTACGGATGCTGGCTCGGGTGCAGGGCTCTTCCCGGGGCAACGTCCGCAAAGCTCGCCGCCGCCAACGTCTGCTGTCGCTCTGGTATGAGCGACCCCGCCACGAACGCCATATCGTGCAACGTCCTGACGCGCACTCGTGTTTCGTCCACCGTCGCCGTCGTCACGAGCGACATCGTTCTTTCGGGGACCACTACCCCTGGCAGCGCCGCCTGGTCCTGTATGGTCCTGACGCGTACGCGTGTTTCGTCCGGGAACACCGCCTGCGCCAACGTCTTGGTACGTTCCGGCGTCGGATGCATGGTGAAAAAGGGCTGCATGCTCGCGTGCATCTTTCTGGCGAAGATGACGTCCGCATAACTCCCCTCCCACCCGTACGCCGTGCTGATGGGTGCTGGTGCCAGGGTTGTCGCTGGATGTTGCGACGCATGTAGGCCCGCCCGTGGCACTCGGTTCAGTTGATCGGGGAACGATGCGTAGCCCTCGGTGGGTGCTCCCGCCGACGCCGGCACGAGCGCCGCTCCGATGACGACCCACGCCGAGTCCGACTGCGTAAAGGTGGCAGAGATCGTCCCCCCGCTCGACAGCCCGTCCTCGGCAAGCACGGTATCGCTCCAGCAACCCGACGCGCGGTAAGCGGTGTTGCTTCCGACCGTCCCGGCGGTGAGAACAGGGCCGGTGTTGTCGCCGTTGCCCTGCACGACCACGAGATCGTTCGCGACCGTGCTGGCCAAGCTGACCGCGAGCTGCAACGTGCTGCCGTTGTTGCTCGCGGCGGTCGCCACTCGCACGCTCGAGCACGCCGGATACTCGATGATCATGAAGTTGCCAACGCAGTTGCCGAGTCCCGAGATCGTGACCGTCATCGACCCAGCCGATGCCGCTGCTGAGCCAAGGAAGACGAAGCTCGCCATCCCGACGCGGCGTCCGTCGCCGGTCTGCGCGAGCAGCGTCCAGGATCCGTTGATGTTGTCGCTGCAGGTCACGCCCGGCATGCCGCCGGAATGGCTGTCCGCGCCGATGTGCGCGATGAGCGTGTGGCCCGCGCCCACCGCGCTCGTGAAGGTCAGGGCATCGGTCCCGCTGATCGATCCCTGGGAATTGTTTTGCTGAATCGCGGAGGACGGCACGGCCGGGCCTCTACGGCCCGGCGGTCCAGGTCACTCCGTCCGCAGCGAGGTAGGCCCCTGGGAGATGTGCGAGCGCGGCCGCCGTCTTGTTCAGCACATTTTGCAGCGCGGTCCACTTCGCCGTGGCCGATGCCTCCAGGTCCGCGAACGATGGGGTCGGGTTCTTGGTCAGGTCGAACGGGATGACCTGTACCTGTTCGACAATGACCCCTGACTGCAACGCCGTGAGCTCCGCCTGGGTAACGCCCCAGCTCACCCCCGCCTGCCCACTGATGACTCCCGCCGCCGCCGGTGTTCTCGGTACATACGCCGGCAAAGGAACGATCCTGTTGGCGGGTGCCACAAGCCAGAAGGCACAAATGATGTTGAGCAACAGCGCACTCGGATCCCCCGACAGGTTCGCGTCGAGCACGATGATCTGTCTGTACGTCGTCGCCGCCATTGCCTCGCCCTCCCGTCGTCAGATGATCCCGTTCGCGCGCCGGATCTTTTCCCGCCTCTGCTCGAACTCCTCCGCCGCGTACTTCTCGTCGTCTTCCTTCCGCTCGTTGAAGTGCGCCATGGTCCGCATGTAATCGGCCCACTCCGCATTGGTCTTCTTCGCCCAGAGCGCCTGCAGCTTTCGGTTGAACTCTTCCTTCTCCAGGAACTGCATGTCGATGCGCAGGCGTTCGCGCTGCTCGGCTTCTCCGTCCCCAATGCACGCCTGCAGCAGCCTGCCCTTGGCTTCCATCTCCTCGAGCCGTCGCTCGAACGGCCTGCAGTACGGAAGCGCGGCGCAGCGCACGCACACGAACCGATCACACATCTTGCAGTGGTCGGCGGGCTGCTTTCCTGGCGGCACGAAGTCGATAAACGAACAGTGTCCGCAGGTGATGCTGTCCCGTTCGATGGGCTTCTTACCCGGTTCCGTCTGCAATCCGTATCCCTGGGGCCTGCGCATTGGTGCCCTTCCACCTTACCACCACGGCAAAAGCAGGCCCATGTCCAACGCCGCTCTTTTGCTGGGTACCCAGGTCAAAGTTCTGATGCTCGCCGATGGCCGCTACCTTCTCATCAGCGAGACCAACCGCATCAAAGTCATTCAGCAGGCTGCCCTCACTACGAGCGAACCTGCCGAAAAAGTTGTGGCCAGCTTGCGCGAACTGGCCAACACCATCGAGACGGCTGCCGACGAGCTCCGGCGGGCCCCTCTCCCCGCCGGCATCCTTCGCCAGTAGCTGTCTAGTCGCTGTCGACGGGGGGTCGCGCCTGCTCGTACGAGATGTTGACGCGCTCGTCGACGTGCTTCTCGTTCCCGCGGTCCGAGTGCCCGGAGAGCGCCGCTCGCCAGTAGGTTCCCGTGGGCTTCTTGCTGAGGATGCCATCGAGCGCCGCAATGGCATCGGTCATCTGCTGCTTGCACGCCGTGTGCGTCGCCCCGAGTGTGGTGTTGGCCGTCTTGATGCGTTCCGCGAGCAATTCCGCCGCCGCCTTGCGGTTCTCGTTGTGCATCTTCGCCATCTGGTCGTACGCCTTGCGCACCAGATGATTCTCATCGTTCAGGTGCGCCTTCTGCGGCGTGGTCTCCACCCACTCGTCGCGCGCCTTCTCGAGGTTCGCTTTGACTTCCGAGGCGGTTCCCGCCGTTGCTCCGGTGTCGATCTTCCACTCTTGCATTGTCGTCTCCCTTTGGTCCCCTGAGCTTACCTGCCCTCCGTCTCCCGCTCTCAGAGCTCTTCGTACAGGATGTCTTCGGCGAAGGTATTGGTGGTCGCCGCGCTGACGCCGAAGATGTACCCGTTGCTCGCGGTGGCCGGGATGATGAGCTCGAAAAACGGTGCCGCCACCCACCGGAAGCTCGCCCGCTGATTCAGCGCGATGTTCGCGTAGAACGACCCCGACGTGAGGGTCGGGTCCGCGGTGATGGTGTCCTTGACGACGATCGTGCTCGCCAGGGTGTCCGCCTGGTCGCTGGCGACGGGTGTCTTTGCCGTCCCAGTTCCTGTCGTGGTGCACAGCTGGATGATGTGCACGAACTCGTTGTCCGCTGGGCTCTGGCTGCTGCCGAACTTCCAGTCCTGGATCTTGGCTCGGCGGGGCGAGCTCGCCGCCGCCACCGCCAGCCCCACCGACTTGACGCTGCTTCCGCCGCTATTGAGGGCCACTCCCCATCGAGCCATCTGGAACGCTCCCTTTCTGCTTTCCGACCTTTCGTCCACGGTAGCAGCGTGGCCCTCCCCCGTCATTGGAAACCCGGGTTTCCAATCCCCCCTCACCCGAGATCGACCACCCTCGCGTTGGTGTCCGTCTTGCCCCGGAGGATTCTCGCGGTAACCCGATGGTGCCCATCCCACAAGTAGCTCTTGCCCCCCTGCCGTATGACCACCGGATGGTCCGTTGGGGTGTGCGCTTCCGGATGTCGTTTCCCGGGAATCGTCTCCGGGTTCCGTATGTACTCGCGAACGCGCTCGGGTTTGACCGAGTGCTGTATGGCGTAAAGGTCCTTGATCTGCACCTTTTTCACGGGCGCCTTCGCGATGGCCTTGTTGATCTCCTTGTTGGAGTGCTTGTCCTTGATGGCCTTGCGGTCTGCGAACGGTAAGGGAACTTTCGCGCCGTGATCGGTTTCGCTCCGGGGCATCTGCTCCAGCAGTCGTTCCGCCGGCTTCTCTCCCTGCCGTTGTGCGGCCCACGCCCCGAGGCTCATTCCTTCCCCCCGTGGTGTTCCTCCTCGTGCTTGCCGCCGGCTTTTTCGGTGAGCTTCTGCGCGAGCAGCGCCTTGCCGCCGGTTGCTCTCCAGGCCACCCCGCCCACAGCCCCCACGGCCGCCTTCTGTATCTGCTCACCAACGTCCCCGTGCAGCGCCCCTTCCTCCGCCTGCTGCAGGCGCTCGCCCTTCTCTTCCAGCTTCTCCTTCGCTTCTTCCAGGTGCTCCCCGAGCCCCTCCAATTTCTTCCCGACCCACGCCCCCAGGCCTTTGCCCTCCGGTGCTGTTCTGGCGTGGCTTTCGTGCTCGCTGGCTTTGCCTTCGTGCTCCTTCGCGGCAGCATCGTGGCGGTTGGCTTGCGCCGCGTGCTCTCCGCCCTGGGGGCCTGCGTGTTCGGCTGCGGTCCGGTGGGCAGCGGCTGCCTCTTTGTGGGCGCTGGCCGCCTCCTGGTGAGCCTTGGAGGCGCTTTGGTGCTCTTCCCCCGTGGTCGCCCCCTCCGACGCGTCCTTGGCCGTTCTGGAGGCGTGCCGGGCCGCTCTACGGGCAGTCGCAGCGTGTTCGGCCCCTCCGGCCGCCGTGAACTTCCCTCCCGCTCCTCGCGGGTGTGCTACGTCGTCCCAGGCCATCTCCCTGGTCGCCAACGTACCACGCCTACGGGGCTCGTCTCCCGCGCACCGCGTACCACTCCCAAACGTCCGCGCTCGTGGCCCACTGCGCCCAGCCGTCCCCGGTGTTGGGGTGCATGATGGCGCTGCCGTCTGGCAGGTGTCCGAGCCCCATCGCATGCCCCAGCTCGTGCTCCGCCACTCTCCTGAGCGCATTGCTGCTGGTCATCGTCCCGATGGTATCCCTCGCCAGGTACGTATCTCCGTGCGCCGTGGTGACGGCTGCGAGCTCCCCGGCTTCGCCCCCGCCTTGCGCCACCCACACCGCCGTTACCTCCTGCTGCGTGGATGCCCACACGCACAGGCGTTCGTCTTTCGGCGCGGTGCACCCTCCGACTTCGACCGTCAGCTGCAAATCGGGCACCTTGTTCGACCAGTCGAGCGCTGCTCTCTCGATGGCACCTTGCTCGTCGACGGTGAAGGCCGGGTCGATGTGCAAGGTGTACCGATCCCCCAGCTGCGCGCAGCCGCTGAGGACCAGCAAGAAGATGGCTCCGTGTCTCATCGCGCTCATGCGATGGGCTCTTGCCGCGATTGCCTACTCGTCGATTCCGTCTTCGTTGCGCGCGCGGTTGTACAGGCGGATTGCCTGCTCGAGAGCCGGCTTGCCCGCCAGCTGCACGAGTCCTTGGTCATCGGTCACCAGGTCCCTGTCCGGATCGAACCCGTGCTCGATAAGCATCTGCCACCGCTCCCTGTACGCCCGCTTCTTCTTCGACCCGTGGAACGAGTGTTCGATGCGCCCCGGTGCAAAGCCGACATTGCCATGCGTGATGCGCGTGGCCCTCGCCTGCCATTCGTGGCATCGGCGAAAGAAGCTCGGTCGCATTCCCTTGTGAATTGACGAGTCGACCGATCCCGCCATCGCCCAGGCCATGTGATGGTCCGCGCTGCCGAGGATGGCAAAGTCCATCAGTCCCCCCGTCTGCTCCCAAAAGGCGCGGGTCGCTGCCCAAGCGAAGCCCGAGTGCCCGTACTGATACGGCTCGGCGGGGTGTGTCTGCTGGCGCACTCCCCGCTGATTCAGCAGCCCAAAGCTCGCGAACGTCTGCGTGATGCCTCCCAGGTGCCCGAGGTCCGCACACTGCTGCCACGGCTGGATAACGGGCCAGTGTTGCAATTGGTGAATGGTCTCAAGTGCCCACCCTGAATCGCGAAACGTCACGTCCGCATCGACCCAGGCAACGTACTTCCAGTCCCGTGGCAAGGTATGACGGACGCCGAGGTTGATGAGGTTCTCTTTGCACCACACCTCTGACTTGGTCCGCACGCGCAGGTCCTCCGGTGCGCTCGTCGCCACTTCGTGGTGCCTGTCGCCGTACGCCGCCTCGACGATGTGCAGCGAAACGTGCGGTGTCTCCCGCATCGCCTCCATCCACTCCCTCGCCAGTCTGTAGCGCGAGTGGTAGCGAACCGGATTGCTGACGACACCCACAACGTGCAGCGTCGAGTCGGTCCGTAGCTCCGGATGGTGTACGTGCTGCGTGATGTGCGGGGTTCGATCCATGGGGTGCGCCTCCGCGCCGGAGGATAGAGCACCGCACGTTTCCCGCCGCGACTTCGCTGCTACTTCTTTCCGGCTTCGGGATGCCTGGGCAACCGATCGATGAGCTCCCGATGCTTGGGCGGGTGCCAAAGCCCATCTTGGTCGAACTTCCCGACGTTGTCCGTGTACGAGAACGGTGGCTTCAGCGCCGCTCCGCCTCCGCCTCCGCCTTGCGCCGTGACAGCCGCCTGCTGGAACACCGGCCTTGGATTCCCCGTGGGTGGGCTTGTCGGTGCGACGGGCGACCCGTCCGGCATCCTCCCCATGTGCACCGGTCCCGGTTTCGACGCCGGGGCCACCGCTCGGCGCTTCACCTCTTCGATGATCTCTGCTCCCGGTCCGGTGGCAACGTGCGCCCTGGGTATCTCGGGTCGGGGCTTGGGTTGCGACTTCGGGGCAGCTGCCTGCTTCGCGTGGAAGCACTTCAAGCACGCCTGCGCGTTCAACCCGTGTGGACACCTGCCGTAACTCTGAATCATGGTGCTACCTCATGCCGGCTTGGTCGGCTTCTCGGAGAGTCTCTTGGCCTTCTGTATGACCGCCTGCTGCACGCGTCTGAGGCTATTGGTCGACGCCTTGATGCGCAGGTCGTACGTCCCCGTGTTCTCCTCTTCGCTCAGCGTCTCGGAGGGTCCATTCTCTGCCCCATCACCCCCTCCATCCGGCCGAGTGCCCTCTCCCACCTGCGCCATGTCTCTTCCTCCTGCCGGACGTAGTTGTTCCAGTCTTGCATCATTTCGTGTCGTTTTTGGCGTTCTTGCTCCAGCTCCTGGCGCAACAGCTGGAGTTCCTTGTCATTCTTCTCCGCCGCCGCTTGCCTTTGCCTGTCCCGCTGCTCGTACTCTGCCGCGAGCTCCTTGCGCACGCGCTCGACGTCCTTGCCCGTGAGTGGCGTCTCTTCGGGCACGGTCAGCGCCTTGCGCGCCTTCACCCACAGCCGTCCCAGGTGCACGAGCGCGGCTCCGCCGCCGCCGGCCCCCAGCCACGTAATCCCCTCGTGGAACACTGCATACGGATCGGTTGCCACCGGTCCTTTCTACCACGCGATCGGTGCGCCTGCGTTCGGTCTCACCCGGGCACGTACATGACCGCGAACCCCCTCATGTGACCCTGACGTTCCCGATGCTCCCGATGGTGAGCTTCGCCCTCTGCGCTCCCGTGTGTATCGCCTCCTCGAGTCGCTTCCCCAGCACCCCCAGGTACACCGACTCCTCCAGCGTCCCCGCCTTTATTTGCGGCGACAGGTGTACGCTCACCTCGATGCTTCGGGCCGTGACTTTGATGCCCGTCATCAGCACCCCCCTCGGATCTTGCGCCGCATACGCGACCAGCTCCCGCACGACTTCCGCCGCCACATCCGGGTCCGCCGCGATGGGGTGCGAACTCTCGAAGCGGATGGTGCGTTCCTCTGTCACGGTCGCTTCCCTCGTAGCCTTCGCACCGTCTCTCTCAGGCAGTTCAGCTCCACGTTGATGCCCTTGTGCAACTGCCCGCACCCGACACACCCCTCCACCTTCACTCGGGGCTTCTCGTTGTCGGGCTTGGGTGTTGCGCCGAACTCCTTGACGAACTCCACCGCCGTCAGTCCCACCGGATTGCTCATCGTCCTTGGTCTCCTTTCGGTTTGTCCTTCAAGCCGACGCCTTGTAGATGCCCCAGGCGAGCTTCTTCGGCGTGACGCGCACCTCTGGGTACTCGTGCAGGGCTTCCGCCATGAGCATGGCTATGTGCTTGTGGGCTCGTAGCAGCTCCCGCCTCTGCGGACTGGCTAGGAGCGCTTCCTGTTCGTCGAAGATCCTGCCTAGCAATGCCTTGGTGGCTGCCTTGGGACTTTTCGCCTTCCGCCTACGCATGGGCCAGCCTTATGCCGCCGATTGGAAACCCGGGTTTCCAATCCCCCGGGTCAGGGCCCCCTGCCGAGGGGACGGCGTGCGTTGTCCTTGCACCGCTGGTCCCACTCGTTGAACTTGTCCTGCGCGTTCTGCAGGAGCAGCCCGATGGCCAGCTGCAGTTGCCCGCTGTCGCACACGAGGCTCTCCGCGTATGGATCCGCTCTCGTGGGTCCGAAGTGCCTCTCTAGCCCCGCCAGCACGTCGTACCCGACAACAGGCGTTCCCACGCTCTGCACCGCCCCGACGATGGGCACCTGCACCGTTAGGCTTCGGTAGGTCGCGCTCCAGCTGACGAGTATTCGTGTCGCCGTGACGGGGGCCACTGCCGCCGCCATCGGGTGGTCTACGTGCCAGAGCGTGGTGCTCGCCATGCTCAACGTGAACTGCCCTCCCACTACCCTCGCGGTCAGCGCCGCCAGCAGCGCCGCATTGCTCTTCGCGTCGTAGCCCACGGGTCACTTCTTCAGGTCCAGTTGCGCCCTTGCCGCCTTGCGGCGATTGCGTGCTCGCTTCCAGTAGAGCGCCACCGTCGGCTTCCCGTGCAGGTCCTTGGTGTACTTCTGCGGCTTGTCCCCGAGCGCCCGCACCGCCTCCTTCGTGTTCACTTGTCCCCCTCTTCCTGGATCTCTTCGAACGTCAGCTTGTACCGCTTCCCGTGCTTCACCTGCCCGAGTGTCAGCTTGCGCAGGTCCATGGGCGGATCCAGGTACAGGTGCATCCCCCCGCGCACGCCCCTGGGGTCCCCTGCCTCCACCTCCATGACCACCACTTCCCCCGTGGCTTCGGTGATGTCGACGATCTCGCCCTTCTCGTTTTTCGTCTGCAGCTGAGGGGCGGTGTGTTTGTGCACTGCACACGCCACCTTCACCGCCATCACGACCTTCGTCTTTTCCGCGTCTGCCATGTCCTTTTCCTTACAGGTTGAGGAGCTGCACCTTGTAGGTCGTCCCGTTGTACGAGAGGTACCCGTACCCCGCCGACGCCCCGGCCGTTCCCGCTATTGCCGTCTGATTCGTCAGGGCGAGCGGCTGATTGATCGAAACCGCCGTCCCGGTGAGCCGCATGACGTTGGCGGTGTTCCCCGAGTCGATCTGCACATAGCCGGAATTGACGCCTCCTCGCAGGAACAGAACGGTGCCGTTCTCTTGGTGCCCAAAGTAGACGTTGTCCGCGCCATCGATCTGCAGGTGGATCAGGTTCCCGCTATTCGCCGAATTGCGCTGCGCGATCCCGACCGACGACCCTCCACCCATGCGCACGTACCCTGTCGTCGCAAAGCTCGCCCCGAACCCCAGGTAGTCGCTCGACGCCCCCGACAACCCCAGCGCAAGCCCTCCGCCCGCGAACATCGTGACTGTCTGGTTGTGCCACTTCGCGGCGACGCCGCCGTTCTCGGTGATCTGATAGTAGTCCCCTGACCCGCTGCCCGGCTGATAGCGATGCTCGATCGACCCCGCGGCCCCCGTCGCGTCGAAGATGATCGGCGCCGAAAAGCTCCAGTCGATGACTCCCGGTGACCCTGGGAAATACGTGTAGGCGTCGACCTGCACATACGACCCCCCCACGTTGTTGAAGTTGGCTCGTACGAGGCGTCGCCAGTTGAAGTTGCCCGAGTCGGTCTGGTACTCCCACGCGAACTCCATGAGCTGCGATTGCGAGCTCGCCCAGTGGTACCCCTGCCTCAGGTCCCCGGGTGGATACTCATCTGGCGTTCCTACGGTAGCCAGCACGGTATTGGTGCCGACGAACCCCGGCACGAACGAATTGGTGATCCCGTCCCACTCCGATGTCACCTGCCGCATCGTCTTGTCGAGGTATCGCAGTCGCAGCAACGGATAGGCACTCGTGTTGAACGACAGCTCTCCCAGCGTCGCGCCGATGGTCGGGTTGCTCCCGATGGTGCAGTTCGCATCGATGGCGAGTCCGGAGCACTGCACGCCGTACTGCAGAATTGAGCCACCTCCGCGGTCGTCCGTGATCTTGTTGTCGTCGATGAGGAACCGATACCACACCGTTCCGCTCTCGCCGCCCAGGCCGTTGATGGCTATCCCGTAGACGCCTCCGTTGTTGATCTCGTTGTTCGTGATGGTCATGTCCGCGCAGACGTTGCCGGCGTTCGCGGCCATCTGCGTCGCGACGTAGATCCCGGTGGTCCCGAACCCATAGACCTTGTTGTTCGTGATGCGTAGGCCGCCGCCGGTGTTCGGCGTTGCGCTCCCGAAGTTCCCGAGCAGCGACATCCCGTAGCTGTATCCGCTGGTCGGCGTGCCTCCGTAGATGACCTGATTCGCGTTGATCTTGACGTCCCAAAAGCCTCCGCCGAAGGCCACGCCGACGCCGTTGCCGAAGCCCAGCTGAATGCCGGCTTCGCCCTGACCAGCAAGCGTGCCCTGGCGGATGCGTATGGTGTTGTTCTCGATGACGAGCTGTTTGACGGTCTTTCCGAAGATCGAAAAGCCGATGACGCCCTTCTGGACGTTGCGCATGATGTTGCCGGCGATGACGATTGTGTCCGCGTTCGCGCTGTCGCCGCCGCCCGAGATACCCACCGAGGGCCCATCGATCATGTTCCCTTGCACGTTCACGATGACGCCGTGGGTTTCGATGGCCGTCGAACCCTGGAAGCCGTTCGCGTCGATATCGTTGTTTTGCACCTGGATCTTCGTCGCGCCGATGGCAATCCAGCTGCAGTCCGGTACGTTCGCGGCGTCCGTCGCCAGATTGAACAGTCTGCAGTTGCGCACGCGCGCGTTGTTCAACAACTGCGGCGCTCCGTACGTACCTAGCGCATGTATAAAGCTCCCCGTCTGATTGACGGTCGACACGAACTCGACGGTGACGTTCGTGCCCGCACTGATGAGTGTCGTCGCGGTAATGGTCCTCGCGTCCCCGCTGCCCAAGCCCCCGAAGTTCGGCGCTCCCCAGGTGTTGCCGAGCGAATTGTGATCCGCCATGAGCTTGCGGATGGTGACGTTGTTGTAGGGAATGGATCCCGTCGCCGAGTACGCCCCGAAGATGCACGCGTACCCCGTCGTCGCGACCCCTGCCGAGTGCGCGACGATGTTGCCTTGGATGCGTATGGCGCTCGCGTCCCCGTCCCCGAAGATGGTGATGTTGTTCCCCAGCTTGAAGATCTCGTTGTCTGCGGCGCCTGGAGTGAACGAGCTGACCAGCCAGTTGCCCGACGGAATGTACAGCGACCCTCCCCCTAGCGCATTCAGGTACGCGATGGCCGCTCGTATCGACGGAGCTCCGTCCGAGCCGAGCACGGTGTACAGGCTGTCCGCATACCACTTGTAGTCGGCCGGGTTCTGGTAGCGCGCCGTCGGGATGCCTCCGAACCACGCCGCGTTGACGGTGTACCCCGTCGCCGCATCCCGCACGAAGCGCCCGGCCCCCACATGCCCCGTGGGCAGAATGGTGATGGCTCCGTCGTCGGCTGCTGTCGATCCCGATTGCCAGGTGAACGACCCGCCTCCGCCGTCGTTGGGCGTATTCAGCGCCGACAGGTTGTACGGTCCCGACGCTGCTGCGGCGGCGCGCAAGGCTGCCACGTTCGCGAGCGAACTCCCCTCGGGCATCTCGTCGACGCGCTTCAGGAACGCATCCACCGCCGGGGCCCAACCCTGCGTGTTGCTCCCCCCGAAGTTCATGTCGGAGGCACTGGCACCGAACCCGGGAATGAGCCTTCCGCTCGGCTCCGCAATCCCGAACACCCGTACGTCCGTATTGGTGTTGGGGGTGGGGGTGGCATTGTCCGCCACCGTCACCTGCACCCGGTAACACCCCGTGACGTCCGGCGTGAAGGACCAGGTCGGCGTGGCCCCCGTCTGCTGCACCCCGATGGGTAGTGCGCTGCCCACGGGCACCGCCAGCATCGAGAACGTCCAGGTGACTACCCCGGTATTGTTCCCGTTGCCGACGTGCACGGCCACGCCTGTCACTCCCGTGATGGGCGACGGCGGATATCCGGCCGCCTGTCCCGCGGGTGTTGTCGTGCTGCTTTGGGTGAACTGTACGCTAGCGGTTACGGTCACTCCGCCAGGCTACCAGCCGCCCGCTACCGTGTCCCCCCGCCCCTGCCTTGTCACCGCTTCACCCTCGCGTACGGGCCCAGTCGAGAAGGCGCACGTGCTCCTCGTACGACAAATGGCTGACCGCCCTCAACACCCTATCCAGCATCTCCTCTTTCACGCCCAGATGGCGCGCCTTGTCGCGCATCGCCAGCCTCTGGTCTCTCGCGAACCGTCTGGAGCGGGCGATGTGCCGCGCATCCGGAATCCACTCCCCCCTGAAGTCGTACCCTGGCAGCTCCCTGTCGTATCGCTCCGTCGCCACCCTGTACTCAATCGCCAGGCGATAGGCAGCCAGCTCTTCGGGGGTCACCTCTGTCCACTCCCCTACGAACTCCGCCTTGTGCGTCTGGCGGTACTTCTCCGCCGCCTCCAGCCACCAGCGGATACGTTCGGCGTCGAACGGCGGCCCCTCTCCCTCCTTCTTCTCGTTCATCGCTTCACCTTCACGAACGCCTCGTCGAAGTTCTTCTTCGCGGTGTCCAGGCGCGCCTTCGCGGTATGCAAGTCGTTCATGGCCGCCGTTGCGTGCCGGCTCGCCTCCCGCTCGGCATCGTACGCCTTGTGATACTCCTCCGCCGCCGCCAGCATCTCCGCTTGCGCCTTCTTCAACTCCTCCATCGGACTCGTCATCATCACCCCCCTTTTGCCGCCTGGGGGTATTGGAAACCCGGGTTTCCAATCACCTGTCCATGACCGAGCCACCCTGTTGCCCGTCGTCCTTCTCGCGCTCCCTGGTCGTCAGGCCCCATTCCCTCGCCTGCTGCTGCGCAAAGTACGCCGCCATGAGCACGTCGTTGGTGTGCTTGTCGGGCACGAACTCGATGCACGCATCCACGAACCTCTGCACGATCGGTGGACACACCCCCCGGTCGTCGTTCGGAATGAGCCACGCCCCGTTCATGATCTCCAGGAACAACCCGGGGATGCCCATCTCCGGGTGCGCTTTCATCGCCGTCGTCGTGTGCGGCTTCACGGGCAAGCTCGCATCGTCATCCAGCGCGAACTGCCGGAAGAGATCCTGCGCGTTGTGCACGACCATGTCCTCGACGACGAACGACTCGTCATCCTCCACCTCCAAATTCCAAACGTCCATTCCCGGCTCGATATGGAACGCTGGCGATGCCAACCGCGACCACGGCTTCCCCATCTCATCCCACACGACCGCCCCGCCGCTGTTCCGGCGCTCCCCGATCCAGATCCCACCTCGTTGCCGTTCCCAGTGTTCCCGCTCCACTCCCAACCGCATCCTGCGCCATAGCTCCCCGCTGTCTTGCGCAGGCAACCGTAGTTCGTACTGCGGGTGCCTGCCGTAGATGACCCTCCCGTCCGCGAGTGTCTTGTCCCTGGTGGGTGCCACCTTCAACGCCGGTCGCCACCCTGCCTCGAGCAACGTGGCGCGCGCAAAGAGCATCCAGTCGCGCGAGATGCTCACCCCCGAAAAGTAAAACGCCTGCCACCGGGTCCGCTGATTGTTCCTCCGCAAGCACCCGTCCCCCATCAGCCACCCACGCACCATCGCCAGGCGCACCTCGAGTGGCCACCCGTACCACTCCGTCGGGGGACGTTTGGTGTTGCTCTTCCCGAACTCCCCGAGCACCGCCGCCAACCCCTTGCTATGCGCCCTCACGCGCAGCGTTCCCTCGCCCTTCGCCCTTCCCGTCGCCCGCCTGCCCAACACCCGTTCCAGCGTCTCCTCGACGAACCCCACCAAGTGACTTTCCCCCTCGCCGAACGTCCAGAACGACTGGCTGTCGCTGGAGTGTCCTTCGGCCATGTAGAGCCCGAGCATCAACGCCACCCCTTCGTCCACGGGCACCGTCTCGGCAGCAGTATTGCGGTTGCCCTCCAAGTGCAAAAACGGCGCGCTCGCCTCCCACTTCGGTGCCGCCAACGCCACGAACGCCTCCCTGTCGGCGAACCCGCCGCTGATCCATCGTTCGGGCCCCACGGGCCGATGTTGCCCCCCCTTCCTTCCCGGCGTTCTGCCCGCCTCCCGCATCAGGAACGAATGCGTCGGCGACGCTTGCACGGCAACACCCCCCTTCGCTCTCACATGCGTCGTGAACGGCTGCGGCGTGGGCCCCATCACTTTCGTGACCGGCCGCCATCTTCCCGCGTGCGTCCACACGAGCACCCCCGGCCGCAGCGTCTCGATGGGTCGGTACCCCCCGTGCGTGAGTACGTTCGTCCCCGCGGCGAAGCAAGCGTTGTTCTCCACACGCGCCACCTGCACGCCGTACCGGCTGATGTTGTTCTTCAGGCGGTGCATGTTCGACGGCCCGTCCCACTTCCCCGCCTCGATGTTCAGGATCTGCCTCGTCCCGTCCGGGTGACAGGCGATGGTGAAGAATGCCGTGTCGTCGTTGTGCTCGCCCACCTGTATCGCGAGGTCCACTCCCGTGAACACGATGACGTCGGGGTTCGCCTGCCAGTCGAAGCGGTCTACGAGCGTGTGGATGCCTCGCTCGCGCGCCCTCTTCTTGCAGAACTCGATCCACTCCGGCTTGCACATCGCCGTGGTGAAGTCGAACGCCACCTGCATGAAGTCCTGATTCCACGTATGGGGCAGGAACTTGCTGGCCCGGAGCTTCTTCAGGTACCAGGCCGGATACCGCTCGGGCCACAGTGGCACCTCCCCCTTGGGGTCGGGTTCGTGCACTTTCAGCCGGCAGTACGGCGTTCCACTCGGTGCGTAGTGGTCCGTGGGCTCCAGGTCTTCGTGGTCCCAGTACGTCCCCCCGTCCACCCGCATGTACGGGTCGATGTCGTCTCGGATCTCGATGTTCCCGTCCACCTGCATGCGCAGGGTCGCGAAGCCCTTTCTGATGGCCATATGCACGACGTCCTGCGGATGCCGGGCGGTATTGAGGATGGCCACCTTGCTCTCGTCCACGTTGGTCATCGTCCCGAGCACCGACCGGTCCACGATCTCGATGACCTTGTTGCGTTGCTCCTCGGTGGCGGTGTTTTCGTCGTTGAGCAGGTCGTCGAGTATGACCCAGTCGAGCCTCCTTCCGAGCACCGCGCTGTCGAGGCCGAGGGCAACTAGCGACGGGTCACGTATGCCCATCGGCCGGCGCACCGTGAACTTGTCCACGGTCCACGGGTCCCCCTTCTGCGTGCTGCGTATGAGCTCGGGGAACACCAATCGCAGGCGTGGTGACTGCTCGATGTACTGCTTGCACATCGCCAGCGGCTTGAGCGCCTGCCCCTGCGTCGCGCTCATGATGGCCCCGCGTAGGTGCGGATACTTCCCCAACATGAAGAGCGTAATGGCCACGACGTCGAAGCTCTTCGAGTGGTCGCGCGGGAGCATGCTCACGCTCCTGCGGTGCGCCATGACAAAGTCCAGGTGCACGCGTTGGTGCGCCGCCGCGGTGATGTGATCGCCGGGCTTGTACCTCTTCTGCCCTCGGTCTTCCTCCGCGTCTCGGCTGAGCGTGGTGGTACTCGCGCTCTCCGCCTGCATGACGAAGTTGAAAAACGGGACGATGTTGTGGCGGGCCTTGGTGGCCCTTCGTAGCAGCAGCTCCTGGACCCTACGTACTATCGCCGGGTCCTTGCCCTTGGCCAGGAGCTCCGCTCCGCTCGGCCACCGCGTCGGCTTGTCTCGGTGCTCGTCGCAGTCCTTCTTGTACGTGCCACAGGGGCAAAGCTCGAACGCTTCCATTCCCCCCGGAGTCTAGATCGCCTTTGAACGCCCCCTCGTAGAAGTACCCGAAGGGCGACACCCTCGTTAGCTCCTCTTTGCTCATCCACTTCACCGGTCTTCCCGGCTCGCCTTCTCGTGGCTCCCCTTCCGCCTTCAGCCCGTGTGCTTGGGCTCCCTGCTGGCTCATGCCTTCCCTCTTGCCGCCCTCTTGGCGCGCGCCCTCTCTATGGGGACCACTTCCGCCCGGTGTTGTTGCTCTCTTCGGGTGACCGTCTGCACGCCCGCCCTGATGCCCACGTAGCCATCGCCTCCGTGCACGACACACACGATGCGGCACGGCCCCCCTCGCATCACCTCCCGCACCACCTGCCCGACGATCTCTCCGATGCCTCTGGTGGTGGGCTTACGTCGCAACCTCCTGAGCCTCTGCACCACCTCGTCGCAGACCAAGTCCTCGAGCTCGCGTTCTCTGCCTGCACCCATTGTCGTGCAGGATACGCCCAAAGCTTGCGCTTCTGAGGAGGCTTACCGAACGTGCGCGCTTATGAGTGTGAGCACCGCGTCCACCTTCCGCCTGCTGGCCTCCGGGTTGTCCTCGGTTCGCGCTTCGTTCAGGTAAAGCCTGGCCCTCTTCATGACATCCTGGAGCACATCTCGTTGTGTCCTGGTGTCCTCGAGATCCTTCCGCACTAGCAGCAGGGTAAGGGACTCACTTTTTCCTTGGCTGATCTCGTCCAACGTCCTTTGCAACTCCTCCGCCCTCTTCTCTGCTTTGGTCAGCTTGTCGAGCAACCGCCACGCCTCCTCTTCGCGTTCGGGACCGGGTTGTGCCAGCTGCCGTAAGCGCTTCGCCGCTTCGCCCGACTTCTCTGGGGTGTACCCCGGTCCCCAGCAGTAAAGGTCCGCTTCCATCGCCGCCAACGACAACGCCGCTAGTTGCGCGTGCGCGACGGTCAACGCCTTGGTGTACGCGATCACTATCTGATGGCGTTCTTTCGCCAGCTCCCTCCACCTTCTGTCCACTCCCCCGATCTTGGAGTCGGGGTAATTGGTCTCCGTAACAGGCACCGATCCCTCCGGATACTCCACCCACTTGTACTTCTTCTTCAGCCAGTCAAAGGACCTCTCCTCCGCCTTCTTGCTGTCCACTCCTCCACTCTCCGTGACTTGGTACTGGTCTTCTTCCTTCGGCATGTCCGTGGTCATGCCTTGGGTGGGATTGGAAACCCGGGTTTCCAATTCACTCCGCGTTGCCGTCTGGCTTGCCGTTGAGCATCGGATGCTCCCCTTCCTGTTGCTTGCGCCACGCCTCCGCCGCCGCCTCTTCCTCCAGGCTCTCCTGCACCATCTCCTGCATGTCTTCGGGGCTGAGATTCGCAAAGGAATGCAGCAGCGCTTGGCTCACTTGCACGTGCGCTTGCACAACGAGATCCACTTCGAGAGGCAAATAAGCGCCCGTTAGTTGGGCCAGGTGTTCTTGCAGTCGGATCTTCTGCGCATACAGTCCCGTGACCCTTGCTACCCGATTCTGCTGCGTGGCCAGCCTCTCCTCTTGGAGGATCCTGTTGGTGAGGCGGGCGATGTCCGCCTTGGCTGCTTGTGTCTGTTGCTCGCGTTCTTGTTGCCGGGCTCCAATCGATTCGGCGGCCCACTGCTCCCTGACCTTGACGATGAGCTTCTTGGTCCGAAGATGCCCGACTCCATGCGCCTGCTGCATCGCCCTGACGATGGCTCGGGTGTTGTGGAACTGCGCCAGCAGCTCCGACACCATCTGCATCTGCGCTTCGTGCTCTTCCCTCGTCCAGATCTTGGGCTTGTTCGCTGCGAGGTATTCGGAGGCTTTCCTCCTCCCTTCCCTCTGCAGCTCTTCGGACAGTTGATGCTTGGGGGGACCGTTGCCTCTACCTGCTCTGCGCCTCATTCCTGGGTGAGGGTAGCAGGCGTCGTTGCCTTTTTCCGGATGACGATGGTATCGCAGGCCAGCTCATGGATCCGTCGAAGCATCTTGCGCTCCTCCGCTCGCTGCTTGGCGAAGTCCGCCAGGGCATCCGTCAGTTGCGCAAAGAGAACGCCCTCGGTAAGGACCCTGCGTAGTAGGTAGCCACGGATGCGTCGGTTCTGGAGGATGACGTTCTCCGCCTTCGCGATGATGGGGTCCGGGAGCAGCTCGAAGCATTCATCGGGTTCGAGGTGAAAGGGATTCATGTGCCGCTCTTCGTCGCCTCGTCTGCCAAAACCCCTCCGCAACGGCCCGACGTCTCCTCCAGCGCCGCCACGAGGGCGCGAAGAGGGGCGGCGTACATAAGTTGACTCGTGCCGTAGGCGTGTCGTTCGCATCGCCTCGTCCACCCATGGTAGGTGGCTGGCAAGTCGCACTCGCTGCACCTCGGCAGCGCATCGACGAGCGCCTTGGCGAGCGCGCGGAAGTCGGGGTTACTCATCGTCAAGCACCGCCTTCTTGAGGTTCTCCCACGCGCACGTCGGACAGATTGGCCGTCGCGGGATCAGCCGCTCCGACCATGGAGGCCCGACCGGCTCGCCGCATTTCCAGCAAGGGGCGTCGTCGGGCCAGGGACCGAGCTTCGGCGGAGCGGGCGAGTCGGGCTCGGTCATCGTGTTGCCTTCCGTTCGCACGCCTCGCAAAGCTCGATCTCGTCGAGCACGCAGCGCACCGTCTCGGCATGGGACGCCCAGAAGTTCGCGGCCTGCGCATCGCCGCTCTCCTTCGCAGCCGCCATTCCCATCATGTAGATCACATGCGCCTGTTCGAGGGCCATTCGTACGGTCCAGGTCACGGCGTGCCCTCCGGCTCTGCATGCGGCATTTTGGTCACTCCTTCGCGGGCGGGACCGATGCGTCCTCCCGTGATATCGCCTCGTCGTGTCCGTCTCTCTCCGCCGGTTCGCAATCGAATGCGATGCAACGGCCCCACTGGAAATCGGGTAGGCACGGCTCCCCATCGGCACGACCGCAGCCTATGCACACCGAGAACGGCGGCGTGTCCGCGCGCCGGACGATCGGGATACGCCGCAAAAGCTTCCGCATCTTCGCGACCTGCGCTTCGGCGGCGTCGAATCGCTTGGCATACGCGATCAGCAGGCCTGCGAGCTGCTCCGGGGTCATTGCCCGCACCTGCACTCGGCTTCGGAGTCCAGCATCGCGGGACACGGCGGGTGGTGACCGGGGCGCACGCGGGGCTTTTGCTGCTCGATTCGGAGGCGCGCCTCGAGCTCGGCCACACGCGCTCGGAGCCGATCGATCTCCTCGCACAATGCGAGGTTCGGCGTGACGCACACTTCGGTCATCTCCCCACCCTCGTGAACGCCGATGCCCTCTGCAGGCGCCAGCGCGTTGCCCTCGATGCGTGCGTCCGTCAGTTCCGCCTTCGTGTCGATCAGGTCGGTCATGGCTCCTCGAATTGCTTGTGTGCCCGACTGGCCACCGGCCCTATCGCTCCCTCGCCCTGGTAGTTGCCTTTGTACAGGGCCACCTCCCCAAAGAGCATGTGGAACCGCATCTGCGCTATGCGCATCCCGGCGTAAATGCGCACGGGATACACGGTCGTCACCTCTAGCGTGTACTGACCATCGAACCCTGGATCGCCGTAGCCGGCGGTCTGGTGCACCGACACGAAAAGTCTCCCGAGGGAACTCTTCCCATCCAGCACCGGTACGTAGTGGTCGGTGCGGACGCGCTCGCGCGTGTGCATCAGGTACCCCTCCTCTGGCTGAAGGACAAAGCCATCCTCCCCGATGGTCTCGTAATACATCCCTACAGGCCTTCGTATGTCGTACACGAAGCTAAAACCGGTGCCCCTTCTTGCACGGACCCACCCCACCTTGTCCCCCAGCGTCAGGTCGTAGCTCGCTGGGTTGATGTGCTTGGGTTCGAAGGGATCGATCGTGATGCGATCCGCGTTCACTTGGCGCTGTATCTCCGGTCCCGTGAGAATCATGGTCGCCTCTTGCCGCGATAGGGTTCTTCCAGCGCCTTGCGCACGGCTTTCTCTTCTCGCAGTGCGCTGTCCGGCGAACGGCAGCCGACGACGCGATAGGTCCTGCCGTCCCGCATGACAAACGTCATCGTCCAGGTGTCATCGTCCCCCTTGTGTATTCCCATCCTCGTCCCTTCCTCGCACGGCATACCTATCCACCCTCCTGTACCTTCCGTTCCACAGCGCCAGGGCACGCGCGTCGGGGCGATTGACCCGCAGCAGCTTGTCCCGCTGATACTGCTTCCGCCTCGCTCTCCTACGTCGCTCGCGCGTGGTGGGCGGGAGTGCCGCATCCCTGCACCCCCTGGTCCCCTCTTTTTCGATCCACCGGAGGGGATTGGAAACCCGGGTTTCCAATCCTCAGTCCTCGGGCGTTGAGTAGGCGAACGGGGGCTCGGCGTATGGAGTGACCTGTTTGGACCACGCCTCGAACAGGGTCGCGTCCGCCTTGCTGATGGTGACCTGTCTCGCCTCCCCCACCAGCAGCCCGTAACAGCTCTTGGGGAGCACGTGCCCGTTGCCGGTGAGGGTCGCTTCGAACGCCACGCCCACCGCCTCCCACCACACGGTGCTGTTCGCGTCCTCCTTGATGCTCACGAGCACGCGGTCCCCTCTCGCCTGCTCCCACGCCGCAATCCATTCGGGCTTGTACACGTCCCCCAACACGACCCAATCCACGAACTCGAGTGCCGCCACTCCAACGTCTACCGTCCCGAGCGCCTCTTCGGGCAAGCCCGCTGCTCTGGCCACCGCCCGCACCGCTATGAAGCTCTTGCTTCTTTCGTGTCGCCCGTATTCACCCTTGCTCGTGATGACCGCCGTCTGCACCGCCATCACGAACGCCGTGTGCCTGTTCATCGTTTTGCTCTTGCCGTGATCGGCAGCAGGAGTGGCGCGCGGGCCCGCCCAGGTTGGGCAAGGGGGGAGTCCCGGGTGCCAGGTACCGCGCGCCGCTGCTGCCGCCGATCGTGTTTTGCTTTAGAACCTGCCGCTTTCGATGAGCTCTATCACCGCATCGAACGCTGCCACTCTCCCGGTCTCGTGCTCCTTACTACCCCATTCCGCTCTTTCCAAATAATCCGCCGTCCCCCGTCTCCACGCCTTCACCGTCTTCAGCACCGCCTGGAGTGACTTCGTCTTGTCGCGCTGTTCGGCTCTCGTGCCGCACTCGTGACACTTTGTTGCTTTCGCTCCGCACGAGCAAAAGGACGCTGCTGTCTTGGCGATGACGAGCACCCCTCCGCTCGTGCACGCCTGGCACATATGCACCAGGCGTAGCCTCCCCTTCTCGACGACGTACGCCAACTTCCCCACCCGGTACTCGCCCCCGCACACCTTGCACTGCCTCATCTTCCCCTTGCCCTTCGTCCCCACCGCTGGCCTCCTCCCCCTTTAGCGTTGCTTCGCCCGCTCCACGAGCGGCCCTGTCACCCACACTGGCATCTCCTCGGTCACCTCGTCGTCGCTCGGCCACGGCTCGCATGGCGGAACCGACTTCAGCTTCACCGTTGGCGTCTCTCCGAGCCAATCGAGCACGCTGTCGACGCTCTCGCGGTCGATGACGTCACCGCTATTCATCCCCACCCCGCGTCGCGCGGGAGTCGCGTGCGATGCATCCACACCCCCCGCTTTGCCTTGTTTTCGTATCTCTTGATCTCGTCCGCATGCTCCCAGTTGGTCCAGTCGGTGAGCCTCGTCCCTATGCTCCCGTTCTGATTCATGCGGTAGACCATCCACCACACCTGCCACACGGTTTCATCCCCCCTTCTTGTCGCGCAGCTCGAGCAGCTTCCCGAGCGCTTGGTGCAGCCACCGCGCCTGGACCTCCGTCATCGTCACGATCTCGTTCAGGGACGAACGCATCGTTTGCGCTGTCGGTCGTTCACTCGTCGCCCGTGCCTCCTCCAACTCCACGATCCCGAACTCGTCGGAGTACACAAGCCGCAGCCACATCGGCTCGTTCGGACTCGGATACAGATCCGGGTCGTACCGCCTCCAATCGAACTTGGTCGCCGTGGTGTACTTCTGATGCACGATCTCCTTGGTCATGTTCCCTTGCCCTTCCGATTGGAAACCCGGGTTTCCAATCCCCTCTGTCACAAGGGACCCACGGACTTATGGGGCCCCGTCTCGGGTCTCCTGGCCTGATCCAGGATCGGGTTCCGCTCAATTACGGATGACTCAAGACGCTGTTCATCGCCCGTGGGCCCCTTGCGACAGGCGAACCCTCCCCCTTTTCCTCGGAGGGGGGCTCGCCGGCCATTCTCTTTTGCCGTTTCCTGGCCTACAGCAGCGTCCCTGCGAGCCTCTCGAGGTCCAGCCGTACCTCCGGGTCCTCCGTGTGCCGCGCCACCCAGCTGATGGCGTTGCTCGCGCGCCAGGCCGTCTCTCCGCCCGGTAGGTTGATGACGTCCTCCCCGGCGAACGCCTCGACCACTGCCTTCTGCTGCGCCTTGGTCAAGTCCTTGGTGGCGGTCTGCAACTGGCGCTTGCTGTACTCCTGTTCGTTGGCCTTGCGAATCTGCTCGACGATGCGATTGCGTCCCGCCGGCCCGAGCACACCCCTGACAACGTCCTGCAGCGCGCTGACGCTCGCCGCCGTGTCGAGGCGGTAGGTGCGGTCGCTGAACTCGATGTTGTCGGCCAGCTTCCCGCCCAGGTGCACTTGCCTGAGCACGTTTTCGGTCGTCGCCCCGTTCAGGCATGCGACCCGCAGAAGAAACGCGCGGAACCCGTGCACACCGTTGCCGTAGTCGCTGTTGCTCCATTCCCCCCCGACCACGACGAACTCACCCGCGGTGGGCTCGAGAATTTCGGGGTGGATGATCTTCAGGGCGGTCCGCGTCTCGGTGGCGCTCCCGCCGATGGGCAGGGCCCCTACCGCTTGGGCCTCGCGCACCAGCGCGTCCACGAGCGGTCGGCTGTCGAGGCGGCGATATTTGTCGCTGAGCCACCCTCGCATCTGCCCGCCCACGCTCCTGACCAGCACCCGCTCTTCCTCGACATGCCCGTAGTGCTCGTTGAGCACGTGCGCCGCCAGCTCCTGGCGCCATTCGCTGCCCTCGGCGAGCTCCTTCAGGTACCGGCTCGGCACGTTCGCCTTCGCCGCCAACTGCCCCAGGGCGTAGTCGCTGGGCACATAGGCATCCTCCCCGATGACGACCGCCACGCCCTTGTGCTGCCCGGCCGGCACCTCGAAGTGCACCGCCCGAGTACGCACGATCTGGTCCTTGGGTTGGTCGCGCTGGATGCGCTCGATGACCATCCCTGCCTCGCGCGCTCCCCGGTCCACTGCCTTCTGGAGCACCGCGCGGTACTTGTCCGCGTCTCGGCCGGTCGCCTGCTGAAACGTCTCGAACGGATTCATGCTCGCTGCTGATGTCATGGTCGTTTCTCCCTTGCCCTTGGTCTCTTCAGCACCCGCCCTACGGGTGGACCCGACATGGTGTCGGGTTTCGACCTTTGCTCACCGCTCCACTTGCGCGACGTTCGCCTGCAGCTCCGGGCTCCACCACACCCGACAACGCGATCCGTCGATCGTTACGTACCCAATGGGGTACTCGTCGCCTCTTGGCGTAACCACCTTCGTTTCCCAGTCATCATTTCTGATGCTCCAATGCACCGCGATGTCCCCTTTCGCCACGAACGCGTAACCGCTCTCCAACTTTTGCTCGGTCTTCATCGCCGGAACCCCCTGATCCCGAACCGGTACCCGATGGGCTCCGCTCCCGCGAGCGTGTCGGTGCGGTCCCGGTCCCTCCAGCTGTCCAGGCTCACGTCCACCGTGTACTCCACCAGCCCCGGGAACCCCGCGGGGATGCCCTGCGCGTCGCAAGCGCGCATAAACCGCCACGCCTCGTCGCGCGTCTTGAATGCGTAGGTCGCCGTGTCCGCCCGCTTCGTCGTCGCCGTCGCCCGTTTCATCGCTCTTCTCCCGCGTCGATGATGTTCTGCGCGTCTTCGCGCAGGTCCCGCCAGACCTCCTCCGTGGTCATGTCGATCTGCTTGGCCAACCGCCTGACGCTCCGGCCGAACCGGTCTGCAGCTTGTGGGCTGATGAACCCCGCCACCATCCAATCGGCCAACCCCTGCGCCAGTTTCTCTCGCTCTTGTCCTGCGTCCATCGTCCCCTTGCCTCCCGTCGTGCTCACAACAGACATAATAATCCTTTTGCTTAGGTTGGCAAGGGGAAAAGTTTTGGACGTCGTTTTTTTTTCTCCCCCCGGTGGGTCACTCTCCTTCCGCCGCTTTGTGCACGTGGGGTTCCTGGGTATCCGCGTAGACGTACAGCGTCTGCTCCGATTCGTCGCCGTACCGCAGCGTGACCTCTACGCACGTCCGGAACCCTTTCCGGCAGTTGCTCTCGCTGCACGTGTCGGCGCGCACGATGCGCGTCGCGACTCCATACCAAATGATGCCCCACTCGCCGCCCTTCTGAACGTGCTCCAACTCCATCGTCATCCTTTGGTCCAGGGCTAGCTTCACCCGATCGTGCACTCCGTACGCATGCGTGTTCGGACGAGTATGTTCCTCTACGTCGTACGCATCCATCGGCTGGTACCCAATCCTTATTAGGTTCTCCACGACGGCCTTCTGATTGGTGTCCTTCGCCACCTGATTGACGTTCCTCCCGTCCCGGGCCGCCCGCTCGTAGTCGGGCACGAACCGAATGACGTACTCCCGGCACCGTTGTGCAAACAGCACCTGCTTGGCAGCAAGTATCTCCGCCCGCTCCTTCACGTACCTCTCCCACTCCGCGTATCGCTGCTCGTAGGTGGCAATCGCCAGAGCGAGCGGTCCCGCGCGCACCCCCGCCATTCGCGCCACGATCCGTTCGTCCTCGCGTAGCGACTCGCCGAGATAAATACCCTTTGGTCCGTTCGACGTCATCACCGGACGCCCATGTGAGTGTCCCGAGCGTTCGTGTGTGATGTCGCCATTCTTGTCCGTGAAGTAGGGCCGCTCCCCGCTGTCCGTGATCCAGTCAGTCACCGGCTTTTCGAGCGCCATCCTGATGATCTTTTCCCCCTCCTCACGACGCTTCTTCTCCGCCGCCTGGCGCTTCTCAGCCATGGCTTCGATCGCCTGGAGCACAGCCTCTACGCTCGGTGCGCTCACCTCCACCTCGACGAGGTGACCGCTCTCCGTGCGGCACCCTACCGTGTGGCTATTGGGGAACGCTTCCAACGTCTCCTTCGCCGCCTTGCTGAGAAGCTTTACGTGCTCGTCGTACAGCACGATTTCGTCCCGCCCGTACTTCGACTTCCCTGCCTCGAGTGCAGCCTTGAGCCTGATGTTCACCGCAACGGTAACCTGCTTCATATGCGTACTCCTCCGCGCGAGCTCCGTGCCCGCGCGCTGCCCCCGAAGGCTGATCCCTCTGAGGCAACACGCGACCGCGGAACTACTTGGAGCGCAGCGTCAGATTGCAAGCCGTCGCGACGCCATTGATCGCGACGAGGTACCCGAGCGCCACGAACGACAGCCACGCGATGTGGCTCGCGACCATCGTCCCCTCGAGCAGCACGACGAAGCCCGCCGCCTTCGCCCCATTCGAGAAGGCCAGCCTCCCCCACGTGAACACCGTCCGCGCGCTGTAGAGCAGCCCGCCGCCAACGAGGTACGTGGGCAGCTGCGCCCAGAGCGCCTCGGTTGCGTGGATCTCGTAGTGGGCCACGACGAAGGAAGCGAGTGGCACGATCCCACCGAGGCAGAAGCCGAGAGCCGTGGCGAGGCGGTTGTGAGACTTGAGGGCCGTGCGCACTTGCGCGACAACGCCGGGGGTCTGCGTGGGGCGCCTCACGGCCGGTCCCCCTCCCTGACCACAAACAGGCGTGTCATGTCGTTGAGATCGGGCCGATAGTACGAAGGGGAATTGGGAGGGTAGCAATCCCACTGCACGGATACCGCACCTTGGCGGGTTACGTATTTGACAGTTCCAAGGGACGCCGCTTGCTGCCCCGGCCCACCGTTTCCGTACATCCATGCCACACGATCGCCAGCCTTGAGCGCCGTTCGTACTTGGTCGACCACCCCCGGCTCGATGCGCCGGTTCACGAGTCCACCGCCGCGTTGTAGCGCCAGACGTATCCACCCTTCCTGATGAGGGGCTCTGCTATCTCTCGCTGTTCGTTCCAACGGTGGCCACACTCACACCGCTTCGCCAGTCTGTCGACTCTGACCAGCAGCAGCTCAACGTGTAGTGAGCCGCACTCGGGACATCCCTCGGGGCCCATCACCGCCCCCCACTATCGACCGTGCCCAACACGAGGATTCGCCTCCCGTGCGTTCCCTTTCGCTCGCTGACGGCGACGCCCGCCCGCTTCAGCCGGCTGAGCAGGTTCGTGCGGCTGCGTGCGTAGTGCACGCCGTACTTTTTCGCCTTCCCTCGTAGGGTTGAGCCGCTGAGGCTCTCCAGCCCGAGCACTACCCCCCGCTGGTAGCTCCCCCGCGTGCACGCCAGAGCCGTCTCCAAAACCGCCCCATCCACGTCTGCCCACTTGCCCATCGTCTCACCCTCGCTCCCCGGGCTCATTGCCCGTCTCGTCGAAGCTCCATCGCTTCAACAAGGGAGAGTATGAATCTCTTTGCGTAGGTTGGCAAGAGGAAAAGTTCTGGGGGTCTTACTTTTTCTCCCTCGGTCGCCGTTTCCCGCAATCTGCGCATCGCAGGACCTTCTTTTCCAGCACCCAGCTCCGGCTCCCGCACCCGGGGCACTGTACCTGCCACCAAGAGCCCTCCCTCGGGGGCCTTGGCTGCCTCCTGGGGGCCTTGGCTGCCTCCTGGTCTGCCCTGGTCCAGTGCTTTGGGTGCTTGTCCTGGTGTCGCTCGGTGAGCTCCCGTACGAGCGGCGTGAGCTCCTGCAGCGCCCTCTCGTACCCCCTGTTGGAGTACTGTCGGTCGTCGACGAGCGTCCCCTCGTAGTAGGCGTCGACCAGAATCGCGATGCACGCGAGCACATGACCAAGGTGGTGCACCTTGCTGTCGCTCGCTCTGTCCTCGCCTTCGTACCAGAGCGCCAGGTGTCGCATGGCCGCTTCGACGTATATGGTCGCGAGCACCGGTGTCGCTCGCCAATTGGTCCGCCCGTACTTCTCCTTCCCATCGAACAGCGCGAGGCTCCCGACCAACGTTGCCACCGCGGGCCAAAGCGCGAGGGGTGCTTTCGTCTGCCCGATAACGTCCTTCGGATTACGTCTGTCGACGTTGCGTCGCTTCACGTCCCCCTCGGTGGCATCGGATCGTTGAGCGTGTCTCGGTGCAGGTGCAGCCGCGCGAACGTCGAGATCCACGTCCGGAACTGCCCGCTCATGCACATGCGCTTGAAGGCTTTGGGCACCGTTGTGCACCCGGGATGCGTGCACTCCCCGCCCACCTCCGCCTCTTCCGGGATGTGCGTGATGGGGTCGATCTCCCGCTCGTAGTAGTACCCCTTGACGTGCGGGGCCCATGACGGTGACCACTCGTGTCTCGTCCCCATCCGACTCAACTCTCTTCCCTTGTGAGCACCATCACCTTCTTACCTAGCTTCCTCGCCCACGCATCCATCGCCTCGGCACAACGTAGCGCCTCCGCCAACTTCTCCGGGTCCTCTCCCGCTTTCCTTCGAATCTCCACCCACAACCGTACGAGGGCCCCCGCGTGTGGATCTCTGCCCAAGAGCACGAACATCGGTTCGTCTGGCTCTGCCCTCGTATAACAGTCGTACGCGCCCGGGTTGTTCTTCGTTGCCATTGGTCAGCTCCTCTCGAACAACTCCATCGTCCGTGGAAAGCACCCTTTGAGAATCTGGTGCAACGCTGTCGCGTATTCCCGGATCTCCTGCTGCGCGGTGGGGGCTTCTCGAAGCGTCAGGAACGCCATCCAATTGCGCAGGTTCGCGCTCGCCCGCATCCGGCTGTAGCGCCCAACCGGCAGGACAAGACGCGCGAGCTCCTTGGGCACGCCCATCCTCAATGCTTCTCGGTAGTTCCCCTCCGCGAACTCGTAGAACCCCCGTAGGTGATCGCGGTAATTGATGGCTCCGTCCTCGGTGAGTGTTTCCGCACCGTCGACAGTTCCCGCCTGCTTGTTCTGCTGTCTGCTGTTTGCCACGAGTCGATCAACCGTTGGCACGTACGCGAAGTCCGGTAGCGGAGCGTACCTGGCGCTCATCTCACTAAACGACTGCGTTCTGTGCCGATGCCATTCACGGAACACGAAGATCGGCGCCTGCACTTCGAAGATCGCTCCCGCGAACTCGAACGGTGTCGCGTGGTGATTGGTCCAGAGATACTTCAGCAGCTTTTCGTCACCGCTCTGCATCTCATCGCCCCACCCCTGGAAGCCCTTCTGCGTGCTCTGTCGCGCGGCTTCGATGATCTTCTCGTCGCTCCCCCAGTGCTCCACGAGTCCGATGTACCCGTGGTCGAGAACCTTGTTGTAGATCACGCTCGTCTCCCTCGCTTCCGGCTCTCCGTGAGCCACCCGAGCCACTGCACTTGAATCGTCGTACCCCCACCCTTTCCTCGTAGCGTGTTCACCTTCCACTTCTTACGCCGCAGCCTCAGCGTCTCGATGACGATGTTCGCCCACGGTGGCAGGGCCGCTCCCCTCGGCAACTCCAGATTCAGCTTCCCCGTCTGGTGGAAGTGTTTCTTGTAGCTGCGCACGAACTCCGCCGTCCCTCGGATGGCCGCATTGTGCACGGTCACCATGTTGTCCACTTCCTTGCGCACCTCTCGCGTCCCCGGTGAGATGTCGTTGACGACGCTCTCCCCGATAACGCTCCCGATGACCCGACTAAGACGCCGCAGGCCCATCCGGGTAATTCTGCTGCTTTAGCAATTCGAGGCTAAGTCTCGTGCGCTCCTCTTCGAGCGCCTTGGCTAACTTCTGCATCTCGACCAGGTCCGCATTCGCCTTGGCGGTTGCCGCCTTGCTCGCCTCCAGCTGCCGCTTCAGGGCCGCGTTCTCCATGCTCGTAACTTGGTGCTTTCTTCGCTCCTCCTGCAGCTGCCGTTGCACCGCCGCCGTCTGCTCGCTGAGCTCACTGAGCGACCCTCCGTACCCATCGATGAGACACGTGACGGCGTTGTGGAAGAGTACCGGGGTAACCCTACGTCCCCCCGGTTGGGGGTTTGTCATCGCTTGCTGCGGTGGGATCGATTGCGATGGTGCTGCTTGCTCCGGCTCCGCTTGCCCCGCTTCCCTCGCCGCTGCCAGCTCCCGTCTCCTCGCCTCGAACACCTCGTCCACCGTCTGATCCACCATGTTTTTTCGCCTCCTCCTGCAGTCCCATGAGTGCCTGCATTTGCGTATGCAGAATCTGGGTAATGATCGCCAGGTACATCCCCCTCGCGACTCCGCTTGCCGCTGCCAGTCTCGCGCTCACCTCCATGACGTTCGTGACCATGAGCTGCAAGTTTGCGAACGTCTGCACCTCCTTGTCCGTCAACGGCACGAACGTCTCCGAGTCCTTGACGATAAAGGCGTCTCCCGTGTCGAACTCGACGATGGGTACGCGTACCGGCCTGCCGTTGATCTTCGACACATAGTGGTCTGCTTCGTCCCCTGCGTAAAAGCGCACGGCCATGCCTATGGTGCCGGTCTCCACGTGCATCAGCCACCACCGCTCTTGCGCCGCCTCGCTAGGACTGTTCGCCTTGCCCTTGGTCATGTTTCCTCCGTCGCGAGCTCGTCTAATGCCGCTCCCCTTCCGACGATCTCCTCCGCGTCGCCTAGGAGTACGTTCGGCCCGTTGCGCCACCCCGGGTCCATCTCGTCTGCGATATCCTCGGGAGTGGGGGTTCTCCTGGCCGGATGCTCGACGCCTCCGCGCTCACTCGCCTCGTACCCCCTGACCCACCCGCTCTTGTACGCCTCGTTGGCCAGATGAATGGCGAACGCGATCCAATCTCCCCGTGTCGCCTTTGGGCACTCGTTGGCGAACAGGAACGCGTGATCGACCAGTCGTCTCGGCGGCTCCGGCCCCTCGTAGTACCGGCGCAGGTGCCGTTCGAGTCTCTGCCTCCACCACCGCCCTAGCCTTGTCACGACCAGAGTCTCTCGTACTCCGGCCCCACTTTCTGGGGGTCGTGTTCGGCGAGCACCATCTTTCCCGCCCGCTGCATCTGCCTCCTTGGGGTCAGCTGCACCGCCTCCACCAACTCCTCCGTGTTCGCCACCGCCAACGCCGTCTCCCCGTGCCTGACGACTCCTTCCCCCGTGACGAGCCACTTCCTGTTGACGACGAGTATGGCCCCCGCATCCCACGCCTCCAGAAACGTGTACTGCGTCCCGTCCCCATCCCCCGCAATAGCACTCAGGTCCACGCAGTACCTGGCCGTCTCCGCAATCCGCACGGCTGCGTCGAGCTCCGCCGGATACGTCCCCCGGTACTGTTCCCTCCACCGTGGATACGAGTGGTCAAGTTTGTGATGCGCATACATCCCGTTTTCCGCCCCGTAGATGATGATGCGCTTCTCTTTGGGGAGTCTTTCGTTCGCCCGTGCGATCTCGGTGGTGTGCTTGTCCCAGTCCACCCGTGAGATCGCCACCGCATTCACTACTCGAGGCATCCCCACTGTCGCCTGCTGCACATACGGATGCCTGATGAACACCGGCCGAATGCCTTCCGCCTCCAGGTGCCTTCGGTTCGACTCCCTGACGATAACCGTCTGGTGACGAGAATCGGTCCTGAGCGCCTCGAACATCTTCGGCGAAAGCTCCGTTGGATCGTGGATGACGACGTGTGCCCCCTCTGCGATGAGCTCCTCGGCTACCCCCACGTTCTTCGGGCCCACCGCCGTGATGATGCTTCGGGTGCCCCCGGCGATGATCTTCGCCTCGAGCCGATCCACGTTCCGATACGTCAACCCTCGTCCGTAATCCCGCTGTCGTGTGGGTGGCTCGCTTCGCTGCCCCACCTTGTACAGCGCCACTTCGTACCCCATCGTCCGCATGGTCAGGGCCAGGTGCGCCGTGAACGTCACCCATCCTCCAAAGCGCGGCTCCGCCAAATAAAAAAGCGCCAACGTCTTCACAACCGTTGTTTCCCTCTGAGCTCGTCCAGCTGGTCATGCCGGCAGTGGCTCATCTTCTCCCGGAAGTAGTAGACGACCGATATCCGCTCGAACCCCGGTTGCGTCTCATACGGATCGGTGACGCCGTGCCACTCGTGTGGGTTGAAGAAGATGAGGTCCCCGTCCTGCATGTCCGCCGCCACGCGGTACTCCGGGAACGTCAGCCACCCTCCTCGGTACTGCCCTTTGCGGCTGACGCTCAGGCACCCAAACCCCTGCTTGTAGTCGCCTGCATCCTTGTGGATGCGCCCGTACACATTCCTGTTCACCGTCAACGTGCTGTAGGGCGTCCCCTGGATGACGTACTCCTGGGGCGCCTGCTTCGCGACGTACGCTTGCCTGGTGTACCGCTCCGGCAACTCCGCTTGGAACTCCTGGGCGACGTACTGCGCCAGCGGCACGATGCGATTCCACGCCTCCACTTCCCTCGCCGTGAACATCGTCGCTCGGCAAAACGGGAAGCGACCCCCCTGCTTGTCGAAGTACCCGATGACCACACTGGCCACCGGCTGCGTACGGGTACTTTTCGCCCGCACCCCATCCGGCCCCACTTTCGCCACCCGCGGTTGCCCTGCGTACTTCCCTCGGTTCGTGCTGCCGTACGCCTCCGCTGCATGTGCCAGGGTCGCTCGCGTCGACTCCACCAACTCCTCGGGTATCGCTCTTCTCCTGTACAGGATGAGCAGCTCTCCGTCCGGCTTGAAGACGTCACAGTCCCGATTGACCAGCAGCGCCACGTCGTCCTCGGTGACGGGCCCTCCCTCGCGCTTCTCGATTCCGCTCGCTCTACTGCGCAGGTGCACGCGAAACACGGCGCATCGCCTCCAGTACCCTCTCCGGCTTGGTCTCTCCCGAGATGACCCCGAGGGCCTTCTCGAACTCCGTGTGTTGCTTCTCGCTGTAGTACAGCTGCACGACGCGTTGGTGCTGCGCCTTGCCGCTCGGCATGTCGATGCTGCCGGGGGGTGGAGGTTGTGCGTCGATGCCTTGCTCGAGAGTGTTGCTCTCCTCCTCGGCCATCATCCGCATGTACTCCTCCCCTTCGATACCGAGCTCGAAGGCAAGATCCTCCACTTCCATCTGCGGTTCGATGCCGCGCACGAGCATCGCCAGTTGCCGCTTGTCGAGCTGACCATGTCGGTAGATGAACTTGAGCGTCAGCGCCTTGGCTTGCTCCTCGGTAAGGCCATCGATCACCTGCATGGGCCCCATCTCCATGCCGAGATCCCTCCCGACCATCCACCGATGCTCCCCATCGATGATGACGTTCCTCGGGTTCCCTTTCTCGTCCTTGCCCCAGACGAGGAGGGCTTGGCTACTCAGCCACCCTGCCGACTGGATCCCCTTTCGGAGACTCCTGAGCATATACGGCGTCATCTCGTTGGGGTTCCACGTATTGGGCCGCACGCTGTTGAGCGGCAGCAGCTTCACCTCCCCGATGACTTTCACCTGCTGTTCGGGCTTGCGCGCCTTTCTCGTTTTCATGTCGCCTTCGCCGCCCGCTTGACGGCCTCGAACACCGTCGTCGACAAGTCCTTCGTGCCCCACTTCTTCGCGAGCGCCAGGGACATCGCATGGAACTCCTCGTACTGCTTCGGGCTGAACTTTAGCTGCACCGGTTTCACTTCCTGCACCGGCTTCTCCGGCTCGATGCTCGCCTCTTCCATGGCTAGGTACTTCACCAGTTCCCTTTCGGGGATTCCCAGGTCGAGGGCCCTGGTCCCTTCGTCCATCGCCCCCTCCAGCGTCTTGAGCACGAGCGCCATCTTCTCGTCGTCGGGCTGCCCGCGCTTTGCATCGAGCTTCACGGTCAGCGCCTTGGCCTCCACCTCCGTGATCCCGTCCAGGAACACCATCGGCCCGAGCTCCAAGCCGAGCTCCTTCGCGATGCCGTGCCTTTGCTCACCATCGATGATGAGGTTTCGCTCTTTACCTTTTTCGTCCTTCCCCCACACCGTCATCGACTGACTGACCAGCCACCCATCGTGCACGAGTCCGTACTTGATGCTCTCGCGCTCGAAGGCCGTGAGCCGGTTCGGGTTCCACCCATTCGGCTGCACACTCGCGAGCGGTCGCAGGACCACCTTACCCACGATCCTCGGCACGTCAGGTACCGGTGTGGCTGCTGCTGTTTTCTTTCTCATCGTTTTGCGCCTCGCCGCCTTGTTGTACCACCCCCGTTCACGAAGCGCGGCGCCGCACACGTAAGCATCTGCTTCGCCGGCACCAGCGTCACCTCATGATGCCTGGGCACTCCGTACGTGAGCGCAAGCAGATGTCGATAGGGTGCCGGCAGCACCACGTACCACTCCTTCTTGTTCTGCCGGAGCCAAAGCATCGGTTCCTTCTTCATCTCCTTGGCTTGCCCCTCGGCCTGCGTCCACCAAGTCCAAACGGGTGACTGCTTCCCGGTAACGAACTGGACCCAGGACCAGTCCTCCCTCCGCTTCACCTCGACGCTGAAGGGGAAGGTATTGGCCGTCGTCATAACGTCCCCTGAGGCTTGGAACTCCCCCCGTAGCTTCGGCCCGCCCCACCCTCCGCTGAGGGGCGTCCGCACAAACTGGCACCCGGGCTCCACCGCCTGCCACCAGGCACCCAGCAGCGCCGCCACTTCCCTCTCCGCCTCGCTGCCCTTGCGCCGACCCAGCGTCACTTCCGTTGCCCTGGCTCGTAGTAGCCCTGCACGAGCTTCGCCTGGTGCTCTCCTTCGTCCGGTGTCGCTACCAACGTGTCTGCCCATTCCGCAATGGGCTTTGCATCATCGAGCGGACGCTTCGGGTGGCGGAAGGTCCCCGCCTGCACGAGTGCCAACGCTGCCTTCTTGTTGACGGCGTACACGTAAAAGTCGAGCACCTGCACCCCCTGGTCGGGCTCGTTGTGCATCGCCGTCACCTTCCACCGTGGTGGCGTCACCTTCGTTCCCATCGCCTTTCGCAGCTTGTCGGGTGGAAACGTTTCCCACTTCCCCCGTTCGTTGTGTGCGACACCGTTGGGCTTCTCCGTCTTCATGTGACCACCCTAACCTCGCTTCGTCCCCCGCGTCCCGTGATCAGGATGCTCCCTGGCAGGGTGTCGAGAGCCGCTGCGTGGTGCGCGACGACGAACGCTTGATCGAACCCCGCCGCCTTCAGCATCCCGGGTAAGTGCCTACCGACGCTCCCCCGGTGCTCCTCGTCCAGGTGCCCGAACGGCTCATCGATGCACGCCGTGGTCCAGGGATTGGAAACCCGGGTTTCCAATCTCCCCCTCAGCCACCGGCTCGCCCCCAGTTGCAGCGCCAACCCGGCCAGGTCCTCCGCCCCTCCGCTTCGCCCGAATTGAAACTCCAACCTGTTGACGGTATTCGGGCCCCGGGGGGCGTGGCACCGCTGACACTCCTTCACCTTCGCGCTGTCCGGGAACGGCATCCCGCACGCGTCGCACGTCCTGGCCAGTCCCTTCCCCTGCTGCTCCCAGCTCGCCTCGACGCGCAGCCCAATGCCGCACGCGCCCAGCACGTGGTCGTTGGCCACCTCCTGCACGATCTTGAGCACGCCTTGCGCCAGCCTCCTCTGGGCTCCCTGCCGCCCCAGGATGGTCGCCGCCTCGCGCCTGGCCTGCTGCTCCTGACCTAGCGTATTGGCGATATCCCGCATCCTCGCCCTGGTCATTCGTAGCGCGTTGATCCGCGCCATCGTCGTCGCCAGCTTCTCCGCCCTGACGGTCACCTCTTGGCGCAGCCGCATCGCCTGATCCAGTGCCCTGTTCGCCGTCTCCCGCGATTCGGTCATGTCGACGTTCCCCGCCCGACACGTCGCCACGTACGCCGGCTTCAGATTCTCGAGTCGCTGGCGCATCCCCTGCAGCCTTCCGTGGTCCCGGTCCGCCGCCTGTCTGATGGCCTCGTAGTGATTCTTCTCCCGCATCCACCGCTGCACCGCTTCCGCCGCCTGCTGCACCTGCGTTGTCACCTCACGAGCGGCTGCGGTGTTCTGCTCGGTACGGCGATTGATCTCGTCGGTAGCGGGGCACTGTATACCCGCCACGGGACACCGTCCGTCAAACTGCCCTCGTGCCAGCTGCTGCAGCTGCCCGAGGCGTCGGCTCTGCGCCGCGTGGCCCATCTGCGCCTCCAGGTACATCTGCTCCACTTGCTTGGCGTGCTTTGGGTCCGGCGCTGGCTTCGCTTGCCGTTCCAACAAGACGATTGCCTGTTGCAGTTCCTCGTATTCGCGTTGGACGGCCAAACCCCGTTCCCTCTCCGCACACGCTTCCACCGCCAACCGTGTATCTAGCAACTTTGCCTCTGCGTGCTTTAGTTGCACTTCCAACTCGTCGAGCTTCGCCTCCATCTCCTTGAGCGACTGCCCTTCGCTGAGGGCTCTGTCTTCCTGCTCCGAGACTTGGATGGCAGCGTTGAGCTCCTCGAGCGCCTTGGACACCTGCAGTAGCTTCCCCCGGTTGCTCTCCTCCGCTCGCTCCAACCTATTGAGCCCCGCCCACCCTGCAACGATGCTCGTGCGCTCTTCGGGCGCCATGAGCACCATGCGCGCGAGCTGACGCTGCCCGAAATAGCAGCTCGCCTCGAAGTCCTCTCGCGTCAGGCCCATGACCTTCACGATGCACTCTTGCGCATCCTCTTGCGCGAGCACCGTTCCTCCGCGTGCCACCTTCAGCCGCGTTGTCTTTCCGCGCGTGCGCTCGCGCGCGATGTGCAGGTCTCCGAACGCGAGCTCGACAGCGCCTTCCTTTTCGCCGTCGGTGATCCAGCTGTCCTCGTACCGATGCCGGTGCACTCCGTAGAGAGCGAACCGAATCGCTTCGAGCAGGCTCGTCTTCCCTCGCCAGTTGCTGAGCCCCGGGTTGGTCTCGTCGCGTGCTACGACGGCGTACGCCACCTTGCGCAACTCGAGTTCGTGCTCCCCTCCGAACCGCATCCAGTTGCGCAGCGCCAGAAACGAGATGCTCACGCGTCGACCAGCTCACGGAGAATTACGTCAATCTCCCTATCCTCATTCCCCACCAACAGCCCCAAGATCCTCCTCCTCGCTGCTTCGATTCTCTTCGGGTCCTTGATCGCCTGGCGTTGCTCGACGAGCTTCGTCATCTCCCCCTGCAACTCGTCTACCTGCCTTTGCGCATGGTCCCGCTCTTCGAACAAACTCCGCAACTGACTCTCGAGTATCACGATCAAGCCAACCTTCTCGATTCGAAAACCTGACTCGAGTTCTGCCACCCGCTCCTTCAACCGATCGATCTCTTCCACGAGTGCAAACTCGAGACTCATAGCCCCGCCTCCGCCATCGCCTCTTCGACGACCTTCGCGAGCAACTCGCGATTCTGCGTATTCGCCTCCGCCACCATACTGGTCACCAGCTCCCTTTCCCCCACCGCCAGCTCCGCCTCTTGCCGCGCTTGCTCCCGGACCACCGCATCTGGCGCTGTCGACCTATCGATGCGTACGGCCGCCGCCCCGTTCTGCAGGAGCACTTTCTTCAGGGCCTCCGCGCGCTCCTCGCCTCCGGGTGGTGGCTGCAGTCGAATGATCTCCCCTTGTAGCTTCCCCTCCGGGTCGACCACCGCCCAGTCCCCGATCCCCTTCCCATCGGTCCAGCAGAACGCCGAGGGCGGCACCGTCCTCAGTCTCCGGGTCCCTCGTATCTCGACCGCCGTCACCTTCGATTGGAAACCCGGGTTTCCAATGTCCACGACGACGTAAGGATCGATCGACCTCTGCACCTTGTGCCGGCCTCCCACGTCACGCCTCCACGAGGAGATACCCGGGGGTGTGCTTCTCCTCCGCGAACGTCAACCGAGCCACACTCCCCGGGATGTGTATGACGTACTCCTGCCCCGCCGGCCTGAAGGCTTGTCGTCGGTGGTAGTGCCCGTTGATGACGATCTTCGGTCCCGTCAACTTCCCCACCTCCTCCACCGGAAAGACCACCTCCCTCCCCCGCGGCATCTCCGTTGTCTCCTCCCCGGGCTGCACGCCTGGGATATGCAGATGTCCCAGTACAAGGATTGGGCGTTCGCTCCGTTTCGCTCTCTGCTCCGCCGCCGCCTTCACCTGAAAGACTGGGTCGTACGCGTGACTGGTCGCCGTATAGGGCAACCCCAGCACGTCCACCCACGTGTCCTCGTGCTTGTCGAGCTGCATGCTCCAGACGCCCGGTTGCTGGAACACGTAGATTCCGTGTGGCATGCCTGCCATCGGGTGCAACACCGTCTGCCCCGTCCCCGTCTCCTGCACGTCGTGATTGCCCGCCACGCAGATGACTCTGATGTGGTGGTGCCTGAGGATCGTGCTCGCCTGCACCATCATACCCAGCGCCGCTATGACAGCCACCGGCTCGTCCGGGTCGCAGAGATCGCCGGTAAAGATCCAGGCATCGGCGTGGTGATTCACCGCCGCGTACACGCTCTCCGTCACCGCCGCTTGGATCTCGGCTGCGCGTGGCACTCCGCACGTCTTCCAGTCGTGATGCAAGTCGCTGACGACGACGAACTTCATCGTTCGACCACTTCCCCGTCCGCCGTGATCTCCACCGGTGGATGCTCTTCGAAGTGCCTGCGTACTTCTGTCTCGAGCAGGAAGAGCTTGTCCTTGGCCACGGGTCCGCTGAGCGCACGCACGGCTGCGTGCTCCCCTTGCCATCGGCTGCTGGTGGTGGCCCCTGCCCACGTAAGCCAACTCCCCTTCGTGCTGACGATATCGAACCGCCGTGCCAGTTCGACGACGTCCCTTGCCCGGTCATACCCCTCCGGCACGAGCACTCCATTCGAAGTGTGGAAATAGAACTGCGTCTCGCGGTCCTCCTTCCCCCCGACTTTCGTTTTCTTGATCGTGCCCAGGTGCCTCTCCCCGTACACCTTCCTGGGTTCTCCGGTGTCGCCGCCTCCGTCCCCGACCCACTTCGCCCGCTCGATGCGCACGACCAGGCTCGCGTCGTAGTAGATGGCGCTCCCCCCTCCAACCTTGTAGTCGTTGCCGAAGCGCTTCGCCCAGACGTCCGCCTCCGGATCGACCATCTCCCGGGCGATAGCCACAAAGCTCGCCTGCGCGTGTTCAAGCAACGGCACGAGCTCGTCCATCCACGCCGCGTTCATCTTCGCCTTCAGCTGCGCTCCGCGATCCCGTCCCGCCGTCACCTTTTTCCCGGGTGCTTGCTTCCGGTCCTCGCGCTCCGCCTTGATGATCTCGTCGAGCAGGTCCTTGGGCACGAGCTTGCGAAGGCTGTCACACACGACGATGGCCGCCGTATCGGGGGGCACCTTCCCCGCCTTACGGGCACTCGCCGCGATGTTCAGGAACTCGCGCACCTCCGCGATGGTCTGTTCGTAGCTCCCTGGCTTCATGGCAAAAAAGCCCGGATGGTCGAACGTCGCCGAGCCCATGAGCTTTTCCACCCACGTGCCTGGTGTCGTCCGCTCCGCATCGATGTACAGCGCGAAATGATCCCGTTCGAGAAAGCTCTCGACTAGCCCCAACGCAAAGATGGTCTTTCCCTCGTTGCTCGGTCCGTGCAGTAGCGAAAAGCGCTCGACGGGCCACCCTCCAACCTTCGTCGCGTGGTCCAGCTGCACGAAGCGCGTGGGCACCGCTTTGACGGCCGTGAGCACCTCGCGTGCGGGCCGGAACCTGTCGAACCTCTTGGCCACGCCCTCCAGGGCGCTCTTGCGCGGACGCGGCTCCCGCGCATCCGCCACCACCCGATGTCGCCCGCCCACCGGGCTACTGCCCCTTGCCCCAGGGTAGGTTGTCCTCGTTGACGTCTCCCGGAGCTTCGTTGGCGGGCCCCGGTGAACGCCGCTTGCGTCGCTTGGCCATCGTGGGGGCCGGTGGTGGTGTTGGAGCTGCCGCCGTCGTCACCGCGTACTGCTTACCGCAATGCGGGCACTGCGGAGCCACCGCCAACATCGGCTTGCCGCACCCGTCACAGCCCACGATCTCGTCCTCGTCAATAACGCCAGGGGGTGAGGGCTGCTGTTGTGTCGCTGGTATCCTGAACGTCGTCTGCGCAGTTTGCATCGTGGATTGTGCAGGCGCGTTCGCTCCGTAAGGGAAGTCCGCCGCCGTTGCCTGCGGACGTGCTGCCCCGGCGAAGATCTGGTCCCACGGCACCAGCTGCCGAACCGTGCAGTGCCTCTCGAGCATCGTCCGCATCGTCACCGGATCGAACGGCTGCAGGTACCCGCTGAGGTCCGGCTTGGGTCCGCGGATTACTTCTGCAACCGCTGGCGTGAGCGGCATTTGCTCCATACGCACGGCCGAATACTTCCGGTCGGGGCGTGGCTGTTTTTTATCGTAGATCCATTTGATGGCATACGGATTGAGGAACGGGTCTCCGCCCTGCCTTCCGAGTGACTTGACGGCCTTCTCGATGACGTCTTTCACCTCGTCGCCGAGCCCCCCTGTCTCCACCGCCACCTGCACTCCCGCTTCCGGTGCGCTGTTGACGCAGACGGCGAAGAGATAAGACATCTTCGCCATCATGTTCTCTTTGAACGATTCGCGCAGGGAGATGCCCTCGTCCTTGAGCATGCGCTTGTCGTCCGGATCCATGTCCTCTTCGCGGTAACTACCGTACGCCCCTCCCGCGTGGATGATGATCGACTCCTCTGGATCGTCCGCCTCGAACTGCAAAAAGGGCTGCGTCCAGCCGATGACTCGCTCTTGCACCGCCACTTCCAGCCAGTTGAGTAGCTTGCACACGGGGCAAGTCCTGGGTGGGAACTTTCTCCTCCCGGTGTCGTCCGTCCGGTACTGCTTCTTCAGGATCCCTTCGTCCTCGGGACAGTTGTACGGTCGGCTCCAGACGCGCGTGACTTGTTCACCGCTGTCTCTGTCGTCGAGCACGACCACAGTTGGTATCCGGTGCTGCCAGAGCGCGATGGGCATCACCTTCGTGTGCAGCCACACGTCGACTTCCCCGTCTTCCCTCCACTTCAAAAAGTCGCCGCTCTTCTCGCTCGCTCGGTGACTGAGAAACTCTTCGAGCGTGGCCATCTCACGTGACATGGGTCTTCTTGTCCTTCCTTCTAGGGAACGCCTAATGCCTGCTCCAACGAAGCGATCACCGTATTCGCGAACTCGACCAGTAGTCTCGGATCGTCCGGATACAAACCCACTGCCGCCTTTGGCGCTGCCCGAATACCCATGTACTCCAGCACCTCTTTCATCCGCCGAGCGTAGGCTGCCGCTTCGAGCAACGGCATCCGCTGTTCCGGTTTGATGGTGGTGTCGAGCGGTTCCCACGTCCACCAACGCACTCGCGTCGCCCCCCGCGTAAAGCCCCACTCCTGCGGTGAGAACTTCACCGTTCTTGGATAGTGCTGCACTGCTCGGGCCATAGTGGCTAGTTCTACAGATTCGTAAATGGGCACTTCGTAAACTCGGTGCTCCGGCTTCGACCCGAGCTCGAACACGTGCACCAGCTTCCCACTTCGATCTAGGTAACTGCGCTCCACTGGACGTGCTGGCTCGTACCGGACGACTGGGTTCGCTGCTGCGATCGACCTCGCCTTGTCGGTGAGCTTGTCCTGTAGCGGTAAGGGAAGGTTGCCTTTGACGTATCGCTCCGCCATCTCCCGTTGCTCGCGCAGCCGCCGCAACTCTCTCCGCCCGCTCTTCTTCATCGGTTCCCCATCGCCTCGAACGTCATCGCGCAGCTCCAGAAAGCCAGCAGCACCGGGACGAGAATGCACACGAGCGCAATCTCGTCCTTGTACCACTCCACGAACCTCTCCAGCTTCCCCTTTGGGCGCTGGTAGTAGTGCCTCTCGATCATCGCTTTTTTCTCACCTCTGCTTGCTGAGCAGCACTTGCAAGCTCTTGCACCTGCTGGCCCACATCTCCGCGAGGTTCCCCATCGAGTCGACCATACTCTTGACGCGCACCCGCTCCACCTCCTGCGCGCGCCATTGGTCCGGGTGCATCGCCGCCGCTCGGCTCTCCACGTCCGCGTCCGTGATCTGCTTCGAACGTAGTCCCTTGTCCTTCTCGTACTGCAGGCTCCGGGTGGCTTCCGTACGCATCGCCGCGAACACGACGTCGTTCTCCAGCTCCCAGCGCTTTCGCTCCTGGATGGCACCTTGCCAGAGTCTATGGGCGATGCGCGCATTCGCCTCCGCTTCGTCCAGCGCCTTGATCATGACGCCGTACTCTCCTCGTTGCTCCCCGATGCGCAGCCCCGTTTCCAGCTGTTCGTAGGCCGCCGTGGGATCCGTGACGACGAGCTTCTCCATGATCCGTTCGAACGCCGGATCGATTGGTACTTGTGTGGTCGCATTGGCGCTCGCCCAATCCGTTGGGCTCGTGTTGACGCTCGCGATCTCCTTCTGCTCCTCCTCGTGGATAGCCTGCTGCAGGGGTGCTGTCGCCTGGTCCACTTCCGCCTTCCGCCTTCTTCGACGTGGCGGTTGTTCCGCCGCCGCCTCGGTGCCCATCTCCCCGCGCTGCTGCTCGGTGGACTGCATCCAGAGCATGGCCTGCTCCATGCCCAAGTCCTCTGCCACTCCCATGGCCCCTCCGTGCCCGTTGCTGCAGGTATCCCCGCCTGGTGACTTTACCTGCGGCTGCCCGCACACCGCACAATAGGCCCTCTTCCCGTCCGGTAGCAGCGCCGGCACCGGTTGTGTCTGTACCTCACTCCGTTTTCGCATAACGCGGCCTCATGCCGCGTGGTGCTTACGAGGCGAACCGCCGGAGCTCCTCGCGCAGGGCCGGCGTATCTTGCACCTTCCAAACGGTGTCGAGCACGACCACTCTCCCGTCCTCCACCCTCAGCTCTATGACACATGGCCGGTCCCCCGCGCTCTTCCTCAGCACCTCGGACACAGGCTCCAGCCCCCTGTTGTCCAGCTTCCGCTGATCCACGCGCACGGTGAACTTGGGCTTCGGTTGGGAGGAGTCCGGTGGATTGGAAACCCGGGTTTCCAATAACTCCTCGTTCGGCTCGAACATGTCCCTTTGCCCGCTCTGGGTGCCCGGCCTGCCCTTCCTCGGCTTGGGGGGCCGACTCCTGGCCCACCGCTCCCAATTGTCGTCGGGAAACGCCGCCTGCAGCAGGCGTTGGGTAGGTGGGTAAACGAGCGTCTGCCAGACGTAGTGCCGGTCGCACTCCCCCTGGAAGTCGCTCGCCGGTATGTGACGCTTGTCGGGGTCTTCGTTCTCCTCGTCGACGACGACGTACTCGATGCGGGTCCCTGGGCTGACATCTTCTCCCCTGGCCTCGAGCAGCTTGGCGATGCGCACGTGCGCTGGCTGTAGCGCGTCGCTCCCGTCGTTTTTCTTCTTCGTCACGTACTCCTTCAGCGACTTGCTGAGCGCCTTGCTGAGCACGATATCTTCGAGCACCAGGTCCCCCCTGAGCACGCGATCGCGCATGTCCAAGACCAGGTTGTGGTACGCGAGCGAATCCTCTTCGCCGCCAACAAGCATCTTGATGGCTGCGTACTGCAGCTCCGCCGCCTGCTTGGTAGCGTCCCCCCGCTTGTACTCGAGCCCCCGCACCTCCGGCTCGCTATCCTCGCGTGCCGCCGTCCCCTTGTAGTGCGAGTATTTCCCGACGTACCGTTTTGCTCGGGTGAAGACGAGTCGATCGAAGGATTTCTCAAACGCGATGGTGATGAAGTTCTCTTTGCACCCCACCGACTTGAGCAACCCCGGGTACAGTTCCGCGTTGCACCCCTTCACGAACTCCGCGAACTCCTCCCGCGTGGTGCCCACGACCATTATCGAGTCCGTGTCTCCATACACCACCGCCCACCCTCTCTGCTCGGCCGCGTGGATGGTGTTCTCGATGAGCCACACTCCGTTTTGTGTGACGCCCTCCGCCACATCCACGTCGTAGTACCTGGAGAACTCGTTTCCGAGCGCTCCGTAAAACCCGTTGGTCACGACCTTCAGCCCCATCGAGCGCTTGTCCGCCTCGTGCCACTCGGGTGTGCCCGGCGGTAGCCTCGCCTTCTTATCGTTCCACTGCTTGCGCTCCTGTATGAGCCTTGCGACCGCCATCGGCAACATGCCCTGCTCGGTGGTGCTGAACCCCGTCCCCGTCTTCGGGCATCGGCAGTGCCCCTCGGGTATGGGACCGTTGACGGGAATGGGTCGCTTGGTCTCCAGCGACATGTTCCAGGTGCGAATGATGTTCGGGTACATCCCGCTGAAGTCCGCAACATGCACGTTCCGCAGTATCCCGTTGGTCATCCCGTGCGCCTTGCGCCACGCCCTCCCATCAACTCCCCTCTCCGGCGCATCCACCGTTCTCGGGTGCAGCACGAACGCCCCTTCAAATTGCTCGGTGTCCGCCTGGGTAGTTTCCCGATCGCGATACGCTCTCGACGGGAAGTGATGCGCTTTCTCCCTGGCCAGCTTGAGCAAAAAGCCGTCCATCTGCCGCGTCGGGAGCAGAGCGAGGTTGTCGGGGAACAACCCGCACACTTGCGCGACCGCCGTCGTCAGGTCGAGGTAACCGGTTTTCTCCTCGATACGCCGCAGCAGGTCGGTGTCCTGGATGTTGTACGCCACGAGACGCCCGAGGCTCTCGCCCCCAGCCTTCCACGCCTCGTACGTGTGCTTGGCGTCGAGGTCGTTCTTCCCCTGCCCCACCACCGCCATGGCGATGTCCTGCAGCCGGAAGGAGCGTTTCTCTTCTCCGCTCTCCGCCGAATGCTTGTTATGGCGCTCGAACACCGCCTTATGGTCGAGCCACAGCCACTCACGCAAATCCACTCCCGCGTCCGCGCGCGTGTGCGCCGATCTTGCTGCAAGCACCGGGAAGTCGAAACCCTCGTCCCTGTCGGGGCTCCCTCCGTTCCAGGCGCAAACCTGGTCGTACCGCCGCAGCACCTCCCACAGATACTGGAGCGTGTCTCGCTCCGCGTAGTCGTCCTCTGCCGCTAACAGATCGGTGTCGATCTGGCCGGTGGTGTCGTCGACGACGGTCCAGCACAAGATGCGCATCTCCTCCTTGCGCGAGAAGGGAAGTCGACTGTCTGTCTCCAGGTCGAGATAGCAGCGCCGTGGTGTGGCGATGTTGGTTCCCGAGTCGACAACAAACCGGCGCACCGGGTCGACGTCCGCTTCGTAGTGCGGCACCCCTCTGGCCAGCAGCGGGTTCTCGTGCCCGTAGCGCGTTCGCTTCTCGTAAAAGAGCGCGTGCCTTTCCTCGCGGCTGCGGAACAGGAACTTCAGCCAGTTACCCTCCCGCGTCGCTCCTACGACGCACGGCAACCGCACCATCTGCCGCTGCAAGTCCTCGGGCAGCTCCCCGTGCCTGAAGTACGCTGCCCACTCCGCAGGTACTTGCGCGACGCTTCGTCGCCCCTGCCCGTCTCGCTGCACCACGTGCAGCCTGGTGCCCTGCACGAACGCGTTTACGACGTCGTTCCCTACCACCCGCTCCAGCATACCGCGGCTTTTGCCGCGGTCGTCTTCACTCCGCGGCTTCTGCCTCGCGCCGGAACCGCTGCACCTTCAGCTCCAGATGTCCCGTCGAGCTTTCGACGATGAAAAACCGCTGCACGACTCCGTTGGGCAGCTCCTCTTCGCCGAACGGCTCGTCTGCCAATCGCTTGGCAGGCACGAGCTCCGCCGGGTCCCACTTCTTCTTCAGCGGCTTCTTGTACAGCTTCACTTTCGTGTTGCCGAGGATGGTCGCAACAGTGACCTTCTCCTCCGCCTTGCGCCCCCCGCTCGCGCGCGGTCCGCCTCGTCCTTCCGCGTTGCGTGAGGCTCGGGTGTGTCCGCTCTTGGCCTTGGCCTTCTTCACCTCTTCGGCGATCTCGCGCTTGGTGGCCCCCTCGGCCACCTTCCCGAGCAGCGCCGGCTGCTCCTCTTTTGGTGCCGTCAGGACGAGTGCCAGCTTCCGGTAGCCCCACGCGCGCACCTGCTCTTCCGAGTACTCCTTCGCAACGTCCATCAGCTGATAGGCGTTGGTGGGCGTCATGTGCAGTTCGTTCGCCGCAAACGCATCCCACGACTTATACGCCTGCTTACCGTCCCGCTGCCGCAGCTTCCAAAGTTGCGCGGTGAACAGGATGGTGATGGCCCGCCCCAGGTGCCAGTGACTGACGGCCACCTGCCCCTTGAGCTCGAGAATCTTCTTCACGCCTTCGTTCAGTTCCCGCTCCGTGAGTACGCTGCTCGCCGGGGTCAGGTCCGAACTCGGCGCCTTCGCGAGTGCGTGTCCGTTCGTCGGTGCCGCTGCCACCGGCTTGCTTTCGTCCAGTTCGTCGTCGAAGTCGGTCCCGCAGTACGGGCACTCGTCGAGCGTCTCCGGGCTCTGCCCGTTGCACGTATCGCACTGCGCCAGCTGATCCTTCGTGTACTTCGTCGCGTAGTGCGTGGCGAGTATCGCCACGAGGTCCTCCACCTTCGCCTCTTTCGGTACGGTGAGTCCCTCCTGCTTGAGCACCTTTTTCACCTGCTTCGGATCGACCGCCCCGAGCGTCACTCCGTGCACCGCGATCTCCGACTTGTTCTTCGTTGTCTGCGTGTCCATGTGTTCTTTGCGCCTCCTCGTTTCCCGTTGTGATCTTTCCTACGCCGCCTCTACGACGGCCAACCTCTCTGCCACCTCTCGTGCCGCCCGCACGACGACGCGTGCCGCCTGCTTCTCGCTGCCCATGCGGCACCGTCGCCTCGCCTCCGGATCGGCGTACAGTGCTTCCGCCGCCGCAGCAAGGTCGTCCGTCTTCACGACCGCCAGGACGACCTCCCGTTCCGCTTCCGTCCGGCAGTGTCTGAGCGCCCGGTCGATGGCTTCGCGCACCTCCACTCGGTCCTCGTGCGAGGGCTCTTGCGCCAGGTGCTCCTCCGCCCACCGCTCCCCGCCGTGTTCGTCGTCCGCACGTTCGTGGAACCCGAACTCCATCCTACTGGGGTTGGCGTCGGCGTTACCGCTTCGCTTGGCCCCCCGGTACCGATGCATGGCCTTCTTTGCCTTGTCGACGGCGTTGTAGACGACGTACGCATCCAGGGCAACCCCGCGCGCCGGGTCGAACTTCCAGACGCTGTTCCACGCGCCCAGCAGCATGTCCTGTTCGAGGTCCTCCGTGTCTACCCACCGTGAGATGCGCCACCGCTTCAGCAGGTACCTGACCAACTGCCTCCAGCGGTCTCTGGTCCTCACGGCGAACTCATCGAACGTCTGCCTACCGTCGTACAGCGCCCAGCATTCGCGGGCGAACGCATTCTTGTCCATTCGGCCCACCGGCCTCCTTCCCACGCCACCTTTTTCTGACCCTACCTCCGCTTGCCTACGCGAGCAAAGGCTTTCTCCTCCGCACCGACACTTGCCACCCGAGCGTCCGCAGCCGCCTAGCCGTGACGAACACTCCCGGCCACCGCCGATCGAACCGCACGACCTTCCCCGCCCGCACCCCTGTCACTTCGTACTCGTACATGTCTCCTCTCCCTCCCTCTTCTGTTGTTTTGCCAGGCGCGCGGCTCTCCGCGCGCACGTGACGCACGTCGGCGGCCCTTGCACTTCCGTCGCCCCCAGTCGCTCCTCCTCCACGTTCCCGCAGAGCGTCATTCCGTCCCCCCTACGCACCGCGTGCGTCTGCGGTCGCATCACCCTGTCCGGCTTCTCGTAACTGGGGAACGCTCCCCTCGCTCCCCGACCGCGGTCCGCCCCGGTCAGCTCCTCTACGATGCGCACGCGATAGTCCCGGTCCTGATGCCACCGATGACCGCACCCCGCACACTGGCGAACGACCGTGTTCGTCTTCACCGCCAGCAGTTTGGTCGCCTCCACCGAGCCGCACTCAGGGCATCCTTCCGGTCCCATCGCTTTCCCCCCTACGCCGCCGTTGCGACTTTGGAAGCCAACGAGAGCGTTCCCGCCCCCCAGTCCCAGCCTGGGCGCGCCTGGCCGTCAGAAAAGGCGCGCAGGCATTTGTGCTGCTTTGCTGAGAGCTTCATCGTCCCTTCTCCTCACTTGTCGTCTTGGTCGTCCTGGCACGTCTCGGCAGCTTTCAGGTCCTCGATCACCTCGCGCAGCTTCCGGCCAGTCGCGGGCTTGAACAGCTGCTTGAAGATCTCGTGCTTGGCGGCGAAGGTAGCCGTGTCGCGGTCCAGCTCCTTGAGGTTGCTCCAGCCCGTCGGCGGCTCGAAGACCTGACCATGCAACACTGCTTCCGCGTACTGAGCGAATCGCCACGACACCTCCTGGGCGTTGACCACCGTCCTCCCGCGGAGGTCATCCAGGTCCTGCGCGAGCCGGAACAACATCAGCTGTTGTTCCGTCAGGAACAGCTTCCATTGCTCTTCCGTCACGTCTTTCATGTCTTCGGGCTTCTCGATCGCTGCCATCACAATGCTGTCGAACTTGACCATCGTCGTCTCCCCTTGCCCTTCGTCCTGCTGACAAGGAAGAGTATTATTCCTTTTGCCTAGGTTGGCAATAGGAAAACGCGTGGTCGGGTACTTTTTTCTCCGGGGTCCCTTTTCCCCCGCTCTTTTCCGCCGGTTCCTGTCGATTGGAAACCCGGGTTTCCAATCCTCTTGGGGTTGGCCCTCAGGCCCCTGCCATCGCCCGCTGCAGCCGCTCCGCCAGGTCCGCCGCCCGCGCGTGCGTACGCTCGCTCCGCTGCGTCGCTGCGATGTGCCTGCGCAGCACGATGCGCAACGTTCGCACATAGTCCTGCAGGTCGAGCACGGTGAGGTCCTCGCCCGTCGCGCTCTCGTAGTACACGCGCTCGTCCCCATCCCGAGTAACCAGCTCGAGTCGGCCCGTCTTTCCGACGGCCAGCACCCGCTCCCCCCGGCTGACGTACGTGTCCACTCCGAACCGTCCCGTCGCGCGCACGTGCGCCCCCCAGTACCCCTTGGCGATCTCTCTCATCCCCCTGAGCGGCGCTCCGTCGAGTGCTCGTGCCAGGCGCTCTTCGATGAGCCTGATGGTCGCGCGCACGCGCTCCCGCGTCTCCTCCGCGCGATCTCTGATGCGGTCCGTCGCCTCCGCCGCATCTTCCATCTGCCTCTGCAATCCTCCGCTCCTCATGCGGTTGCTCCCGCAGATGGGCGTCCGCCTCGTCGCCCCATATCGTGGTGCCACCCTTCCCGTTCCGCCCGCTCCTTCACCCTGTCCAGTCTCGCCCGAATGCCGAGCTTCGTGACATACCTGGAAAACGTGAACTGACTGATCCCCAGCAGCTTTGCGGCTCTTCCCTGGTGTGCCTTTGCCCTCTCGAACGCCCTCACCATACTGTCCGACGCGCGCGCCGGGTCCGCCACCACCATCGCGCTGATCTTGCTCCTTCGGTATGCCATCTTCCCGCTTTCCCCTCATGCCGCCGTTTTCACAGGATGCGGAACCGTAGCCGGATCTTGCGCTTGATGATCATCGGCATGTCCTGGATGTCCAGTCGGTAAAGCACCTTCCAAAGCGTCCGGGACCCCATCGCCATTCGCTTCGCCGCCTCCTTCACATCCCCGCCCGCCTTGTACAACACCCTTTCGATGAGAGCCTTCGCCTCCTCCGGATTCTCCTTCAAAAGGATGGTCAACTCCGTACTGGGCCGCCTTCCCACAACGCCTCCCTGAGCTCCTCTGGTCCGATGTTGTCCGGGTCCTTTCCCTTCCCGAGCCTAACACGCCGCACCCGCGTATACCGACCCAGCGCCCCCTCCAGCACCTCGCCCGCCCGCTCCCCCGCTTCGTCACAATCGGTAACGATGACCACTTCCCTGAACAGCGCCATTCCCATGAGCTGCAGCGGCGTGACGCGCGCCCCTCCGATCGCCGCGTGACTTGTCCCCGTGGGAGCCACCCTCTCCACGGCCAGACTCTTGATGGCCCCCTCGGTCACCACCAACGTTCTCCGATTGCTCGTGTCCCAGTGCTGCTGCCCCCACATGACCCCGCGGTCCCCGCCCTCTTCGTTACGCGGATAGAGGAACCGCTTTTCCGCCAGTCCGTACGCCCTGGCGATGTATCCGAAAAGCTTCCCGCGCTCGTCTGCGATAGGGAGCACGATCCTCCCGCGCAATCGTCCTTCTACGGCGTACCCAATCCCCCACCGCACCACCTGCCACGGCTCGATTCCCCGCCCCTGCACGTAGCGCCTTGGCTCCGCGGGCCAGGTCTCGAGCGGCTCTCCCACGACCGTCCCCGCCGGCAAGCGCATTGCCTTTGGCCCGGTCACCATCTCGAGCCTGAGCCCCGGTTGCTTGACCAGGTCCGCCTCCGTAACGCCCTCCTCGGTAATCCACCGGATGGCCGCGCCCGCCGTGGCGTACCCCCGCACATGCTGCACGAGCTCTACGAGGTCCCCTCCCGCTTCGCACGCTTGGCAGTGATGCAGTCCCGCCTTTTCCCCGGTCTCCCGTATGTACCAGCTCGGCGTTCTGTCCTCGTGATACGGGCATCGCGCCTTCAGGTCCGCGCCCGACCTTCCCACCACTTCGATGCCCAGCCTTTCGAGCACCCTTCTGACGTCAGCCCGGACGCCCACGCTTGCTCCTACTATTCTGTCTGGCTCTCGCCCGCGCGTGCGATTCGGCAGGTGCTGCAAAGTCCTGCAACTCTCCTCCGCCGTTGCCTATGGGTTCGAACGGAATGCCCCGGCCGTTGGTGATGGATCCGAACTCCGCATCCCAATCGAACTCGACCACCAACGGCCACTTCCCGTGCCTTTGCTTCCAGAAGATGACCTCCAACCGGTCATCATCCATGCGTTTCCAAAGCGCCGGTCGGTGTGGCGCCAGTATCGTGTCTGCGATGTCCACGTACGCGCTCGACCCCTTGATGCCTTCGCGCGTGGGTCGCTTGTCGCTGCGCTGCTCGATGTCCTTGATACGCTGCTGCGCTAGCAAGATGTGGTGGGTTCGGGTTTCTTCGGCCATCGCCTGCTGGCGGTAAAGCGCTCTTTTCTCTTCGCTCGGCTCATCGCCGACCAGGCACCGTTCCCAAAGGTCCGCCACGAACACGTCCACAGCGCTGTCTTCGATGTGCTGCTGCACCAGGTCCATGTTCCTCTCGTTGCTCTCGCGCCCTCCGCGGTTGCGCTGGAAGGGGTTGTCCATGAACCTCACCCATTGGCAAAGCTCGTCCATCCTCCGCTCCAGTTCCCGTTCTTCTTCTTCGCCGAACCTCCCCTCCGTCAGGTCCGTCCGGCTCCACCCGAGCGACATGCACGCGAGCACCTCCAGCGTCATGGGCCCGCCCATCTCCCACGCCCCGTAGAGCACCTTCCTACCTTGGGCCACCTGCCCCAGAGCGATTCGCGCGGCCATCGTCGTCTTCCCGCCTCCGCTGACGCTCGTCAGCACCGTCACCTGCCCCGGAGCTGCTCCGGGTAGCGTCCGCATCCTCCCGGATATGTCCCGTCCCTTTTCGTCGCGGGCCCCGTTCTCGTGCACGTCCAGTCCGTCCACTCCGTACGGCCAGCACGCATGCCCCAGTCGCCTTTGCCGTATCCCGCGCATCGCCTCGTCCACGAGCGTCTGCGCATCCCGCAGGAACCTTCCCGCCGCCGTGACGTTCAGGCTATCGGCCACCTGTCTGGCGAGGGCACGCACACGCTCCGGGGCTTCCTGAGGTCTTCGGAACGCATCGAGCAGCGCCGTCATCGGCCCCTGCGCCACTGTCGCCCTGAGGTGGTCCCAGTGCATCGTGGCGACGTGGTGGTCCAGGTTCGCCCCCGCCGGGGCCTCGGGGCGTGCCTGTACGAGCTTCTCCAGATAGTTGACGTCTCCGCTCCCGAGTCGCTGCAAAACCGCCGGCTCATAATCGAGCCTTCGTCGCTCCAGTTCCTGCATCGCCGCCCACAGCGGCCGATGCGCTTCGACAAGAAAGTGATCTGGCCGGAACGTCTTGACCAGCTTCGCCCTGGCCTCCGGGTCGGTCGCTGCCGCCGCGAGCACGATCTGTTCGTTGATCGGATCGAACGGAATGCGGACGTCTTCCGGCTTCTCCTTTGCCATCGCATCTATTCCCTCTCCCTATACGTTGCGCCCGTGCGCTCCAACACTTCATCCGCCACCTGCCTGAGCCTCGGATCTTCCTCCAGCTTCCTCGCCTGCTTCAGCGCTTCCTCCGACGACGCCGGCAGTATCGTTTTCCCACCCGCCAAGCGTATGGGCAACGGTGGCGGTGGCTTTACGTCCACCGCCCGCTTTTTCACCATCCGCAGCCGCCCTCCGTGCTCCTCCACCAGGAACACGAGTCTTCCGGTGGCTCGCCACCACACGAGCCACCTTCCCAGTTGCCACCACCGTGGCTCTACGATCTCCTGCCCTCCCATCCGCACGCCGTCCCACCCCCGACGGCCGCGCCGTCTCTTCATGGCGTGGTCTGTCGTCTCGCCTTTGCCAGCCTATAGTCGGTGACGAGCGCGGGACCGAACTGCAGCCTCCACCCGACGCGGAACCCCCCGTAGCGCGTGTTGCCGGCGCGCAGCTTTTGCTCGCGCGTGTTCTCCCGCACCCACGTCCACCGGACAAAGTCCGCCATCTCCTGCCTATCGCCTTCGAACTCCTTTTCGAGGATTCGGTAGGCCGCTCCCGCCGCTGCCATTCTCCCTTGTGGTGTGAGCTCCGCGGGAGCCACCCCGTACACTTTCGTGTGCATCATCTCGTACGCCGCGACGAAGTGCCTGGGTGTGGCGGCGCTCCAATCCCCCGCCCCCATCATCGCTTGCGCCTCTCGTCGCGCATCCTCCCAGGCCCCATTGCCGATGGTCTTTGCCCTGGGTTTGGTCTTTCGCTCCAGCCACGTATTCAGCTGCGCAGACGCCACCTCCACCTCCGGGTCCGCCGGAGGCACCACACTGCTCTTCGCTACCATGGGCTTCTCCTTGGGCGCTGCGCCCCTTTAGTTGCGGACGTGCTGTTGCTTCGTCTGCTCCACCACCTTCGTGAGCATCTGCAAAAAGCTCCGGAGCTTCCGCTCTCGTTCCGCCTCTGCGAACTCCGTGAGAAAGCGCATCGTATCCACCAGATTCTGCTTGGTCGCTCCCGCCAATTGCAGATCCAACTGAAACGATCCGACGCGGCACGTGCTGTAACTCCCGGGCACCGGCGTGTACTGCTCCTCGCCCCAGGTGAACTTGATCGCGCCTGTCATCGCGTCGAATTGCGAAGCCACCTGCGACTGCATGATCGGAGTGCTGACGGGTACTTCAGCCACCGCGCTCGTTGTCGGAGTCACATGTTGTGGCAGGGGTGGAAGGAAATGCTTTCGAATGTGTTCGGGTGGCTCGGCCAAGTTCCCTTTCGTCCACTCCGCCGCCTGCACTCTTTGTAGCGTGGTCCAAGTAGCCAATTCCGTCAGTTGGTATTCGAGCCCTTTTGCTCCCAGCCTTCCCGCCAATTCCGTAATGGGCATCTCCCCGCCCATCGGCTGCCCATTGGCCACCGCCATGGTGGTCGGCCCGGTGACGACGTTCCCCTGTACGGGCATTGTCTGCGGCTGTTGCACGCTCCCGGGATTCAGCTTCCACGGATCCTGGCCAACGGGTGGATCCTGCTGCTGCACTGGCTTCGGCGTCTGCTGCTGTTGGGGCAGGGTCGCTGTCTCTGGCGTGATGGGAACCTGCTTTCCGCACTTCACACACGCACCTTGCGACGCCGCGAGCATTCGCGTGGTCATTCTCGCCTGACAATTCGGACAACTCACCGCCACGGGCATCGCTTGGGTCGCTTGGGGCGCTTGTGGTGTAGGCGCATCTCCAAAGTTGCTCTGTTGCAGGGGCGGTGACACTTCCGAACGCTTTCTCATCGATTCCTCCCTTTGGGGTCCCGTGCCGAAGTTCCGATTCTACCCGGTTTGCTTACGGTCTGATCCATTCATGCCGCCGAGCTTTGTGCTTTCGCTCGTTTGACATACTCCCGTCCGCCAATCCACGTTCCGTTCGGTTCTTTGACGCGCACCCTCTTGTTCCACCGCACCAGGTTCACCAGGTGCTTCAGCCCGAACACCTTCCGGTCCCAAAGGTAGTAAAGCCTTGCGTCCTTCTTCCCTTCCGGCGCTCGGCATGCCCTCCCGCGCACCTGCCCGAACACCTGCCTGTTGCCCGCGATGGGTATGACGACAACGAGTCTTCCCACTTTCGGCAGGTCGATCCCCTGTCCGATCGCCTGCACCGTCCCCACCCCCACTCTCAGCTCCCCGCGCTCGAGTCGCTTTCGGGTGCGATCGAACTCCACTCTGTAGTCCTCCCCTCCGATGAGGAACCCGCTACCGATGCCTCTGGCCACCAGCTGCGCATCGATCTCGCGGCACTGCTGCCGCAACCTCCCCATGACCACCACCTGCTGTCCGGCCTCCAGCTCGCTCTCCACGCATTCCAGCGCAATGGCGTTGCGCTCTGCGTTCGCGGCCATCTCTTCGGCCAGCCTCGTGGCGTCCACGCTTTGCTCCTCCTCGCTGTCTTCGTCAGGCACCCCGTACCACGGCGCTTCGAACTCCGTGGGCACGACGCACACCTCCACGTCGAGCACATACCCCTTGTCCTCGAGCTCATCGCGCTGCACGTCGATGGCCACCTCCCCGAACAGGTCGTACGTCAGGAAGTGCTTTCCGTCTTTGCGGCGTTCGTCCGCGCTGATGCCGATTCGGTACTTGCTTTGGAACGGATCGACGACGCCGTAGTACGTGGGGGCGGCTGCCAGCTGCACCTCGTCGAACAGGAACGCCCCGAACTTGTGGGCGAGGTCCTCGGTCCCGTTGACGTCGAGCGTCTTTTGCATCGCAACGGTGAGCGCTCGCAGGTCCCGTTGCTTGCCGCGCACGATGCCTACCTGGTCCCTACTTAGTCCCAACTCCTTACGGGCCCTCTCCACCCACTGATCGAACAGGCCCACGACGTTCACGACAACAAGCGTCGGCACTTGCGCCCTTACGACGAACAGCATCGCCGCGTCCGTCTTTCCGGCTCCGGTAGGAGCGCGTAGCAGGCAGTTCTGGTGTTCCAGCGCCGCCTCCACCATCGCCTCTTGGTGCGGCCAAGGGTCCTTGCCGAACTCCCCGAGACCCCACCGCTCCACGAGCCTCGGGTCTCCCTCGGTTCGAATGTCCGCGACGGTCCAGGGCACCTTGTTACGCCGCAGCACCGCTCTGACGCGTCCGAGCCCTCCGCGCGGGAAGCTAATGGCCCCCTGACCGTCCTCTTCGTACGTCTCGATGTACCTCGGCTCCGACCAGTGCGGCAGCCCCATGGCCTTCATCGCCGCGTGCTTCGGGTTGCGGTGGGTGAACTCTCCTCTGAGCTCCTCCACGACGCTCGGCTCCAGTCTCTTGGCTGCCAGGCGCAGGCGGTTGTCGACGATGAGGGCCAACTTGTCCATTGGGCCCCCCTTTTGCCGTCTCCCTGGTGGATTGGAAACCCGGGTTTCCAATTCCCGCCCCCGGTGCTAATTCAGATCTTGCCTACGCGCGCGTCCGCGCGCGCGTGCGCGCGCCCCCCTTTATGCGCCTTACTGATCCAATTAGAAGGATCAGAAGGATCTAGAGTCAATTGATCTCCCGAAGGGAGATCGGGCAACTTTGCGTGCCCTTGAGCGGGCACGCGGTGGAAGCCTACCGGCTTCCACGGTCACCCCTTTTTGTGGATGCCTATCTGCGCTGCAGAAGGAGACACCGGAAGATCCGGAGGCGGGGCGGGGGGCTCCTTGGGGTCGGGCAACATCATCGCAATCCAGCGGAGGGCCTTGGGCACGTTGCCCTTGAAGGCCGCCTTGATGACGAGCGCGAACAGTCCGTACGTCCACATGCTCGTCTTCACGCCCGCGACGACCGCCTGTTGCCAGGTCATCGTGTGGTCTACGAGCACCGCCGCCAGCTCCGTGTACACCGTCCCCGCCACGAGCACCGCCACCGGCTTCCACCGGTCCGTGTTCCAGCTGGCTGGCATGCTGATGGGAAAGCGGCTCTCTTGGCTGAGCAGCTGCACGGTAAGGCCTGCGAGGGCCACGACGAGCAAGCCCCACTTCTGCCCGATGACGTCCTGACTCAGCTGTAGAACGATGTTCACGTACTGGTCCATGGTGTTCGCTCCCTTCGTGTGTGCTTCAGAACAAGTCCCACCCGGTCACTTGTATCTGGCACCGTGTGGACGTTCCGCTTCCCGACCCCACGAGCATCGAGAACCCGGTGCCCATCGGTGGCGACGCCCCAAAGTCCACGCTCCTGTTGGGTACGGGTATCTTCAGGAGCGCCGAACAGAACATCGGATAGGTCGTCCCGTTCGGATTGACCAGGTTCACGCTCATCCCCCCATCCGAGATCCAAAGGACATTGGTGGCGAGGTCCTCCAGCGTCACGCTAATTCCCGCGACGATGGTCGTGTTCGCCGGCACGGTGTACCAGCAAAGTATCCTCACCCACAGCGCTCGCGCGTTGGGTGGATAGCCCAGGGCCGCATTGTTTGTATCGATGCCTGTTGGTGTCGCCGTGAACGTATACGTCGGTCCCGCCGCGGTGATGTCTCCTCGGCTGTAGAGCACTCCGCTGCTGCTCGAGATCCACTGCGCCCTTCCGTCGTTGGTCATGAGCACGGGGTTGCCGCCGGCGTACTTCACGGCCGCCACACACATCCCCATCCCCGTGTACCCGCCCAGTCCCGTTCCCGATGGCAGGTAGATTCCCGCGGACGGTGACCCGGTGAGCGGCACGGGCGTCACATTGCTCACGGTCAGGATGCCCTTGGGGCCTTGCGGCGTATTGCTATCGAGGATCGGTGGGTACTGGGCCCATCGCGGCAGTCCGAACGGCTCCAGTAGATACACCCACCCTGGTCCGTTCGCTCCCACGCCCGCCGCCGAGATGACGGCGGTGTTGGTATTGGCGAGGGACTGCGCTCCGATGATCCCGTAGTTGAAGTCCCCGCCCAATCGCGTGCGCCCTGGAACAGTCGGTGTCTGCGTCCAATCCGCTCCGACGCACTCCACGTGCCCGACCAGCCCGTACCCTTCGTCGATCTGCAGCGTATCGTCGAAGATCCGTCCAGTGTGGTACCCGAGCTTGTACGGCGCGTGCACTCTGTCGGCGACGAGTGGTCGCACGTCCCAGAACGTCACCGAGTTATTGTTCGTGCTGCCCGTGGGCACGACGGCTACGGCCAGCGGCAGCCACCCGCTGACGGTCCCTGGGAATCCCGATCCTGGTGTCCCTTGGCGCACTCTGTACGTGAGATAGCCCTGCACGGCTTTGCTAACGGTCGCTGGGCTGAAGCTATTGGTGAGCGGATTGAAGATGTCTCGGTTATCGGTTTCGGCGTTGGCGTTGCTCGCCGGCTGGCACTCCACGATGTCCACTCTCGTGAGCCCCGAGCTATTCGCGGCCACCTGAATGACCCCGAGGGTCGAGATCCCCGGGTCGACGATGTACTTGTAGTTGCTGTCGTCCAGGGCCGCATCGGGCGCCAGGAACAGGCCCACTCCGCCGTCCACGTACAGGTCATTGGCGGTTGCTTGTGGCCGTACGAGGAGTCCTCCGATGATTTCCGCGGTGAGTGGGTTGGTCGTGGTGCTGATCTGGCTCCCCGGCGTCCCCACGTTCACGTCGTCGTCGCCGTAATCGACGTCCATGAGAAACCGCAGCAGCTCGGCGCGGTCGCTGTTGGCGAACTTCTGAATCCGCAGGATGTCCGTCGAAACGGCTCGCTCCAGCGTATTGATGTACATCTCCTTACCGCCGCTCGGCATTGGCTTCTCCTCGTGTTTTCTTGCGCTTCCCCAGCCTAGCCCCTGGGTCGATTGGAAACCCGGGTTTCCAATCCCCTCCCTTTGCCCTCAGGAGCGCTTTCCCCTTCCCCCCTATCCCTCCCCTACCCCCCTCTTCAAAAACGCATCCTGCAGCATCCTGGCAAGACTGCAGGGGGGTTCCGGTTTTCAGGGACACCCGATCGTCTCCCGGTACATCGTCCAGCTCACGCCTCCCGCCCGTGCCGCTTCCACCGCCCGGTACACCTGCCCCCAGATCTGTCTGCCGATGACGGGGAACCCGTCGTAGAAGTTCGCGTTGTACCCCCGGTCGTAAAAGCCCCCGATGTGTTGCAGCGGCAGGCTGTCGTAACAGAATCCGAAGTCTCCGGCTCCGATGTTGGCGACGCCCAGCAGGAACGACGCGCGGAAGTTCAAGTAATCCAGCCACACCCTGTACCGCTGCTGCAGTGCGCAAAGCGGCTGCGTGCTGCCGATGATCGGGATCCTTGGCGACGTGAGGGGTCGGCTTGTGCTGACGAGCATGTCCCCGCCCGCCACCGTCAGCCGGTTCGGTCCGCGCTTGCGAATGAGGACCAGTTGTGTGCTGGACAGGAGCGACCCGTACCACCCGTCTGCGACGAATCTCCCGTTCACGTCCACCCACGCTATGCGTTCGTTGCGTTGGTACGGATCGCTGCCGACGACGAACCCCAACTGCAGGACGAGACAGTCCGTATCCCACCAGTCCCCTCCCGTATCGGTGCGCAGGCGGTCGTAGTAAAACCCGGGTAGGTAGCTGAACCCGACTTCCCTCAGACACGCCGGCCCGTACTGCCCCAGTTGCTTGTTGGCTTGGCGTTTGATGGCATTCGGCGAGACGACGTCGGGTGCCGCTGCGATTCGCTGTCGGTAGCTGTTGGCGGTCTCTCCCCCGTTCAGGGCAATGTTGCGCTCTTTGCCGAGGGCCACGAGCATCCCGCTTCTGCCTCCGGTTGGCTGCGCGGCGTTGGTGGCAGTGATGCCCCAGTCCTGCACCCAATCGAGCACCCTCCACGTCGCTCCGGTATTGGGCAGGGGTGGGTTTGCGGGAGCCTCTGCCGTGTAGATGAGCGCCGTCGATTGCGCGCCTTGCGTCGTCGTCGCCACCTGCCCGTAGGCACCGCTCGTCTGCCCCACGGCGTACTTCCCGGTGACCACTTGGCTGCCCTGCAGCACGGTGTACACGAGCCTTACGGTGCCGTTCTGCAGCGTAGTCGTCCCGAGCACGACGCCTGTCGCCGTGTACGTCGTGATGGGATGCCCCGTCCCGATCCACACGACTTCCCCAGGGACGAAGGCCCCGGTCACGCTCGCGAGCTCTATGGCGTAGTCGATGCCGAGCAGCATCGCGCTACCGTTGGGGGGTGCCGCCGGGATGTACCCGACCAGCCTCGCGACCACGCCCTGATTCGCTCCCGCCGTGAACTGCACGTACTGGCCCAAGTGCTGCGGCAGCAGCATGGGCACTTGGTCGAAGCACGTGAGTGTGGCTCGTGCGCTCGGTGCGATGAGGTTCGGGGTTGGTGGTGTGATGGGCCCCACCAGCGTGATGGTCCCTCGGTCCGCGGTGTACCCGGACCCCACTTGGTCGATCCACTGCAGGGTATTGGGTTGCGGGTTGTTGTATCCGTAGCCGGCCTTTTCGGCGACGCAGGCGACGGTATACGGGCCCGAGTCTCCGGGTGGGAACACCAGCGGCGCCACGGGGGTGTACCGACGTCCGGTGAGCACTTGCACGCCCGCCGCTCCCGGCTGCGTGCCCCAGTCGTTTGCGTATTCGTCGATGAAGAACTGTCCGGGCAGCAGCACCAGAGCCCACTGCGTGTACCCGTTGCGCGCGATGGTGATCTGCACAGTCGCCTGCTGTTCCAGGTCCGCCGGTGCCGCGCTTTGCCCGCTCCAGGGCAGTATGTACATCGCCTGGGTGGTCGTATCGATCGCCTGCGACACGCGCGCGAACTGCGCGAACATCTGCGTATAAGCCTCCCAGCCCGCCCCCTCCCCTGCCGCTTCCAGGGCTTGGCTGTACGAGAGATCGACCGCCCCCTCCCATATGGCTTGTATGTCCGCTTGCGTGAGCGGTCCCTGCTTTGCTCCTGCCGACGTCATGGGGTCAGCTCAGCGTAACGTGCGCCAGGTCCGTGCGTATCGTCTGCCCTGCCTCCGGCACGACGTCGGTGATGGGACTGACGATACTCGCTTGGCTCTGCACGAGCCCATCGGCGACGAACCGCCTGAGCACCGAGTACAAGTCCGCCAGGTACAACGTTCCGCTGACGGGTAGGCTGTTGACGAACTCCACAATCGCCGCCTGCACCGCCGCTGACATCGTCACGGTGTCCACGCCCGTCTGCCACGCCAACGCGAGCTGAATGCTCTGGATGAAAGGGATGCTCGTGTTGACGATGACACCGATCCCCGCCGCCCTGTAGTCGAGCAGGGCCACGGCCACCGCCTGCGCCATGGGCACGCTGGCCACTCCGCTCGAGTCCGCGATGTACAGCTGCACGAGCCGTGCGGGTTGTGCGGTGTTGGTGATGACCTCTTGGGCCAGCGCACTGACGACTCCCGGCACGGTCAGGGCGCCGAACTCGATGGCCGCGAGCACTCCCCTTCGCGCCGTGAGCCAAAAGTTGCGCAAGCGGTTCTTGAACGTGTCCAGGTCCTCCCGATCCTCGCCTCCGGCCGACGTCGCGTCGTTGTTCACCTGAATGCTCGGGTCGAACAGGGCGGCTGGGTTGGCGAAGCGCCGTATCTGATTCGCCCCTACTTGTGACGCTTTCCCTGCCTCTGCCGCGCGCGCGTTCACAATGACCTTGTCCAGCGTCGTCGCTCCGAACGTCGCGGGCTGCGTGGTGAGAAACTGCGTTCCCCCGAGCGCCGTCATCAGCGTATTGGCTGGGATGTTCCCTCCTCCGGCTGCAAAGCTCGCCCTGTAAAAGCGCACTTGCGTGGTCGCGGGCGAAGCTCCCTTGCGGGTCGTTTGGTACCGGTCCCACGCATACCGGTCCAGGTCGTCGTCGTCGGTAATCGAGTCGAGCAGCAGCCGGCTGACGGCGAAGCCCAGTTGCTTGGTGACGGCATCCGCGAGCACACTCGCCGTCCCCACGAACAGGTTCGCATCGCTCCCCTGCACGTCGACCATTCCCGGGTCGATCTTCTGCGCTCTGCTGAGCACATACTGTCTGCCCAGCTGGTAGTAGTCGAGCCTCGTCGGTAGGTCGGCCATGTGTTCGGGGTTCAGCCTAGCAGCACCCCGCTTACTGCACGGGGAACAGCGTCTTGTACTTCGTGGTCTGGCCGTTACGCTTTTGCACGAAGACGTCGAGACGAAAGAGTCCCGGGTTGTTCGTGTCCGGACGAGTCAACGCCGTGACCTTCGCCACTTCCGGCTCCTGCGCAAACTGCGTCTCCACGTCCGCCGTGAGCTGCTCGCGCACGGCCGCCTTCCCCAGCCGCTTGATGTACGTCGTAATGCCCACGCCGTACCCGTCCCCCAGGTGTAGGTACCCACCCTTGCGACTGAAGAGCCTTCGGTTCAGTCGCTTGCGCAGACCATCGTCTCGGCTGTCGATGGCATAGTCGTGGTCGTCGGTGTATCCGAACGACCCGAGCGCTGTTTGCGCGGGCTGAGCGATGGTGCTGTTACGAGCCGCTTGCGGGCTTTGCGGGTTGGCGAAGTCCCGCATCGGCGCACTGCTCTCGACGTTCGTCCTCGCCAGCGCCATGTACACGCTCGGTGTCGCCGCCATGCTCGCGCTGGGATCCAGCGTCTGGCTTTGGTCCGCGCTGCTGATGGTCCCGACCACCGCCGTGTACTGCGCCGGGTACGGGGTCATGGGTCGGTCCAGCGTGACGTCCACGTACAACCCTGGAGCCGCCCCGGCGATGGTGGGTAGGGCCGTCGACAGCACGGACACGGGTCGCGCCGGCTGCCCATCCAGGCCACTGGTCCCCGTGACAGGCAGCACCTGCCAGAGAGCTGCGTTGCTCGCGTCGCCCGGGTCGAGCACCCCGGAGTAGTACACGGGGGTGGTGAACTGCACGCGCACGACGTTCTCGGCGACGGCGCTCGCTGCCACCACTTGCAGCGGTATCCCGATGCCTCCGGGTCCCGCCGGTGGCAGCCCTCCCCACCCGGAGCTCCCGTAGCCTCCCGAGCCCCACCCGACCATCGTCATGCTGCTTCTCCTGCTTGGTCGAGGTCGTCCGGATTCGGGTCGGCGTTCGGCGTTCGGCCTCCGCCCCACTTCACCCCCGCATCCACCGACAGCGGGTTGTTCAGGTCACAGTTGAGCGCGAGCGAAAGCTTGATGGTGGGCAGGGGTGGAGGAAACTGGATCCCGAACGACGGGATAACGAACCCGAACTTGAAAAAGAGCGTCGGCGGGAACTTGAAGCCGCAAAGACTCTTCGCGTCGGGCGCATCCGCCAGCCCCGCATCGAGGCTGACGCCGGGGGGTGTGGGCGGGGGACCGGCTGGGGGCGGAGGGAAACCCATGGTGGTGCTTCCCAGCCTACCGATTGGAAACCCGGGTTTCCAATCACCCAACGAGCAGCCCGACGCACCCTACGTTCGGCGTTCCCGGGGTGGACCCTGCTTGCAGCGCCGAGCTCACCGCGCTCCCGAGTATCGTCGGGTCGTAGGGCAACGCGGCTGCCGTCTCTACGATCGCCGCCAGTCCTATTGGCGTGATGAGCGGCGTGATAAGCCCCGCCAATGTTGACCCAGTCATTGGCGTGACCACCGGCGTGAGCACCTCCACCAGCATCTGATTGAAGGCCGTGAGGACCATGAGCACACTTTCGATGCTCGTCGCGTGCCAGTTCGGCTGATTCCCGCTGGTCGCGAGCGACAGCGTTCCGGTCGACAGAAACGTGCTTGCGCTCTGGTCCAACACCAGTTGCGCCGCCTGGCTTTGCAGGAGCACTTGTTTGCTCGTGGGGTCCAGCTGCACGAGCGCGCTGAGGTCGTGCAGCTGTAGGCCGACCATATCGTGCGACAGGCTCATGTAGTGCCCGTCTCCGCTCTGCAGCGTGATGTCCCCGGTGTTGCCGATGTTCAGGAAGGCCCCTGCCGTCGTCTCGCGGAAGAGGAAGGCGTTCCCCGTCTCGAAGATGACCGACGCCATCGAGCGGAAAAACGCGGTAGTGTTTTTCGTCGGATCGGTCCCGCCGACGTTCTGCGGAAAGCTATCCCTCCCCTGCGTCAGCCTCCCGACGATGACCCCGCCTTCCATCTCGCTTCCGCCGGGGATGACGACGATGACCTCGTCCCCTTCTTGGAACGGTGCCCACGAGCCTTCCCCTTTGCCCGCAAAGTGGCTGGCCACTCTGCAGGGGAGTCTCGTCCCTCCTGGCACCAGCGTGACGTTGACGAGCGGATACGGCAGCGGCGTACCGTCGTCGTCCGCAAAGGCCACGCTCCTGGCGTTGGGCGTGTCTGCGTCGACCAGCCCGATCGACACCCACGCTCGCGGGTCGTTGCCTGGTCGCGCCTGCCCGGCCATGAGCGACGCCAGGTCGTCGAACATCCCCGTCCCCATGCTCGGGCGCATCGCTTTTACCCCCCCACCGTCGGCGGTGGTCCGCTCGGTTGCGGTCCCGTGGCGGGCGTTGCCGGGGGTGCACTGGCCCCTGCTGCTGCCGGTTCCTGTCCACCATCCAGTTGCTTGTCCGCGCGCACCTCGACGTAGTTCACGGCTTGAATGCCGAACTCCACTCCGTCATCGATGCTGCCGTTGACGTCCATCTGCTTCACGCGGAACACGCTGGGGAAGTTCGCATCCGTGTACGTTTTCGCGTACTGGTCGGCGAACGCCGCATCGAACCCGATGTCTTTCATTCGCTGGGCATTGCGCGCCTGCGTGGACAGGTCCCTTTCGGTTGCGGTGGTCGTGCTCGACGCCTGCTCATCTCTGGCGACGAGCACTTCCAGCGGATCCCCGGGCCGCATATCAAGCAGGTCCGGGTCCCCGTTGTCCCCGCCGAACGACGCAAAGTTGATCGTCCTGAGCTCCCACGTGAGCTCGTTGCGTCCGAGGTTCTCGTACACCTCTTGAGCGATGACCTTGAGGGTGGCTGCGTCCTTGACGCCTGGCACCGTCAGCACCAGCCACTTCTGATCTGGTGTGGCATCCCCCGGAATGGCGTACACCTGCCTGTCCGCGGGGAGGGGAAAGCGCCCCACCAGAATCTGTTTCTGTTCGCTGTTGTAGCTACGCACTTCGATGTTCTGCGGCGCGTTCTTGGTGAGGTTGCGTTCGCAGCGCATCTCGAAAAGGTTCCTACCCCATATGAGCTGCCTGTACTGCAGCGTCTTGGGGTCGTTGCTCGTGCCTGCGATGTACATGTGCTGCCCGGGCAGTCTCCGGCCCTTGAAGGGATCGTCTCCGCGCGCTGTGACGTTGCTGCTGGTGAGGGCTCTGGTGCGCTGGATGACGAGCGTCGTCCCTTCGATGCGCAAGCCGTGCCCGATGGCTCGGCAGCAATCGGTGAAGTAATCCCACACGGTCAACTGCTCGGTCCCGCCTCCTCCGTGCGACGGTGGCGGTCCGAGATGTGGCCTGTACGCGCTCTTGGCCAGCACATCGCCCAGCGCCGGTGGCGTTGTCCCCGGTGGTCGGTATTCGATCGACAGCCCTGCGAACTGCGGGAAGTGCGTGAGGTACTGGGCAAAGGCCTTATCGATGGGCAGGTTCGCCGCAACGTTCAGGGCGGGTGGCGCGTGCTGCGTGAGGAACAGCTGGGTGTTGTCGCGGCACTCGCACCGGAGCACCGGATCGTTTTCGTCCGACCATTCCACCGTCCACTTATCCACCCACCCCTGGAAACGCACGTTCGTGCGCTGCTGCCCGTTTCCGTCCGTCCACGTCTCGGGGAGGAACGCCGCCGGTTGCGCCGAGCTCCCCGGGCTCCCTTGCAGGGTTCCTCCCCCTCCGTCTCCTGTTCCCGCGAACACTTCCGCCGCCGCATCCCCAATGGGAATGGTCCCCAGCAGGAAGACAACAGCGATGGATCGAACGGTTCTCGGGTCGATGGGCAGATCGATAAGCCTACAGGTGAACATGAGCGTGTCGGCGGTTCGGATCCCGTTCTGGGACCACTTGAACTCCATCGGCACGATCCCCTCGACCACCTGCGTGAGCCCGTCGCTGCTGCTGGCCTGCTGCTGTCCCGTCCCGAACGTCGTCGTCCCCTGCCCTTGCAGCAGGTAGCGGGTGGTCCCCGGCGGGGACATCGGATCTGGCGTGACGACGAGATCGGTCCTGTTGATGTTCGTCCCGTTCAGGCTCTTGGTGGGTTTCGCCGGCACCTTGGCTTGCAGGTGGCTGTAGTTGCCGAACTCGTCGAACCGGATGATGAGCCGCACGCGCCACCGGGGAACGTAGTCCTGCGGACCGTAGTCGGGTGTCTCGTCTCCCACGCTCCGTAGCCTAGCGCGACGTCAGGGCCCGCGCGTTGACGTGCGTAGCGCCGGGATGATGAGCGCCATTCGTGTGGGAAAGGTCGCCTGGTACCAGGGCAACTTGTTCGCCTGCAGTATGTCCACGGCGTGGTCCGGCGTGGAGTAGTACCTCTGGCTGATTCTCTGCGGGGTGTCGCCGTCCTTGGTGATGTAGATGGCGATGACGTCCCCGTCCTGCCCTGGCGCGTTCCGTCCCGACGTGACGGCGGTGCCTTGGGGGGCGGGCGCTTTCAGGCGCATCTGAATGTCCAGGGCTAGCGCCGCTTGCGCGATGAGCTCGACGCGCGCTTGCGCCTGCGCGATGTACTGCTGCGCCCGGAGCATATCGACGACGTTCGTACTCGTCGCCATCGCCTCCACAGGCGTCTGCCCCATCGAGTCGTTGAACTGATTTGCGATGGCAATGGTGTTGCGGGCGAAGTTGCTCGCGGCCTGCGCAATCTGTTGCGGTTGGCTGGCGAGTGTTTGCCCAATGGCTGCCACCTGCTGCAGCTGCCCGATCGACTGCTGCAAGTTCCTGAGCACCGACTGCACGGCAAGCGTGGGCGCGTTGGCAAGGGCCTCCAGCTGTCCGAGCGTGAAGGTACTGGCCGAGTGATATATCGCCGCGTTCGACGCGATGAATGACGTGGCTTGTACAAAGCTCGCGAAGTTCGCCCCCGCCACATTCAGGGCTGCGGTGGCTGCGTCGAGCGACGCATCGCGCACGGGTGTGACCTTTTGCGTGCGGATGCCCCTCCCCACCCACTCGTAATCAACGTCCCACTGTATGTCCTGGATCCGCGTGTACTTGAAGTGCCATTCTCTGGCCCTTCCCTCGCGCACTTTCTTCCCGCGCATCCCCTCCTGGTCCCCGGTGACGGTCCAGGTAACGCGCAGCCGGATGCCTCCACGGAACATGTCCTCGAGCAGCTGCGCGAGCACATCCGGGTCGATGACGGTGATGCTTGCGCCGCTGGTCGTGACGGCCAGCGATGGCGCCCTGCTCATGCGCGTCCGGTTCCACTCCCCGGTCCACTTGCTGGGCAGCTCCGTGGGCCCCAGCCACTGCTGCGTGGCTTCGTCGGGGTTACCCGGGTACCACTTCGTCTTGATGTTGTTCGCCCCGGCCCACTCCGCCCCCATGAACGGCAGCGCGGGGCCGTTCAGGGTTACGCTCCGTGCGCTCTGCCCCGTAACCGAGCCCACCTCTTCAATGAGCATCGACGACGAGTAGCTTCCGCTCGTCGTCCGGCTCCCTGGCCCCAGGGCGTTCTGCAGCTGGGTTTGCTGCTGCGTGGGTGCGAGAAAACGATCCTGCGGGTCACCGGGCACCGTTCAACCTCCCGGCGGGGGATTCGAAGCTTCGAACCCCGCTCGCTCAGGCCCCCGCGCTCTTGCGCTTCGCCCACACGCTCAGCATGTTGCTCGCACTATCCGACCCCGACCCGCTCGAACTCGACTCGGTGGGATCCTCCGGCGAGTCGGACGGCGAGTCCGTCGCTGCCGTGGCACTCCCACTCGGATCGCTGTCTTCGGAATCGCTGTCCTGGGAGTCGCTGGCTACGGGGGGTTTCTTCGGCGGGAATGCCATTGTGGATCCTCTCCCTCCTTGTCTACCAGAGCCGAAACCTTCGGGCTACATGTCACAGGCCAAAGGGCACTGCGTTTCTGGCTTGCCTCCGGTTGACGACCGCCGCCTGCAAGTCGCGCCGGAACACCTGCATGACGCGGTCCGGGTCCTGGTCACGGAAGTTCTGTTGGATGTGGAAGTTCGCCCCGTAGAAGTTCACGGACGGTCCGTGCCCCCTGATGTTGTCGACGCCGGTGCTCTTTTTCACCATCTCGGCGATCTTCTTGGCGAGCTCCGGGCTCTCCGCGTCGATGACCTTCTTCAGCGCCTCGAACCCACCTTCCACCTGTATGGCCCCCGACATGAGCGCCTTGGTCATGCTGTCGCTGTCGGCGATGATTGAAAAGGCCCACTTCTGCGCCTGGTCATTGTGCACGGCTATGGCCTGATCGATGTAGCGGCCGACGTACCCGGTATCCTGCGACTCCACCTTTTCGCGCAGCTCCTCGGCTTCGCGTTCGGCCTGTTCGTGGTGCTCGCGTAGGCCTTGGGTAAAGGCCGCTATCGCGTCTTCGGTCTTCTGTAATTCTGCGGCAGCGGCTTCCGGATCCACGGCGTTCTGTATGGCCGAAGTTGCCGCGTCCTTTGCGAGCGTCGTGTACTTGGCGATGGCATCGTCCAGTTCCTTGGTGGACCCTGGCCCGACGATGTCCGCTCTCTGGGTCACCGCCGCCTTCTGTACATCCGCTTGTGTCGACCCGACTTGTCTCCCGCTGAAGAAGTCCTTCACGTCCATGAACACTTCCGCCATCGCCTTGGCGTAGCGGGCTGCGGTCGCGAACCCATCGACGAAGTTCTTCGTGATGCTCTCGAAGATCTGCTCGATGCTTTGGCTCGTGCCCATGGCTTCGTTCCACGCATCGCGCCACTCCCCGAACAGTTCATGGAACTGATGACTGAGCTCCCCCCAGTTTTTTTCGACTCCGTGGTAGATGCCCTCGGCCGCCTCCGCGATGACGTCCACTCCCTTGCCGAGCGCCGTCCCCACTTCGTTACCCAGCTCGACGATCGCTTCGGTGTGCGCGACCAGGTAACTCTTGAGCGCAGCCAGTTGCGGCACGAGGCGATCGAGTAGCGGTTGCCCGACAGCATCGAGAAACATCTCGCGCACGTTCGCGAGCCCTGTCTTCACCTCTCCGAGCGTCATCGGCCCGACGCCACCGCTCTTCTTCAGCAGGTCCGCCTGCTTCTTGATGGCTTCCTCCGCCAGCAGCATCTGCTTCTCGGGGGTCATCTTCTGCAGCTGTTCTGCGGCATCGTGTGCGTTGCCCTTGAGCACGTGGGTGGCCGCAATGAGCTGCACGATTGGGTTGCGGGCGCGGATCATCCCTAGCTCGAACATGCTCATCCCCTGCGCCAGTCCTTCCATGCCTTGGGGCACGATCTTGCCGACCAGCGCCATCTGCTCGACGAGTTCCTTTGCTTCGTTCGAACTCCGGTTGCCGCGTTCAATGGTGCGGTCGTACATCTCCACCATCGTCTTGGTGGCCACTCCCGCCTGTATCCCGAGCTTCTCCAGTTCCTCGCGGGTGTCCTGCGCATACCCTCTGAGGGCTTCCAGGGAGTGCTGCCCCTGGTCCATGAACATGAGCAGGCCGCTCATCTGCCGCACCTGCTGATTCGTCTCGTCGGCCACTTCCGCCGCCGCGTCAGCAAAGCGCTCCGCCATCTCGTACGCCTGGTGCATCCCCTCCGCCACCAGCTCCGTGCCCTTGCTGATGGCACCGGTGATGACGTTCGCCTGCACCATCGCCCCGAGCATCCCCTTGCTCTCGTCGTGACCGTGGTGGAGCTCTTCGTGGGCCTGCTTCAGCTCGTTGCGGAGATTTCCGGCTGCATCGCTGGCCTTGTCGTCCACGACCAGCCGGATTCTGACGTCCGCTTCTCCTCCTCCGCCTTCGTTCGCCATGGGTTTCAGCCTAGCCCTACTGCTCCAGGGCGCTCGCCTCCTTCTCCGCGCTCAGGATCTCCGCAAGCACCGAGTGCAGCTGCCTGATGCGCCGCACCTCCACGTCCCCCCAGCCCAGGTCGTCCCCGGGGACGCCGAGCCGAGCGTAGCGGGCCAGCTCAAGTTTCATTCGATCTCTGCTCCGGAGCACAGCCTCCGGGTCCACTTGCCAGAGCGACGGCCACAGCGCATCCCACGCTTCGCCTTCCTCCGACCGCAGCTTCACCCTTTCCAGCGAGTCTCGGATCGCATCCGGGTCGTCGCGCAGGTCCCCTGGCGCTAGCCAGCCACCGCGCTCGCGGACGCGATCCCGTTCAGCAAAAAATCCGCCATCTCCTCATCGGTCATGTTGTGCAGCCGCACATACATGTCCTTCAGTCGCGTGCGGCACTTCGTGCCGAGCTCCCCCCAGAGGATCTGCACGTTGTACAGGCCCGGGTTCTTCGCCCACTCTCCCGTCCAATCGACGAGCTTTCCGTCCACCGCCCGGATCATCTGCTTGGCATACTCCGCCAGCGAGTTCCCGGGTTCGTTGCGCATGCGCTTGAGCGCCTGCTTCTCTTCCAGGTCGCTGAGCGGCCACACGATAATGACGCGGCTGAGCACCTCTTCGTCGACCAGCTTTTCGTTCCCTGGCTCCCGCACCTTGTACGTCGTCTTCACGCCCAGGTGCGGCGCGTCGGTAAGGGCAGAGCGGAACCGCACGAAGTAAACTTGCTTGCCGCGCGGTATGCGCATGTCCTCTGGGATGTACGGCTGGGCCCAGCTGGGTATCTCCCCGGGGTTGTCCTGCGGGGGAGGGTTCTCTTCTGCTTTGAGCTCGAGTGGTGTGGGGGGTGGCGGAGGCGTGGGCACGTCCTCCTCGGTCAGCTGCGCAATGGTCGTTCGCAGCATAGGGTCGGTGGTCATTGTTTTGCGCCTCCTCGTGTCTTGGCGGGAACCCAACAGGCGGTGTCAGCGCCTGGTCCGAGGAGGCGCAAAACTCCTATGCCCAGGCTCCGCCTGTTGGGGTCCCATTTCGGTTGCGCCTCCTCTGCGACCCCCAGGCTAGCTCACGGCATGAGCCGCCCTTATGAAAAGGTTCTCCGCCTGGCTTCGTCGTCGTTGGGGGTCGCTGAGAGGGCTGTTGATTGAATGGCTCGCTGGCAACCGGAGCATCATCTTCGCCGACGCCGTCATTTTCGACGGCAAGGCCGGCTTCTTTCTCATCAGCGACCCCACCGGAGAGACCCCCACGCTGATGCACGGCTGCACGTTTCTGAACGTACGCGTCCAGATCCACGCCCGGCTCCCGCCCCAGTACTGCGACCCGAAGCTCTACCAACCCAACTCCCCGGTCCAGCGCCAGATTGCGCACCCCCAGCTTTACATACCGATAGGACCTAACGAGTTCCCGTTCTCTTCGAAAGACGCGAACTAGGTGAACGTCGGGAAATAGTCGTCCGCTCCGCCGGTGATCTTGTCCTCGACGTAGGCTCCGCGGTCCGTGATGTTGTGCCCGATGGGCCCGAAATGCGCATCCGAGATGAGGATCGTCGGGGTCTGGCCGTTCGGGTAGCTGAAGACACCCGAGATATTGAACACGACATCCGGCGTCTGGCGCTTGGCTCTCTGCACCACCGACTGCGAGAGCGTGAAGTGGTCTTGCGTATGGGTGTGCATCTTGAAGTCGAACTTCACGCCGTTGTACACCTCGTCGTACCGGTTGGTCTTCTCGCCGAGGTACCCTTCCATCTTCAGTTCCGTCTGGATCTCGAAGGAGAAGTCTTTGATATCCGTCAGGGTGTCCTGGTACTGGGTCGCCTGCACAATGATGATGCTCACTTCCTGTCCCTTGATTCTTTGGGCCGGCATGACCTAACTCCCTCTGCTGGGCAGCATAGCAGTACCCCCACAACATCACGCGGCTTCGTTCGACGGCCCAACCCCCTGAAACCGTACTCCCAGAGGGTGGGCCTCTTTCGGGTGACTACGCCGCCTGCGGCAGCGACTCTTGCACGGTCACCTGGTCGCCGATGGTGGTCTCCAGCACGATCGAATCCATGCTCGGCAACGTCTGCACGCGCAGGATGACTCGGTTGATGCCCTGCTGCAGCGTTCTGGTGGTGTTGCCCTTCTTGGCGTCGAGGGTGAACCCACCGATACGCTGGAATGATGGGTTGTTCGCGCTGAGCAACCCCTCCATGAAGGCCTTGATCTCCTGGGCGAAGGCGTTGCGTCGGTTCACCGTCATCAGCCGCTTGGAGTACGCCTTCCCTCGCTGCGCAATGCTGTCCTGTATGTAGTCGGCCATTCTCCTGCGCGCGATGCGCACCAGGCTCGGGTTGACGTTCGGGTCCACCGCCGTGACGCCCGACTGGAAGCTCGCGTTGCCATCATCGATGCGCAGAGCTGCGATACCGCTGGCCTTGAACAGCTGGTAATCGGCCATCTGGAAGCCCTGCACGTTGGCGCCCTTCTCGATGCCGTTGACGATGCTCGCGAACGACGTCTCCTGGCCCGGGTTCTCCTCGGGTGGCAGCTGGCTCATGATGCTGGCCATTAGCGAGTCCGACCCGACGTCGATGTTCCCGTCCACGGTGAACGCCGTGTACCCGGTGTTGGGCGGGTTGCCCGCCAGTCCCAGGCGCGCAATGAGCGGCACGTAAACGTTCGTGCCGATGTAGCAGTAGACGACGCGCTGATCCCTGTACGCACCCACTCCCGGATCGGCCACCGGCGAGGTAGCGGTGTACTTGTCCGTGTTGAGCGGCGGCCTGACGCACGCCATCCTCCCGAAGCACCCGCTGGCGCTGGCGGTGAGGGCATTGGTACGCAGTCCTCTGCGCACGGTGTTGCTCTGTCGTGCCGACAGTACGATGTTCACCTGCTTGGCCACGGTGTTGATGTCCATGCTCGGTTGTCCGAGCGCCGTGACGTACGCCGCATCGATAGCCGACTCGCTAAGGGCCGCGCTGATGGGCTGCAGGTTCTGCACGGAGAAGCTTCCGATGTCCGGGGCGTTGGTGATCTGGGTGACGGCTCCCGCTGTTGCCGCCCCGACGCTCCCGTCGTCCAGCGCCGGGCGCACTGGCACGGTAAAGGGCCCTGCGTTGGGCACGGCAACTCCTCCGCTGCCCGACGTCTTCCCTCCGATGAGCACCCCCACGGTGGTGAAGTTCACGTCCTGCGCCGTGACGTACACGGGCCCTGCGCTCCCCGGCACCTGCACGATGGTCCCCGCCGCCAGGACGCCCAAGGGAAAGGGCGCCCCCACGGTCGTCCCCAGCACGAGCCCGAGCTTGGTGAGCACCGCTTGCGCGCTCACTGCGACAACACGCACTTGCGCCGCCGTCGTCCCGGTGAGGGCGCTCGTCAGGTAAAGGTTCGCCGCTCCGTCTGCGAAGGCCACCGCCGGCTGTCCCGCGGCGGTGAACGCGTTGTTGATGGCCGTCACGACCAGGGCCACCGTCGTCTCGGTCCCTGCGAACGTCACGGTCACGTTCGGCTGCGCATCGATGCCGAGGGTGATGGTGCTTGCTGCCGTGGGCGGTAGGGTCACCGCCGTCCCCACGACGATGGCCTGTCCCTGCTGGGTGTTGATGGTCCCGGCGGTGAGCCCGAATGCGGTCGCTGTCGTTCCGCTCCCGACCAGGATGTACGGTGCGGTCGTTGGCGACGTATTGCTGATGCGCAGGCGGCTCGAGCTGTCGAACTCCACGCGTGTGTTGGCGATGGCCGTTTGAATGACAGCTGTCACTTCGCTCTGGCTGACGCTCGCAATGTTCGCGACGTTCCCCGTACCCAGGGTCGTCCCCGCCGTGAGTCCGAGTGCCGTCCCGACGCCTCCGCTCGAGAACGACACAACGCGCACCTGCGCCTGATTCCCGCGCTGCAGCCCGGTGAGCGAGAACTGCCCGGAGCTCGTCGCCGCGAGGGTAAAGCCCGCCGTCGCATTGATACGCGCGATGACTCCCGCCTGGCTACCGTCGCCGGTGAGGAACGTGACGGTAAAGTTCGGCCTTCCGTCCACCCCGAGCACCACCTGGTCTCCGGGGTTCACGGCGTAGGTCGCCCCCGACGAGGTAACGCTCGCCGCCGTCGCGTTGAAGGTCGCGTTGGTGGGGCCAGCCCCTATGTCCAACTGCACGACTTGTCCCGGCTGCAGCGAGAACTGCAACCCGGGTAGCCCGGTGACGTACGGCAGTTTGGTGAACTGCACGTTGCCGACGCTCGTGTTCACGCGGCAGATGATGAGCCGCGCGTATTGCTTGCCCTGCAACTGGACGAAGCCGTTCCCGTTCCAGTACTCCACGGCTCCCGCCCCATCCGCCTTCCGCGCAATGGCGCAGGGGTTCTGCGCTTGCACGCCAAAGTACGTGTACCCGAGCGTGCCGAAGTTGTTCGTGAGGTCGTCGGCGCTGCTGACCTCGAGCGGGAAGTTGTAAGGGCCGTTCTCGAACTCTCCGACCATCATCACCGTCCCGGTCCCGATGCCCTTCAGGGCACTCGGCGGCTCCAGGTCCAGGATGTTGACGGACTCGATGTTGAGGAGGACGTCATTACCAGGGTCAAACGTAAATCGCCTTACGAATGAGGACAATTACATACCTCTCCTTCCACGCATCCCGCACGCGACCCACTCTTCGAGCGTCATCGTGTGCTTTGCGAAGTTGCACCCCTTGCACGCGGGTAAGAGATTCCCGAACTCGTGCTTCCCGCCACGCGACAGTGGTGTCACGTGGTCGAGCGTGTCTGCTTTCCCCCCGTGCAGCCAAAGCAACAGACGCACGTCTGCTGCCGTAACCTTGCCCTCCACCATTGCTCCGTGTCGGCGACGGTTCGCCGCCGCTTTGTGGGTGCGGTACCTGTCGGGGTATCGGACTTGGTACGCCCTTACTACAGCGATTCTTGCCCTTGGATTGTTTGCGTACGCTCGTTTGCCATCGCAAGTCGTGCAAACGTTCCGGCGACCCCCCGCACATGTTTTGTGTCTGGCGAACTTCTCCAACGGCTTCCACTCAAGACACTTCACACACGCCTTACCGGGCACCCCGTTCCGCACGAATACCGGGCTCACCACCTTTCCCGGATGTGGTCGATTCTTGGGCCTTTTGATCCCCAGTTCGTGTGCGCGACGAGTGATCGCGCGAAGACTTCTCTTCGGCAGTTGCGTCGCAATGCTCTCCACCGTCATCTCAGAAGACCACGCCACCTGCAGGTACGCGTCCTCGTGATCGGTCCAGGGAACCTTGAGCAAGTCACCCGCTGCCTTCTTCGCCGTCATGTCCGCCCGTAACTACTCCCTTTCCGAGCTCACCGTCCGGCGGCATGCCGGGTGCCCGTCCATCTCGGATTGAAGCAGATGCGTTTCCCTGGCGCTACTACTGCCCCCACGACGGCGGCAGCGGATAGCGGGGTGTGGTGGTGTTGTCGCTGGCATCCGGCTGCTGGACGAACTCCGCGCCCGGGGGTTGTGGCGGGTCCAGGGGTGCCACCGGTGGCTGCAGGTAGATGGGCACTCCCTGGCTATCGATGTCCGTGTCCACTTCGATGATGGGCTGCATCGGCACGTAGTTGACGAGCGCCACGATGTTGAAGCGCATCTCTATCTCCACCTGCACCCTACGTCTGCCTCGCGCGCTCATCTCCTCGTCGAAGTTCTCGCGGCGGTTGAGCGTGAAGCACACGAGCTCGTTGTAGTAGTCGGGCATCTTGAAGCGCAACCCGCTCATCTGCTCGGTGGGGCTGATGGCCGTCTCCAACCCCGCGACGATGGCGCGCCTCTCCGGCACCTTGTTCGCCCACACTTCCAGGTTCAGCGTCTCGATGTACTCCGCCTGCCACTGCAACACTGTCCCCGGCGAGTACACGTCCCGCGTCGTCTCTTCGACATACGAGGTAAGGCCGATGCTGTCGTAGTCCGCCCTGGATGGGCGTATGACCACCGCCGGCATGAGCAGGTCCTGGGTGTAGTCGGGCGCTTCCAGGTGGAAGTTCTCCGGCAAGATCTGGAACGCCACGGGGATGCGATTGGCTCCGGGCGCGTAGAAGATGAGCGACGTCACATACCGCTGCAGGATGCGCAGGGCGACGGTCCTCCCGTCTTCGACCAGCGGTGGTGGCTGCGGTCTTGGCGGATAGACGTCCCCGAACGGATTGCCAAACAGGAGCGCGCGCAGGTCCGCGGGCATGTTGAACGGGAACGGCACCCTTTGAGGCTACCACCGTGCGATTGGAAACCCGGGTTTCCAATCCTCTCCCCTTTGGCCGGCTACTTGTTCCCGAGCTCCCGACGTATCTCGCGGTGTATCTCTTCCTCCAGGAAGTCCGGCACCCGCTTGGCTGCCTTCTCCGCGATGCGCAGTCCCTGCTTCCCGTCTCGGTTGAAGATGCCCGTTCCCGGCTTGCTGGGCGTGCCCTGCATCGTCCTCGCAATGGCCCAGGCTATCTGCCTCGCCTGGGCATACGCCTCCGGGCTACTGCGCTTCTTGGGCGAATGCCCGGTAAGTCCCTTTCGCCGTACCCACTCGGCGATGGCATCGATCATCTGCCGCCCGATCTTGATGTTCTCCGCTCGCGCGCCTCGCTCGATGACGCTCGCATAGGGCATCGAATTGACGACGTCCGCCCCGCTTTTGGTCACCTCCACGTGCCAGGCCTGCCTGTACGCGCCATCGAAGATGGGAGCGGGTTTCTCCGCGGGGATGAGCTCATTCTGGATGACGCCGAGCAGTCGAAAGGCCGCACTGACGCATCCCCGCTGCACCCCGCCCTGCATGCCCTTCTGGAGCCATTGCTCCAGCTCGTTGAACTCGCTGCTGTCGAAAGACGGCATACCTCGTCAGAACTCCAGCTGCAGCCTGATGCCGGCTTCCGGGTGTTCCCAGTCCGCCCCCGGCAGCGTCACGTACCCGTCCACCTTCGCCCCCTCCCACGTCGCCACCGGTACGGTGAGCAAGACGTCTCCATCCTGCGTTTCCAGGCACAGGTTGTACTTCCCCTTCTCCACCGACTTCGCGCACACGCGCGCCTTCTCGTTGTCGTCCATGGGGGCCCTAGCCTTCCTTGCCCTTGAGGTACAGCGACTGCCCGTGCCTTCCGCGGTCCTCGCTGATGCGCTCGAGCATGATGGTCCACTGCACCTTGCCGGCATCGCGGAAGGGCGGTGAGAGCAACCTGTACGACTGCCTGAGCGGCAGCTGGTCTCCGCGTCCGTCTTCCCGGATCTCGTAGAAAAACTCCCACGGCTGCGGAATGTGGCTCTCGTGGGCGACCGGCAGCATCAACCCTTGCAGCTGGTCGTACGTGTACTGCACGCTGACCTCTGTCAGCTTCACGCTCCCGGCCTGTACGGTGCCGGCGTGGAAGATCGAAAAGGTAACGCTGTCGAGCGAGCTGACTTTCGGAGTGGGTAGGAGCTCCGTCTCTTGAACATACGTGATGGGTGGGGTTCCTCGTTCCGACCCCGCCCACACCCCCCACACCAGAAAGCACCGATACGGCCTGACGCCGAACCTGGTGTTCAACTGCCGGAGTCGATCGGCCAGCGGCCCGAACCGATTCGCCAGTGCGCGCTTTGCTTGCGCGGGTGTGAGGGGAGCAGGCTTGGGCATGTCACTTCTTGCAGTTCGCCGCCTTGACCGCTGCCGCCGCGTTGTTTCGCATCGCCAGGTCCTGCAGCAACACCTTCACGATGGGGTCCAGCTCCGCGTTGATGTTGCACGCCGCATCGACCGCCGTGCTGTCGGGCAGGTCCGCGTGCGCGATGATGCACGCGTAATCGGCGACGTCGATCGCGGTCTTGATGGCTTGCTGGGGCGAGGTGCAGGCCCCCATCGCCGCCGCGAGCATGATGACCACTCCCTTGTACGGATTGCGCATCGTCCTTTTCCCTTTCCCTCAGTTTTGCACCGGAATGTTCATCCCGCTGCCGCCCCCCGTCCACGACGTGAACCGTTGGTCGAAGGGATTGGGCGGCACCTGCAGCATGTTCGCCAGCCGCCCCTGCCAGTACTTGTACAGCTCCATGACGTGGTGAAAGTGCTTCAGGTTCACCTTGATGTCCCCGATCTCCTCCACCGCCAGGTCCCCCTGCTCTTCGACCAGTTGCGCTTCGAGCGCATCCATCTTGTCGAGCAAGTCCCGGAACGCCTGCTCGTGGCTCGGTAGGATCCTGGCCCACGTCCCTTCGATCATGAAGGCCGTCGGCACCGCCGCCGGTATACCCAGGGCAAACGTCGAGGCTTGGGAAACTCCCCCATACCCCATGTGCCCTCGTGCCCTGACCCTGTCTTGCTCCGAGATCACGCCTCAGAGCTTACCACGCTGCCTCACGCCGGCTGCTGCGCCGCGTCCCCTTCGTCGTCCAGCTGCCCTCGCGCGATGGCTTCTTGCCCGCTGAGGAGCGAGTCGTCGTAGGTCTGCTCCTGCATCGGCTCCAGGGTAATTCCCTGCCTCCGCATGAGGGCCAGATCGTGCGTGGCTTCGGTAACGATCTTCCCGGGCCTCAGGTGTACCATATACCCCTCGCTGGTGAAGGGTATGAGCCCATCGTGACTGCGTGGGCCATTGGTCACCATGTACTGCTTCGCTTTGCGCTCGGGTTCGTTCCTTGGGGTTGCCCTTTGCTGGGGCTCCTTATGGGTTTCCTCTTCGCCGGGCAACCCCGCCGAACCTCCGGGAATGCTCGGTGCATCCATCGTCGCCGGAGCCTGACCCGGCTGCACTTTGTGTCTGGCCATCGTGTTGTGCGCCTCCTCTGCTCGGGAGCCTAGCACCCCACCGATTGGAAACCCGGGTTTCCAATCCCCTCCCCCGGGCTCTTTGGGTTGTCAGTTCCCCGGGGGAAGGGTTGTCAGTACCGCTGCTTTAGGTCGCGAACTCGCAGACGATGGCGCGCTTGTAGCGCTCCGGTCCGCTCGGTGCCGTGATGTCGCTGGGCACCGGGAAGCTCGTCGAGATGCTCCAGCTCGCGGTGACCGTTTGCTGCAGCTTGTCCATCGGCGCCCGCAGCACTAGGCGAATGCGCTCGGTGAGAATCGAGATGCCGTTGTTCACGACGTCGAAATCTCCGACCTTCCCGAGCAGACCCGCTTCCGTCGTGTAGTTGCTCTCGTCCAGGTACTTCTCGTAGAGGCACCCTCGGCCCGTGATGACGATGCGTCCGATGTTGACGCCGCTGCCGTTGACGACCTCGGCTCCGATCTCCTGGCCGTAGATACCGCTCGACGCCGTGGCCACCTGCGTCCCCGTATTGAAGGTCTCCGGCGCTTCGGTGTTCATGAAGAACATCACGTTCGCCATCGTCCCGATAAAGCCCTCCTTGTAGATGACGTGCTCGGGCAGCGACTGATTCAGTCGCTGGAACACCGGGTCCGCAAAGAACTGCGAGTTCCCCAGGGGGCTGACGTGTGCGTGGTAAAAGCCGTCCTCGTGCGGCTGCACGTTTGCGCGTCGCAGGAAGCCCACGGCGTTGATGATCTGCTGCAGGACGAGGGTGTCCGCCGCCCCGATGGCATCCACGCTGTTGCCGGCCGCGCTCCGCACGACCCTCGGTGCGTACGCGCTCTTGACCGCGCTGCGTATGGCACATGCCGTCCCAACGGCCGCCTGCAGCTGCAGGGTCCCCGGCCCATTCAGGTCGCTCGGGATGCTCGGCGTGTACCCGATGACGGTCAGGGAGATGGCTCCGCTCGGCCCATACAGGGTGATGGGCAGTGGGTAGGTCGTGCTGACCGGTTGCGGGGCCACGGTCCCGTTCGGGATGACCACGTCCGTGAAGCCGTTGAGGCTCGCCACCTGCAGCGTGGTGTCCGTCGAGGCGGGTGCGGTCGTCGTGACGGTCTGCCCCGACAGGTACGCCTGGAAAAGCGCGTTTCGGGCAACACGATTGACGCTCTGTCCTGCCTGCAACCCCAGCTGGTGGATGTTCCGCAGGAACAGGTTCGCGTTCGTCGTGACGGCCGTGGGCATGTGCGTGTCGATGCTGTCGGCGTATTGCGAAAGCGTCGCCACCCACTGCTCGAACGGCACCGTCTGCCCGATTGGGTCGGTTCCGGGCGTCAGCGGCGTGACGCTTGGCTTCAGCAACCCTGGCCGGGTCATATAGATCTGTTGGCCCGTCTGAATGGGCCACTCTTCCGGCATCGCCTCGGCACGAAACGCCAGGTTCGGAAACAACCCATCGTGGAACGCACGCTCCAGCAGCCCTTGCTGCTGCAGGCTTGCCACCGACGCGGGCACCGCGATCAGTAACGCCATGTTGACTCACACCTCCGGTAGGGGAACGTTGGGGATTCGCGGACTACGACGTGTAGGAGTCCGCCGCCTCGCAACCTTCGCTGCCTCTACCCCCTGCCCCGCCGATTGACCGTTGGCGTACCACGTAGTGGGGAAGACCGAGCCGCGTCGTATCGCTGGCTTTCAGCCTACGCGCCCGGTCCCCACCGTCAAGGCGCTGCTTTCCGGCGCTTGCGCTTCGCCCACGCCCCCAGCCCCCCTCCGCTCTCCCTTGCCTTCCTCAGGGCCGCCGCCACCGCCTGGTCCTGGGGGTGCCCCGCCGCCACCATCTCCCGGATGTTGTCGCTGACCACTTTCCGGTCCTTGCCCGGCTTCAGCGGCATGGTGCCCCCCTTGTCCTTCTCAGTACCTGACGCCGAGCTCGCGCATCTTCGCCTTCGCTTCCGCGTCCGTGTACGAGTTCGGCTTTCCGGGTGCAAAGGTCTTCGGCTGTCCCGCGGCGTCGTCGCTCTTCTCGGGGGGTTTGCCTTCCTTGGCTCCGGTGGTGATGGGCACCTTCGCCTTGGCCTTCTGCCCCTCCTTCACTTCTTTTTCGATCTGCTCGCGCAGCGTCATCTCGTACCCCTTGGACAGTCTCGGCTTGGCCTTCACGCGCTCTTCGAAGAACTTCCCGGCCATCGTTTCGATCTGCTTCGGGGTCATCTTGTCCAGCTGCTTCTGCCCGTCCTTCCCGGGGTACTCCTGGCGCAAGTGCTTGGCGAAGCGCTGCAACTCCGCCTCGATGTAGTCCTCGTCGATGTGCTTTCCGGCCACGCGGCTGAGGAACGTGTCTTGTTTCTCGAAGACGCGATCTTCGGCGACCGCGCGCGCTCGGGCTTCGGCTTGCGCCGCCCTGGCTTCCGCCTTGGCGCGCAGGTCCTTTTCCCGCTCCACTTCCGACATCTCCTGCTGCTTGCGCTTCTCCTCGTCCGCTTCCATCTGCGCCAGCTTGTCCAGCTTTGCCTTGATGGTGTCGGGGTCGTCCGTACCGAAGCGCTTCTTCAGCTCTGCGCTCGTGTGCCTGCGCAGGCGCGAATCGAGCGCACTGCGCGACAGCTCGAGCAGGTCCGCGTCCTCCGGGATGTCATCGTTGCCCGCGAGACGCACCGCCTTGCGCTCGCCGCCGCCCGCCGGGGTTTCCTTAGGCGTCTGAACTTGCGCCTTGGGGGTCTGCTGCTGTTGTCCGCCTGCCGCCGGGGTCTCCGTCTTCCCGCCGTCGCCCGTTGTCGTTCCCGCAGCCGTCTTGTTGTCGTCCGCCATATGCCTTGCGCCTCCAGGCGTTAGACATACCAGAGCCCCGCCCGGCACGCACCGAACGGGGCTCTTTCGCTTGCCTTGGGCGTTGGGATCAGAAGAACGTGCTCGCGGCCTCGAGCAGCTGATTGCTGTTCACCGCACTGACCAGGCCCACCTTTACACGGGCGCTGGTGACCGCATCGGACACCTTGAAGAGCACCTGCGTCTTGGCTGCGTTCAGGTTCGCCTGCTTCGTCGCGCCCGGATTGCTGTTGCTCGGAGTCAACACCGCAAACTTGCCGACTGTCGTCCCCGCCAGGCTCTCCGCCTCCATGAGCGTCACGACACCCTGCGTGGTCGCCGCCACCGGCAGTGCGCAGATTCCCGTCCCTGCGACGCACGACAGCGCGGGATACTCCACCGCATCCACCTTTTGCGGGATGTACGAAACGTCCACGCTCGTCCAGGCATCCGTCGCATTGGTGACGATGTCCCCACTCGGGCTGATGCCGATGTGCAACGTGGTCGGTCCGGTTCCGGCCGTTCCCATGTACCCGAAGCTCGTCACCATCGAATCGCAGGTGAGCTCCTGCGGAGTCGAGGTTCCGGCGATGGCCGTTGCCCGCAAGATGTACTCGGCTTTCGCATCGTCGGGCAGCTGCCCGAGCAGGTTCGAGCCCACGGCTGCCGCCGCCGGTTGTCCGGTTCCGCCGGTACCGATGAGCGTCTCCGCAACGCACTGGCTTGCCGTCCCAGGAATGTACGGGTTGGTGGCTGCTGCGTTCGGGTTGCAGCGGCGCATGGTGACGGGCATCGCCTGCCGCACCAGCCTTCCGAACTTCAGCTGATTGAGCGCGTTGGCCAATTGGCCGGGCAGCACCTGGTCCAGCACCTGCGCCAGGCTGTTCGTCGTCGTCGCAATGGTCATGGTCTCTTCCTCCCCCGCTTATCCTTGCGGGCCTTGGGGTAATGAGGACCAGCCTACGTGACGTGCCTCTCAGCCGCCAGCCGCTTCCTTGTGCGCGGTCGACTTCGCCGCGTGGTACGCCGCCGCCACCTTGCACCCGGCCAGCTTGTGCGCCTGGCTGGCCTTGTCGTGCATCGTCGCCGCCGCCTCGTGCAGCTCCTTGCCGTCGCGCAGGTCGTCGTCGTCCTTGCCAAACTGCCTTTTCTCCGCCTTGACGGAGAGTGCGTTCGCTTCGCGGCTCATGTTCTCCGCCGCGTAACTCATCTCCCGCCCGGGTCTGGCCGTCGCCAGGTGCGTGCTGGCCATCTTCTTGTGCTTGTCTGCGGCGGCGCTGTTGCCGGCCTGCCGGTTCTTCCAGGCCGCGTCTTCGTGGGCGTAGCCGGCCTTCTCGTGCGCCTTCCAATCGTCTGCGTCCCCCGCTGCCGCGCTGAGGGCGTCGGCCTGCTTGGTGGCTTCCTTGGCCTGCTTGCCGATGGCCGCGTTGCTTTGCGCAATCATTGATTCCCCCACGCCGCATACTCCACCTGCCCGCTCCCGTTGATCTCGAGCAGGGTCATCGGGTTGCTCGGGTCGAACTCGAGCAGGAGCACGCCGTTGAGCAGGACGACGTTGGTCACTCCGTTTTGCGTGATCCGTATCTTCATGGGCGCCGCCACCCTCACGTACAGCGTATGCGCCTGGGTGACGGGCCCCCCCGTCCCGATGCCCTGCATGATCTGGTAGGCGTTGGCGGTATTGACGGTGGGGAGCACCCTCCCTGTCTCCACGACGTACGGCTTCTGCGCCGGATTCAGGGCGAACGGGATGGTCGTGCTTCCGCTCGGGAACTGGCTCCCGTCCGACACGACCGTAGGTCCCGCCGCCAACGTCGCGCCTTGCAGCTGTACCGCCTCGCCCACGCGCCCTCCTTCTCACCCGGGATTGGAAACCCGGGTTTCCAATCAGCCGCCCTTCAGGTTTTTGAACGGTCCGGTCGCCGGCTTGATGGGAGTGGCCGTCCCGGACACCTTCTGGCTGACGGGTCCCGGGTCCGCCATCAGGATCTTGCCGCCCTTGGGGATGTTGTCCGTGTTGGGCAACCCCGCCAGGGTCGGTGCCGGCTTCTGCGGTCGGTTCTCCTTGGTGAAGTCCCTTCCTCCGGTGCTCGCGCCGTTGAAGTTCTTCCCTCCGGTCTCGGCTCCGGTTTGCGGTCGGTTCTCTTGCGAGAAGTCCCTCCCGCCCTTGCCCGAGCTCCCGGGGCTAACGGGCTTGCCGTCTGCCGTTGCGAAAGGCGGGTTTGCTCCCTTGCCTGCGTCTCCCATGTTCCTTCCTCCTTCACTGCCTCAGTTTGAACGGTTTCCCGCCGTTCTCCAGGGGCCGGTCCGCCGGCCAGGGAATCTGCGGTGAGTGCCCGTGCCCCTGGCCCTCGTCCTTGTAGGTGCTGGGTGTGGCCAGGGGTCCTCCCGTCTTGTTCGCCTGCACGACGCCTACGCCCGGCTGCGGGCTCGGTCGCTGCTCGGCGCTCTTCGGGGCCTTCATCGCCTGCCCATCGGTCCGGAACGGTGCTCGCGCCATGCCTTGAGAGGTACCACGCCCCCTCTCCGCCGTCGAAGGTCGCCTTTCAGAAGCCGTCGTCCCCGTCGAACAGCGGCAACTCCTTCCACGGTCGGATCTTCCCCGAGTCCGGCAGGTCCACGGTGATGCGCGTCACCTCCAACCGGGACAGCTTCGGCACCACCTCGCGCAGGTTGATGATCTTGCCATCGAGCTCCCCCGTCTCGGGATAGTCATCCGGCACCGTCACTGGCTTCAGACTCATCTCTTGATCTCCTCGCATTCGACAATCAGACACTTCGGGTCTTCCTCGGCCTTATGCCTGGCCAACACTCTGAAGCTCGCCTTGCTACTGAGGATGATCTCTTTCTCGTGCTCGTGTTGTGAGTGCGTCTCCACGCCAATACCCGAGTGCTGGTGGATGACGAAGAACACCTTGTTGTCGTCCTTGTTGTACCGGCTGACTCCTCCCATGAAGTCCATGGCTACGCCCGCCTTACGGCTGGTACTCGTGAGGGCTTCTGCGTGGACGACGTCCTCGTCCATGAACTTCTTCATCGTCTCGTCCTTCAGCCCCCGGATCCCCCGGAACACTTGCCCCGGCTGCGCCGGCACCTTCCCGAACACCCGTTCGAGCGCCTCCCCCTGTCGCACCGCTGCTTCATAACCCATCTTCCCGATCTCTTTTTCGTACTCGTCCCGGGTCATCCTTTGGGCTGCCCGAATCACTTTGTACGAACCTCCCGTGAAATTGCTCACCGCAAGTCTCTCCTCCCCGACCACTCCCCCCATCGCCCTACGCACTTTATTCAGGTACTCAGCCACCTGTTCTCCCCCCGGGGGCACTTCCAAGTCCTTCTTGGGCAACTTGCGGGTTGGTAGCTTTTCGAACTCCCGTATCGCCAAGTTCTTTGTGTCCGGCTTCGGTGGCACAACTCGCTTGCCGTACTCCGCCGTGATGGGCGCTCCCGGCTTCGGCTTGGGTGCTTTCAGCTCCTGCAGCTTGCCCTTGAGGAAGTCCGCCCTGGCGTCGAGCATCTTGACGATCTTCGCCTTGTCGTCGGGCACCATCCCCGGTGCCACCTTCTCGACGTACTTGCCCCAGCCCCCGCTCTTCTTCTGCAGCTTCAGGATGGCTTCGATCTGTTTTTTGACGCCCTTGGGTCCCGCCGCGAAATCCTCCGCTTTGGCGATGCCCGCCTTCTGCGCCACCCGCGCATAGCTGCTGTTGATGTTCGGCTTGAAGAAGTTCTCCCAGTCCGCCTTTGCGTCCGTCTGCGCCGCCTCTGTCTTGCGCCCCTTGTTCGCGCGAAACAGGAGCGACCCTCCGTTGTCGATGCGGGCCACTCCCCCTTGCGCCGTCTTGACGGCGTTGTCCATCGCGAGCCCAACGGCATCCCAGTTCCCGAGCAAGACGTCCGCCGCGAACCCCCCGAGCACCTCCTTGGCCAGCTCCTCGGTGAGGTTGCCGCTCAGCGTCTCTGCCTCGAGCATCGTGCTGGCGAACGCCACCTTTCCGTCGTGTTCGAACGCCTCCGACTCGGGTGCCCCCAGCCCCAGGTCCCGGTAGATGTTGTTCGCGATAACCTCGCACTGCGCTTGCGTCGGGTCCTTGTAGAACTTCACGTACCGTTCGACGTCGTCCGTCCCGCGGTAAACGCCCCCTTCGTTGCTCCCGGTTGCGTCCTGCAGTTTCGTCCCGAGGATGACGTCTTCCCGGTCCTCCGGCTCTTCCTCCTCTGGGGGTAGTTGGTCGAGCGGTAGCGGCTCCTCCGCTACCCCTTGATCGGCCGGCACCACCGGCACGACGTCCCCTTCCTCCGCCGCCCCTTCGTCTACGGGCACGTTCGGCTTGTCGAGCTCCTCGGGCACTTGCTCTTGCGCCTTGGTGCCCTCTTCGGGTTCCTTACCGAAGTCCTCGCGCGCGATGGTCGTGCGCTCGGGAATGGGCGGCATCGCCTCCTTGTGCCCTTCCGCCGTCCACGCCGCGAGCACCTTCCCGTCGTCCACCCACTCGAGGTACGGCGGAATGACCCAGCTCACCCGGTGCGCCACGACGATCTCGCGATCGTTGGGGCGGTTGGGCGGATGCATGTACAGCCCGTACCAGCTCTCGAACGGCTCTTCGGGTCGGCGTATCTGCCCGTGTACGGCGTAGCTGTCGGCTCCCGTACGGTCGTCGAACACCGCCGACAGGATCTTGCACATGTCCCCGAGCTGCTCGTCCGCGTTCTTGATGGCTTCCCAGTTACCGCGATTGCAGGCGTTGGCACACTCGGTACGAACAATTCTGGCTGCCCAGTAGGCCGGCGCTGCCTGCAGGAACGGACTTCGTGCGGTGATGTCCGCGCGCATCTCGGCCCAGCTCTTCTTGGCGACGAAGCCCTTCTGCAGCTCCCGTTCGAAGTGCCCAATGGTCTCCAGGCCGTACCGCTCCAGGATGCCCTTCTGCGCGCCCGCTTCGGGGTCCCCTCCCAACCTCCTGAGGATGCTCCCCCGGGCCCCGTCCTGGGCCGCCTGCAGCATCAGCGCCTCATTCAGGGCTAGGGGCTGCATCCCCACCCCCCGGAAGCTCTTGTCGGCTTGTACGAGGTAGTTCGCCGTCCCCGTCGCGGCGCCTTCGGCCGCCTGCAGGCCGTGCTCCAAGATCGCATCCTTCAGGCCGCCCTTGAGACCCCTCAACACCTGCTGCACTTGCGCGAGAGCCGCTCTGCGCTGCACCGCCGTGAACGAATCGGGTCCCGGGCCCTTGAGGCCTTCCGCCTGTTGCAGGCGCTTGGCGAGGTCCTTGGCTGCGTCGTTCAACAGCTCGCGCAAGCGCTCCTGCCCGGCCGCTTGGGAAAAGCCCATCGCGTGTCGGCGGTTGCGCTCGAGCACGTCCTTCGCCGCTTGTACTGCTTTGCTGGTCGCCAAAAAGAAGCCTCCCCGACCACTCTACCGGCCGGGGAGGCATTCTCGCACTCGCGCTTATTCGTTACCGACTCGTTGTTCTTCGCCTACTCGCTCTTGATCTCTTCGTTCTCACCGGTTCGTTCACTCAACCGGTTCGCCTTCGTTCTACGGCCTCCGTCCACTCCGCATCCATCATTTCGTTCGGTGATCTCCGTCCACTCTTCGGCGTTTTCTTCGTTCCGATGGCCTCGTCCACTCGCCCTGACATCTCTTCGTTCCGGTGGATCCGTCCACTCTTCGGCGTTTTCTTCGTTCGCCTCATCTCGTCCACTCATGGGCCATCACTTCATTCGTGAAGATTCGTCCACTCTCCTTGGGCTTCTTCGTTCAGCTACATCCGTCCACTCGCACACCATCTCTTCGTTCCGATGGATCTGTCCACTCGCGCTGTTTCACTTCGTTCTGGGGTCTGCGTCCCACTCTTCAGACTTATCTTCGTTCGGCTGCATCCGTCCGCTCTTGCTCCATCTCTTCGATTCGTCGGTATCGCCCACTCTTCTTCGTTCTCTTTCGTTCGACGCTGTTCGTTCACTCCCAAGCTATCTCTTTCGTACCGGGCTGTTCGTCCACTCGAGCAGGCTCACTTCGTTCAACGCCTTTCGTCCACTCCCGCTTGTTCACTTCGTTCGGTGCGATTCGTCCACTCCTCGCTGTTCTCTTCGTTCGAGCCCTGTCGTCTTACTCTTGTTCGATCTTTTCGTTCGTTCGCCGACGTCCACTCGGCTTCATCTTCTTCGTTCGCCTCTCATCGTCCACTCCGGCTCCTACTCTTCGTTCTTTCATTCTCGTGGGCCAGTCCACTCCGATACGTTCACTTCGTTCGCCGCTACTCGTCCACTCGACGCGCTTCGCTTCGTTCGGCAGCTCCCGTTCACTCCGCCGCTACTTCGTCTCCGTCCTCGTCTCCGTCTTCCTCTTCGATGGCTGGCGCCAGCGGCATCGCCGTGTTGTCTCGCCACCCGACATCCCCGACCATCTCGATGGCTTCCTCGAGCGTCATGATGCGGGGCTCGCGTACGGCGATCTTCCCCCCGTGCATGTACCCGAGCTTCGCCGCGTACCAGTCCGGCCACACGGGCAACCCCTCCATCGCCCGCCACACCATGTACAAGTCCTCGACGAAGATATCGATCGACTTCCACATGCCCCTCTTGTCGATGAAGCCCAGAGCCCCCTTGTGCACTTCCTTGGTGCCGTCTGGCTTGAGCCGCGTCCAGGTATTGTCCTTGGGGTTGTAGCGGGGATCGTTGATCGCTCCCGCGCGCGACTGCTGCCAGATATCGAAGTACTTCGAGGTCCTGCCGAACGGCGGGTGCTTGTTGGGATGGGCATTCTTCCGGATGCTCGTCCACGCGCTGTAGATGACCGTGCGTAACCGTGCGTTGTACCTGTTGACGTGCCCCTTCTCCCTCCGTACGAGCCTTCCTGTCCTTTCGTCCGGACAAACGCCGAGAAACATCTTCAGGTTGCTCGCCTTCACTGCTCGGTTGATGTCGATCTCGGCAACGAGCTGCGCCGCGGTGACTTCCCCGATCCCCGCCACCCCCTTCAGCCACTCCTTCCAGATGCGGGTCTTCTTCAGGGCCCGCTCCATCTCCCACTTCAACCCTTCGTCCGCCGCCCTGAGCCTTTCCTCTGCTAGGG